>ERZ778021.530-NODE-530-length-67363-cov-7.441508_pt1 | contig 67363 bp, 51 predicted proteins | sample MGYA00375751_ERZ778021 | MGnify/ENA primary metagenome ERZ778021 (study PRJEB29350, sample SAMN05389814) | bioreactor metagenome | isolation source: Thiocyanate stock bioreactor | place: South Africa: University of Cape Town | collected 2013-08-29 ... | reverse complement strand
CCGCGACCCTAACCTTGGCAAGGTTATGCTCTACCAACTGAGCTACTTCCGCAATAATATTTTAAATTTCACCAGAACCTCTGTTCCGAGTTTTCCTTGCCAAGGTTAGTTTCCTTTTCCTTTTTGGGGCAAGGTTATGCTCGACTTTTTTGCGACTGCAAATGTAAAGATGTTTCTCCGTATTTCAAAGCAATACGGAAAATTTTTACATTCATATTTTTAATTTATCCCGGAAAACCGCAAAAAGAATGATACACGCGGAAAACAGAACACAGGAATAAAAAGGATTTATGCAACCGGCTAATTGATTACACGATAACTGCCATCTTGCAGAAGAATCACATTATATCGCTGCAAAGGTTCGGTTGAAGGCCCCGACTCCACATTCCCGATACCAAACATGGTTACAAAAACAGAACCACATGATGTACACTTCACTTTACCGTTATACCCCTTTTCTTCATAATCCGGATTTATAATTATCTGCTTATTGTCTTCATGAGGGCAACAAAGATCAAAGGCATGCAAACCGCCGTTCGCATCGGTAACAACCAACACGCCGGCATAACCAAAACGATCTGTTGATGAATGTGCCTCGCTCTCTGTAAATATTTTATAGGTGAGATAGTTTTTCAGGATATGGTCGGCGCCATCCGGATCGATCCTGAAGTTCACCGGGGCATAAGGAACAGTCTGACGGGGTGCTTCGTCCCCGCAGGAAGCAACCACCAGAAAAATGATTAAAAAGAAAACATCCGTTCGTTTCATCATCACTTATACCAATTAGTCTCCCACTCTCCCACCTAATCACTCAGGCACCTAACCACTCAGGCACCTTTCTCAAAGCGTAGCTCCGTCGAGGATGGCATCAATCTGTTGTAGTTCTTCCGCTGAGAAAGAGATGTTCTCTAACGCTTTCAGATTATCCTGCAATTGTTCCAGATTGCGTGCTCCTACAATAAGAGAAGTAACCCTCTTATCCCGCAACGCCCACGCCAGAGCCATTTCAGCCATGGTCTGTCCTCGAAGTGCAGCCATCACGTTCAACTGTTTCACCTTATCCACCAGCAATGCGGTCACCTGTTCTTTCTGAAGGAACCCGGAAGGATTGGCGGCACGTGAATCTTCAGGAATTCCGTTCAGATATTTACCGGTAAGGAGTCCCTGCGCCAACGGTGAAAAGGCAATAAATCCGGAACCGAACTCATCGGTGATATTCAGAATATCCTTTTCAGGCAGACGATTGAACATACTATACTTATCCTGAAAGATGAAACAGGGGACATCTCTCTCTTTCAGATAGTGCATCGCTACCCGTGCCTGGACGGGAGGATATTTTGACAGGCCTATATAAAGTGCCTTTCCCTGTCGCACGATATCTACCAGCGCCTGCATGGTCTCCTCCACCGGTGTATTGGGATCGTAACGATGTGAATAGAAAATATCGAAATATTCTAATCCTGTCCGCTTAAGACTTTGATTGATGCTGGCCATAAGATATTTCCTCGATGAGCCGTCGCCATACGGACCATTCCACATCAGATGCCCCGCTTTGGACGAAATGATCATCTGGTCGCGATGGGAAGAGAGATCCTCCTTTAGGATCTTTCCGAAATTCGATTCTGCCGAACCGGGGGGTGGGCCGTAATTATTTGCCAGATCGAAGTGGGTTATACCCTGTTCAAAAGCATGGATAACCATTTCACGTGCTGTACCATAATCATCGGCAAATCCGAAATTATGCCAGAGTCCCAGTGATATTTTAGGGAGTTGTACACCACTGTTTCCGCAATAAGAATAGTGCATCATATTCTTTCAATTTAAAAGGTTCATACAATAAACAAGTTCCAACCGGCCCTTGTTTAACAAAATATTTCATTGCATTTTCTTTTCAATCTCCGCATCCGACACCACGCTGATTATAACCTGACCATCAGGGGTGTAGGTAGGAGAAGGTGACGCAAAAAGTTGACTCACCACAAGCAACATCTCCTCAGCAGTCAATGTTCTTCCGTAAGGAATGGCGGTCATATTGGCCAATGAAAGTGCTATGGACTCCTGTACTTCCGATTTCACATCACTTCCCGTCTCCATACTCTTTCCGATCATGGAACGGACCAGTGGAGCCGGAGCAGTATTTTCAATTTCGGAAGGAACAGCCTGTATGGCAAAACTGCAATTACCCAGATCGCCCAGTTCAAAACCCAGTGCCTCCAAATCCTCCAGAATGGAAGGCAAGGCAGCTGCTTCGGATACAGAGAGGTCTAATACTTCCGGGAATAACACCCGTTGAGAGATCCCTCTTTTGTTCTTTATCTGCTCCAGATACTTATCAAAGAGAATACGTACATGCGCCCTGTGCTGATCGATAATCATCAGCCCCGATTTCACCGAAGTAAGTATATATTTTTGTTTATATTGATAATGTTCAGGCGAAAGTTCCGTTTCAGGCAAATTATGATCATTTTCGGCCGGTTTGAATAGTGTGGAGGAGGAGTCTTTTTCAAATCCTTTGTAAAGTTGCTCCCACCCGAAAACAGGGGTTACCGGCTTCGGGGTTTCAGCACGATGGCTGTGAAAAGGATTATAACCGGGGTCGATGTTCACTTTCGGCATTGACGCAGAATGAGATGGATTATAAATCGGTATCTCGGGTGCGTCATCCCTGTCGAAGTCGATCGTAGGGATGGCATTGAATTTTCCCAGCGACTCTTTCACTGTTACCATGAGTATCTGCCAGAGAGCCTGTTCATTCTCGAACTTCACCTCGGTCTTGGTAGGATGAATATTCACATCGATCGTATCGGGATCGACCTGAAAATAGATATAGTAACCGGGTTTCTCGGTGGCGGCAATAAGCGGCTCAAATGCGGTGGTAACCGCCTTATGGAAATAAGGATGCCGGATATACCGGTTATTCACGAAAAAGAACTGGTTTACCTTTCCCTTTCTGGCAAATTCGGGGCGGGTTATATAACCGTAAATCTTTCCAAGCGTAGTCTCTTCACTGATTTCGATCAATTGCTGATTCGTATTTTTCCCCTCTATCTGGACGATACGTTGCCGCAATCCGGTCCTGGGCAGATGAAGCGTCTCCACTCCGTTTTCTATGAACGTGAATTCCACATCGGGGTTGACCAGTACGATACGTTCGAATTCCGTGAAAATATTCCGCCGTTCAGTTTCGTTGGATTTCAGGAATTTTCTCCGGGCCGGCACATTGAAAAAAATATTTTTCACAGTGATTGAAGTTCCCGCGGCCGCGGCCACGATCTCCTGCTTTTCGACTTTCGATCCGGAAATGACCAGCCACGATCCCAATTCATCTTCTTTCCTGCGACTCTTCACCTCTATATGGGAGATCGCGGCAATAGAAGGCAAGGCTTCCCCCCGGAATCCCATCGTAGTAAGTGAAAACAGGTCGTCGACATTTCGTATCTTGGAAGTGGCATGACGCTCGAAAGCCATCCGCAGATCGGTGGCCGACATCCCTTTGCCGTCATCAATTACCTGAATAAAAGTACGTCCGGCGTCTTTTACACTGAGAATGACATGTGTAGCACCGGCGTCGAGGGAGTTCTCGATCAGTTCCTTCACTACCGATGCAGGGCGTTGTATAACTTCACCCGCAGCTATTTGGTTGGCGATGGAATCCGGAAGGAGATGAATGATATCAGTCATAGTGTAATCAGTACTGTTTAGCGCAAAAACCAGAAAAAGAAGATTGCAAAAAGAATCACCAAAATAATAATAAGCAGTCCATTATTGGTAAAAAAAGAATTTCTTCCGGAACCTTCCCGATCCTTTCGTTTTTTTAAATGACGCGTCTGGGAAACAAATTCCGTCTTAAAATCTTTCCTTTCGACCGGTTTTTCTTCCGGCAGTACGCCCATCTCCCTCTTCACCTTCTCGATCCGGTCCTGCAGGTTCTTCTTGCGTTCCTCCTCTTCCGGATTGTAAAGGATAGGCGTATAATTGAATTTACGCGGCTTCCGGTTATTATAAAAAAAGAAAACACCCATAATAAGCAACTGTTGGTTTGTAAATATAAAAAGGTCAGAGCGTGATATCTTCTCTCTCAAAACGTCCCCTACGCGGTTCGGTAGCTTCGGAGCTACGCCGCTCATTAGGACGGAATATATCATCGGGGCCGGCAGGACGCAAATAATTGAGCCAGACAAACTGTTTCAAGCGTTTCTCTTCGGGTTTTAACAAGGGAAGTGGAGTGAGGACTCCCGTAGTTACCGGATAGGCTTTTAATTTCTTAATCTTGTTATTTTCCGTATCTATCTCCAGGTAAGCACTCTCCATCTTGTTCAACCCGATGATGGTACTGTCTTCCTGTTCCGCGTAGTATAACGACACGGCCTCCCCTTCCACCAGGATATGATAGAGTTCCCCATCCCGAAAGAAAGCGGTCATATCCCTTCCGCTCAATTGATTGAACTGATCCTCTTTCCACCTCTCCTGTACAGAAAAGGCATAATCCCTTACAACGGCTTTTTCGATGGTGGAGTCGTTCAGGAAAATATCGATCCGATTTCCCAGCACCTGATTATTATCACTCCATATCACAGGATCACCTATCATATAAAGTATAGAGTCAGCTGAAGCATAGTGCAGCGAGTCACACACACCCTGGATATCAGAGCGATAAAACCGCACATCATAAAAAGCTTTGACATCCCGGTATATTGAGTCGGTTTTCATGATGAGCGTATCCCCGTGCACAAACAGGCTGTCGCCCTGGGAGTAGTCGATCGCATACGCCATATCGGTAGCCATCCCGTACTCCGTTTTTTCTTCATAGTAACCATAATTTCCCCGCAGGATAGTCTTTTGTGCCTTGTCTTCGAGGAACATATCTCCAAACACCTCTCCCACCCCCGTTTGACGGTTATAGAGGATTGTATCCCCGATAAGCACTTTGGTTCCGTCATTGCTATACACTTCCGAGCGGTCCAGCAATTTGGAATCATCTGTCACGGTATTATACCATCCGTTGCTTGTATGCACATAACCACTGTCCGATACAATACGTGAAGGCCCCAGAATATCGGCTAATTTCGACTCGGTATTGTATTTTAGCGTATCGGCGTAAATAATATAGTCTATATTAACCAGTTTCACACTGTCGCTGAACAGTGCTTCCTTGGTTTCCGGACTATATTGCCCCCAATAAGAAGTAAGCTCGTTCTTCTCATCTACCAGCATCCCGCCATCAAAGTAATACCCGAGATTGGCCATCCGGTCGTAATCAAGGCTGTCGGTAAAGAGTGTAGCCGTCCGGTCTTCCATCCTAATATTGTCACGAAGCCGCGCCAGCCGGGTATTCCCGTCGTAATGCAGGTAGTCGCCATAGACAAAAATGGTATCGCCCTGCTCCATTCTCACATTACTGAATGCTTCAAACGAATTAGCCTGCTGATAAAGGTAAGCGCTATCACAATACATATATGCCCCCTCATGGTAGAAAACCACACTACCCGTAAAAATCTGGGCATCGAGTCCGTCTCTCTTGCTCAAAAGATCTGCCTGCCTCATTTCCACAATCTGCACCGGCGGATCCGCGGCGGATTGTTGCGGGGGAGGCACCTGCGCATAAGCCGAGGCCATAATAAGCGATAGCAGTCCCAACAAAAATATGCCTCCGCTGAAAGATTGCAAGCGTTGTTTCTTCATTGCTGTAAGAGCACAGTTATTTTAGCCAATCCTTGTATTTATATTCGCACCCCTGCCATTCCGGGTCTATACGGACGTAAGTTTTCCGGATCTTATCCTGCAGCCATTCATCCACCAGTTTCTGTTGCCTGGCATTCTCGGCCATCTGTTTGATAGTCTGATAATCGTTATTGATATTGGCTTTATGCCCTTCGTTACGGTCAGTGATTTTAATCATGGCAGCCACTTCCCGTCCCTTGTCGTTGATCATAATAAACGGTTGCGATACCTCTCCTTTCGCCATCTCGCCTGCAATTTTTGCTATATCCTGGTTCAACTCGTTGAGAGGGAACCGGGGGGTACCCGCGTTCACACTTCTGGGAGTATTATTCACCATGATCCCCCTGTTATTCCGGGTATCTTTATCGGCAGAGAGATAAGTAGCCGCATCGTCGAAAGTGATTTTTTTATCCATGATCCCTGTCCTGATGGAATCGAGGCGGATCAGCGCCGTGTCGAGCGATACCTTAGGCACTTTGGGTTTCAGCAGTATATGCCGGAAGTTCACCATATCGTTTCGGCGCTCGATCAACTGGATAATGTGGAAACCATATTCCGTTTCCACCACATTCGATACTTTTTTCGGATCGTTCAGGGAAAAAGCCACACTGGCAAATTCGGGCACTAAACTTGCCCGGCTGGCAAATCCATGTTCTCCTCCTCTCATCGCAGATCCGTCCTCGGAATGGAGTATGGCCAATGTGGACATAGTATTCTTCCCGCTGGTTATCTGCTCGGTATAGTCACGCAACTGCGCCTTCACCTTATCGATCTCCGCCAACGGAATTTCCGGTTCCACAGTGATGATCTGTACTTCCAGCGTTGTCGGAATAAAGGGCAGACTATCCTGCGGAAGACTGTTATAATACTTCCGGATTTCGGAAGGGCTCAATTGTATGTGTCCGAAATGTTTTTGCTGCACTCCTTCTATAAGCTGCTGTTCGCGGAGCTGGTCCCGCATGTCTTCCCGGATGGCAGTGAGGCTCTTCCCCCAATATTCTTCCAGTCTCTCCGCAGAACCTACCGAAGCGATATACTCATTCATCATATATTCGAGCGAGCGGCTCACCTGAGACTCCTGCACTGTAATACTGTCCAGTTTCGCCTGGTCGAGAAACAGCTTCCTGATGGCCAACTGTTCAGGAATAAAACAATAGGGATCACCTTCAATTCGCTGGTTCTGCATCAGTATCTCCTTGCGGTACTCCTCTACCTCCGATTTCAGGATCGCTTCATCGCCGACCACCCATACGATCTCGTCGACTATATTATTCTGGGCAATCATCAGGCCGGGAACGAATAATAACGCCGTAAAAAAGAATAATATTTTTACTGAATATTTCATTTCGATTTTTATTTAGAACAAAGAATAAAGAGCAAAGAACAAAGACATTTGATAAACTAAGAGGGAATAGATTGCACCATCATATCTTCAAATGAATGTTCATACTCATTTCATAAGTCAATCTGTTTAAAATAGTGGTGTAAAAGTAATGATAATCCCATTAGCAGCAAAATAGTTTCATGGTTAAAAGTAGTTATAAAGGGTGGACAACATACAAACGAGCAGAGACGCCATTAGGGGCGCCTCTGCAAAAATATCAAAATTGACCGTTTAACCTTCAATAGCTGCCTGGGCTGCGGCCAGACGTGCAATAGGCACACGGAACGGTGAGCAGGATACATAGTTCAGTCCCACCGTATGGCAGAACTTCACCGATGAAGGTTCCCCCCCATGCTCTCCACAGATACCGCATTTAAGGGTGGGCTTCACTTCACGACCTTTCTGCACAGCCATTCTCACAAGCTGCCCTACGCCATTCTGGTCGAGAACCGCAAACGGGTCATGTTTCAGTATCCCCTTATCGATATACATCGGCAGGAACTTGGCCACGTCATCACGGCTATAGCCGAATGTCATTTGGGTAAGGTCGTTCGTGCCGAAGGAGAAGAAATCGGCTTCCTTGGCGATCTTGTGCGCCGTAAGCGCTGCACGCGGTATTTCGATCATCGTGCCGATCTTGTATTCCACCGAGTCGCTCTTTTCTGCAAATACTTTCTGGATAGTATTCTCGATGATATCCTTCTGTGCTTTGAACTCATAGACAATCCCGGTGAGGGGAACCATGATTTCAGGACAGGCAGTGATACCCTCTTCCTTCAACTCGATGGCCACTTCCATAATGGCACGTGCCTGCATCTCGGTAATCTCCGGATAGAGGTTTCCAAGGCGGCAACCACGCAGACCAAGCATCGGGTTCGATTCCAGTAACCCTTCTACCCGTTCGTGAATATCTTTGTAAGAAATTCCCATCACCCTGGCCATTTCCATCTGTCCCTTTTCATCGTGGGGAACAAACTCATGCAACGGAGGATCGAGCAGGCGAACAGTAACGGGCAGACCGTCCATCGCCCTGAATATTCCGTCGAAATCTTTTTTCTGCAACGGGAGCAGTTTTTCCAATGCTTTCCGGCGTCCATCTTCATCTTTGGCGAGAATCATCTCCCGCATGGGTATGATCTTATCTTCTTCAAAGAACATATGTTCCGTACGGCACAAACCAATACCTCTGGCACCGAAATTGCGGGCCACTTTGGCATCGCGCGGGGTATCAGCGTTGGTTCTCACATCCATACGGGCATATCTGTCGGCAATCTCCATCAATTCGTTGAAATCGGCATCCAGTTCAGCATCCTGGGTTTCTATCCGGCCTTCATAGACCAGACCGGTAGAACCATCCAAGGAGATCCAGTCTCCTTCTTTCAGTTCCTTGCCATGGATGGTCATGGTGCGTTCCTTATAGCTGATCACTACATTATTGGCAGCCGAAACGCAACATTTACCCATTCCTCTTGCCACTACGGCAGCATGGGAAGTCATTCCGCCCCGTGCGGTAAGGATTCCTTGCGCAGTAGCCATACCACGCAAATCTTCGGGAGATGTTTCAATACGGCAAAGGATTACTTTTTTACCTCCTTTACTCCATTCTTCGGCTTCATCGGCATGGAATACTATCTGGCCGGCAGCTGCGCCCGGGGAGGCAGGCAGACCATTGGTCAGCGGTTTAGCCTTGGCGAGTGATTTTTTATCAAAAACAGGGTGGAGCAACTCATCCAACTTTTCAGCGTCGCACCGTTTCAATGCAGTTTTTTCATCTATATATCCCTGATGGAGCATATCGATAGCGATTTTCACCATTGCAGCACCGGTACGTTTACCGCTACGGGTCTGCAGCAACCAGAGTTTTCCATCCTGGATAGTGAACTCAAGGTCTTGCATATCCTTGAAATAGTCTTCCAGTTTCTGTTGTACCTCAATGAGATCCTTTGCACATGCGGGAAGTGCTTCTTCGAGAGAAGGATATTTGGCTGCACGTTCCTCTTCCGAAATACCCTGCAGCTTTGCCCAACGACGAGATCCCTCGATAGTGATCTGCTGCGGCGTACGTACACCGGCAACCACATCTTCACCTTGTGCATCGATCAGGTACTCACCATTAAAAATATCTTCGCCGGTAGCAGCATCACGGGTGAAAGCAACCCCTGTGCCGGAAGTTTTACCCATATTACCATATACCATGGCCTGCACATTGACAGCGGTTCCCCACTCTTCAGGAATATTATTCATCTTACGGTAAAGGATTGCGCGTTCATTCATCCAACTGTTGAATACGGCACATACGGCTCCCCATAACTGATCCCAAGGGTCTACCGGAAAATCGTTACCGGTATTTTGTTTTACGGCTGCCTTGAATTTTGTGACAAGTTCTTTCAGGTCGTCAGTGGTAAGATCAGTATCCAGTTCTATCCCTTTCGCTTCCTTCACCTCATCCATAATCTCTTCGAACGGGTCGATATCTTCTTTGCTTTGGGGTTTCATTCCCAACACTACATCACCATACATCTGCACAAAACGGCGATAGGAATCCCATGCAAAACGTTCATTGCCCGACTTTCCGGCAATTCCTTCCACGGCATCATCATTCAGACCAAGATTCAGTACGGTGTCCATCATCCCCGGCATAGATACACGTGAACCGGAACGGACAGATACCAGGCAAGGATTTTCCTTGTCTCCGAATTTTGTTCCCGTCAGTTGTTCTATCTGGGCTACTGCTTGCTCAACTTCCTCTTTCAGGAGACCCACCACATAATCTCTACCCAATTCATTATATTCCGTACAGACCTCAGTAGTAATGGTAAAACCCGGAGGAACGGGAACGCCAATTAGATTCATTTCGGCAAGATTCGCACCTTTCCCTCCAAGGAGGTTTTTCATATCTGCCCGCCCTTCAGCAGCACCGTTTCCAAAGGTATAAACTCTCTTTTTTTTCATTTTAATGTTAAGTTATGACAAGTAAATGTTAAAGTATTATTGTTTCTTTCGTTATATTCTGCAAAAATAGCAATTTATCTAAAATATAAGTCATTATGATAGATTACTTTTCTCTATAAGATTCTTTATTGCATCATTTTTACGGAATCAGGTTTGAACGGCATCACGGAATCCGGGTTCAAATATTTTATTGAATCCGGCTCCAAAAGTTCCACGGAATCAGGATGTAAAGGTTCTCCGTTCAAAGTATCCAGGTCAACCTCCAAAGTGTCTGTTTCTAAAAAGGGTGACGGTCTATCTCCAAAAGATATATTATATAATTGAATATGAGGCATTACAACAGTTGAGTCCTGCAAGCGAACAAAACCTCTTATTTCTGTGATCGTATCTCCCGCAATATACTTGGATCCTGAGAGCTCATAAGTTTTATTTTCCAATATTTTCTGGAATCGATAAATGGTGGTGTCAGAATAAACCAATGTAAGCAAAGATGTAAAGGGAGAAGAAAACCAGGATGGAATTCCTATTGCACTGAATGTAAACAGAAAATCGTCGCCGGCAACTTTAGAAGAAATTTCGGCAGAATCCAGGCGGAATTGGAATCCTCTTTTGGTATCAGGCATTGAGAAAATATAGAAAGGAGGCAGATAGGAAGGTGATAATAGCGCAGGGGTTCCTTGTCCCTGGTTCTGCTGCGCTACCATAGCATCGATCTGTTGCCGGGTCCGCTGCAAACGGGCCTTTACCGAATCATTCATCTTCAGATAGAGGTCGATCTTGTCGGAATACCACGACAATGAAGTATCCCACTGAGCCTGTGTGGTTTTATGTGACCGGAATACCTTATTGATGTATGCTTCTTTCTGCTCAGGAGTATTGAAATTCTGATAATCGTTTTCTATGGTTGCCTCAGCAATATACACGTCATACATCAGCCGTTCCATTTGCTTTCTGTTCAATACCTCTTTGGGACGGTTCTGACAGGAATAGGCCAGTCCGCCTAACAGGATAAACAGGAACAAATATGCCACACTCTTTCTATTTTTCACTTCCGAATTGCTGATCTTGTTCTTCTTTTTCCAGTTTTTCACGCTCATTCTTCGAGAGCAATGAATAGGATAATGTCCTTCTATAACAAAGCAGTATCAGGATAACCCCCACTGTAATAGCCGAGTCGGCAATATTAAATATAAACCGGAAGAAAAGGAATTCCTCTCCCCCCAGAAAGGGTATCCAATCGGGATATGTGCCGCTGACCATCGGAAAGTAGAGCATGTCCACCACTCTGCCATGAAGCAGGGATGCATACCCTTCTCCCCAAGGGACGAAAGATGCTACATGTCCCGGATAACTTGCTTCAAAAATGACACCATAAAAGATGCTGTCAATGATATTTCCCGAGGCTCCGGCCAGGATCAGTGCCACACAAGCAATAAACCCACCCTTATAATTCCGCTTTATCAGCCGTGACAGATAAACAACAATAAAGACTACGGCAATGATACGGAAAAGCGAGAGAAACAATTTTCCTCCCGCCTCAATACCGAATGCCATACCGTTATTTTCTACAAAATAGATCTTGAACCAGTTGAAAACATCAATGGTATCATACAATCCCATATGCGTTTTTACCCATATCTTGGAAAGTTGATCGATGAGGAGTACCGCCACAACAACGCCAATGGCAACCCATCTATTTTGTATACTATTCTTCATACGATTCTTTGCTCTTTTTATGGGCATAAAAAACCTGAAAGAAGCGCCGCTCCTTTCTCCAACTTTCGCTGATTCTGCCCACATTTCATTGGAGAAGTGTTATTTTTTCTTCTGCGACTTGGCCTCAATACTCAATGTGGCATGGGGCACAGCACGAAGACGTTCTTTCGGGATCAGTTTACCGGTCTCACGACAAATTCCGTAGGTTCCGTTTTCAATACGCACCATGGCTGCCTGCAGATTCTGGATAAACTTCATCTGGCGCTGTGCCAATCTTCCAGCCTCCTCTTTGGAGAGGGTAGATGCCCCTTCTTCCAACACTTTATAGGTAGGGGAGGTATCTACCGTATCGTTGCCATCGGCATTGGTGACTGCGGCACGGTAATTTTCATACTCCTGCCTGGCTATCTGCAATTTTTCATTAATAATAGCGCGGAATTCTTCCAATTCCTCGTCTGAATATCTCGTTTTCTCGCTCATAATAAATCGTTGTTTATTCTGCCTAATATAATGAAAGCCGAGAGATAAGTGTAACTTGTTAAACTTGTCCGAGGCGCATCTTATATTCTGCAAATATACGTATAATTCTCAACTATTCCTCACTATGCTGATTGTGAGTATTTCATCATCGATCTCTATTTCATCTTCAAGCTGTTCACTCACCATAATGATCTTATCTGCCAGCACCTGATTTTTGATATAAGCAGCATTGTGGGCGACAGCTTCATCAATAGCATTATTGGACGAAATCCGGATGTTGATGCGGTCGGTGATTTCGAATTCCTTCGCTTTACGCAGGTTCTGTATCCTGTTCACCAATTCCCGGGCAATTCCCTCTTCGCGAAGCTCAGGAGTAAGGGTAATATCGAGAGCCACGGTCAGTCGGCCTTCGTTAGCAACCAACCATCCCGGAATATCTTCGGAGATGATTTCCACATCATCAAGCGTCACCAGCGCCTCCTGTCCCTCTACGGTCAGACTGAACCGGCCGCTTCTTTCCAGTTCCTGTATCTCCCCGGGCGTCATACCCTGTATCCTCGGGGCGAGCTGTTTCATTATTCTTCCGTAGCGCGGTCCCAGTTTCTTAAAATCGGGCTTCACCCGTTTCACCAATATTTCACTGGCCGTATCCACAAACTGCAGTTCTTTCACGTTCACTTCATTCAGGATCAGCGATTCTACAGCCTGAATATGCTGCTTCTGCTCCTCATCTATCACCGGGATCATGATTTTGGAGAGCGGCTGACGCACCTTGATATTTACCTTACGGCGTAATGAAAGCACTATGGATGAAGCAGTCTGGGCAAGATACATCTGTTCTTCGAGTTGCTTATCGATAAGCGAATCATCCCACAATGGGAAATCGGCCAGATGCACCGATTCAAACGGCTCACTGCTCGTCGCCGTAGTCAGATCGAGGTAGAGCCGGTCGGCATAAAAGGGAGCGATGGGTGCCATCAGTTTTGCTACAGTCACCAGACATTGATACAGTGTCTGATAGGCCGACAACTTATCATCGGTCATTTCCCCACCCCAGAATCGCTTACGATTAAGGCGTACATACCAGTTACTAAGATGATCGTTCACAAAATCGGTGATAGCACGTCCTGCCTTGGTAGGCTCATACGCCTCATAACTCTGGTCGACCTCTTTCACCAATGAGTGCAGCATCGACAATACCCAGCGGTCAATTTCCGGTCGGTCGTCGAGGGCGATCTGCGTATATTGATCGTGGAAATCATCTACATTGGCATACAACACAAAAAACGAATAAGTATTATAAAGCGTGCCGAAAAATTTACGGCGTGCTTCTTCCACTCCTTCTATATCGAACTTCAGATTCTCCCACGGTGCGGCATTGGTAATCATATACCAGCGTAACGGGTCGGAACCGTGCTTCTCTATTGTTTCAAAGGGATCCACCGCATTGCCCAACCGTTTCGACATTTTATTGCCGTTCTTATCGAGCACCAGTCCGTTGGATACCACATTTTTAAATGCCACACTTCCTTTCACCATAGAAGCAATGGCATGCAGGGTATAAAACCATCCACGCGTTTGATCGACTCCCTCCGCAATGAAATCCGCGGGAAATACTTTTTGAAACTCATCCTCTTCAATATGCGGATAGAACACCTGAGCGAAAGGCATAGCCCCACTGTCAAACCATACATCGATCAGGTCCGTTTCCCGCTTCATCGGCTTGCCGCTATCGGACAGCAATATTATATCATCTACATAAGGACGGTGCAGGTCTATCTTATCATAGTCAGGTTCCTGACCGTCGCTTACATCCAGACCTTTCCAGGGCAATTCTTTCATTATCCCCGCATCCATCGACTTGCGCATCTCCGCGTACAGTTCCTTCACCGAACCGATGCATTTCTCTTCTTTTCCGTCTTCGGTACGCCACACCGGGAGGGGTGTGCCCCAATAACGGCTGCGGCTCAGGTTCCAGTCCTGCAAGTTTTCAAGCCATTTCCCGAAACGTCCGGTACCGGTAGATTGCGGCTTCCAGTTGATGGTATTGTTAAGTTCTATCATCTTATCGCGACATGCCGTCGTACGGATAAACCAGCTATCCAGCGGATAGTATAACACCGGCTTATCGGTCCGCCAGCAATGCGGATAATTGTGTACCTGCTTTTCTATACGGAAAGCTCGGTTCTGTTGTTTGAGCATGACCGAAAGATCCACATCGAGCGTGGCATCCTCATCGGTAAGCGAATCATCATAGGCATTCTTCACATACCTGCCTGCATACTCTCCGTAGAGGTCGCTGTTTACATTCTGTTGTACAAATTCGGGATCGAGGTCTTCAATACGGAAATACTTTCCTGTCAAATCGACCATTGGGCGCTGGTTACCCTCTTTGTCGGTCAACGTCAAACCGGGCACATCGTATTCTTTCCCTATTTTCGCATCATCCGCACCGAACGTAGGCGCTATATGAACGATACCGGTACCGTCTTCGGTAGTCACAAAATCACCGGTCACCACTTTCAACCCGTTGTCCGATACTTTTACCCAAGGGATAAGTTGCTCGTATGCTATACCTGCAAGTTCACTACCTTTCCACTCCTTGTTGATCACACGGAAGGGGATATTCTTGTCGCCGGGCTTGTAGTCATCGAGTGGAAGTTCCCCATTTTTGGCCGGGAAATAGGCATTCAACAAACTTTTAGCCAATATGGCCGTCATCGGTTTACCGCTGTAGGGGTTATAGGTCTGCACTGCCACATAGTCGATCCTGGGACCCACAGCCAGCAATACGTTGGAGGGCAAGGTCCAGGGCGTGGTGGTCCATGCCAGGAAGAAAGGCTCTCCGAATTCCGTCCATTCCGGTAACGGATTCTTAATGAAGAATTGAGCTGTACAGGTGGTATCTTTTACATCGCGGTAACATCCCGGCTGGTTCAGTTCATGCGTACTGAGACCCGTACCAGCAGCAGGCGAATAAGGCTGTATCGTATATCCCTTATAAAGATATCCTTTTTCGTATAAATCTTTCAGTAGATACCAGAGAGTCTCGATATAACGGTTGTCATAAGTAATATAAGGATTACCCATATCGACCCAGTATCCCATTTTCCGGGTAAGTTCTTCCCACTCCCGGGTATATTTCATTACTTCAGTCCGACATGCTGCATTGTATTCTTCGACCGATATTTTTTTCCCGATATCTTCTTTGGTAATGCCAAGCGATTTCTCTACGCCCAGTTCCACGGGCAACCCGTGCGTATCCCATCCGGCTTTCCGGTTCACCAGAAAACCTTTCATGGTTTTATACCTGCAGAAAATATCTTTAATGGAACGTGCGATCACATGATGGATGCCCGGCATCCCGTTAGCCGAGGGCGGCCCTTCATAAAAGACGAACGGGGTATGTCCCTCCCGCGTCTCCAGACTTTTCCTGAAAACCTCTTTTTCATCCCAGGCTTTCAACATCTCCCTGTTTATTTCCGAGAGGTCTAAATGGTTATATTCCGGAAATTTCTTATTCATTGTCAATGAAATTTATACCACACAAAAATTAAGGTGCAAAGGTAACAATAAATTGAGAAATGGCAATCGAAACCTTATGACAAAATACAGCATCACAGGGAGGGAGATAGAGCCGCAATGAAATAAGTCTCTTTCCAAAAGCAAATGGTCACAACAAAATAAACAGGTTATCGGTCACATTTTTCTTTTTTTTAAGTCATCGATCTCTGCAATGAGCCTTAGATTTATTTCATGGAGATGTTTGTTTTCATTTATTTGAGCCCCCAGTTGAACGGATAGTTCCTCTATCTTTTTAATTAAATTGTCAATATTTATTGACTGAACGTATTGCTCCTCTTTTTCATTCACTTCATTCTCGGGTTTCAGCATAGGCTCATCTCCCGGGAGAAACCAGGCCGGATTCAAATCATGATAAATATCTAAGATCTCTCTCAATTTATCCACACCCAAACTTTTCCCACTATCTAAAAAACCTACTGACAAGCCCGTTTTTACATAAAATTTATTCTTGGAAATCCTTTTATATTTAAGGTATTCTAATATTTTTTGCTTATCTGTCATGATTTTTATCTTAAAATATTTGGATTTTGTTGATAATTATCATTATCTTTGCATGGTGAATATTCACCAGGTCTTCAAAGATAGGTATAATTGCAAAAATCTAAAAATATGGAAACAAAAAAAATACCGCAGCCCGTTTTGCCCCCGGTTTTACCGCATGGTTGGAAAAAAGAAGTAGCTCTGGCGCTTGGTATACACCCGAACACCGTCAGTCGTGCCTTACATTCCCGAAAAGGGACAAATTATATAAAGATCGTAAAAACAGCGGCGGCAAAATACGGCGAAAAAATAAAAATCTGATCATAATTCCCCGCCACCAACTATATCCTGATTCTGACATGAGTTGTTAAGTAATTTTTTCTTTACATTTTCTCAACACTCTCTTAACATGTTTAGTTTTCCTTTGCACGTGAATTATAATAAAGGATTTCATAATAAAAAAACATTTAAACTCTAAAACAAAACCAATGGTATCAGAAAAATTATTACGGATTAACCTATTTATAGCCTTCTTTTTATGTGGCTATATGGTTTATTCTCAAAATGGAACATTGAGGGGAAAAGTCACTGATATAGGCAATATTCCTCTTATCGGCGTGAATGTGGTACAAAAAGGCACCACCAACGGTACAATCACCGATATCGACGGGAATTATACTTTATCCGTACCTTCCGGAACGACCATCGTCTTTTCATATATCGGATACAATAGTCAGGAAATTGTATGGGGCGGCCAATCCTCTTTGGATATTGTACTGGAAGAAGATCAACACCTCCTGGAAGAGATCGTCGTTGTAGGGTATGGTACTCTAAAAAAAGTAAACCTTACCGGCGCTGTAGAGCAAGTGACGGGGGATGTATTTGAGAACCGGCCTATTACCAATATAAGCCAGGGATTAGTGGGAGTAATTCCTAACCTGAATATTCAGATGAGTGATGGAAAGCCGACCCAATCACCCTCTTACAACATCCGGGGAACCACCTCGATCGGACAGGGAGGTAGCGCATTGGTACTGGTCGACGGAGTGGAAGGAGATCCACGGATGCTCAACCCCAATGACATAGAAAGTGTTTCGGTATTAAAAGATGCAGCATCTGCCTCTATTTACGGGGCACGGGCAGCTTTCGGTGTAGTATTGATCACGACCAAAGGGGCTGCAAAAGGGAAAACATCCTTGAATTATACAGGAAGTTTCTCTTCGAAACGACCGACTACGGTGCCTGATAATATTGTAGACTCTTATCCCTGGGCGCAGTCTTTCAGCGACGCATGGTCGAGATGGAACGACAATGGAAATACACCTACAGCCGTAAACAAAACTATGGCTTTTTCACCGGCATACCTGGCTGAAATTAAAAGGAGATGGGAAGATCCGAGTCTCCCCAGGATAGAGATCAACCCGACTACCGGTGCTTACGAATATTATTATAGCACAGACTGGTACAAGGAACTCTATAAAGATAGTTTCTTTGCCCAGGACCATAATCTTTCGGTATCAGGAGGGAATGAATTTGCCTCTTTCTACCTGAGCGGACGCTATAATGGAGAAGACGGATTATTCCGTTATAATACGGACGACTACTCCATGTATAACCTTCGGGCAAGGGGAGATATACAGCTATTCAAATGGCTGCAAGTGGACAACAACCTGGAATATTCATCCATGAAGTATCACCAACCGGTGAATGTGGGTGAAGGAAGTAATATCTGGCGTAATATTGCCGACGAAGGCAATCCTCTGGCTCCGATGACCAATCCCGACGGCACACTGACTTTCCCGGCCGCTTATACGGTAGGCGATATGTATCTGGGGAAAAACGGTGCGGACCTGAAGCAAAATGTGGTCAAAAACAAAACGGCCCTGAAATCTGAATTTTTCGATAAAAGCCTCACATTACGGGCCGACTTCACATTCCAGAACAAAGAATATTCCCACCAGCGGATCAGGGTACAGGTACCCTACAGTCGCTATGAGGGACAGATAGGATATACCGGGGCAAATACCAATGACTTACAGGAACGGCGGTACACTACCGACTATCTTGCGACCAACATCTATGCGAATTATGTCAAGTCATTCAATGAGGTGCACAACTTTGATTTCCTGGGAGGGTACAATTATGAACAATCGGTATACAAAAATGTCACCATGACACGTAACGGGATAGCTTATGAGGATGCCAAAGATATCAACCTCACTTTGGGAAATAATATCACCACGACAGGCGGTTACCGCAAATGGCGCATTGCGGGAGGGTTCTTCCGTGTGAATTATAATTTTAAAGAACGTTACCTGCTTGAAGTAAATGGCCGCTATGATGGTTCTTCCAAATTCCCCAATAACCAGCAATGGGCTTTCTTCCCATCTGTTTCCGCGGGATGGCGCTTCTCGGAGGAGCCTTTCTGGAAAGTGGATCCGAAAGTCATTTCCAATATAAAATTACGCGTATCACTTGGTTCTCTCGGTAACGGAGCTATCAATCCTTATACCTTTAGTGAGAATTTCGGCATCAGCCAGTCAGATCGCATCCTGGGAGACACACGCCCGCAACGCACATCCCAACCCAATGTCATCCCTAACAGTTTGACATGGGAGACTGCTACCACTGGGAATATAGGATTGGATCTGAACGCACTGGATAATCGCCTTGTTTTTTCGGGTGACCTGTACCGGCGGTGGACGAAAGATATGTACACGGTCGGTCCAAGTGTCCCGGCTATTTTCGGGACGAGCGTTCCTAAAGGCAACTACGCCTCACTAAAAACAACCGGATGGGAAATCTCCCTGAACTGGATGGACAAATTCAACCTGGCTGGAAAACCATTCAATTATAGCGTAAGGGCTACGCTCTCTGATTATAAATCGGTTATAACCGACTACGAAAATGAAGAGTATAACTTAACGGATTATTATAAGGGGCAGGTCATCGGTGAGATATGGGGATACCGGGTGGAAGGTTTATTCAAATCGGAAGAGGAGATCGCCAATTCTCCGTCCCAATCCAACATATTGGCACACAATACCCGCAAGAACTATGTAGGTGATTTAAAATTTAAAAATCTGGATGGGGATGATGTGATCCATCACGGACTAAACCGTGTCGGCAATTCCGGAGATAAGACAATCATTGGAAATAAGTCGCCGCGCTATATTTACGGCTTGACTTTAGGCGCTGACTGGAACGGGATCTTCCTTACGGCATTCTTCCAGGGGGTAGGAAAACAGCAATGGTACCCTTCACAAGAATCCCGTTTCTGGGGACAGTACAACCGTCCGTATAACGACTATCCCAGATGGCAGGAAAAACACCAGTTCCGCCCCGAACTAAATAATTTCGATGCTTACCTGCCTCTGCTTTCGGGCTATACAGCCCAGAATGCAAATGGACAGCTTGCCCTGCCAAACGACCGCTATCTTCAGAACGTGGCCTACATCAGGCTCCGTAACCTGAATATAGGATACACATTCTCCAAAGAAATAGCGTCGAGGCTCCATGCAAACGATCTGAAAGTACACCTGTCCGCTGAAAATCTGTGGACATGGTCACCTTTATATAAATGGACAAAAGATACTGATGTTACTAACATCTGGGGAGCCGGCACCCAGCTCACCGACTTCAACAGCGATGATATACGTACGGATGGTGACGGATTCAACTACCCCATCCTTCAAAGTCTCACAATCGGTTTATCTATTAATTTTTAATAATTGGAAAAATGAAAAAATATATACAATACCCGCTTGGTCTTCTATGTATACTCCTGGGATTTGGCAGTTGTGACCTGGATGAGCTGCCCCAGGACACAGGGTCACGTACGGCCATTTTCGGATCGGCCAGCGGACTGGAACTTTACACTAACTCCTTTTATGAAATGCTCCCCACGCCTTATGACGGCGTATTCATGATCGATGACAATTCCGATTTGATAGCCCGTAACGGTGTGGATACCCGGTTCCTGCCCAATGCATTAAGTCCGGTCACCAGTTCCGGTTGGTCATGGGGTAATCTGAGGAATATCAATTATTTTATTGAGAATTGCGAGAACAGTACGGTAGCAGAGAAAGATCATTACCTGGGACTTGCCCGTTTGTTCAGGGCTTACTTCTATTTCGGAATGGTAAAGCGTTTCGGAGATGTACCCTGGATTGACCGCACCATCGATGTGAAAGACGAAGCCACGCTTTACGGTTCCCGCGACGACCGGTTCGAGGTAATGGAACGAGTGCTGGAAGACCTTAATTATGCGATTGAGCATATCACCACGATTACCGATCCATCCTGCACGAAAATTACGAAAGATGTGGCCAGGGCTTTCAAGACCCGGGTTTGCCTTTACGAAGCTTCTTTCCGGAAATATCACACCCAGTATGGACAGCAAGGCACAGCCAACAGATGGTTCGAAGAGGTAGTGAAAACAGCAGATGAGATCAGGGGTTTTTCACTGCACCAGGGAGACAATGCTTATCGCAACCTGTTCCTTCAGCAATCACCTTATGCCAGTGAAACCATTTTAGCCGTAACATTGGATGCCAATCTACAGGTATTCAGCTCCAGAAACCGAAGGACTATCAGCCCCACTTACGGAAACCGCCCTGCGCTCACACGGCGTTTCATCAATACTTACCTGAATATCGACGGAACCCCATTCACGAATGATCCGTCATATAAAACCACTCCCTTTACCGAAGAAGTCAAAGGACGGGATTTACGTCTGCAACAAACAATCCGCATGGGTAATTATCATCGTACGGAAAATGGTGCTCCTATCATTGCACCTCCCAACCTCGATCAGGCCCATACCGGATACCAGATTATCAAGGGTTGTTACGACGAACGTTTCCCGTATGATGATGAGAGCCGTAACGAAAATGCCCATCTGATCTTCCGCTATGCCGAGATACTCTTGAATAAGGCTGAAGCTTTAGCCGAATTAGGCACTATGACCGATGCTGAATGGGCTGCCACCATTGGAGCCTTGAGAGCACGCGGAGGCATACAAGGCCCTACACTCACACAAAAGCCTACAGTGGCCGACCCCTATATGATTGAATTCTACAAGAATAAATTCACTGATCCTGTTTTATTGGAAATACTCCGTGAGCGTGCTGTTGAACTGATAACAGAAGGATTGAGACCGGACGACCTGATCCGTTGGCGTTTGGGAGAACTGTTTGCCGACGCTCCTATGAACGGAATGTACATCCCTGCATTAGGAGAATATGACCTGAATGAAGACGGTATTATGGATGTCTGTTTCTACCGTGGTGAGAAACCGGCTTCAGCAACTGCTCCCGTTTTTGTGGATGTTACTTCAGAAGGAGTGGGGAAAAGGGGTTTATCCGAAGGCAATTCAGGTGAGATTCTTTGGAATCCCGGACAACGCGAGTGGTCCGACAAAAAGTATTTATATCCTATTCCCGAAGCAGATAAAATCAAGAATCCTAATCTGGGGCAAAATCCCGGATGGGAATAGCCCTGTAACCGGTAGTTTCGGACAAGCCTGTGAATAAACGACAGGCTTGTTTGCTTTTCTTGATTAGATAATGTAATTTAGGGGCTCAAAAAAAAGATAAAAGAATAAAGAGCCAAGACTGTACGGATATTTTGTCTTGATTCTTGACTCTACATAAACTAATAAAGATATGAAGAAATTATTAATTTTAGGTTTGTCTCTTATGACAATGACAACAGTCTGTGCAAATAACACAGGGGAGAAGGAATGCAATTTAATAGTAGCATCATTTAACCTGAGAATGGATACACCTAATGACGGTGAGAATGCCTGGCCAAACAGGAAAGAGGTGGTGAAAGGCCTGATAAGGTTCCATGATCTCGACATTATCGGCACACAGGAAGGATTTAAACACCAACTTGATGGTATCCTCGAATTGGATGACTATACTTATGTGGGCAGTGGACGCGATGATGGTAAGGATGCCGGTGAACACTCGGCCATCATCTACAGGAAAGATCGTTTAGAATTGCTTGATAATGGTGATTTCTGGTATTCCGAAACACCGGAAGTCCCGGGAAAAGGATGGGATGCCACCTGTTGCAATCGTATTTGTTCATGGGCAAAATTCAAAGATATCAAATCCGGGAAAGAATTTTTTGTGTTCAACTCACATTATGATCATCAGGGAAAAGTAGCACGCAAAAATTCTTCATTATTACTGGTAAAGATGATTGAACAGATAGCAGGAGACAGCCCGGTATTCGCCACAGGGGACTTCAATGCAACTCCCGATGACGAACCTATCCAAACCATTTACAATGCAGGCAAGCTCAACGACTCCTATCTGGTAACGCAAGAACCACCTTACGGCACAGAAGGCACTTTCAACGCGTTCAACCCGGATGCTCCTTCCAACAGCCGGATCGATTATATCTGGGTTACTCCGGATATCACGGTCAAAAAATATGGAGTACTTAACGACAGGCCATACGGACGGTTTCCTTCCGACCATTTCCCGGTAGTAATCAAGGCAACGCTGTAGCACGGAACCGGCCTGAAAAAACGGCAAAAAACCCCGGCCGTTGATTGAGCCGGGGTTTATTTACCAATAGATATTACTGTTTAGAAGAGTTTCTCCAACGCTTTCTTAACCCGGGAAATCGCTTCGGTAATATTTTCATCGGAAGTGGCATACGACAAACGGATACATCCGGGAGCGCCGAAAGCGTCCCCGCCTACGCAAGCTACATGAGCCTCTTCCAACAGGTACATGGCCAGATCGGTAGCAGTCCCTATTGTTTTGCCGTTATACGACCTGCCCAAATAGCCCGAGCATTCGGGAAAGATATAGAAGGCGCCCATCGGGTTATTCACCTTCAATGCCGGGATTTGCCCCAGCAGTTCCACGATAAGGTTCCTTCTCCGTTCAAAAGCTATCCGCATCTCACTCACGCACGATTGATCCCCGGTGTAAGCTGCCACGGCCGCTTTCTGGGAGATAGAAGACGGACCCGATGTATATTGCCCCTGCAACATGCTGCAAGCCGATGCGATCCATTGCGGTGCCGCGATCCATCCTATACGCCAGCCGGTCATGGCATACCCTTTCGATACCCCGTTAACCACTATCACACGGTCGCGAATGGTAACGAATTGCGCTATCGATTCATGTTGTCCGATATAGTTGATATGTTCATATATCTCATCTGCGATCACATATACCTGTGGATGTTTTTCCAACACACCGGCAAGTGCTGCCAACTCATCTTTGGTATATACACTTCCGGTTGGATTCGACGGAGAGCAGAGGATTAGTGCCTTTGTCTTCGGCGTGATGGCATCTTCCAATTGCTGTGGAGTGACCTTAAAGTTCTGCTCAATCCCGGCATACACGAATACGGGAGTTCCCTCCGCAAGTTTCACCATCTCGGGGTAGCTTACCCAATAGGGCGCAGGAATAATCACCTCTTCACCCTTATCCACAATAGAAAGGATTACATTGCACAACGACTGCTTTGCTCCTCCGGAGACGACAATTTGTGCCGGTGTATATTCCAGTTCATTTTCGACTTCCAGTTTCTCGCAGATAGCTTTCTTCAGGTCGGGAAAACCAGCCACCGGAGAATAAAATGAAAAATTATCGTCAATCGCTTTTTTGGCCGCCTCCTTTATATGGTCGGGGGTGGTAAAATCGGGTTCACCCACACTCATGTTAATCACATCAATGCCCTGAGCCTTCAGTTCATTGCTCTTTTGTGCCATCGCGAACGTTTCAGAGGGCGATAGGGCGGTCAGTCGGGCTGATAATAAATCTTTCATAAATTGTAATAATGATTTTTTGTTAGATAACGATGGCAAAGATATACAAAAATACTATTTAAAAGGGCGATACATTGGAAAAATGACCGTTATAACACCATATCGCTTTACAAAACAAAAAAGGCTGCCCAAAGCAACCTTCATTTATATATTGATTAGAATGAATTTTAAAAACAAAGCTTTTGTAATCCCCTTTCGGATTACTCAGCTTCAGACAATTGTCCGTTTCATCAGCTTGCCATACGCAAGCCGGCTCTCAAACTCCTGAGCCTGTTCACCCTGTTTGCACGGTATGAGGCAGACCCGTTTGAGATATTCTGCTCCAGATATTTTATCTGAGCCAGAATTTCTTCTTTAGTCAGGCTTTTGATAGTCATAATTTTCTTTTGTTTAAAAGTTATGATTTATCGGCAACCGTTTTGAAGGACCTTTGAAGTCCTTGTCAGTAAATTAATTGATAACCTAAAAAATGATTCCAAATAACTCGCTTGCCATTTAAATCGATGCAAAGATACGACAAAAAACATGTTATACAACATATTTTTGATAGATTTTTGCATCATGAGATAGAGTCGATCTATCACAAAGAGGCATTAAATACTACATTCAATTTGATGAAAATTCGTAGCCAAATTTTGTTAAATTAATTATCCCGATGCAAGGTTCCCATAATTTCAGGGTTTAATATTATAAAATGCGAGAAAAGCAACAATGTATCACTATTTATGAATATGCATATTATGAAGATTTTAAAACCACTTTTGTTGACAGGAGGTCTTCTTTGGTTCCTCCTTTTATTTCAGTCATGTTTGGATGATGATTCCCCTGAAAACCGTTATTGGCCGAATGCGCTTGTGACCGTCAAGCCTGTCGGGGAGAATGCTGTGTATCTGCAGTTGGATGACAAGACAACGGTACTGCCTGTAAACTTCACCAAATCCCCCTTCGGCACCAAAGAGGTCCGGGCCTTAATGAACTTTAAGGAGGTCGACGAGCCAAGCGGGATCTATGACAAAGCCGTGCATGTGCACTGGATTGACAGCATCCGGACAAAACCGATGGTTCCTGATTTGGGAGATGAAAATGATGCTGAATATGGAAATGATCCGGTAGAGATTATCAACGATTGGGTGACGATTGTTGAGGACGGTTATCTGACCTTGCGTTTCAGGACCGTATGGGGAGGAGACCGGATGAAGATTCATTATATCAATCTTGTTGAAAGCCCGGATCCCGGGAAACCATATGAAGTGGAGCTCAGGCACAATGCTTCCGGTGACGTATATGGAAATATGGGAGATGCTTTGGTGGCATTCAAACTGGATAAATTGCCCGATACGGAAGGACAAACAGTGAAATTGAAATTAAAATGGAATTCATTCAGCGGAGAGAAATCGGCAGAATTTGACTATAACTCCCATGCTTCAACACCCGCCCAATCAGCTGTAACATACGAAAGGAGTGAGGTGAATATAAAATAGGTAATATATATGGGAACGATAAAGTCAAAACAACGGGACATCGATACGACTGTAAAATAATAAGATTTTTTACACTCAGAATAATGATGAGGTTGTACTTTTGTGAAATGGTACAACCTCTGATTTAGAAAGTTTTTTGATGTCAATGTTGGACGAAAAAGATAAGGAGCAAGCGTTACTGAGGAAGATCTTATCTGGCGATATCATTGCCATGAAAGAGTTCTATGATAATTATTCTGGGTATCTTACCACAGTATGTTCCCGCTATATCTCTAACAGGGACGATATAAAAGATGTTTTACAAGAAAGTTTTATAAAAATATTCAAGTCAATATCCAGATTCACCTATAAGGGAGTGGGGTCTCTAAAAGCATGGAGCAGTCGTATCGTAGTGAATGAATCATTGAAGTTTCTCAAAGAAAATGAGAGACTGAATATTATCAACAGCCCGATATGGGATTTACCGGATATCAGTGACGAAGCGGAAGCTGACTTTGAAGAAATTCCGGCATCCGCCATATTAGAGATGATTCGCGCCCTTCCGGTGGGATATAGAACAGTGTTCAACTTGTATATTTTCGAAGAGAAAAGCCATAAAGAAATCGCATCGATATTGAACATTACGGAAAATACTTCGGCATCACAATTGCATAGGGCAAAAAATTTTTTAGCAAAGCAGATTAATGAGTACAGGTCTAAAATAATGAAGTCATGAACAGTCAGTGGTCCGATAATCTGCGCAAAAGGATGGAAGCTCATGAAGAACCTTCCCCGGAAGGGTTATGGGAGGATATTGAACAGATCGTAACGAAAGAACTCCTTTTCCAGACGGGGAAACACCCTGTTCAATCCTCATCAGGACAAAAAAAGAGCCTGTTATGGGCCAAAAGGATCGGTGCGGTGGCAGCCATTATATTGATTCTGTATTTTATCGGAGATTTTTTTCTGAAAGAAGACACCCCGTACTCCCCTGCAATCACTCAGAAACCAGGAGTGGAGCACAAACAGGAGAACACCCCCTCCATAGACCAGGATAATAAGGGGTTTCTTCTCACGGAAACGGAAAAAGGGCATCGGGGACCCCTTGCCCCTGATAACAATACCGTAACCTGGGCAGCATTGGCTCCTACAGCATCTACAGACAAGAAAACGGATGATTCCTTTATGGATAAGGAAAAGAACAGGAGAGATAAGGAAGACGAAGAACCCGACAGTGCGGACCTAAGCAAACAACCCGGAGAAGATCCCGGCATGGAGGAAAAAGCAACTGATATGCAATCCGCATCAAAAGAGCGGCGACCTCACGATTATCTTGCGACTGATCCCAATGTGCATTATCCGATAATTACACGACAGAACAAACCTGCAAGGTGGCAGACAAATATCTATGCGTCAAATATCTCATCAGGCTCTACAAAGACCTACAACGGTTATAGAAGTTTTTTATCCGAAGAGATTGCTGTGCGTGAAGGGGATATGGCGCCTCTTTTAGTAAAAAACCCGCATGAAGGAATTGTTGCTGCCAATAAACAGAATATGGTTTATACTGAGATGAAACACAGGCAGCCCGTGACAATGGGAGCCTCCATAAAGTATAATGTAAACGAAAAATGGAGCCTTACCAGCGGATTAACCTATACTATATTATCCTCGCAACTCCGGTCGGGAAGTGGCAGTCATTATTATACCAGTGAGCAAACCCTGCACAATATTGGCATCCCCCTGGGCATTAATTACAATTTCTGGAGAGGTAGGAATGTATCAATCTATGTCTCAGGAGGAGGACAGGTAGAGAAAAACGTCCACGGCAAATTAATCACGGATTATGTTGTGAATGACAAACTTGAATCCACCGAAAAAAATCATATATCCATAAACCGGTTACAATGGTCGGTCAACTCCTCGGTTGGCATAGAATATAATCTTTTTCCAAAGATCGGATTGTATATGGAGCCGGGTGTGATTTATTATTTTAAGGATGGAAGTGAAGTTGAGACAATATACAAGGAAAAACCAGTAAATTTTAATCTTAGGGTGGGTCTCCGTTTTTCATTGGGAGAATAGTAAAACCCCGACCAAAAGACTTTCAGATTCTGAACTTGAGAGATTTTTAATTGATACCAGAATGTAAATTATTAAAATATAATAACCATATTTTGATAATTGAAAAATAATATGTTTCTTTGTATACGTTCTTAATAGAAAAATATGAAGAATCCTTTTTTAGTGAGTGGCTATATTTCACAGGAATACTTTTGCGACAGGATAGAAGAAAGTAATACTCTGATAAAATTGGTTACTAATGGTAATAATATTGTACTTGTTTCTCCTCGAAGGATGGGAAAAACAGGGCTTATTGAACATTGTTTTCGCGATCAAAAAATTGCAGACGATTATTATACTTTTTTTGTAGATATTTATGCGACAAGCAATTTATCGGAGTTTGTCTATAAACTAGGAAAAGAAATTTATGAGCGACTAAAACCCAAAGGGAAGTCGTTCATTGACAATTTTTTCGCAGTAATCTCTTCTTTACGTGCAGGATTCAAGTTAGATGAACTGACAGGTTTCCCCATTTTTGACATCGGAATTGGTGAAATAAAGTCACCCGAATTTACTTTAGAGGAGATTTTTAAATATCTCAATACCGCAGATAAACCTTGTATTATTGCCATAGACGAATTTCAACAAATTGCAAAGTACCCTGAAAAAAATATAGAAGCCATTCTCCGCACACACATACAAAAAACGACAAAATCCAATTTTATTTTTTCGGGTAGTCAGCGTCATATTTTGCACGAAATGTTTTTCTCTGCCTCAAACCCTTTTTATCAAAGTGCAGTACTGCAGTCGCTTGATGTGATTGACAAAGAAGAATACATACAATTTGCTTCAAAACTTTTCAAACAAGGCAAAAAAGATGTGGATGATACTTATATCGAAAAAGCATATGACATTTTTGAAGGGCACACATTTTATGTACAATCTGTATTAAATCAGCTATTTTCGGAACTTGACGAAGATGAAAAATGTACCGATGAAATTTTTGAAAAAGCTGTGTTAAACCGAATCTATTCTTACGAAACATTGTTCTCCGAAATTCTAAATCTATTATCTGACCGACAGAAAGAATGTTTATACGCAATCGCCAAAGAGGGTAAAGCAAGAAGCATAACAGGAGGTAACTTCATAAAAAAGCACTCTTTACACTCTGCTTCTTCTGTCCAAACAGCGTCACGGCAATTACTCGACAAAGAAATTCTGACTAAAAACCGTAATACTTATGCAGTTTACGACAGATTCTTTGCATTTTGGCTACAAGCATACTTTGGCCCGACTTCGTCATTAAAATTTGCTCACTAATGAATTGACAGAACCATAAGTGATTAATTGCCAATTAAACTATGATAGACTGGGAGACGAGGAGACTGGGGAGAAAGGGAGTTTGTTAAATATCAAATCCTAACTCCTAAATCTAAAATCCCCAATTCAAAAAGTCTTGGTTCTTGGCTCTAATCCGTAGTAACGATTTTAGTCCTTTTTAATTTTTCAACTTTGTGGTACACAAAGAGGGGAAATAAGATTCAAGTTTCTCCCTTTCCATCCACATGGGTAGAATCATAAGAAGAAGTGCAATTTTTAATAAGGTAAATATTATTGATCTATTATTTATTTATACACTTCAAAAAAATAACACGTAAAAAAGACCGGCAGGATAAATGTAAATCTACATTGTAAGATATTCATCCACTTCTTTTCATCGTGTCGATTACCTACTGAAAAACCACCGTCCGGTTCTTGTACGAAAGGATTTTTCGGTCGATATGCTTCTCAACCGCACGAGAAAGAACGATCTTCTCCAGATCACGTCCTTTTCTGATCAATTCATCGATAGTATCCTTGTGTGATATGCGGGTCACGTCTTGCTCGATGATAGGGCCCGCGTCCAGATCGCCGGTAACGTAGTGGCTCGTAGCCCCGATAATCTTTACGCCCCGTGCATAGGCGCCATGGTAAGGTTTTGCACCCGCGAAAGCCGGTAGAAAAGAATGGTGGATATTGATAATCCTGTCAGGATAATGCCTGATGAAATCTGCGGAAAGCACTTGCATATAACGGGCAAGCACGCAGAAAGTAACCTTGTGCTTTTTCAGCAACTCTATCTCCCTGGCTTCCTGTTCATCCTTGTTTTCACTCGTTATCGAAAACAGATGGTATTCTATCCCGAAACGTTTGGCAACAGCTTCCATATCGGCATGATTACTGATAATCAACGGAATCTCCACATTCCACTCGCCGGAAGCATAGCGTGCCAACAAATCGTAGATGCAGTGCGACATTTTCGAGACAAAAATCGCCATGCGAGGTTTTACTTCGGAGAAATACAACCGGAAATTCATGTCGAAACGGATCGCCAACAACGTATGGAAATAATCTTCCACTTTCTCCTTGGGAATCTGGAAGCTCGTCAAATCCCATTCTATACGCATAAAGAAAGTACTTTCTTCATGGTTTACATATTGGTCGAGATAGAGGATATTTCCCCGGTGCTGATTGATAAAATCTGTAACTGCCGCTAAGATTCCCGGACGGTCGGGACAATGTATAAGCAAAACAGCCGTATTCTTTTTATTCATTTTTCTTTCATTTGTCTAATAAATAGACCGCAAAGATAATAAATTGAAAGATATATGCCAGTAAGTGTAGCAGTAGTATATTTCTTGTATCCGTTAATAAAACACGACTTCTCTATTATCACCGGGTTGGAGACCGGGCTTTATTATACGTCAAAAGGATACCATTATATAGTTGACAAATAAGAATTAAGGAATCTCTCACCGAATTTCCGACGCTGCCCCTGAGCAGAAAGCCAGCGCCCAAAAGGGAACTGTCCGCAATAAGAAAAAATCGTATAATAAACTGGTATTAAATTAATTGCGCACAAAAGCAAGGATGATGATGTTGCTGTCTGAATAAGCAATCGTAATCCGCAGGAATTCATTATCTTTACGCCATAATTCAAATCTTCAATGATAGTAAAACATCTAAATTTCGACCAATTAATTGATAATGTCTATCAAACACATTGTCAACTGCAATTGAACGCCAAAAAAGTAGTTAACATAAATCTAACTATCCTAAATTGGCTGGTTGGATATCATATTGTTAAGTTTGAACAAAATGGAGAAGACCGGGCGAAATATGGTATAAATTTGATTGGAGAACTGGCTTCAAAACTTAAAACGAAAGGTCTAAAAGGGTTTTCTGTCAGCGCATTAAAGAATCACAGAACCTTTTATCTGTTATATCCTCAAATAAGCCAATCAGTGATTAGCTTTTTAGGAAAAGAAAAAAGCCAGTCAGTGACTGGCGAATTACAAAAACAGCTGCCAATTCCAATTCGGAGGTCACTGACTACCGAATTGCAAGAGTATCCGATTTCTTCCGAAACCCTCTTGTCACAATTGAGTTTTACTCATTTTATAGAATTGATAAAGTTTGATGACTCACTTGAACGCCTATTCTACGAAGTGGAAACGATAAAGAACAACTGGAGTGTTCGGGAACTGGAACGCGCTATCAATACGGCTTTATATGTCCGAACCGGCTTATCTAAAAACAAGGAAGCGGTAATCGCTAAATTCAAAAATCAAAAACCGGCTCAAAATATAGATGTTATCCGTGACCCATATTTTCTGGAGTTTTTGGGATTAGAAGAACGTTCGGAATACAGTGAATCAGAACTGGAACAAGCCATTTTAGACCATTTGCAGAAATTCTTGATAGAATGGGCACCGGATTCTGTTATGAAGCCCGCCAAAAACGAATCACGTTTGACAATACCCATTACCGCATCGCATTATAGCTCTTAAGGCTATGACGGCAGGCCGAAAATTCGAAAACATGAAAAGATTTTACTATTTTCACATTGTTTTTTAGCGAATTATTACATGAATCAAGCGATACGGTATCTTCCTTTATTCTTTTTTATTGATTTATTTCATTCTGTTTGCGTATGAAAAATTTCATCCTGATTGTCCTGGTGGCAATCATCCCGTTTTTTCAGCCGGTTTTGCTTCATGCCTCCATGCATTCATCGGAGCAAAACGATACGGTGGTTTATACTCCGGCAGTAGATTCGCTGCTTCACCGGATAAAGATTTCGTCGGGTATAGAAATGCTGAAGCAATATCCGCGTTTACATAAAGTGCTCTACGAAGTCGATGATGTGGATATTCATCTTCGGTTCAACAGGGAATTCGCCGAAGCGGCCAAAGCAGCCGGTGATAAGAAGATGGAAGCGATTGCCGCCGTGCTCAAAGTGGAAGCCATGTATAATTACCGGGTGGCTGATAGTATCCTGCTGAGCGAATCACTCAAGGCGCTCGACTTGATAAAAGATGTGCCGGGTGCCGAAGTCCACTATTTCTATACAGCCTCGGTAATAGGTGATATTTATATGCTGCAGGGAAACTACGAAGAAGCCCTCAAAGCAGCCGGAATGTTTTATGAAGAAGCCAAAAGAATGGATAACAATTCGGGGAAAGTGGCTTCCCTGCAAAGCATGGGCAAGGCTTATCAGGAGTTGGAAATGCCGGACAAGGCCGAAGCCTCATTCAGGGAATCAATAGATATAGCCGACGAAAAAAAGGAACATGGCATGAAAGGCGAGGGATATTCCTATCTGGTGGATATGCTGAACGGACAGAAGCGTTATGAAGATGCCTTACAGGTAAATAAGGAATTTGAACTGTATCTCGAACGCATTGATGCCTATAACGGTGAATTGAAAAACCTTTGCTTTCTTAACTATTTGGGTTATGCCGCCTCTTACACCTGTCTGGGGCAATACAAACGGGCATGGGAGTATATTGCCAAAGCAGAGGGTTTTGCGGTGGCCCGGACGAGTCTGGGAATGTATTCGGTTGAAAAAGAACGCTCGGCGTTGCTGATTGAAGAGGGCAGGTATGTCGAAGCCGAAGAATCGCTGAACCGTATTGAAAGCACGCTTGGAAACGACGCGTCTTATTATAAAGCAGCCTCTGAACTGAAGGAGATGCGCGCAGACCTGTATTTCCGCTGGGGAAAATTTGATAAAGCCGCCAGTGCATACAAAGAACTCATTATCAGGAAAGATTCGCTGCAAAGAGTGGAGATGGCTACGAAACTCAATACACTCCGTACACAGTACGAGGTTGATAAACTGGAAATGCAAAAGGAACAGCAAAGGCATACTTTCCGCAATACGCTGCTGTGGCTTTCCGTAGCGCTTGTGTTGCTGTGTGCAATCATTGTCCTGGTGGCATTGAACGCCCGGCGGCTGCGCGCCAAAAACCGTGCCTTGCTGGAACGAATCAGGGGACAGGAAAGGATGGAGCAGGAGAGCGACCGGGTACGGGCGGAGCTGGCCCGGCACGATGCGGCTTCGGAGGGGGCGGCGGATGAAGAGATGGCCTGCGAAGGCAATCTTTACTTCCGGCTGAAAGAGCTGATGAAAGACCCTGCCGCGTTTACCGATCCTGATGCAAGCCGGAAAAGCATCGCCCAAAATCTCCACACCAACGAGAAATACGTTTTTGATACGGTACGCAAATACTACGGGATGAGCATTTCCGAATACGTCAATAGTCTGAGGCTCAACTATGCGCGGGAATTGCTTTCGCGGCCCCCGGAAGAATACACCGTGGAACGTGTGGCCACTGAGGCGGGATTCAAGAACCGGGTGACCTTCCACCGTATGTTCAAAGAGCGCCACGGAATGACTCCCAACGAGTTCCGGCGGCTGGTAACCACCTCCTGAGCGAGTAAAAACAGCGCTTAATCCTCTCTTGTAAATTGTGCAAGGGGGGATTTTTTTTTGAAAACCTTAAAAAACGCCCCTTTACTCTGTGTTGATTAGTAGCAAGTTACATATATGCTACAAAGTTTTACACATGCGTTACACCTTTTTTTGAGGCAACATGAGACATTCCCGATTTCCGTTGTTAATTTTGTTGTTAAAATGTATTAAGCCGTCCATGTGCGCTTGTTTTTAGCGCATTACAAATACGTGTATGGATAGCTGATTATAAACGCTTAACTTACAGGGTAATTTAATAGAATCGGAGAATGAAGAAAATCTTACTTGTTTTAACCGCATTGTTGTGCCATGCCGCAACTATATCCGCACAACACCTCTCTTTTGCAACAGGCGAAACAATCGTTACCTTCCGCTTCGCTCCGGGAGAGGATATGTTCTATATTCCCTACGGTGGTAACGATGCGGAACTGAGCCGCCTTTACGCGCTGGTGGACGAATACCGCGCGGAGATTACCGCCGGAAAGCTGCCCATCCATGTGGATGGCTATTGCGCTTCGCTGAAAAGTGCGGAGGATAACTTCAAGACTGCCGCCATCCGCTCCAACCGTGTAAAATCGGAACTGATTACCAACAAAGGACTGGCGGAGGAACATTTCACTACGAAAAACCATGCTGCGGCCTATACTGCTCCCGATGGCAAAGGTTACCGGGATATGGTGGTCGTTACGCTGCGTATTCCGGTAAAGGCGGAAGAACCCAAACCGGAGGTAAGGCCGGAACCTCGTCCCGAACCGCAGCCGGAGGCTAAGCCGGAACCTCGTCCCGAACCCGCCAGCGAGAAACAACCGGAACCGCAACCTGAACCCACGGCTGAACCTGTGCGTCCGGCAAAGCCCTACTGCCTGTCCGTGCGTACCAACCTCTTATACGACGCTTTCCTTACCCCGACCCTCGGTGTGGAGTGGCGCGTGACGGGCAGCGCAGGCATCAAGGTGGACGGCTCGTATGGCTACTGGGGCAACGAACACGGCAAGGTGCAGAAAATATGGCTCGTCAGCCCCGAAGCGCGCTGGTACATGGGCGCGGAGAAACGCTTCTACCTCGGACTAGGCGCCAACGCGGGCGAATACAATATATATAAGGGTATGCCCGGCAGCCTGTTCGACAAAGACAAAGGCTATCAGGGTAAACTCTACGGCGGTGGACTGACGGCAGGTTTTCAGTTGCCGCTCTCGAAATCGTTCGGTATCGACTTCAACCTCGGCCTGGGCTATACGCACTTCGAGTACGACAGTTTTACGGTAATAAATGAAACGAGAGTGTTCAGCGAGAGGGACAAGGCCAAAAGCTTCTGGGGGCCTACACAGGCGGGAATCACCTTCGTGTGGACTATCGGCGGAAACAAGTAAGAAAATGATAAGGCATAAATAATATGACAAGAAAACTATTGATAGCGGCAGTCGGGGCGATACTCCTTACCGCTTGCGACGTGAAAGACCCGATCTACGAAACGGATCATCCCGGCAAGGCGCGGGTAACGCTGACGGCCGGCTGGAGCGGAATCGACCAAAGCATCACCAAACCGGCGGGTTATACGGCTGTGGTAAATGGAACCGCGCACACGGACATTCCGGCAACCGAAAGTCACACCTTCCCCGACATGGCTCCGGGGACATATACGGCATACCTGTACAACAATGCGGACGGGATCGCTATTAGCGGAACCACTGCCACGGCGACCTACACCGCTACACCGCCCGGTTGGCTCTTTACCGGAAAACTGACTGAAACGGTGGAGGCCGACAAGGATTACACGTTTACCGTGCCGATGAAACAGCAGGTGCGCGAACTGACGCTTGTTATCGAGCCTACGGGCGGAACGGCTGACAGAGTGGAAAGCATCAGCGCTTCGCTTTCGGGCGTTGCCGGAATGCTGGATATGGACAGCGACACGCACGGCTCGCCCTCCAACGCGCCGCTGGCCTTTACCAAAGGCAGCAATGGCAAATGGACGGCCACAGTGCGTCTGCTGGGCGTAACGGGCAGCGAGCAGAAGCTGACCGGAACGGTCGCATTTGAAGGGGGGTCACCTACCGACATAATGCTCGATAGCGATCTGTCACCTTCATTGTCCAACTTTAATAGAGATAAAACAACTCCACTTTCATTAAGGGGAGATATGAAAGAAACACCAACAGAACTTGGTTTCGTCACCAGTGTTACCGATTGGGTGAGAGTCGATGAGTCTGTTATTGCAGAATAAAACTAAAATCATACAATATATGAAACAAACGATTATCAATCTGTTGCTACTCTTGCCCTTATTATGGCTGGCAGGATGCAGCAGTGTGGACGGAAGATGTAAAAGATAATAATGGAACAGCAAATTGATCGTGTAGAATAGAAATATAAAATAATTAAAAACTAAAAAAAAATCGTATGAAAACAAAACTATTAAGTGTATTGGCATTATCAACCTTGTTATTTGCAGCATGCAGCAACGACAACGAAGAACCCGCAGACAGCTGGAACGGAGAAATACATCTGAGCACAGCTTCTACCGATTTACGAATGACTAGAGCAGCTCCCGATGATCAGATCGCTTCAGGACAGCAGTTAGGCCTGTATATCAGCGAGGATGCCTTAACACCAGTAGTTACCTATATGCCGAATCTTCTCCAGACAGCGAATGGCACTGGCGGATTGACAGGAGCTACGCAGTACTATCCCGAAACCGGAAGCGGGGTGAAGATATCCGGCTATCATCCGTATAACAGCGGCTCAGCCGATGTTTTTGACTTCAGTGTGGCATCTGACCAAAGCGGTAATACGAATTATTACAACAGTGACCTGTTGTACAGTGCAGAGGCGAGTTATGCCCGCCAAAAGACAGCACACACGTTGACATTCGACCATCTATTGTCCAAGATCACTTATACGCTTGTGGCAGGCAGTGGTTCTCCCGATCTATCCGGTGCGACTGTGAAAATAATCAACACTTTGCCCGCTGTGGAATTTGACCGTATTGCCGGAACAGTAGGAGCGGCAAAAGGTACGGCAACTGCAATTACGCCCAACGCAGGCGGAGCAATTATAGTTCCCCAGACTATAGCGGCAGGCACAAAACTGATAGAAGTAACATTGGCTTCAGGGGGAACGCTTCATTATACTGTTCCTACAGGTGGTGTAGCCTTTGCGAAGGGAGAAGTTTATAACTATGCAATTACAGTAAACCTTACAGGAATAAGCCTGACTACCACTATTGCCCCTTGGCAGCCTGTTGGAAAAACAGGAATAGCTGAAATGGACTAATCAAGCCCATATAGCCATCCCGGGCAAGTGCGTAAAGCCCGGAGATAGAAACCGACAATCAAAACAAACGGTGTATCAGCCCCTTTCGCAGGGGGGCGGTGGCACAATAAAAATTAAAAACACATCAACAAAAATGAACAGATTATTGACATTCAGAAACATTGCCACCCTGCTACTGTGCAGCCTGTTTCTTGCCTCGTGCAGCAATGACGACGAGGGGGGCGAAACACTGCCCGCAGGCGCATATCCCGTAACATTCGATACACAAATCAGTAAGCTGAAATCGACCTCGGGAGGAACATGGAATGCAGGCGATGAAGTAGCCATACAGATAGCAGGCACAGTCAAGAAGTACACCGCTGCAACCGATGGCAAGCTGACCAACACCACAAGCCCATTCTACTGGCAAGGTCAATCAGAAATAAAGACTGCTGTGCAGGGATGGTATCCATACAGTGTTTCAGTACCCACTTCATGGACGGTACAATCAAATCAATCAGGTAACGGGTATCAAACGAGTGACTTGCTGTTTACATCTCCTACCGATATTTCTTTTGGGGGAAGGAATACAACCTCATTACCTTTCTACCACCAAACGGCAAAAGTGGTTATAAATATAGTCAATGCTGAAGCCGCCACAAGTACCGGTAATATAGCGGGTGTTGAGATAGGCTACGCCAATAACCTTGCCCTTGTGGGGACTTATGCCATACCGACAGGCAGTGACAAACAAGGCGCATGGACAGCATCCACCACAAACACGGGCACTATCACCCCCAAAGAGGATACATCAACATCCCCAACGGGGATACTGAAAAGCTACGAAGCCCTTGTTATCCCACAGGATATGACGGACAACAAGTTTATCGCCGTCACACACAGCAATGGCAACACCTACTATTATACTCCAACAGGAACCGACGGCATCCTACAAGGAGGTAAGGAATACCTCTACTCCATTACCGTGAAGAATGGCTATCTGGAAGTAAAGCTGCAAACAGCAGAGCAATGGGCGGATGGCGGACAACAAGCTATAACAAGCAAAGAGGTAAAAACATCCTATACCGCCACCGACCTGAAACCCGGCGATTATTACTACAACGACGGCACATGGAGCGACGGCGGACTGCGTCGGATACATCATGATGGGACAGGCGGAGGAGCGGGAAGTGTTTGCCCTGTAAACAGTAAAACCGTTATGGGTATTATCTTTTGGGTAGGTAACCCCACAGAGCCAATACATAACAACGGCACAGCCTTTACCGACTTTGGTGACCCTGCTTTGCGGAATGAAAAGCCACAGTGTATCCACGGCTTGGTGGTGGCATTGGAAGATGTGAGTGCAGCAATGAAATGGCAAAACACAGCCAGTAGCATCAGCTCTGCCGGAACCTCTTATGAAAGCATTACTACAAACGACGGAGCAAATGATGCTCTAAATAAATTGCGTGGTTATAACAATACGCAGGTGATACGGGCATATAATACTTCTGTAGGAAGTAGCTCCCCGCACCTTGTCCTACCTATGCAGGCTATCGATAACTGGGCAGAGAACAATCTCGCCCCGGTAAGTAGTAGCGGCTGGTATTTTCCTTCGGAGAAAGAACTGACTTTACTTTGCGGACGTGATGTTAATAACCTTTGGCATTACAATTCCGGAGGTACAGGTATGCGTAATATTGTCGACACTGCAATGGAGAATGTATCAGGAGCCACGACAATATCCCAGACTATTCCTTATTGGTCCAGTTCGGAGAACAGCAACTCGGTAGCATGGTGTTTATCCTTTGCCAGCGGAATGACACTCTACACAGGAAAGACCTCTGCTTGCAATATCCGTCCCATTCTGGCCTTTTAAGTAAAACAAAAGACAATATAAAAACAAAGAATATGAAACAGTTAAAACAAAGGTTACTCTTATCCATGCTGCTCTTGCTGGTAGTTACAGGAATAGGACTAACGGCTTGCTCTGCAGACGACATGGAAGGCTTTCAGGAAGAAGGTACACAACGATTCAGCATCAGCGTAACCGACGGCGGCTACACAAGCACACGGGATGGGATACATACCAAAGCCGTGGAAAACGGCTACATAACCGAGTTTACTGTCGGCGACAAGATTGGGGTGTTTGCGGTGAAAGATGGAGCTATCCGCACCGAAGTGGATAACCTGTGCCTTACAGCCACCGATAATGGAGGTACACTGGAATGGAAAGATGCAAGCGGAAACGCTCCCTTGAAGTTCAGCGGAGCTGCTTACTATGCGTACTATCCTTATCAGTCGACACCGGCAGGGACGACGGATGCTTCGGCAACGGATGTCACCAACTTCTTTGCCGATATTATCAGCAACTGGTCGCCCAATGCCGATCAGGGTACGTATGCCAAATATACGGCTCAAGACCTGATGGTGGCTAACGGTACTATCAGCAACAACGAACTCTCGTTTGCCATGCAGCACCAAATGGCGCTGGTGGTGATAGAGTTGCCGGGAACTAAATACGAGTTTAACAATACCAGTCCCTCTGTTTCCGATTACATAACCACCCCGCTCAATACCGGATTTGATGGTTACTCCCCTTGCCGTATGAAAGATGGCTGCTACCGCTATTTGGTAAATCCCAGCACAACATCAAACCTGACAGGCAGCTATACCAATGCTTCGGGTGCGGCCAAAGGATGGGAAATTAATCCGGCAAGTATTTCTTCGGGCAATTATCAACTCTTCAAAGTAGATGGCGGAATAGCAACTGTAGTCAACAACTACAACTTGCAGCCCGGTGACTTTATGCTGAAAGACGGCACGTTCGTGAGCAAAGACGAAACATTGACAGCCGCACAAAAGGCGAATTGTAGTGGCATTGTGTTCTGGGTGGGTGACCCAACTAAGGAAGATCACAACAATGGCACAAGCTTTAGCGACTTTGGCGACCCTGCCCTGAAAAATGAAAAGTCACAGTGCACACACGGGCTGGTAGTGGCATTGCAGGATGCGTCAAGTTCCATGAAGTGGCAAAACACTGCAAGTGTCATCGGCAACGGAGGTAACCCCTCTTACCAAACCATTACCACAAACACAGGAGTAGATGATGCCTTGAATAAGCTTCGGGGGTATAACAATACGCAGGCGATACGGGCATATAATAATACTCATAGCGGCAATATTGTACTCGCCGTGCAGTCTATAGATTCTTGGGCTGCAAGCAATACCGCTCCTACAAACAGCAGCGGCTGGTATTTTCCTTCGGAGAAAGAGCTGACTTTGCTTTGCGGACAGGATGTGAATGATATTTGGAGTAATGACTCAGGAGGGACAGGTATGCGTGATATTGTGAATGCTTCGCTGAGCAATATCGGCAGTCCGGCCGCAACGATAGCATATGCCTTTTATTGGTCCAGTTCGGAGAATGCTCTTTATTCGGACAATGCGTTCTACGTTTACTTCGATAGAGGTGGCGTGAGCTTTAACTATAAGTTCTTTGTCTACAGGGTTCGTGCAGTTCTTGCTTTTTAGCACCCCTCTCAGCGTCCTCTACTCTTGTTATGCTGACGGCACAAGAAGCATCTCAAAAGAAAAGAGCTACCTACCCCAACCCTCCCAAGGAGGAGAACTAAAAGGTGGGAAGAGGACCAGAAAAAATAATACTGTCTCAATATCGGCTTTTGTTGCAACCCCGGAAAAACAGTATGATATGTGAATGCAATATGCGTTATCCCTGTGCGGAAGGATGGCGCATATTTTGTTCTTATCTCCTACATTCCTTTGCCTTTGTTTTTCTTGGGGTGTTTGGGTATCTGTGGCTGCTTATTCTTCGGTTTCTCTTCTTCTCTTCTTCTCGGGTCGCCCCAATTCTCCTTATATTCGATATCAGATTTGTTTGTTTTCCAAAGATACGGGTATGCGAATCCACCACCATACCATTTCACTTTGGCTTTGGCAATAAAGCCTGCTTCGATAAGAATCTTATCCCGAACCCGCATTTCGCACTTACCATATTCGACAAATGTATCGGGATGTTCTTTACTAAAGAATGCCTTGTTCCTATCATCATTCAAGAAAAGATATGCCGAAAAACAGGTTTTCCCATCTTTGCTTAGCATATTTTCGAGGAAGATATGGCCTCCACTCATTAGCGCTTCCTGCTGTTTGTCGGTCAGCTCCACTCCTTTGATAATAAGGTTACGTTTGACAGGTGGTGAAGGTTGTTCTGCTTTGGGCTGTGCCTGTTCTTGCAGTCGTTTAATATTCTTCTGAAACTCTTTTTTGAGATTTCCGAAGCTAAACTTCCGATCCACCTGCGAGCCTTTGAAAGAGATATTGTTGTACCGAAACGATACGCCTTCAATCTCATTAGAGGTTCGTTTATGCTTATATTCAAGTTCAATTCCAAACTTTTGCAGTGCAAATTTTAGGTCGGCAGGTACTTTGCAATTCGGTAAAACTGTTTTTATCACATCATGGATATAGTATTTAACCTTGTCCGTTTCTACCAAATATGTAATATTGTCAGTGAAAGATTGTCAAACCTTTCCTTTAACAGTCAAAAGTCTAATTTCTTCGATACACTTCTTCAAAAGGAACCCGATACCGTTCGCCCCAAATACCGGCATTGCCTTTTCTGATACCGCAGGCCACCACCATATTCACTTCCGCACCATGGGGCAGTTGTAATACCTTTTTCAAAATTTTACTGTCAAAACCTTCCAGCGGACAGGTGTCATACCCCTCGTTTGCCATTGCCATCATAAAAGTCTGTGCCGCCAATGCAGTGGATTTGTGTGCCGTCACACGAATATCATTTTCAGAAACGTCCCGCATCATGGGACGGAAAATCCCGATACTGTTGGCCAATAAAACCCTTGCTGCACCTATAATTCCTAAAAAACGGGAATAAACGAACGGCATCAGTTTTCCGTAATAGAGTTCCCTGTCCCGGATACGTTTTTCCTGTCGCTCTTCGGGACTGTTCCGCCGGATATTTCCTCTTTCAAAATCCAGGACAGACTTTGCCCTTTTTCTGAATAAATCCCTTCTCGTAACAAATACCACAATCTGGGATGCAGTGGAAGTAGCCGATTGGTCAAGGCAGGCCCTGGAAACTTTGGATAACAATCCGGGGGTTGTGATATGGCGAAATTCCCACAACTGCATGTTGGAACTGCTGGGAGCCAGGGTCGCCAATTCCAGACACTTTTTTACTTTTTCGGCATCAATGGGTTTTTCCCTATCATATACCCGTACGGAACGGCGGAAATTCAATACTTCTTCTAAATGCATAACTTGATTTTTAATTGAAAGATGCCCTGAACGCCAAGGGAGAAACGGAAGTGCGGTTCTTGAACAGGCGATGGAAGGATTGGGGATGTTCAAATCCCAGATAATAAGCAATTTCAGATACGGACATGGGTGTTGTGGATAGCAGTTCCTTTGCTTTTTCAATTACCCTGTCCTGAATGTGCTGCTGCGTGGTCTGCCCGGTTTGTACCCGAAGCATGTCGCTCAGATAATTGGGGCTCAGGTGCAGTTCGTCCGCGATGTGTTGAACGGTAGGAATGCCCTTTTCAAGCATGCGTTCGTTCTTAAAATAATCGTCCAGCAACGCTTCGAGCCTGGTCAGCAGATCCGTATTGGCCTTTTTCCTCGTTAGAAACTGGCGGTTATAAAAACGGTCACAATATTTCAGTAGTAAATCAATGTTGGATACCAACAGGTCCTGTGTGAACGCATCCATATTGGCATCTATTTCACGGCTTACGTTTCCTATAATGTCCATAACGGATTGTTCCTCCCTTTCCGAAAGGTGCAACGCCTCGTTACTCCGGTAGGAGAAATAACCGTAATCCTTCATCTTTGAAGCCAACGGATAGCTTTGCAGAAAATCGGGATGGAATACCAGCACAAATCCCTTTACACCGTTCAGCAATACATCTTCAAACTGCAATACCTGGTGCGGGGCAATGAAGTACATTATTCCCTCGTCAAAATCATAATACTGACCGCCGTACCGGCACTTGCCGCCCGCACAATCTTTTTTCAGGGCAACCACATAGAAATCGGTAGTTATGGCACTTAAAATAGTTTCCGGCTCCAAATTCACCTCCTCGAAATCAAACACACTGATCAGCGGATTGGAAGGCTTTTTCAACCCCAAAAACTGGTGCAGTGCGCTGATGGATGATATTTTTACCGGGACTTTCATTTGTTGATTGTCTGATTTATACATTGTAAAGATAGTTTTTATTTCCGGAATGAAGATTGTTCGTCCCTGATTTGCTCCATTCCTTTTCGATAAGTCGTCACTTCAAAATCCGGGAAACGCTTTCTGAATTTGGAATCATCGAAAACATTGTGGTGTTCGTATCTCGGCAGTAATTCCTGTAACTCCTTTACACTTTTATTAAACATTGCACCGGTCTTGAAGATGAATTTCGGCACTACCGAATATTTCAGTCGCTTGCCGTAAACTTCTGAAGCCAATCCGATAAACTGCTTGTAGGTAGGGTGGCTTCCATCCACGGGTAGATGCCAGGTCTGGCCGAAAGCATCAGGCGTATTGCCGATCAAAGCTGTTGCGCTGCTTGCATCAGGAGTCCAGACCAGGCTCCTTCTTTTAGTATCACTTAAGGGCACTTTCAGTTTTTTGCCCTTTTTGATGTTATTGAATAGTAAAGTATTGGTTATGCTTTGCGTTTTTCCTGGACCGTAAAATTCGGGAGCACGACAAATCACCGCTTCCAATTCCCCCGACTGCATTTCCTTCAACACCATTTCTGCCATTTCCTTACGGACTTTTCCTTTTCTTCCTACTGGATCAAAAATAGTTTCTTCGGTGAGTACCCGGTCGTCCTGGGGATACATATAGGTATTGTCAAAAAACACCAGCTTTGTCCGGTTTATCTTGCAGGCATCAATCACATTTCTTACAATAAGCGGAAACTGTTTTTCCCACAGATCCGAACTGATGGGCAATCCCAATGTGAAATAGGCAATCTCACTGCCTTTCACTGCCTCGATGGCTTTTTCCCTGATGGATAGATCCGCTGAAAAGACTTCGTCGGTATCGTTCACTCTTTTTGCCCTACGGCTTACAATCCTGATGTCTGACGTGAAATTTCTTTTTAATGCTCTTGCGAGTTCTTCGCCAATCTGACCATTGGCTCCCAATATAGTTTGCATTTTTTCCTTTTTTATTATGCAACAAAGTTCGGGAATATATTTATACCGGAAGTATCCCGATTAACGGAAATTGTAACAAAATCTCGGTTACATCACTCTCTTGATCCATTTTAATTTCTTATCGCTGTATGGCGGGTATTTCCAATCGGGTTCACCCCAAGGTGTTTTTTCAACTACCGATTTTTGATGTGAAAATGCCAAGAAACCATATTCTCCGTGATAGCTGCCAATGCCTGAATTCCCAATGCCGCCAAAAGGCAAATAGTCACTTGTGATGTGCATTAAAGAATCATTAATACACCCACCACCGAATGAAACAAAATCAAGCAATTTTTTCTTTTCCGTATTATCTTTGGTAAAAAGATAAGCCGCTAATGGTTTTTCTCCTTCAATAATCTTTTGCAGGATTTCATCATAATTACTGAAACCAATTACCGGAAAAACAGGACCAAAAATCTCCTCCTGCATTACAGCATCATCCCAGCTTACGTTATCTAAAATGGTTGGTTCGATATACAAGGTTTGTTCATTACTTCTTCCGCCGTAATATATGCTGGATTTATCTACAAGACCCAGCACACGGTCAAAATTTCTTTTGTTGATAATGCTTGCATAATGTCCTGCACCGTCTGAATAGTTGATTTCATCAAGCTTTTCCTTCATCAATCGTAGCAGTTCCGGCTTTACGGATTCTTCTGCCAAAAGATAATCGGGAGCAATACAGGTCTGCCCGCTATTCAAGAATTTACCCCAGACCAGGCGTTTTGCGGCGACTTCCAGATCAGCAGTCCGGGTAACAAGAGCAGGAGATTTTCCTCCCAATTCGAGTACAACCGGAACGAGGTTTTTTGCAGCGGCTTCATACACTATTTTTCCTACTTTCGGACTTCCTGTAAAAAATATTTTGTCATACCTGAGTGTAAGCAATTCCGTGGTTTCAGGAATTCCTCCTTCCGCTACATAGATATAGTCAGATGGAAAATTAGTATTGATTAATTCGGACAACAGATGCATTGTGTTTTCCGGAAGCTCGCTTGGTTTCACCACACAAGTATTGCCTGCTGCAATGGAACTGATTAATGGTATAAGTGTCAGTGAGTATGGATAATTCCACGCCCCGATCACCAGGGTGACACCCAGAGGGTCGTAATAGATATGGCTTTTTCCGGGTAGCAAACTGAGTGGTGTTTTTACCTTTTTCGGCTTGCTTAATTTTTGTAGATTTTTCAGGAAAAAGTCGATTTCGTTATAAATCAAACTCAATTCCGTAAGGAAAGTATCGAACCTGTCTTTGCGGAAATCTTTGTAAATGGCTTCATAGAATCGGCCTTCGTTTTCTTTCAAGATAGTTTTCAGCTTCTTTAATGTTCGCTTCCTGAAAGCAACATCTTTAGTTTGATGTGTGTTGAAAAAATCTTTTTGCGACTGAAATATATGATTGAATTCCATTACTTTATTATTTAGAATCAATTTGGGTTAATTCCTTCATAACGACTTTTGCCATTTTTTTGGAACTGAACGGATTTTGCCCGGTAATAAGATTTCCATCTACCACAACGTGTGAAGTCATTGGAATGAAAGCTTTCCCATACTTTGAACCTCTTTTTTTCAAACCTGCTTCCAGATTAAACGGCACTTCCTTTTTCCTGTTGGCAAGACTTTCCTCAAACCAGTTAAATCCGGTAATTCTTTTGTTTTTTATCAGATATTCCCCATCAGATAATTTCACATTGAGCAAGCCGCCCACACCGTGACAGATGGCGGCAACCATTTTTCCGCTTTCATACTGGTTTTGGATAATGGATTGCATTATCGTATCATCGGGGAAGTCGTACATTGTCCCGTGTCCACCTGCCAGATAAACCAGATCAAATTTTTCGTTTCTGACTTCTGCCAGACTTTTACTATTGCTCAACAATCCACGGAATGAATTATTCTGCCAATACTTTCGGGATACTTTATCCAAAGTGAACCGTTTAAGGCTTTCGGGGTCTATGGGCACATTGCCGCCGTTTGGGCTTGCAAAGGTGACCTCATAGCCCTTTTCTTTTGCTTCATGATACAAATGGGTCAGTTCACTCAGCCATAAGCCTGTTTCCAGATCTCCACCGGCATACGTAGTAACGTTTGTTGCAATGATTAAGATTTTGAAGATGCTCATATTAATAATTTTATATGGCAAAGTTACGCCATAATAATTTAACAAGAGTATCTTAATCAGGGGAAGTAATAACAGAATCTCTGATGGTTATATATAATGATTATCTGTTTTTCACCTGCCAGATTCGTTTGTGTATGCTCGGGAAGTTCTCACCAGTAGACAAATTCATACAGGAGCAACAATCCCCTTAAGATGAAAGATTGGGAACTGTAAAGCTGATTGTGGGTTTATTTCTGCTTCCAATGGGAGCAAGGGAAAAATATATTTTTTCCATAATAAGAATTCCTTTCTCACCTTGAACAAGCCAAGATCTAAAATATTAATATTCCGTTAATCAATTGTGATAATTAAGGCTTTACAGATTGTGTATTCACAATCAATACCTCTATTTTGAAATATTAAAAATTTAGAGGGGGAAGACTACTATTTCTATTCATATTTGACCGTAAAATATTTTCATAGGAATGCAAAGGCAAACAATATATTACAGATCAAAAAAAACTGTTGCTCCATTCCTCTCTTTGTAACCGTGGCAATAAGAATGGTAATCCCAACAAGCTGAGAATTCGGCCATATCAGGGAGACACAAAATCTTTGTCAAGACACTGCGTCAACATCTTCTCCAATCCTTGGGAGGTAAGGTCTTTGCCAATAAATACCAGCCTGCTTTTAGGTATTTCTTCTAAAGGCCATTTCTCTCCCATCGAAATCAACAACGCTCCTGCAACCGACTGTACAATTACTTTCTGTGGTTCTTCGTTTGCCCATATAAAACCTTTTACCCTATATATATTTTTTGCCTGAAGATTGAGAAATACCAATAATCGATGGCCGAACATATCGAGATTGAATGGCCTGTCGAAGACAAAACTGAGTGAACTGATCCCCTGATGGTGAAATTCATTATGAGCCGCATGGGTCTGATCATGGGTTTGTTCATGAGGATGGGAATGGGTACCACTATGACTATGGTCATGGTCATCATCGGGGTGATGGTCGTAGTGTTGGACCGGATGATCGGGAATCGATACCCCACCGTCAAAATTATCACGGGTTAGGGTCATTATCTTTTCCAAAGGATAACCTGATTCCTTATCCCCGGATAATATAGTGGCAAACGGGTTGATGTTACGAAGCAGTTCTTCCAGTTCGAAAAGGTGTTCTTTACGCACCGTATCGGCTTTATTGATCAGGATGATGTCTGCAAAAACTATTTGTTTGCGGGCCTCTTCCGTCTCTTCCAGTTGGAAGTCGATTTCCTGGGCATCCACGATGCAGATAACCCGTTCCAACGTGTAATAATTTTCTATCTCCGGATAAACCATAAACGGTTGTGCGATGGTAGCCGGGTCGGCAATACCCGAGGTCTCGATGACCAGTTCATCAAATTCATCTTTGCGTTTCAATAATTCCCCCAACAGGTCGAACAGGTCTTCTTTGAGGCTGCAGCAGAGACAACCGTTGTTCAACTCAAATACATCCGTATCGGGTGCCACGATCAGTCCGGCATCAATACCTTCTTCTCCCAGTTCATTTTCAATGATAAACGGGCGGATTTCCTTCCTGTAAGCAATAAACTTATTCAGGAGAGTGGTTTTGCCTGCACCAAGAAATCCGGAAATGATGGTGACAGGTATTGTTTTTTCTGTCAGGTTATTGTCCACAACTGCGTCTTTAAAGAGTATTTTGATACTCCGATTATATTTACATTATTTATTAAAACGGAATCAACTATTAATAAGTTCTTATATTTTCTGATGCTATCCGATTTTCTGGAGATTATAAAGGGTGAAGAAAAAAACAGACTGTTTAACTCCTCACCCTTCTCATTGACTAACCACCATATCTCTATGGATATCGCAAAAAGGAAACTGGATGCTTCCTTTTATAAAAAAGTCCCGGCTATTATCCGTTAAAAGCTCATTCTGACAAGCATTGTATCCAATATCGGAACAGTCTCGGACTTCAACTCATAGTCTGTAGAGTAGCCTATATTCAATAACAGCAATCCCTTGTCGGTAGCATAAACAACCTGAGCTGCAATGTCGAACTGACTTCGGCACTATTGCCCTGCTTGTCGGTAACCGTCAAAACGAAGGTATATTCGCCGGCAGGTGCATCAAAGAGAATGCAAATATGAATGCACTCAAAAGGAGCATGACTCCCCATCCTAATTTTTTATTCATAAATTCTCGATTAGTGGGATATATATCCCGGTTATTAAACAATTAGTTGTATTATTATTTACTTAATTACAAAAAGTCCCAGTTATTGTCAGTTAGCAGCTGACTCTGAAAAGCATTGTATTCGATATCGGTGCAGAGGCAATGTTCCATTTCGGAGCGGATTTTCTGCTCATCCATCCCCTGTCCGATAAATACAATCTCATTCATCCTGTCCCCCCATTTCTTATCCCAACGGCCCAGAATGTATTCCTCATTTACCTGAAACGAAGGATGTTGATTCCTTTCCTTAACAGAAAAAGAAGCCCACCATACCCCTATCCTTTCCACAGTAATAGATCCGCCCGCCTGGCTCAACAGCATGGCTTCATCCTTGCGATTTGCCAGCCAGAAAAATCCCTTACTGCGTACAATGCCTGGATCCCATTCCTTACTCAAGTATTTCTTGAACCGTCCGGGATGCAACGGACGATGGGTACGGAAAACAAACGAACCAATGCCATATTCATCGGTTTCCGGCGTATGTTTATTCTGTAACTCTTTTTGCCAACCCGAACTCTGGGCGGATTTTACAAAATCGAACGAGCCTGTATTGAGAATTTCTTTGGGGTCGATCTTTCCATGATCCGCCAATAGTAGTTTTGCTTCGGGGTTCAACTTCCGGATGATACGTTTCAGTTCCTCCTGCTCATGTGGGGAGATCAGGTCGATCTTGTTCAACACGATGACATTGGCAAACTCGATCTGTTCTACCAGCAGGTCTACAATGGAACGGTCGCTGATAGTATTTTCAGGATCCCTGTCGACCAATGTATCTGTCGAACCGAAATCATTGTAGAAATTGAATCCGTCTACAACCGTGACCATCGTATCGAGACGGGAGATCCGGGTAAGGTCGATCCCTAATTCTTCAAATGCATAGCTGAATGATTGGGCAATCGGCATCGGCTCGGCAATACCGGTTCCCTCGATCAACAGATAATCGAAGTTTCCGTTTTCAACCAGTTTTGTTACCTCTTTCACCAGATCATCCCTCAGCGTACAACAGATACAACCATTGCTTAACTGGACCAGTTTTTCCTCCGTCCGCGAAAGAGTCGCACCTTTCTCCACGAGTTGAGCATCGATATTCACTTCACTCATGTCGTTCACAATCACCGCCACTTTCATATTATCCCTGTTATTGAGGATGTGGTTCAATAAGGTGGTTTTACCGGATCCCAGAAAACCGCTGAGGACCGTGACCGGTATTCGTTTTTTATTCATAATTCTTTGACCTGATTATTTACTCAAGTGTCGCATGTAAATTTGAAGTGCATGCAATCCTTACATTGAAAAATCATGCAAATATATAACAAATAATTATTATTGCAACATAGCTGCAATTAAAACATCTGTGCATTTATGGCTTGTTTTACCATCGGCAAATCTTGCCTTGTGGTTGGTATTGGCTGGATTTCTGGTCTTTTGCATTAAAGACCAGTTGTTGCATACCCATGCCCAAAACAACAATTTCACATTAGATATAAAATTCAAAGAGCGCAAAAAGTAAGATCCACTAAAGGACTACTTATACATACGATGGGTAAAATTGCCACCACGTTCATTTATCTAATTTTTTAAATACTGATTAGCATTAATAATAGATTCATCAAAATTAGGATGAATTAAAATTACCAAAGTTTTCATATCTGATTATGTAATAAAACAATTATAATCTAATTGGTGGTCAATGGACGTTAGCCATATGTTGCTATTTGCGGGATGGGAAATTACGATTTGGGAAATTGAAAAAGTATTTACCCAACATAACCAAACGTATGCTTACTTTACAGCTGCGTAAAATGGAACAAAACAAGCTGGTGAAACGTACAGTTTATGCGCAAGTGCCACCTAAAGTAGAGTATGAACTTACTGAAATAGGGATGGAGATCAGTCCAATTCTTTCTATGTTGGAAGAATGGGGAGAAAAGAATCTATACTTGCCTTCTGATTTGGGGTATGTATATAGTCAAGCAGATACGATGCAAAAAAGAGAATTTGTAAACTTGGTGTTCGAACAGAATTTATACTATAAGGAAGGTATATTTCGAACACCTACGATGCTACAAATATTTACCCATAAAGTATTGGAAATGAAAGAGAAAGGTTATTTTATTTATAAAAAAAAGAGGCGGATTTTGACAATCCCCCTCTAAGCGGAAGCGGGGGGATTCGAACCCCCGGTACAGTTACCCGTACGTCAGTTTAGCAAACTGGTGGTTTCAGCCACTCACCCACACTTCCTGATGGATTTTCCTGAAATCGGATGCAAATATACAAGTTTGTTTTTAACTTGTCAAAGAAAAGGTGACTTTTTAAAATGAAAATGTTCAATTTCATTAGGTATTTTCTGCGTTCGGCAAAACAAATGAATTTGTTCTGCCCTCACTTAACGAAAATATTCTATTTTTGTAGCGGTTCTCATGAATCATATACAAATATGGATAAGACAAAGAAGAAAAAAAGAAATAGAACAGCCCTGGTGATCATCAGTTTTCTGCTGGCGGCACTCATTATAACAGGTGTTTACTTGTACAACACACTCTTTCAGCCGTTCTCACTTACGGAAACAACGTACATCCATATCGACCGCAAAAAGGATTATGAAGATGTAATCAGACAACTGAATGAAAAGGCGGGCCTTCCCTCTGAAAAGATTTTCCGGCTGCTGGCTGAGCGCATGAATTATCCCAACGCGGTAAAAACCGGGAGATACGCCATCGAAGATGGGATGACAATGCCCGATGTAATACGCAGGTTGCGGTCGGGTAACCAGGCTCCGGTAAATCTCACATTTAATAATATACGCCTCAGGGAGAATCTGGCAGGACGCATCTCACAACAGCTAATGATGGACAGCCTTTCCCTGCTGAATGCCCTCAACGACCCAGCCAACGCTGAAAAATTCGGGTTCAACGAATATACTTTCATCGCAATGTTCATCCCGAATACCTATGAAGTGTACTGGGATACAAGCATCGACAACCTGCTGAGCCGCATGAAAAGAGAGTATGACCTGTTCTGGGATGAAGGTCGAAAAGGGAAAGCCGAAAAAATAGGGCTTACACCGGTGCAGGTCTCTACCCTTGCATCTATCGTGGAAGAAGAAGCTACTTATATAGATGAATATCCTATCGTGGCAGGTCTATACCTCAACCGATTAACCCGAGGAATGCGATTGGAAGCTGATCCGACGGTAAAATTCGCAGTGGGGGATTTCTCACTTCGCCGCATTTTATTCATTCATCTTGAGGTAGAATCGCCCTACAATACTTATAAAAATAACGGGTTGCCACCCGGCCCGATCCGCATCCCCTCCATACAGGCGATAGAAGCCACCTTGTCACCCCAGGAGCACAGATATCTTTTCATGTGCGCCAAAGACGACCTCTCCGGTCGTCACAACTTCGCAACCACCCATGCCGAACATGCTCGTAATGCGGCGGCATATCAAAGAGCCTTGAATGCAAGGGGAATATTTTATTAGCAACAATCACTTTTTATTCTTCAAGCGTTGCTTCACAGACTCTTTATCCTGATGGATCTGCGCTACCAATTCTTCTTTGGTATCAAACTTACGATCAGGACGGATAAAATCAATAAACTCCACGCTCATTGACTGATTATACAAATTGCCGTTAAAGTCGAAAAGATTGACCTCTACACTGATCTCATTGTCCGTATGCAGTGTAGGCCGCCTGCCTATATAAAGCATTCCCGGATAGATAAGATCACGTAAATGCACCATTACCGCATAAACCCCCAATTCAGGAACTACCTTATAACGTTCCCAAACCCGCATATTAGCTGTAGGATAACCAATAGTACGGCCTACCTGATAACCCTCCACAATTTTCCCCGATAGCCTGTAATTATAGGATAACAGTTCGTTGGCTTCTTTGATTTCACCCCCTTTTAACAACCGGCGTATTTCTGATGAACTCACATCATCATCCCCTATTTGCAATTCTGTGGCAAGAATTACATGCATACCTAACTCCTTTCCATATTGCCTATATTCCGGGTAACTGTCCTCCCTGTCACGTCCGAAACGGTGATCGTAACCCACAAACAGTGTATCCACACGGAGTTTTTCTTTCAAAACCTTTTGCATGAACTCCTTTGCCGAGAGTTGCGAGAGCTCCACCGTGAACGGAAGGCTGATACAATAGTCGATGCCAGTGGTAGCCAACTGTTCAATTTTCTCATCAAACCCACATAAAAGCGCCGGTTGATAATCAGTTTGCAACACTTTACGGGGATGTACCGGAAAAGTAATCACGGCCGAAGGCAATCCACGCCTCGCCGCCTCCCTCTTTACCTGATCGATCAAATGTCTGTGACCAATATGTACACCATCAAAAAAACCTACAGTTGCTATAAATGAAAGATCACTGGTCTCTTTCCCTACAGCTAAATCAATGAATTCCAAAATCGAGTAAATTATGTATTAAACTGCGAATATAAAACGAATTTGGCAAAGCATTGTTTAAAATTGAAAGATTCTTTTCTTAAGTATTTATATAATCTTCAGGACAAGGAATTATTTTAGAGATGAAAGAAAGTCATTTTTTTTATCTAAATTTGTGATTGATAATAATTCTATTGAATATTTTTCGGTTTCTTTAATTTTGGTATGTTAAAAGAAGAGCGTCATAAAATTATTATGAAAGAGATCAACCTTCATAACAAGGTTTTGTCTGTCGATTTGAGCACGTTACTTAACGTTTCAGAAGATACCATAAGAAGAGATTTAAAAGAATTAGCGGATGAGAATAGGATTACTAAGGTTCATGGAGGTGCTATAAGCAAATCTTTTGTGAGACCTTTTATAGCCGATAATAATATTTATGCACATGAAGAAAAGAAAAAAATTGCATCAAAAGCGCTTACATTGATTCAAAATAATATGACACTGCTTTTGGAAGGAGGTACAACCATCCTGGAATTAGCAAATCAAATACCACAGAAACTTAATCTTACGATTTTTACCGTTAGCCCCCAAATTGCCATTACTCTATCTGATCACGCTAACATCAATGTTTACACTATAGGCGGTAAATTAAATAAAAATGCGAATATTCATACAGGAGCGAGCGTCATAAATGAGATTTCCGGCATAAAATTCGATTTTTGTTTTATGGGTGTGAATGCTATCTCAATAGAGAATGGTTTTACCGACATTGATTGGGAAACGGTGCAAGTGAATAAAGCTATGATAAAAGCCGCAGATAAAACAGTATTACTGGCAATCTCTGAAAAGTTGAATATCTCAAAAAGATACAAAGTCGCCGACCTACATGATATTTCATATCTCATCACAGAATTGAACCCTAGAAATAAAAAACTTACCATATATCAAGAACAGATCGAAATAATTTAATACCGAAATTCTTCAGCCTGGCTACAATAACTACATCAACCTTCTCTCACTCGGTAGTGGAAAAAATGGAATCTATATTTATCCGATGAATAATTAAACAATTGACTACCATTTATATAAATAAAATAAAAATATGAAAGAGAAATAGAAGACTATGACCGATTTAATACCAATAGGATTATTTTAAATTATGATTAAAAATATAAAAAATAATTCATTCGAAATCTATCAGATCTTATCAATATAATATGAATACCTCACTCGGAAACGGATAACAGCCTTCTTATTATTTTTACTTTTACAAACATAAAGTTATATTTTATTAAAATATTCATTTTTCTTATTTTTTTGATCTCCATCACTCTTTTTTGTGCATATATTTGCGTTATTAAAAAATTAAATAACGCAAAAAAACGCATTTAAATATGGTAATGAATTCCCTTCTACAACTGAAAAAAAACGGATAAATTACAAGTAATAAACAATTTAATTATAAATGCCTATGAAATTTGAGAAAAACAATTAAACTAAAAGAATCTGAAGAGCAAGTTTCAAATAGTGAATACTGCCTAGAACAACAAATTGCAAGTTTGAGTATAAAACGACTCAAAACCAACCATCTACTGCTGAAGACTACTTAGAAAGTCAAGAATATTATCACCTGCTTAGCAGGTAAATTTTAGATTTATACCAAAAAAAATTAAAATGTATGAATAAATTAAACCTGTCGGGGAATAGATTAACAGTGAAGTTATATTTCAGTTTGATTATTTCTTTTTTATTTTTTATACCTGCATTTGGCGTAAAAGCCAGTCTGAATTCCAACGATAACTCATTCATGAGTAATATAAGCAATGAGAAACCTTTAGGTGAAGATGAAAGGTCTTCTGCACTGCAACAACAAAAAAAAGAAATAACAGGTACAATAACCGACATTGATGGAAATCCAATTATCGGAGCCAATGTAATAGAAAAAAGCGAAAGAAGTAACGGTACAGTAACCGATATAAATGGAAACTTCAAATTAACTGTAGCACAAAATGCGGTTATCCAGATATCCTATATAGGATACTTGGAGCAAGAGATTAATACGACAGGGAAAAATATCTTCAATGTTACGTTACAAGAAGACACGAAGATCCTGGAAGAAGTCGTAGTAGTAGGATATGGAACCCAGAAGAAAGTCACACTTACAGGCTCGGTTGTTTCTACAACAGGAACTAGCATTCAAAAAAGCGCATCGGTCGATATCTCATCATCACTAGCAGGACGCATGCCGGGTGTAATTGTCAATAACCGGAGTGGTGAACCGGGAGTCGAAGCAACCACCATATTTATCCGTGGTCGTAGTACATTAGGAGATAATTCTCCGTTGATCATTATTGACGGCGTTCCTGGTCGAGAATCGCTTAGTTTCTTGAATCCAAATGACATAGAATCCATTACTATCTTGAAAGACGCTTCAGCCGCCATTTACGGATCGCGCTCAGCAAACGGTGTCATTCTTGTAACCACTAAACGAGGACAAAGAGAAAAAAAACCCGAAATCACTTTTTCCTACGATCTTGGAATTCAACAGCCTACCCGCCTATTGGATATGGTAGATGCTCCCACCTATGCCCAATTATATAATGAGCGCAACGAAAAATTAGGGGTAACTCCAAGATACACAGAAGAAGAAATTCGAAAATTCGCTGATGGATCGGATCCGATACTCTATCCTAATACTGACTGGTTTGACGAAATTATTAAATCGGCATCTTTCCAACACAAATATAATCTTTCTTTTGCAGGTGGGACCAATGTAGTGGCTTACTTTGCTTCTATAGGCGGGGTTACACAGGATGGTATTTATCATGAGAGTGCCACTAAATATGACCAGTTAAATTTACGATCAAATATTGATGTAAACGTTACTCCTGATTTCAAAATCGGAGTAGATGTTTCAGCCCGGATACAAAACAAACACTATTCGGCGTATCCGAGTGATGAATATGGTATTTTTTATAGAACCCGGGACCGATACCCTACCTTGGTCTCATACTATCCCAATGGATTACTTGCTGGTTCGGGCAATCCGATAGCATTGGTAAGTAAACGCACCGGATACGACAAAACCCGCTTACAACGGCTGAATACAACTCTTTCAGCAGATTGGAACTTAGACAAGTGGATAAAGGGATTATCCATAAATGGGTATGTGGCTTATGATAATACCAGTTCTTTCCGAAAAAAATGGCAAACACCTTACACCTATTATACATTTAACGAAACAACTGGAGAATATGATCAATACAAATCACAAGATGTGGTTACTCCCCAGTTATTGGAACGGTACGTACCGGCTTGGGCGTTGACGTTGAACGCCACTGTAAATTACGACCGCACCTTTAACGATATGCATCATGTAGGTGCCATGATAGGATTTGAACAAAGCGAATCCCGGAATGATATTTTGCAGGCTGAACGGAAGCAATACTCTCAAGATGCCTTGGATGAACTATTTGCCGGAGACCTGGATAAAACTTACTATGACAATACCGGATCAGCATCAGAAACGGCACGAAGAGGTTTTTTCGGTCGACTTACCTATGATTTCAAAGATAAATATCTGACCCAATTTATTCTACGATACGACGGTTCGGAAAACTTTTCGAAAGATGAACGTTGGGGGCTTTTTCCAGGCGTATCTGTTGGTTGGAGGATATCCGAAGAGGGATTTATAAAAGATAACCTGTCGTTTATCGATAACCTGAAGATCCGTGCTTCATATGGAGAACAGGGAAACGATAAAATAGCGCCGTACCAGTATATGACAACCTATCAATATGGACGTTCGCAGGTATTTGACGGTAAACAGGTAAACGGTATTTACCCGGGCATTTTCCCGAATGTAAATGTGACATGGGAGGTGGCAAAAACCTACAATATCGGATTGGATGGAACCCTGTGGAAAGGTAAACTTGGTTTTGAAGTAGAAGCATTCAAAACCCGACGGTCCAATATCTTATGCGCCAGGAATGCTTCTGTTCCGGTTTATACTGGATTGACCTCTCTCCCAGATGAAAATATAGGGATAGTGGACAATAAAGGCTTTGAGTTTCAACTTTCTCATGCAGGAAGATCAGGAGATTTCATACATAATCTGTCGGGGAATTTTCTTTTTGCCAGAAATAAAGTTGTTTATATGGACGAAACTCCATGGGGTGAAGACTATGATTATCTGAAACAAGAAGGGCATCCTATGGGAGCCATGTTGCTTTATGAAGTAATCGGAATCAATAAGACGAAAGATGATTTGGAAAAATATCCTCAAATTGCCGCCAGTCCAGCGTTGGGGGATTTTATTTTCAGACAGAATGATCCCACGCCTTCCGATCCGAATAAGATTACAAGCAAAGATATGAAACGAATGGATCTCTCTACTATACCGGAAATCATATTCGGTTTATCATTCGACGCCCGCTATAAAATGTTCGATTGTTCACTTCTTTTTCAGGGACAAGGACGGGCCAAATACTATATATCGCCACGGATCGATCCTGCAGAGGGAAATATCATGCAAGATATTGCCGACGGGCGTTGGTCAAGTAATAATCCAACAGCAAATAAACCGGGCGTGGGAGGCACCATTAACAATGCCGGTGTATATCCTTCTACCTATTGGTATCGCAATGCGTCATTCTTACGGTTGAAAAATATCGAAATAGGAATAAACTTGCCCGGAAAATGCTTGGGTAAAAGTATAACTGGAGTAAATAACCTACGCATTTACATAGGAGGCTACAACCTACTGACCTTTGACAAATTAAAAATAGTCGATCCGGAAACGAACAACAGTGCCGCTCAAAATTATCCTCAGCTAAGAATTTTTAATGCGGGAGTTAAATTAACTTTTTAAAAATGAATGATATGAAGAAAATAATATATTATTTAGGATTAACAACCATCGTATTTCTTGCATCTTGCAATGATGATTTTCTTGATCGGAAACCTCTTGACAAATTATCGGAAGAAGCAGTATTCTCCAACGAATCCTTGATGGAGCAATATGTCAATGCACTTTATAATGTGATTCCGCACCCTTTTACTGAAGGAACAGTAGCCAGCATTACCGATGAAGCTTTTTTCCGTTTCGGGGGTACTTCCACCAATTATATTGCACGTGGTGAATTATCTCCGGATAATGTCATTTTCATGGAAGACGGAGGACCTGCACATAATACGAGGATGACATTTCTCAATTTGTGGCCCAGAGTGTTTTCCTACGTTCGCGATATGAACCTTTTCCTTTCACGTGTAGATGATGCTCCCATTAATGAGGAGGTAAAAAAACAACTCAAAGGTGAGGTATACTTTCTCCGGGCATGGACATATTCTAATCTTTTAGCCAGGTACGGCGGAGTTCCGATTATTGAAAAAGTATTCCAGTTGGGTGAAACGTATGACCTGAAAAGAAATAATTACGATGATTGCGTTGACTTCGTAATTTCTGATTTAGATGAAGCGATTAAATTACTTGACGATAAACCTAAGGTTCAAGGCAGAGTGGGTTCAGATATATGCATAGCATTGAAAGCACGTACCTATCTCTATGCTGCCAGTCCTCTGTTCAACGATCCTACAGATCCTACGGGAAATGTATTTAAAGGAACCTACAACAAAGAAAAATGGAGATTAGCACGCGATGCAGCGAAAGAACTGATTGACCGTGCTAATACGGGAGCCTATGAACTTGCAGCCACCTATGATGATTATTGGACAAATACCAATTCAAAAGAAGTTATCTGGGCAAAATATTTTCTGCCTACTTCCGGTAATTTGGCACAACTCTTTTATGCTCCTGCCAGGAGTATTGGAGGATGGGTTAGTTGTACACCGGTTGAGAACTTAATATGTGATTATGAAATGGCTGCAACCGGGAAGAAACCATTTGAAGAGGGATCGGGATATAATCCGGAAGATCCGTGGGGTGGACGTGATCCACGTTTCTATAAATCAATCCTTCCACCCGAAACCGAATACATGGGTTATGTCCTGAATATTTGCGAACCAGCTCCGGGAAATACAGTTATCAAAACGAATGACCCTTTTCAAGCGGAAGCCAATCAATGTACCGGCTACTGGTTACGTAAATGGTTGATCGATGACGCTCCGGTAAGTGAATCTATCAATTCTACGCTGATGTATCCATGGTTCAGATTGGCAGAAATATACCTGATCTATGCCGAAGCAAGTTTGGAATACAACAATAACGTGACTACCTGTGCGGAATATATTAATAAAATACGTGACCGAGCAGATATTCATATGCCGCATATTTCCAGTTCTTTGCCGGTCGAAGAGATGAGAAAAAAACTGATCCAGGAACGTCGTATCGAATATGCTTTCGAAGACCAACGCTATTTTGACCTCCGTCGCTGGAAGTTAGCTGAAAAGTATGAAAACATGATGACATACGCGATAAAAGGCATTCGCCATGATAATGGTACCGCCAGCCTTCAAGACGATCGCATCGAATGGAAGATTGCTAAAAAAGGCATTAACGGTGAACCTGATTTTAGCGACTGTCTCGAAAAGTTCACAATCCGCAAATTTTTGCCTCAGCATTACTTAATGCCTATCCCCCGTAATGAATATGCAAAAAGTGAAGGGGCAATCGTTCAAAATCCATTTTACGATTAGTTTAAAATTGTAAGAAGTGTCGTTCCTCTTCGCTGATTGGCGAAGAGGAACATAAACTAAATTTATAATGAAACATTTAGCATTATATATAGTAATGGTAATTGTCTGCCTTCTGGCATTTGTAAATTGTTCGTCGTCGACCGATCAATTAAGATGCAATGTCGGTATCGCGGATATCACTCCCGAAGAGTCTGTTATTTTGGCTGGATTCGCGGCACGCGAAGGGCTCTCAACCGGCATCCACCGACCCTTGAAAACACGTTGTATCGTGATTGAAAACGATTCGGCAAGGATTTGCATTATTTCTAACGATATGATGGAAATATCTATAAGCACAGCTAACGACCTGCGCCAAGAAATAGCGGTACAAACAGGAATTCCATACAATCATATATTTATCCATTGCACCCATACCCATTCTGCTCCGCGTGCAGGTGGAAGCAGTGTAGAAAAAGGGGGAACGAATTACGCCTTTGCAAAAAAATTTCGTGAAACCGTCGTAAGGAATGCAGCGCAGACGGCAAATAACAAAAAGGCTTTTATCCCGTTCACCATTGAAACAGGTAAAGGAGAGTGTGAAATCAATTGCAACCGCCGGGAAAAAGACGGGCCTTGCGACCATGACGTGTATCTGGCCCATTTTCTCGATAAAAAGAAAAAAAACATTGTTTCGCTGCTTAATTTTGCCTGTCATCCGGTCAGCCTGAATCACCGCAGTCTGGTAGTCTCCACCGATTTTCCGGGAATCACCGTTGAAGAATTATCCAAAGAATGGGGAAATGGGATCTTTTATTTTTCAGGGGCTGCCGGCAATGTCGACCCGTGCGGGGCACTCAAAGCCGACACCGCCTATACGCAGGCAAGAGGTATGGAACTGGCGGATGCTGTACGGAATATCCGGACCGAAAAAATAAAAAAAAACCATATCCTTCGCGTTAGCAATAGGGAGGTAAAATTGCCGTTCCGTGTTCCCGAGATTACCCCGGAAATAGTCAACGCCCATGCCGACGAAATAAAGCAATGGAATGCATTCGGTACCTGGCAAAACGATGTGGAAAGATGGCGTTCCGCCACTTTGGAAAAAATCGAAAAAGGGGAGGTAAAAAATTGGCTGTCTTTTGAAATAGCAAGCGTAAATATTGGAGGTCTGATCTTATTCTTCTCACAAGGAGAACCGTTCAATGAATACCAAACATTGCTCCGTGAAAATAATCCGGATAACCCTGTATTTTTTATCGCATATACAAACGGCCAGAATTCTTATCTGCCCAGTAAATATGCCTTTGGGCGTGATGGCTACGAATATGAGAAAGAGCAAATGCATATATACATCGGGACGCCTTATCCGCTTTCCGACGAAATGCCGGCAGTCTACGAAATGGCCATAGAACAGGTCGTAAATGATGTAACCAGTAATCAATGAAAAATGTATTGTATGAAAAAAATAATTTTTTGCGTAGTTATAATCATCGTATGTTGTAACGTTTTTGCAACTGACAATGCCAGATACGGGATTATTCCCAAACCGAAATCATTAAAAGAATTAACCGGCGAATTTAAAATCAACAAACATACGGTAATTATTATTCCTGAGGGGGACACTCTGGTAGAAGAAATAGCGGCGGACTTTGCCACGCGGTTAAAGACTTGTACCGGAATAGATATAAAAGTGCGTACCCTCCCCTCCTCCGGGACAACACCTAACAGCATTATTTTCAAAAAGGGCGAAAGAATGGGCCATGAGGAATATACCCTGCATATTACCCCGCAAAATATAGTCATAACGGCTACTACGTCCAATGGTATGTATTATGGAATCCAAACGATATACCAGTTGTTACCCGCCCAGATTTACGGTGAAACAAAAGCAGGCGGTTTGAAATGGGAAATTCCCTGTTGTGAGATACAGGATGCCCCGAGGTTTCCGTATCGCGGTCTTATGCTTGATGCCGGACGTTATTTTATGCCCAAAGAACTGGTCATGAAATTTATTGATGTCATGTCCATGCACAAGCAGAATTTCTTTCATTGGCACCTTACGGAAGATCAGGGTTGGCGGATCGAAATAAAAGAATATCCACGGCTAACCGAAATAGGAGCTTTTAGAAAAGAAAGTCCGATAGGGGAAACAAAGGAAGGGGATGGCATTCCCCACGGCGGTTTTTATACCCAGGAAGATGTGAAGGAAGTGGTGGAATACGCCCGTAAAAGATATGTCACTGTTGTTCCTGAGATCGAACTGCCGGGACATGCCACAGCGGCTATTGCCGCCTATCCCGAATTATCTTGCTTTCCCGACCGGAAATATGAAGTGGCGACGACCTGGGGTATCAAAGAAGATGTCTTCTGTCCTTCGGCAACCACCTTCCGTTTTCTGGAAGATGTTTTTACTGAACTGTTCGACCTTTTTCCGTCGCCTTATTACCATATTGGAGGCGACGAATGCCCGCGCGATCGGTGGAAGGAAAGTCCTTATTGTCAAGACCTGATAAAGGTATTAGGTCTGGAAAATGAAGAACAGTTGCAGATATTTTTTGTCCAACGTATGGCAAAGTTCCTGAAAGAGAAGGGAGGCAAAACCGTGATCGGGTGGGACGAAATCCTGGATGGGGGAGCTGTTCCGGGAACAATTGTCATGTCGTACCGCGGACACAATCCTGCCGTTCGTGCCGCCAAGCAAGGCTTGCACACTATTGTGACTGCCAACCGTTGGAACTATCTTGATTATTACCAGGAAGATCCGGATACGGAAGAATTGTCCATGTTTTTATTTTTGCCGTTGGAAAAAGTTTACAATTATTTCCCGATACCGGATACCGTTCCACAACAATATCACCCATATTTCAACGGACAACAGGGAAGTGTGTGGACGGAATACATACAAACACCACGCAGGGCGGAATATATGACTTTCCCAAGGGCTGTGGCCATGTCTGAAGTAGCCTGGTGCGCAAAAGAAGACAAAGATTGGGATTCTTTCCGCGAACGTATGGTCAAGGGATTCACACGACTCGATCATAAGGATATCAATTACAGTAAAGCATTCTATAATGCGATTTTCCATTTCGACCGCAAGGCGGATTTTCCCAAGAAAATCCGGTTGAGCATTGACTATCCCGAAGCAGAGATCTATTATACCATAGATGGTAACCGACCGACCATCCGTTCACTGGTTTACTCCGACTCCATAACAATAAACCGGGGCGATATAATCCGTGCCCAGGGATTTCTGAAAAACGGCCGGAAAGTAGGTAAAATGATTGAAAAGAAGTTTTGAAAAACAAATGGTTTATGAGAATGAAGACAAAATTCATATTGATAGGATATTGGTTCGTCGTATTACTGATATCTGCGGGATGTGCAGGAAAAAGTAATGAGGGTACTCTTTCCCCCGGAAATTTACGATGTGAGTATTTGATCAATCCGTCCGGTATTGATATAACCAATCCCTGCCTGTCGTGGAACTCCGCTTCAGAGGAAAGGAATCAAAAACAAACGGCATACAGAATCCTGGTTTCAAGCTCATTGGAAAAATTAAATTCGGATAAAGGCGATTTATGGGACTCTGAAAAGGTGGATTCGGACGAGAGTATACATATAATATATAAAGGAAAGGAATTGCATTCGGAAGATGAGTGCTTTTGGAAAGTGAAGGTGTGGGATGGAGAAGGAAAGGAATCTGCCTGGAGTGAACCGGCAAAATGGAGTATGGGGTTACTGGACGAAGCCAACTGGGAAGGTTATTGGATAGGGTTAGACAGCCTGGTTGGAAATGATAAACAGTTCGGTTTGTCTGCACGCTATCTCAGGAAAGAATTTGCCGCTGCAAAAAAAGTTAAACGGGCAACGGCGTATATCTGCGGCCTGGGGTTGTTCGAATTATATGTCAACGGGAATAAAACAGGCGACCAGGTATTGGCTCCGGCATTGTCGGAATACCCGAAAACGTCATATTACATGACGTTTGATGTTACAAAAGAAATTGGTGAAGGCCAAAATGCCGTGGGAGTAATTCTCGGCAGCGGCCGCTATTTTGCCCCGGTCAAATGGGATCAAAATTACGGGTTTCCTAAAATGATTTTTCAATTAAATATAGAATTTGCTGATGGCAGCCGGCAAAGTATAATAAGCGATACCACATGGAATATGACCGCAGATGGCCCGATCACCTTTAATAATGAATTTGACGGTGAAGAATACGATGCCCGGAAAGAAATGCCGGGCTGGAACAAGGTTCATTTCAATGACTCCGGGTGGATAAAAGCCGAAAGGGTTTCAAATCCGTCGGAGAAATTAAAAGCCCAGATGATCGAGCCCATAAAAATAATAAAAACGGTGAAGCCTAAAGCAATAAAAGAAGTCAAGCCCGGGGTGTATGTGTATGATATGGGGCAAAACATGGTAGGTTGGATAGTATTAAGGGCCAGTGCCCGGGAAGGGACAGAAATAAAATTGCGTTTTGCCGAAACGATACATCCGGATGGGGAACTCAATGTGGCTAATCTTCGGCTGGCAAAACAAACGGATGTGTATATTACAAAAGGCGAAGGAATGGAAGAATGGCAGCCGAGTTTCACCTATCACGGATTCAGGTATGTAGAGCTTAGCGGATATCCGGGTAAACCGGACTTAAATACGATCGAGGGAAAAGTGGTTAACGATAACCTTAAATTAACAGGGCTGTTTGATTGTTCTTCGGATATGATCAATAGGATCTATCATGCTGCTTATTGGGGAATCCGGGGTAATTACCGCAGTGTTCCCACTGATTGTCCTCAGCGTGATGAACGCCAGGCCTGGTTAGGGGATAGGTCTGCCGGCTCTTTGGGTGAGAGTTTTATTTTTGATAATAATGCAATTTACTCCAAATGGATGGCTGATATTTCCGACGGACAAAAAACGAGCGGAAGTATCTCCGATGTAAATCCGACGTACAGAAAGGTATATTCCGATAATGTAACCTGGCCTTCGACATTTATCATGGTTCCGGATTGCCTTTACCGGCAATTTGGAAATAAAAAGGTCATTGCCGGCAATTATGACGCTTTGAAGAGGTGGATTTCCCATATGCGGGATAACTATATGAAAAACGACCTGCTGCCAAGGGACTCGTATGGCGACTGGTGTATGGTTTCAGAAGACAGGAGTGTCATCCACTCCAAGGATCCTGTTACCATCACACCGGGAGATTATCTCGGCTCATCCTATTTCTATTATGACCTTGTCCTTATGGAGAAATATGCGCATCTTTTAGGCAAGGCAGAAGAGGCAAGGGAATTCAGGCAGCTATCGGACAAGATGAAAGAGGCTATTAACCGTACTTACCTTCATAAAGACAGCATATATTATGCGAATAATACCGTAACGGCAAATGTGGTAGCGTTGGCTTTTGACCTTCCCCCGATTGAACTGAAAAGTAAAGTTTTTGATAATATCGTCCACCGGATTGAGCATGATTATGACGGTCATACAAGCTGCGGTGCAATTGGCCAGCAATGGTTGATGCAAACCCTTACCAATAACGGCCGGCCGGACCTGGCGCTAAAAATAGCAGAGAATACAACATATCCGAGTTTTGGATATATGCTTGAAAATGGTGCAACCACAATATGGGAACTCTGGAACGGGGATACTGCGCCGCCAAAGATGAATTCGGCAAACCATGTAATGTTGCTGGGCGATTTTGTGGCGTGGCTATACCAAAGTTTGGCCGGCATCAATGCCGATCCTGATAATCCGGGCTTTAAAAATATCATCATGAAACCAATACCGGTGGAAGGATTGGATTACGTGCATTCCGAATATCATTCGATACACGGGCTGATTAAAAGTTCATGGAAGAAAGAAGGCAAATCTTTTATTTGGGATATCACCGTACCCTGTAATACTACTGCAACCGTTTATATTGCCGCTCCATCCGAAAAAGAGGTGACTGAAAGCGGTAAAGGGGCATCTTCGGCCGAAGGGGTAAAGTACATAGATACGGATAACGGATATGTCATTTTTAAAGTCGGCTCGGGAAATTATCATTTCGTTGTTGAATAAAAAATAGTGGCTCTTTATTCTAAATAAATAATCATATGAAAAAGTTTATAACAAGATTTAGTATTGTATTGCTCCTGTGTTCGAGTTTTTCTTTGGTATATTCAGGTTGTAACCGGGAAAGAGCCGAACGTGCCGGATTTCCACAAGGAGTATGGTTGTGGGGAAGCGCTTTATCCGATGAGGATGTCCAGACAGTCGTAAACAAGCTGGTGGAAAACAATATTCACCATGTTTACTTTTTAGTCAAGGGTACTGCCGGCAAAAAAACTTCCGCCGAAAAATTGACTGAGTTTATCACACAAGCGCATGCCGAGAAAATAGAGATTCATCTCTGGTACATTATCAGTGACGATGATGTCTATATGGCTGCAAATCCTCAGGCAGGTATTTATCATTGCCCAAACCCCTCCATAAATACCCGGCCGTATCCCATGAATAACAACAAAGTCAATCTTCTTTATCCGGCATACAAAGAATATGTATTGGATAATATCCGGTATTTTCTGACCAATTTTGATTGTGACGGAATCCATCTCGATTGCATCCGATATACCCACTTTGTGTATTCATTCGATCCCTATTCTCTTCAAAAAGCCGCATCCTTAGGTTGTGATACCACCCGTTTACTGAGTTTCTTTGATACGGAACCCAATTATACAAACTATGTCACGAATAATGGTTTTGTGAATCTGTATATCAATGGGGATCCGGATGCGGTTATATGGGTGGAGATGAGAAAAAATGTAATCTATGACTATATCGAAGCAATCAGGGAAACTATAGAACAGATTAAGCCCGGGCTTGAGCTAAATGCGGCTTTCATGCCCGAAGGAGCGACAGACCCGGCGTATTCGGACGTTTTTTATGCCCAGAACTACCAGCTTCACTCCACCTTATTGGATATGATCAGCCCGATGGCGTATTTTATGTCTTTTGGAAAGTCCACCGATTGGCTACAGGCCATAACAGAAGGAGCAAAAGATCTTGTCGATCCCCAATGTAAAATTTATTCCGGAGTCCAGGCTTTTGACGGGGTTACTGCCGGACAACTGAAAGAACAGATACAATATTCATTTGACGGAGGCGCTGAGGGGATCATCGTGTTCAGATACGGAACTATCACGGATGATAGTTGGATGGCGATAAAAGAATGGAATAAATTCGAACAGAAATGAAAAAGATCAGCAGAAGAAATTTCCTTCAAACTTCAGCGATAGCAGGAGCCGGTTTAACTTTGATACCCAATCTTACATTTGCAACAAATGGCAGCAGCAATAATAAACCCGTTTTATTAGGAGGGAAGAAAAACGCCTATGGATTCTCCCGTTGGCCTGTTTATGATCAAACGGAAGAAAAAGCATTATTAGACGTCCTTCACAGCAATAAATGGGGTCGTCTGGATGGAAGTGTGACAGCTACCTTTGAAGAGGCTTATTCAAGACTAATCGGTGTTCATCATACGCTTGCCGTATCCAGCGGAACCAGCGCGCTTTACACCATGTTGGGAGCATTGGATGTGGGTCCCGGTGATGAAGTCATCCTGCCCGTCTACACATTTGTGGCTTCTTATAACGTAGTGGTACTCAATTATGCTTTGCCGGTTTTGATTGATACGGATCCGGAAACTTTTCAGATCGATGCGGATAAAATTGAACCTGCCATCACTAATCAAACAAGATTAATCATGCCGGTACATATCGGAGGGTCTCCTGCCGACATGGACAGGGTATTGGAAATCGGTCGTAACCATAATTTGCCGATTATTGAGGATGCCTGTCAGGCACATCTGGCAGAATGGAAAGGAAAGAAGGTCGGATCTTTAGGATTAGGCGGGGCTTTCAGCTTCCAATCTACTAAAAATCTGAATTGTGCGGAAGGCGGAGCGATAACCAGTAATGATGAAGGATTTATTCGTAAATGTTATGGTTTTCATAACCAGGGACAAGGTGGCACATCTACTTCTTACTCTACCGGAGAG
>ERZ778021.527-NODE-527-length-67727-cov-7.467342_pt1 | contig 67727 bp, 70 predicted proteins | sample MGYA00375751_ERZ778021 | MGnify/ENA primary metagenome ERZ778021 (study PRJEB29350, sample SAMN05389814) | bioreactor metagenome | isolation source: Thiocyanate stock bioreactor | place: South Africa: University of Cape Town | collected 2013-08-29 ... | reverse complement strand
AGGTACTTGACCCAGCTGACGCCCTGCACGCCGGGCACCACCAGGCGCAGCGGGTAGCCGTTTTCGGGGCGCAGCATCTCGCCGTTCTGGCCGTAGGCGACCAGCACCTGGCCATTGGTGACCAGCTCCATCGGGATGGTGCGCGTCATCGACGAGCCGTCGGCGCCCTCGGCCAGCACGAACTTGCCGCCCTTGAGGTCGGCGCCGGCCATCTCCAGCAGGGTGATCAGGGGCACGCCGGTGAATTCGCTGCACGACAGCATGCCGTGCGAGTACTGGCAGGTCGGCACGGCGACGTTGCCCCATTCCATGCCGGTGTTGGCGCCGCATTCGATGAAGTGAAAGCGCGACACGCTGGGCAGGCGCATCAGCTCGTCCATGGTGAAGACGCGGGGCGTCTTGACCATGCCGTTGACCATGAGGCGGTGCTGCGCCGGGTCGACGTCCCACCAGCCCTGGTGGTGGCGCTCGAAGTGCAGGCCGCTGGGCGTGACGATGCCGAACAGCGATTGCAGCGGCGCGAACGAGACCGACGACTGGCTGGTCTGCGTCAGCCCCGGGCTGGGACGGCGCTGCACGTTGCCTTCGTATTTGGACGGGCGGCCGTAGCCGTCGGTGGCCACCGCCTGACCCAGGCCGGTGCTGTGCGCCGGCAGGTTCAGGATGGCCGGGTCGCCCTCGCCCACCGGCGCCTCCGGCTGGGCGCCGGCGCGCGCGGCGGCGCCGCCGGCCAGGGCCGCGGCGAAGGCGCCGCGGATGAAGTCGCGCCGGCCGCGCTTGCCCTCGGCAAACACGGCGCGGACGCCGGCCGGATCGAGGAAGTTCTCGGGCGCCTTGCGCAGCCGCCCACCAGCGACGCTGGCGGGCGCGGGTTGCAATTGATCGTCTGGCATGAGGGTTTAATTTCTATATATGCGCAAGTGCTGATGTTAAGCGCCGAATACGCGCGCCACGACTGGGGTTTATCCCGACCCGGCCCCGTTGGCGCCACGCCACGCCGGCCACCACGGCAGCGGCCCGACGGCGCCCGCGGGCGCGGGGCTTCATGGCTTGAAGCGGTAGTGATCGCGGTTGAGGACCGCCGCGATGGCGGTCACCTCGTCGGGGAACAGGCTCAGGTTGAGCTCCAGGCTGCACTGGTCGATCATGCCGCGCAGCAGCCCCGGCGTGTTGACGCGGCCCCGCGGCCGGTAGATGGCCTTGCCGTCGTCGGCCCACTTCTGGGCGTGGCACTGGTTGCACTTGTGCTCGGCGATCAGCTTTTCGCCCAGCTTCAGGTCGGCGTCCTTGAAGATGGCCGGCACCTGCGCCGTCGCCGCGCCGGCCAGGCCGAGCAGCGCGCCGATCAGGCCGGCGCGAAAACCAGGGATGCGGGTCATGTCTGTCTCCGGTCCGGCGATCTGTGTGATCGCTATGATTATCGTAGCTGTTGGCGCTTGCCCGTCATGCGTCAACGGCCTGAAACGCTTACAGCAGGGTCAGGTTATCACGGCTTCGCGCGCCAGCGCCAGGCGGCGGTCGAGGTAGGCCGAATAGAAGTCGGGCGAGCCGCCCACCAGGCGGTCGGCCACTTCCTTGCCCTGCGGGCCGAGAAACAGCACCGTGGGCGCCACCTTCACGTCCCAGGCGCGCACCAGCGCCTCGTGCGTGGTGGGCGCGCCCTGCAGGTCGCGCGTCTGGCGCGGGCTGAGCATGTCCACCTGCACCACCGGCAGGCGCTCCTGCGCCCGCATCGGCGCCAGGTAGTTGTTGCGCACTTCCTCGCACCAGGGGCAGCGGTGCAGGCTGACCATGACCACCAGCGGCTGGCGCGCCTTCAGCGCGCGCGCCAGTTCGTCGGGCAGCGAGGCCGACAGCGGCAGCGTCTTGCCCGCCACCCGCGCCGGCGCGACCCCGCTGGCGCCCAGACCCAGCAGCGCCAGTGCCCGCAGGCCCTGGCGACGCGACAGCGAGAGGCGCGGCGGCGTGTTCATTGCGGTTCGTGCTCCATCAGCAGGTAGGTGTTGTAGGCGTTCATGCGGTTGGCCGGGCCGAACAGCGGCAGGTGCTCGTACGGGCTCCAGTCGGTGGCCTTGTAGGCCTCGTCGAACGGCGTCATGTCGCGCGCGGCCTCGCCCATGGTCTTGCGCAAGTAGACCAGATAGTCGCGCGTCAGTTGCATGTCCTTGCGCGCCTCGGTGGATACCGGGCCGTGGCCGGGGATGATGACCCGGGTGTCGAAGGCCAGCAGGCGCTCGAGCGAGAGGATCCAGTTGCGGCTGTCGGCCTGGCCGACGAAGGGGATGCGGCTGCGGAACACCAGGTCACCCGCGTACAGCGCCTTGACCGCCGGCAGGTACACCGCCAGGTCCTCCGGCGTGTGCGCCGGGCCCACCGGTTGCAGCACCAGGGTGGTGTCGCCCACGGTCAGCTCGCGCCGCTCGTTGATCCATTCGGTGGCGGGCACGAGGCGGGTGTGGGCGTCGACCCAGGGCGCCAGCTCCTCGCGCGAGGCCTGCAGGCGCAGGCGCGCGGTGTCGGAGTTGAGGTATTCGCGCGCCGCCTGGTGCGCGATGATGCGCGCGCCCTGGTCGGCGAACACCTGCAGACCGTAGATGTGGTCGGCGTGGTAGTGGGTGACGATGACGTGCGTGACCTTCTGCGCCGTCACCTTGCGGATTTCCGCCAGCAGGCGCTCGGCCAGCGCCGGCGAACCCAGGGCGTCGATCACCACCACGCCGGCCGAGGTGACGACGAAGCCGGCATTGGAGATGAAGTTCTGGTTGGCGGGCGAGCCCAGCGCCGACAGGCCTTCGACATACCAGCAGCCGGGCGCGGCCTCGCGCGCGCGCATCTCGGGCGCGCCGGCAGGGCTGTCGGCGGCCTCGGCGTAGCGCGCCCAGGCCGTCCCCATGCCGCCCAGCGCCAGACAGGCACAGCGCTGAAGAAGTTGACGCCGGTCAATCACAGGCTGCATGATCCACCCTAAATTCATAAGTCATTGCTGAACTAATTATCAAGAATGGCCATCGACTTGACAAGCCTGGTGGAGCACCACGGCACCGGCACGGTGCTGGCGGCGGGCGGCGCGGTGATCGGCGTGCTGTTCGGCTTCTTTGCCCAGCGTTCGCGCTTTTGCCTGCGGGCGGCGGTGATCGAGTTCTGGCGCGGCCAGTTCGCCGAGAAGCTGTCGGTGTGGCTGCTGGCCTTCGCGTCGGCGGTGATCGTGGTGCAGGCGCTGATCGTGGCCGGCTGGCTGGACGTGAGCGAGGCGCGCCAGCTGGCCAACCGCGGCAGTCTGTCGGGGGCGCTGGTGGGCGGGCTGGTGTTCGGCGCCGGCATGATCATGACGCGCGGCTGCGCCAGCCGGCTGCTGGTGCTGTCGGCCAACGGCAACCTGCGCGCGCTGCTGTCGGGGCTGGTGTTCGCGGTCACCGCGCAGGCAGCGCTCGGCGGCGCCCTGGCGCCGCTGCGCACCGAAATCTCGACCTGGTGGACGGTGGACGGCGGCGCCGCGCGCGACCTGCTGGCGCGCGTGGGCGCCGGTCACGCCGACGGCCTGGCGCTGGGCGGGCTGTGGCTGGTGGTGGCGGTGATCTTCTCGCTGCGCAGCGGCAACCGACCCTGGATGTGGATCGGCGGCATCGGCACCGGGGTGGCGGTGGCGCTGGCCTGGTGGTTCAGCCACGCGGTGGCGCGCGCCAGCTTCGATGCGGTGCAGATCCAGGGCCTGACCTTCAGCGGCCCCTCGGCCGAATGGCTGATGCGCGTGCTGTCCAGCCCGGCGCCGGCCTTCGGCTTCGACGCCGGCATGCTGCCGGGGGTGTTCGTCGGCTCGGCGCTGGGGGCGCTGGTGGGGCGCGAGTTCAAGGTCGAGGGCTTCAAGGACGGCTACAGCATGGCGCGCTACATCGTCGGCGCCATGCTGATGGGCTTCGGCAGCATGCTGGCCGGCGGCTGCGCCGTGGGCGCGGGCATGACGGGCGGCGCCATCTTCGCCCTCACCGCCTGGCTGACGCTGGTCGGCATGTGGGCCGGCGGCGGCCTGATGAACCGCCTGCTGGCCGAGCCGGTGCAGACCAGCCAGCCGGCCACCCAGCAGGCACCGGTGGTGGTGCCGGTGGCGCCGTGAAATAGGGGCGCCCCCCTGAGGCGCCTGCGGCGCCATCCCCCCTCTCCCGCGGGAGGGGGGACGCACCCAGTGGCCGGGGGGACCCCGGCCACGGGTGCCCTCGCATGGCCTGCTTCGCGGCCTTCGGGCGCCGGCCCTGCGGGCCGGCACGAACGCGGGATGGGTGAGGCGACCTGTGATTTGGCAAAAAATGGGCTCTTCTCGCGAATGATGGTGATGGCCTGCGAGACAAGGCTTCGAATGGTCGCTTATTGGAAACCGCCAACCTCCGAACGCAGAGGGCGCAGAGATTTCGCAGAGGACGCAGAAAGCCAGAAGACCCATCGGCTTTCTTTGCGTCCTCTGCGAATCCTTGGCGTCCTCTGCGTATGGCTGTTCATTTTTCTCATGCGTCGTGTCGCGGTGCGGCACTGATCAAGTACCTCACCATCATTCGCGAGTAGAGCCAAAAATGGCTGCTGGCGTCCGCCTGTCGTGCGCCAGCAGCTACCAAATCAGGAGTTATTGACCGCTCAGGTACTCGGACACGGCGGCCATTTCCAGGCCGGTCATTTTCTCGACCACGGTGTGCATCACCGCGTTGTCGTTGTTGCGTTCGCGCTTGCTGAACTGCTGCAACTGCGTTTCCAGGTAGGCCGCGTGCTGGCCGGCCAGGCGCGGCAGCGTGGTGCTGCCGGCGCCGCCCGGGCCGTGGCAGCTGGCGCAGGAGGGCACGCCGCTCCACTTGTTGCCGGACTGATAGATGTAGCGCCCGACGCCGGCCAGCGCCGTGTCCCTGGCGGCTTCCTTGTGCGGCGGGCGGCTGGCATAGAACTGGCCCAGCGCCGTCATGTCGGCCGGCGAGAGCTCGGTCACCATGCTGGCCATGGCCGTGCTCTTGCGCTTGCCGCTCTTGAAGTTCTCCAGCTGCTTGGCGATGTATTCGGCGTTCTGGCCGGCCAGGCGCGGAAACACCTCGCTGGCCGATTCGCCCTCGGCGCCGTGGCACAGGAAGCAGGAGCCGCCGATGATCTTCTTGGCGCGCGCCTCACCGCTGTCTTGCGCCAGCACCTGTGTCGACGCCAGGGCCATCAGCACCGCCAACGCCCATCCAGCGGCCGCGGAGCAGGCCATGCCAGCGGACGCCGTGGAACGGGCTTGGCCCGGCCACTGGCGTCGTCCCCCTGGGGGGAAGGCGCGAAGCGACTCAGGGGGGGACGTCGTCATGCCAATGTATCGGCCCAGATGTTGCGCGCCCAGGCCATGGCGTAGCGGCCCTCCAGCTCGCTGGCGGCGCTCGACACGCCGCCCGAGCCGGCCACCGGCAGCATGGTCTTCTTCTCGGCGTCGTAGGCATGCACGCTGGCCACATGCACCACGTCGGTGTCGCTGACGAAGCTGTAGCAGGTGTTGTTGTAGATCGGCAGCGCGTTGGGCTGGCGGCCGGACAGCAGGGCCACGATGGCGGCGGCCGCCACCTTGCCGTGCTGGTTGGCCATGTGGCCGGACTTGGGCATGGCCGGGGCGATCTGCAGCGCGTCGCCCAGGATGTGCACGTTCTTGGCGGCCTTGGACTCCATGGTCAGCCAGTCGACGTCGCACCAGCGCTTGTTGGCGGTGGTCAGCCCGGCGTTGTGCGCCACGTCACCGGCGCGCATGGGCGGGATGACGTTCAGCACCTGGGCCTTGATGTCGTCGTTGAACTCGAACTTGAGCGTGCCGGTGGCGGCGTCGACGTCGGTCAGCGCGTGCTTGGGCCGGTATTCGATGATGCCCTTGTAGCGGTCGGCCCAGGCCTTCTTGAACAGCGGCCCCTTGGAGGTGACGTCGTCGTTGGCGTCCAGGATCAGCACCTTGGACTTGGGCTTGGCCTGGCTGAAGTAGTGCGCCACCTGGCAGGCGCGCTCGTACGGGCCGGGCGGGCAGCGGTAGGGCGCCAGCGGAATGCTGAGGGCGTACACGCCGCCGTCGGGCATGGCCTCCAGCTGCTTGCGCAGCGCCACGGTCTGCGCGCCGGCCTTCCAGGCGTGCAGCACCTTGTCCTGCGCGCCGGGCTTCTTCAGGCCGGGCAGGCTGTCCCACATGAAGTCGACGCCGGGCGACACCACCAGGCGGTCGTAGGCCAGCGTGCTGCCGCCGGCCAGGCGCACCTGGCGCTTGTCGGCGTCGATGGCGACGACGCGGTCCTTGATGATCTTCACCCCGTGGCGCTTGCCCAGGTTGTCGTAGGACGTGGTGATGTCGGCCATCTGCTTGCTGCCGCCCAGCACCAGGTTGGAGATGGGGCAGGAGATGAAGCTGTCGTTGGGCTCGACCAGGGTGACCTGCACGCGCCCTTCGGACCACATGCGGATGTACTTGGCGGCGGTGGCGCCCCCGTAGCCGCCACCGATGACGACCACCTGGCCGCCCGCGCCAGCGCCGGTGCTGGCGCAGCCTGCGGCGAGGCCCAGCACGGACGCGGCGGAAGCGGCCGAACCGGCCCGGATGAATTGACGACGATCCATGGTGTGCCTCCTCACTTCTTCTGTGCCGCGAACCACGACACGATGGCGGCCAGCTGCTCGTCGCTGTAGCCCTTGCTGAGCTGGTGCATGATGGTCGCGGGCTTGGCGCCGCGCTTGAAGTCCAGCAGCTTCTTGAGCATCTCGTCCTTGTTGCCGCCGGCCAGCGGCTCGTTGCCGGTCTGGGCCTGGCCGTTGGTGCCGTGGCAGCTGGCGCAGGCGGCGGCCCAGCTGCGCACCTGCAGCGGATCGGTCTGCGCCTGGGCGGCGCCGGCGCCCAGCGCCAGGGCCGCCGTGGCGAGCCCGGAGAGCAGGAGTGGTTTCATGGTCGGGTGTCCTTCCTGGAAGTGGCTGCCGCGGAGCGGGAAAATTCGTTACCGCTTATATGGCCGCCGCATGATAGGGCGCCGGGCGCTTGATTTCGGTCAGGATTAACCCCGAAACGAGCCCGCGCGCCGGGCCAGCCAGGGCGTCAGCCCGGCGCGGCGTCGCCTTCCATCGCGATCTGGGTGCAGACGACGCGGCACAGGCTGACCACGCGTTCGTTGATGATGCGGTAGTAGATCTGCACGCCCTCGCGCCGCTTGCCCACCACGCCGGCCTGGTACAGGGTGTTCAGGTGCTGGCTCATGTTGGGCTGGGTGGTGCGGATCTCGGCCAGCAGCTGGCCGACGTTCTTCTCGCCGTTGCACAGGGCGCTGATGATCTTCAACCGCATCGGCGCCGACATGACGCGAAACACCTCGGCCGCCAGCTCGAACACCTCGTCGGCTTCAAGGGCGGCGTCGGTCTTGGCGGGGTCGGCGTTCACCATGGTGGGGCTCTGTGTACAGCGCCCGGTGACTATACCCGCGCCGCTTCGTCCGACGCGCGCCGCTCGGCGCGCAGCGTGCGGCTGAGCAGGATCACCGGCACCAGCCCCACCAGCACCAGCGCCAGCGAGGGCAGCGCGGCCTCGCCCAGGCGCTCGTCGCGCGCCAGCTGGTTGGCCACCACGGCCAGGGTGTCGGTGTCGAAGGGCCGCAGCACGATGGTGGCGGGCAGCTCCTTCATGACGTCGACGAACACCAGCAGCGCCGCCGCCAGCCCGGCGCGGCGCAGCAGCGGCCAGTGCACGCGCAGCGCCAGCTCCAGCCCGCTGGCGCCCAGCAGGCGGGCCGATTCGTCCAGGCTGCGCGACACGCGCGCGTAGCCGCTTTGCACCGACTGCAATGCCACCGACACGAAGCGCACCAGATAGGCCCACAGCAGGCCGAGCACGGTGGCCGTCACCACGGCGCCAGCCCCGCTGTCCGGCCAGCGCGCCTGCAGCCAGCCCACCGGCAGCAGCAGGCCCACCACCACCACCGCGCCCGGCACGGCGTAGCCCAGCGAGATCAGTTGCACCGCGCCGCGCCGCGGCAGCGTGGGATGGCGGCGCAGGCTGAAGGCCAGCAGCCAGGCCACGCCCAGCGCCAGCAGCGCCGTCATGCCGCCCAGGCGCACGCTGTTCCAGGCCCAGACCAGAAAGCGGTCCCAGGGCAGCACCGACCAGTCGGCCGACAGCGGCCCCAGCATGAACCCCACCGGCAGCACGAAGCCCAGCAGCACCGGCAGCAGGCACAGCAGCCAGGCCAGCGCGGCGCGCCGGCCGCACAGGCGTACCGGCCGCGCCTCGCCGGAGCCGACGCGCGCCGCGCTGGCGCTGGCAAAGCGCAGCCGCCGCTGGGCGCGCTGCTCCAGCCACAGCAGCAGCACCACCAGCGCCAGCAGCACGGTGGCCAGCTGGGCGGCGGCGATGCGGTTGTCCATCGACAGCCAGGCCTTGTAGATGCCGGCGGTGAAGGTCTGGATGCCGAAATACACCGACACGCCGTAGTCGGCCAGCACCTCCATCAGCGCCAGCGCGGTGCCGGCGGCCACCGCCGGGCGCGCCATCGGCAGGGCCACCTCGCGCAGCCGGCGCGGCAGGCTGGCGCCCAGCAGGCGCGCGGCCTCCATCAGCTGCGGCGCCCGCTCGACCAGCGCGGTGCGCGCCAGCAGGTACACGTAGGGATAGAGCGAGAACGAGAACACCCAGGCCGCGCCCCACACGCTGCGCACCTCGGGCAGCAACCGCCCCTGCAGGCCGAAGCTGGCGCGCAGCCAGCTTTGCAGCGGGCCGGAAAACTGCAGGAAGTCGGTGTAGGCATAGGCCGTGACATAGGCCGGCATGGCCAGCGGCAGCAGCAGCAGCCATTCGAAGCTGCGCCGGCCCGGAAAGTCGAACACCGTCACCAGCAGCGCCGCCGGCACGCCCATGGCGACCACGCCGAGGCCCACCATCAGCGCCAGCTGCACGGTCACCCACAGGTATTCGGGCAGCACGGTGGCGGCCATCTCGCGCAGGATCTGCGCCGTCTCGGCGTTCCACTGCGTCCAGGTGCCGATCACCGTCAGCACCGGCAGCGCCAGGGCGCCGGCCAGCAGCACGAGGATCAGGGTGGGGGCGATGCGCACGGGCGAATCAAACAGGTTTGTTATCAAAATGAGAGCTGCTTACGCATGCTGGGCGGGCGCTGGATGCCGTTTTCGCCTTTAACCCCTGGCCAGACTGCCGGGTGCGCCGGAAGCGGCAAGACTTGCTCAACCTGAGAACCCGCCCCTCAAATGAGAATTGTACGTATCTACAATCCCTGTCCATCATGTTTCTCCGCATCGACCAGGCCGAGGTGCGCTATCCCGGCGCCGCGCTGCCCGCCGTGCATGGCGCCACGCTGGCGCTGCGCGCGGGCGACATCGGCGTGCTGATCGGCCCGTCGGGCTGCGGCAAGACCACGCTGCTGCGCGCCGTGGCGGGGCTGGAGCGCCTCAGCGCCGGCAGCATCCGCCTGGGCGACGAGCTGGTCAGCAGCGCGCGCGCGCACGTCGCGCCCGAGCAGCGCCGCGTGGGCATGGTGTTCCAGGACTACGCGCTGTTTCCGCACCTGGACGTGGCGCACAACGTGGCCTTCGGCATCCGCCAGCGGCCGGCCGCCGAGCGCGCCGCGCGCGTGGCCGAGGTGCTGGCGCTGGTCGATCTGGCCGGCGCCCAGGGGCGCTTTCCGCACGAGCTGTCGGGCGGGCAGCAGCAGCGCGTGGCGCTGGCGCGCGCCATGGCGCCGGCGCCGCGCCTGCTGCTGCTGGACGAGCCGTTTTCCAACCTCGACGTCGATTTGCGCGAGCGCCTGGCGCACGAGCTGCGCGGCATCCTGAAGGCGGCCGGCGCCACCGCGCTGTTCGTCACCCACGACCAGCTGGAGGCGTTTGCCATCGGCGACCAGATCGGCGTCATGCACCAGGGCCGGCTGCACCAGTGGGACGACGCCTACAGCCTGTACCACCGGCCGGCCACGCGCTTCGTGGCCGACTTCATCGGCCACGGCGTGTTCGTGCCGGCGCGGATCGTGCCCTGCGGCGACGGCGCGCGCCTGGACACGCCGCTGGGCCCGCTGGAGCACCTGACCGACTGCCCGCTGCCCGGCGCCTATCCGCAGGGCCGCTGCGATCTGCTGCTGCGCGCCGACGACATCGTGCACGACGACGGCGCGCCGGTGCGGGCGCAGATCGTGCGCAAGGCCTTTCGCGGATCGGAATTCCTCTACACCCTGCGCCTGGCCAGCGGCGAGACGCTGCTGGCGCACGTGCCCAGCCACCACAACCACCGCGTCGGCGAGTGGATCGGCATCCGCCCCGAGGTGGACCATGTGGTGACCTTTCCGGTCGGCGCCGATCACCCGGGGCGCACGCCGGCAGCGGACGTGCGTTAAAGCAGTTCGCCCTTGGGATCGCGCCCCATCAGCGCCGCCACCGCCTCGACCGGCTTGAGGCGCCCGTCCAGCAGCGCCACCACGCAGTCGGTGATGGGCATCTCCACGCCCAGGTGCTGCGCGCGCTGCCACACGGTGCGGGCGCTGTACACACCCTCGGCCACGTGGCCGAGCGAGCGCACCGCCTCCTCCAGCGTCTTGCCCTCGGCCAGCAGCAGGCCGACGCGGCGGTTGCGGCTCAGATCGCCCGTGGCCGTCAGCACCAGGTCGCCCAGGCCGGACAGGCCCATGAAGGTGTCGGCCCGCGCGCCCAGCGCCAGCCCCAGGCGCGCCATTTCGGCCAGGCCGCGGGTGATCAGCGCGGCGCGCGCGTTCAGCCCCAGGTTCAGGCCGTCGGCCAGGCCGGTGGCGATGGCCAGCACGTTCTTGACCGCGCCGCCCACCTCGACGCCCACCAGGTCGTCGTTGGCGTACACGCGCAGCGTGGGGCCGTGAAAGCCGGCCACCAGGGCATCGCGCACGCCGGCGTGGCGGCTGGCGGCCACCAGCGCCGTGGGCTGGCCGCGCGCCACTTCCTGCGCGAAGCTGGGGCCGCTCAGCGCCCCGGCCAACAGCTCGGGCGCCACCTGGCGCTGGATTTCGTGCGGCATCAGGCCGAAGGGGCGCGCCGCGCCCGGGTCCTGCGCCGGCTCGAAGCCCTTGCACAGCCAGCCGACCGGCACGCCCACGCCGCGCAGCCGCCGCAGCGTCTCGCGCAGGCCGGCCACCGGCGTGGCGATGATGGCCAGGTCGGCCCGCGGCACGGCCTGCAGCAGCTCGGCCAGGTCGCCGCCGCGCACGTGCAGCTCGCGCGGCAGCGGAATGCCGGGCAGGTAGCGCGCGTTCTCGCGCTGCCCGGCCATGGCCTGCGCCTGCGCGCCGTCGCGCGCCCACAGCGCCACCTGGTGGCCGGCCGGGTTGCGCGCCGCGCTGACGGCCAGGGCCGTGCCCCAGGCGCCGGCACCGATGACTATGATTTTCATAGCTGCTGGCGCACGACCATCAAGCGCAAGAAGCCTGTTTGATGCTTATTGCGGCAGGGCCGAGGCGCCGTCGGCCTGGGCCGCCTGCTGCTGCTCGTACATCTGCTGGAAGTTGATCTCGGCCAGGTGCACGGGCGGAAAGCCACCGCGCTGGATCAGGTCGGCCACGTTGCCGCGCAGATAGGGGTAGACGATCTGCGGGCAGGCGATGCCGATGACGGCGCCCATCTGCTCGTCGGGCACGTTGCGCACCTCGAAGATGCCGGCCTGCTTGCACTCGCACAGGAACACCGTCTTGTCCTGGATCTTGGTCTGCACGGTGGCGGTGACGGTGATCTCGAACACGCCGTCGGCCACGTTCTCGGCGTTGACGCCCAGGCTGATCTCCACCGAGGGCTGCTCCTGCTCCAGCAGGATGGCCGGCGAATTGGGCTGCTCCAGCGAGGCCTCCTTCAGATAGACGCGCTGGATGTTGAACACGGGATCCTGATCGGCCATGGGATTTCTCGCTGGATGGGAAAGGGGTTGAAGCCAAAGTGGCGCGGCCAGCAGGGCGGCGCGCCCGTCATGGAAAGCCGGTCATTATCTCAGGTGGGGCGGCGGCGCCCCGGCGGCGCGGTCAGCCCGCCAGCAGCGCATCGAGCCCGCCGCGGGCCTCCAGCGCCATCAGGTCGTCGCAGCCGCCCACATGGGTGTCGCCGATGAAGATCTGCGGCACCGTGTGGCGGCCGGTCAGATCCATCATCACGCGGCGCTGGGCCGGATCCAGATCGACCCGGATCACCTCGATCTCGGTCACGCCCTTGTGCGTCAGCAGCTGCCTGGCGCGGATGCAGTAGGGGCAGGTGGCGGTGGCGTACATCTTCACGGCGGGCATGGCGGCGTTTGCTTGTGTGGCCATGGCTCAGCCGCGCTCGACCGGCAGGTTGGCGTCGCGCCAGGACTTCAGCCCGCCGGCCAGCGACTGCGCGTTCTCGTAGCCCAGTTTGCGGGCGATCGCCACCGCCCGGCCCGAGCGCATGCCCGAGGCGCACACCAGCACCAGCGGCGTGGCCTTGTTCTTGACGCTGCCAGGCAGGCGTGCCTCCAGCTCGTGCAGCGGAATGCTGCGCGCGCCGGCCACATGGGCGGCGGCGTACTCGTCCGAGCCGCAGACGTCGATCACCACCGCCTTCTCGCGGTTGATCAGCTGCACCGCCGCGGCCGGCGTCAGGCCTGCGCCACCGCCTTGCAGCAGGGGCAGCAGCAGCATGGTGCCGGAGGTCAGGGCCACCAGGATCAGCATCCAGTTCGCCAGCAGAAAGTCCACGTCGTTCGTCCTTCTTGAAAAATATCGGGGCGCCCCAGGGCCAGAAAAGGCCCGTGCCAGGTCAGCGGCGCGCGCCGGGATTCTAGAATGGCGGGTTCTGCCCCGTGCGCGAGTGGCCTTTGCCGGCGCCGCCACGGCCCTTGCGACGCCACTGGCGCCCTGGCGCGCCGCCCGACCGCCCATGTACAAGCTCGTCCTGATCCGCCACGGCGAATCGACCTGGAACCTGGAAAACCGCTTCACCGGCTGGACCGACGTCGACCTGACGCCCCTGGGCATCGAGCAGGCCTGCGCCGCCGGCCGCCTGCTGAAGGCCGAGGGCCACGACTTCGACATCGCCTACACCAGCGTGCTGACGCGCGCCATCCGCACCCTGCACCTGGCGCTCGACCAGATGGACCGCCTGTGGTTGCCCACGGTCAAGCACTGGCGCCTCAACGAGCGCCACTACGGCGCCCTGCAGGGCCTGAACAAGGCCGAGACCGCGCGCCAGTACAGCGACGAGCAGGTGCTGGTGTGGCGCCGCAGCTACGACACCCCGCCGCCGGCGCTGACGCCCGACGACCCGCGCTGCGAGCGCCGCGACCCGCGCTACGCCCGCCTGAATCCCGGCGAGGTGCCGCTGACCGAGTGCCTGAAGGACACGGTGGCGCGCGTGCTGCCGTTCTGGAACGAGTCCATGGCGCCGGCCATCCGCGCCGGCAAGCGCCTGCTGGTGTCGGCCCACGGCAATTCGATCCGCGCCCTGGTGAAGTACCTGGACGACATCTCCGACGCCGACATCGTGGGCCTGAACATCCCCAACGGCATCCCGCTGGTGTACGAGCTGGACGCCGAGCTGCGGCCATTGCGCCCGCACTACTACCTGGGCGACGCCGACGCCATCGCGCGCGCCGCCGCCGCCGTGGCCAGCCAGGGCAAGGCCTGAGGCTGAGAGCCCGAGCCGTCGCGCGCCGGTTTGTCACGGAACTTAGCGCGCCGGATGCGGCCAAAAGCGGGCAGAAGGTATATATTGAGCCATTGAGCGACAGCGTCGCAGGAACCACCAGACCATGAGTCAGAAAACCAGGATTGCCGGATGGATCGCCATGGGCGCGCTGGCCGGCGCGTTGACCACCGTCTCGCTGCAGACCGTGGCGCGCGGCACGCTGGCGCCCCTGCCGCTGGAGGAGCTGCAGCAGCTGGCGGCGGTGTTCGGCATGATCAAGTCGGACTACGTGGAGCCGGTGAACGAGAAAAAGCTCATCACCGACGCCATCTCGGGCATGGTGTCCAGCCTCGACCCGCATTCGCAGTACTTCGACAAGAAGAGCTTCAAGGAATTCCGCGAAGGCACGACCGGCCGCTTCGTCGGCGTCGGCATCGAGATCACGCAGGAAGACGGCCTGGTCAAGGTGGTGTCACCCATCGAGGGCTCGCCCGCCGACCGCGCCGGCCTCAAGCCGGGCGACCTGATCACCAAGGTGGACGACACCGCTGTCAAGGGCCTGTCGCTGAACGAGGCCGTCAAGCGCATGCGCGGCGAGCCGGGCACCAAGGTGCTGCTGACCATCCTGCGCAAGGACGAGAACCGCACCTTCCCGGTCACCATCACGCGCGAGGAAATCCGCACCCAGTCGGTCAAGGCCAAGGTGGTCGAGCCCGGCTACGCCTGGCTGCGCTTGTCGCAGTTCCAGGAGCGCACGGTTGATGACTTCGCCACCAAGCTGGAAGACATCTACCGACGCGAGCCCAACCTCAAGGGCCTGGTGCTTGACCTGCGCAACGACCCGGGCGGCCTGCTGGATGCGGCCGTGGCCGTATCCGCCGCCTTCCTGCCCGAAGGCGTGACCGTGGTGTCGACCAACGGTCAGATCGAGGAAAGCAAGTCGGTCTTCAAGGCGCGCCCCGAGGACTACATGCGCCGGCGCGGGGTCGATCCGCTGCGACGCCTGCCGGCCGCGCTCAAGACCGTGCCGCTGGTGGTGCTGGTCAACGAAGGCTCGGCCTCGGCCAGCGAGATCGTCGCCGGGGCGCTGCAGGACCACAAGCGCGCCATCGTCATGGGCAGCCAGACCTTCGGCAAGGGTTCGGTCCAGACGGTGCGCCCGCTGGGCCCGGACACGGCACTGAAGATCACCACCGCGCTCTACTACACCCCCAGCGGCAAGACCATCCAGGCCAAGGGCATCGTGCCCGACATCCTGGTCGACGAGACCGCCGAAGGCAGTCCCTTCGCCGTGCTGCGCATGCGCGAGGCCGACCTGGACAAGCACCTCAACGGCGGCGGCGAGCCCGAGAAGAAGGACCCGGCGCTCGAAAAGGAGCGTGACGCCGCCTTGAAGCGCCTGGAAGAGGAATCGCGCAAGCCCGCCGCGCAGCGCCGCCCGCCCGAGTTCGGCAGCGCACAGGACTTCCCGCTGCAGCAGGCACTGGCCCAACTCAAGGGCCAGCCGGTGAAGGCCAGCAAGACGCTGGCGCTGCGCAAGGAAGAACCCAAGACCGAATAAGCCCCCGCGCCGCACCGCGGGACAGGCGCCGATGGACGACCGGCAACTGCTGCGCTATTCGCGCCACCTGCTGCTCGACGACATCGGCGTCGAGGGCCAGCAGCGGCTGCTGGACGCGCGCGCGCTCGTCGTCGGCGCCGGCGGCCTGGGTTCGCCGGTCGCGCTGTACCTGGCCAGCGCCGGCGTCGGCCAGCTGACCCTGGTCGACGACGACACGGTCGATCTGACCAACCTGCAGCGCCAGATCATGCACACCGAGGCACGCATCGGCCAGGCCAAGGTGGCGTCGGCCCAGGCGGCGATCCACGCCATCAACCCCGAGGTGCGCGTGCACACCGTGGCGCGCCGCGCCGACGAAACGCTGTTCACCGAACTGGCCGCCAGTGCCGACGTGGTGCTGGACTGCACCGACAACTTCGCCACCCGGCAGGCGCTCAACCGCGCCTGCGTGGCCACCGGCCGGCCGCTGGTGTCCGGCGCGGCGATTGGCTTCGATGGCCAGGTGTCGGTGTTTGACCTGCGCCAGCCCGACTCGCCCTGCTACGCCTGCGTGTTCCCGCCCAGCCAGACGGTGGAAGAAGCACGCTGCGCCACCATGGGCGTGTTCGCGCCGCTGGTGGGCATCATCGGCACGCTGCAGGCGGCCGAGGCGCTGAAGCTGCTGGCCGGCGTCGGGCGGCCGCTGCGTGGCCGCCTGCTGATGCTGGAGGCGCGCCAGATGGAATGGACCGAATTGCGCGTGCCGCGCCAGTCCGACTGCCCGGTGTGCCAAGGTCGCGACAGCGTGCCGGCCGCCACCCACCCGACCGACCCGACGTCGGGGTGAGCCACCCAGCCGGCGCCCGCCCGCGGTGCCACAATCGTTTTCCCGACCCCCAAGCATCCCCCAGGAGAGCCTCGTCATGAACCCCCAGGACACCCCCGAAAAACCCGTCGACCCGGCCGAACGCACCATCGAAACCGCCCGCCGCTACGCCAACGAGGCGCTCGACCGGGCCGATGCCGGCGTGCGCAGCCTGCGCGAGGACGTGCAGCCGACCATCGACGCCCTGTCGGCGCGCATGCAGGAACTGGCCGAGCGCAGCAAGGCCATGGCCGCCGAGACCTCGGCGCAGGCGCGCGAGAAGCTGAACGAATACGGTGAAAAGACCAGCGCCTACGTGGCCCAGCAACCGCTCAAGTCGATGGCCATCGCCGCCGCCGCCGGCGCCGCCCTGGCCCTGCTGCTGGGGCGCCGCCGCGACTGAGCTTCTGAGTGGCGCGACGCTCAGGCGGCATCGGTGGGTTCGGGCGGGCCGCCCACCACCTGCGCCTGCGCCTGCAGCCGTGCCAGCATGTCGGCCAGCTGGGCGCGCTCGGCCGGGCTGAGCACCGACAGCAGTCGGCCGTTGATGTCGGCCACGCGCGGCCGCAGCCGCGCCTGCAGGGCGCTGCCCTGCTCGGTCAGCCGCAATGTCACTTCGCGCCGGTTGCCCGGGCGCGGGATGCGCTGCACCAGCTTTTTCTGCACCAGTTCCGACAGGGCGCGCGAGGTTCTGGCGCGATCCAGCCCGGAGCGCAGCGCCAGCGCCGACGGCTGCATGTCCGGGTGCTCGGCCAACAGGGCCAGCAGACGCCACTGGCGCCGGCTGATGCCGAATTCGGTCTCGCACAGGCGCACCACGGCACGGCCCGCGCTGGTCTGCAGGTTCCACAGCACGTACAGCACCATGTCGTCGAGCGTCCGGGGCTGGTCCAGGCGAGCCGGTGACACGCGGGTTAATCCTGAGAATGATTGATTTGGTCAACTGACGGTCGTCAACCTACAGTCGCGCATTCTGTAGTAGGCACCTTCAGGAGACAAGCCTTGAATCGAAGAAACCTGTTGCTGACCGGCGCCGCCGCCGCCGTCGGCGCCCTGGCCGGCGGCGCGCGCGCCCAGAGCGACAACACGCTGCGCCTGATCGTCCCCTACGCCCCCGGCGGCTCCAGCGACCGCGCGGCGCGCATCGTGGCCGACAAGCTGACCGCCAGGCTGGGCGGGCCGGTGGTGGTCGAGAACAAGACCGGCGCCGGCGGCCGCCTGGCGATGCAGCAAACCAAGGGCCTGCCCGCCAGCCAGAACGTGCTGGTGCTGGCCAATCCGGCGACCATGGTGGTGGCGCCGCTGGTGTTCAAGGATAACGGCTACGACCCGGACAAGGATTTCCAGCCGGTGTCGCAGGTCAGCGACTACGAGTTCGGCGTCGCCGTCGCCACCGCCGTGCCGGTCAAGGAAATCAAGCACCTGCTGGCCTGGCTGCGCGCCAACCCCAACCAGGCCAACTTCGGTGTGCCGGCCACCGGCAGCCTGCCGCACTTCTTCGGCCTGATGACGGGCGAGAAGGCGCAGATCCCGGCCCAGGTGGTGGGCTACCGCGGCTCGGGCCCGCTGCTGACCGACCTCATCGGCGGCCAGGTGCCGGTGGCCTTCGACACCTTCGACACCCTGCTGCCGCAGCACGAGGCGGGCAAGCTGCGCATCCTGGCGTCTTCCGGCGCCAGGCGCTCGCCCTTCGCGCCCGACGTGCCGACCTTCAAGGAATCCGGCCTGGACCTGGCGGCCAGCGGCTGGAACGCCTTCTTCGCGCCGGCCAGCATGCCGGCCGACCGGGTGGCGCGCCTGGGCAGCGCCATCCGCGAAGTGATGCAGGAGGAGGACACGCGCCGCAAGTTTCTCGACGCCAGGATGGGGCCGGTAGCCAGCACGCCGGCACAGACCGCCGCCATGCTCAAGGCCTTCCGCGCGCAGTGGGCGCCGGTGGTGCAGAAGTCCGGCTATCAGCCCTGAACCCCGACCGGAGAGTCCCTTGCCCCGCATCCCCTGTCACACCCTCGGTGGCCTGCTGGCCACCCTGGCCCTGCTGCCCCTGGGCGCATCGGCCCAGACACCCGCCGGCCTGCCCGGCCACGCGGTGAAGTTCGTCAACAACTTTCCGCCCGGCGGCCCGTCGGACATCATCGCCCGCTCGCTGTCGGCCGAGCTGCAGAAGTCGCTCAAGCAGACCTTCATCGTCGAGAACAAGCCCGGCGCGGCCGGCAACATCGGCGCCGAGCAGGTGGCCAAGAGCACCGCCGATGGCACCACGGTGCTGCTGGGCATCGACACCGTCTTCACCGTCAACCCGTTCATCTACAAGCGCCTGGCCTTCAAGCCCGCCGACTTCAAGCCGGTGATGGTGATCGCCTCGTCCGGCCTGCTGGTGGGCGTCAACCCGGGCACCGGTTTCAAGACGCTGGGCGAGCTGGTGGCCGCTGGCCGGCAGGGCAAGGGCCTGAACTTCAGCTCGGCCGGCTCGGGCTCGCCCGGCCACCTGGCGGTGGAGCTGTTCAAGGACGCCACCGGCATGAAGATCACCCAGGTGCCCTACAAGGGCAACAGCCCGGCGGTCAACGCCGTGCTGGCGGCCGAAGTCGACGGCGGCGTGCTGGCCACGCCCGGCATGCTGCCGCATGTCAAGGCCGGCAAGATCGGCGCGCTGGCCGTCACCAGCCGCCAGCGCTCGCGCCTGGCGCCCGAGGTGCCGACGGTGGCCGAGGCCGGCTTCAAGGGCCTGGAGCAGGAGGTGCTGTACGTGGCCATGGTGCCGGCCGCCACGCCCGACGCGGCGGTGCAGACCCTGGCCAAGGCGATGACCGACGCGCTGGCGCAACCGGACATCCGGCAGCGCCTGATCGACCTCGACCTGCAGGCCGAGGGCCTGACCGGCGCCGCCGCCACGCAACGGCTGACGGCGCTGGCACAGCACTACGAACGCGTCATCCGGGCCACCGGCATGCACGTCGAATGATCCTGATTTGATAGCTGCTCGCGCTGATTGAACAAGCGCAAAATACCTGCATGACCCTAAGCCATCGCCCCAACATCATCTACATCGTGGCCGACGACCTGGGCTACGCCGACCTGGGCTGCTACGACGGCCGCGACGAGTCCTGGGGCCCGGTGTCGCCGGTGCTCGACGGCCTGGCCACCCAGGGCGTCAAGTTCACCCAGGGCTACAGCAACTCGCCCGTGTGCTCGCCCACGCGCTTTGCGCTGATGACGGCGCGCTACCAGTACCGCCTGCGCGGCGCCGCCGAGGAGCCCATCAACAGCAAGAGCCGCGGCAGCCAGACGCTGGGCCTGCCGCCCGAGCACCCCACGCTGCCCTCTCTACTGCGCGATGCCGGCTACCGCACGGCGCTGATCGGCAAGTGGCACCTGGGTTTTGCGCCCCACTTCGGGCCGCTCAAGTCCGGCTACGAAGAAGCCTACGGGCCGCTGGCCGGTGGGGTGGATTACTTCACCCACTGCGACTCGGCCGGCCGGCACGACCTGTGGCTCAACGATGCCCCGCGGCACGAGGAAGGCTATCTGACCGACCTGCTGTCGCGCCGCGCCGTCGATTACGTCGAGCGCATGGCGACGCAGGACGCGCCGTTTTTCATCAGCCTGCACTACACCGCCCCGCACTGGCCGTGGGAGACACGCGAGGACGCCGGCCGCGCGCCCCAGGTCAAGGACAACCTGTTCGACCTGGCGGGCGGCAACATCCACGTCTACCGCCGCATGATCCACCACATGGACGAGGGCATCGGCTGGATCGTCGAGGCGCTGCGCCGCACCGGCCAGCTGGACAACACGCTGATCGTGTTCACCAGCGACAACGGCGGCGAGCGCTTCTCCGACAACTGGCCGCTGGTGGGCGGCAAGATGGACCTGACCGAAGGCGGCATACGCGTGCCCTGGATCGCCCACTGGCCAGCCGTCATACGCCCCGGTGGCACGAGCCGCCAACTGTGCATGACCATGGACTGGTCGGCCACCATGCTGGCCGCCGCCGGCGTGGCCGCGCACCCCGGCTACCCGCTGGATGGCGTGTCGCTGCTGCCGGTGCTGCGCGATGCCGGCCATGCGTTTGATCGCCCGCTGCACTGGCGCATGAACCACCGCGACCAGCGCGCGCTGCGCGACGGCGACTGGAAATACCTGCGCGTGGACGGCCACGACTACCTGTTCAACATCCCGCAGGACGAACGCGAGCGCGCCAACCTGGGCCACCAGCAGCCCGATCGCCTGGCCGCCATGCGCGCCGACTGGGAGGCCTGGAACGCCAGCATGCCACCCATTCCAGAGGATGCGACAGTGAGCCTCGGCTATTCCGCCAAGGACATGCCGCAGCGCTAGGAGCGTGGGCGGCAGAAGGCGCCTGCACGCCAAGCCGTTCTTTTGGACGATTTCAGGCTCTGGCGCCCACACATCGGGCGCCAGCAGCTATCAAATACATAGTGATCGGCAGCCCCTATCGACTGCTGTGGGCGACGCGGGCGCGCCGCCGGCCGGCCCGCGCGTCAGCGCATCGGCAGCGGCTCGGTGCCTGGCGCGTAGCGTGGCGACGGGGGTGGACGCGGGGGCTCCCAGGGCTCGCGGCGCGGGCGCGGCGGCGGGCGCCAGTGCGGCGCGGGTGGCGGCGGCACGACGACGATCTCGGCCGGCGCCGGCTGGCCGCAGGCCAGGGCGGCGTTGGCGCGCGCGGTGCGGATTTCTTCTTCCGACGCGGTGCGGCTGGCGGCCCGAAAACTGGCCTCGGCGCGAGCGGCGCGGCAGCCGTCGGATTCGGCAGGCGAAGGTGGCACACGCGCGGCCTCGGCCTGGCGCGCGCCCTCCAGCCGCAGCTGCTCGCGCTGCACGGTCAGCGCTTCGCGGCGCTCGGCGGCTTCGCGCGCCTGGGCGGCGCTGGCCGCGTCCTGCGCCAGCTCCGCCTCGCTGCGCCGGGGCACCACCAGCTCGCCACCCGGACAGGGCTGGTCGGTGTAGAGGATGCGGCCACTGGCCGGGTCCTTGCAGCGCACGGCCTGCGCACCCGCCAGGGCGGGCAGCAGGCACAGGGCGACAAACAGGGCAAAACGGTTCATGGATGGGCGGGTCGGGGCGGCGGAAATCAGAGGCTGGGAGTTTTTTGTGCTTGCCCGAAAGGCGCGTCAAAACACCGCTGATCTAGGCGCAAAGCACAGCCATGGCCCGAGCCATGGCGAGCATTTGCAACGACGAGCAACGGTGTTTTGGCGTGCAAGGCGGGCATGGGCAAAAGACTCTCAGTCTCTCGGGTGCACTGTATAACGCCGGCACCCCCCACCGCGCCGACCGGCGCCCGGCTACCATTCTGACCTGATGCCGCCCCAGCTTGCCCGCCACCTGCCGTTCCTGCGCTGGCCGCGCCCCAGTGCGCGGCTGCTGCACGGCGAGGCGCTGGCCGGGGTGACGGTGGGGCTGATGGTGATCCCGCAGGGCGTGGCCTACGCCCAGCTGGCGGGCATGCCGCTGATCACCGGCATCTACGCCTCCATGCTGCCGGCGCTGGTGGCGGTGCTGTTTTCGGCCTCGGCGCGGCTGTCGGTGGGGCCGACGGCGCTGACCAGCCTGATGATCGCCGCCGCGCTCACCCCCATGGCCACGCCCGGCAGCGCCGAATGGGTGGCGCTGGCGGTGTGGCTGGCGCTGCTGGCCGGCTTGCTGCAGGTGGTGCTGGGGCTGGTGCGCTTCGGCTGGCTGCTGAACCTGGTCAACGCGCCGGTGCTCATGGCCTTCACCCAGGCGGCGGCGGTGCTGATCATCGGCTCGCAGCTGCCGGCGCTGCTGGGCTTTCGGGCCGGCTGGGCCGAGATGCTGCACCAGCCCGCCGTCGACCCGCTGGCCAGCGCCTTCGGCCTGGGGGCGCTGGCGCTGCTGATGCTGGGGCGGCGCTGGAAGCCGACCTTCCCGGGCGTGCTGGTGATCGTGGTGCTGGCGGCGACGCTCAGCTGGGCGATTGGCTTCGAGGCCGGCGGCGGCGCCGTGGTGGGCGCGCTGCCGCAGGGCCTGCCGGCGCTGTACCTGCCCCGCTGGCCGGGCTGGCACACGCTGGGCCAGCTGGTGCTGCCCACGCTGGTGATCACGCTGGTGAGCTTTCTGGAAACCGCCGCCAGCGCCAAGGTGGACAGCCAGCGCAAGGGCGAGCGCTGGGACCAGGACCAGGACCTGATCGGCCAGGGGCTGGCCAAGATCGCCTCGGGCTTGTGCGGCTCGTTCGCCACCAGCTCCTCGTTCTCGCGCTCGGCGCTCAACCTGTACGCCGGCGCGCAAACCGGCTGGGCCACGGTGGTGTCGGTGGGGGTGGTGCTGGCGGCGCTGCTGGTGTTCACGCCGGTGCTGCGCCACGTGCCGCAGGCGGTGCTGGCGGCCATCGTGGTGGCGGCGGTGCTGGGGCTGATCAAGCCGCGCGAGTTCCTGCGGCTGTGGCGGGTGTCGCGGGTGGAGACGATGATCGCCGCGCTGACCTTCGCCGTCACCCTGGCGGCCGCGCCGGCGCTGTACTGGGGCGTGCTGACCGGGGTGCTGATGGCGCTGTCGCTGTTTCTCTACCAGCGCCTGCACCCGCGCATCATCGAGGTCGGCCTGCACCCCGACGGCAGCCTGCGCGACCGCCACCTGTGGCGGCTGCCGCCGCTGGCGCCGCACGCGCTGGCGCTGCGGATGGACGCGGCGCTGGACTTTGCCTCGGCCGGGCAGTTCGAGCGCCACATCACCGAATACCTGGCCGAGCACCCGGCCACGCGCCACGTGTGCCTGTTCGCCCAGCCCGTCAACCGCGTCGACGCCACCGGCGCCGAAGTGTTCGCCCGGCTGCTGAACCAGCTATACGACCGCCGCGTCACCCTGCACCTGGCCGGCCTGAAGCTGCCGGCCGAGCGCGTGCTGCGGGCCGCCGACGCGCTGGGCGCGCACCCGCTGCTGTGCATGTACCGCACCGACGCCGAGGCGCTGTCCGCGCTGGCGCGGCTGCAAGAGTCGCCGGCGGACATCGCGGCGGCGGCCATCTGAGCGTCACTCATCAAGCCTAAAAACCGGCCCTGGCGCCCGCCTGTCGAGCGCCGGCAGCTATTGTTTTCATAGTTATCCGATCAACCCAAGCCCAGCGCCATCACCCCGGCGGCAATGCACAGGGCGCCACCGATGCGCACCAGCCGGTCGCCCTCGCCCAGCAGGTGGCCGCCGATCAGGGCGGCGAACAGCATCGACACCTCGCGCGCCGGCGCCACCAGCGACAGCGGCGCCTGCTGCATGGCGTACAGCACCAGCACGTAAGCCACCGGGCTGCACAGCGCCACCACCAGCGCCGCGCGCCACTGGCCGCGCCACAGCCGCGCGGTGGCGGCGCGGTCGCGCAGCGCCACCGGCAGCAGCAGGGCGATGCGCACCCAGTTGCCCATGTAGTCGACCAGGATCGGCGACAGCGCCAGCCAGCGCACGGCATAGCCGTCGACCATCGTGTAGCTGGCGATCCAGGCGCCGGTCAGCAGGCCGTAGCGCAGGCCCTGGCGCACGCGCTGGCGGGCAGCGGGCGAATCGCGCCGGCGCAGCAGGCGCGGGCCGCCGGCGATCAGGAACACGCCCAGCACCACGGCGCCGATGCCGGCCACCGCCAGCGCGCTCAGGCGCTCGCCCAGCAGGGTGACGGCCACCAGCGACGACAGCAGCGGCCCTGAGCCGCGCGCCAGCGGATAAACCACCGTCAGCTCGGCCACGCGGTAGCCGCGCAGCAGGGTGACGTAGTACAGCACGTGCAGCACGCCACTGGCGGCCACGCAGGCCCAGGCGGCGGCGCCCCACTGCGGCAGCGCCCGCCAGCCCAGCCACAGGCCCAGCGGTGCCCACGCCAGCGCCATCAGCACCGAAGTGAAAAAGGCAAAGCGGGCGTCGCCGCCGCTCTGCTTGGCGACGACGTTCCAGCCCGCGTGCACCAGCCCTGCGAGCAGCACCAGCGCCAGGGCCTGCGCAGACACCGGATGGGGTCAGAAAGCTCAGGTGTGGCCGACGATGCTGGCCGTGGCCATGAGCTCTTCCAGCAGCGCCATCGAGACCTGACCCGAGACGCTGTAGGGGTCGAGCACGGCGCGCTCGGAGTACTTCAGCAGCACGCTGGCATTGATGCGCCCGACGTCGACGAGCCCCATGGTCCAGCTGCCAAAGCGCCGCTCGACGATTTCTTCGTAGCGCAGCAGCACCACGTCCCGGTGGCGCGCGTCGCGTTGGATGGTGCCGTACAGGTTGCTGATGACCTGGCGCCCACCTTCGATGGCCTGCATGAAAACGCCGCCGCCGTAGACCAGGATGCCCGTCACGCCGTCTTGGTGGTTGTGCCGGCGCGCCGACTCCAAAATGGCCTGGATGGCGGCAGGCGAGGTGTCCACCGCGCGGCTGGCGTAGAGCAGTCGGACAAGCATGGTCAAGGCTTTCTCGGAATCAGTGACAAAAATTCGCGCCGCAGGTTGGTGTCCTTCAGAAACACGCCGCGCATGACGGAGTTGATCATCTTGCTGTCCATGTCCTTGACGCCGCGCCAGGCCATGCAGTAGTGGGTGGCCTGCATGACGATGGCCAGCCCGTCGGGCTTGGTCTTGGCCTGGATGTAGTCGGCCAGCTGCACCACCGCCTCTTCCTGGATCTGCGGCCGGCCCATGATCCATTCGGCCAGCCGGGCGTACTTGGACAAGCCGATGACGTTGGTGTGCTCGTTGGGCAGGATGCCGATCCACAGCTGGCCGATGACCGGGCAGAAATGGTGGCTGCACGCCGAGCGCACGGTGATCGGGCCGACGATCATCAGCTCGTTCAGACGCTCGGCGTTGGGAAACTCGGTGATGGGCGGCGGCTGGACGTAGCGGCCCTTGAACACCTCGCTGACGTACAGCTTGGCCACGCGGCGCGCGGTGTCGCGCGTGTTGTGGTCGCCCTCGGTGTCGATCACCAGGCTGTCGAGCACGCCCTCCATCCGGGCGGTGACCTCGTCGAGCAGTTGCTCCAGCTCGCCGGGCCGGATGCAGTCGGCGATGTTGTCGTTGGCGTGGTAGCGCCGGCGCGCCGCCTGCAGGCGCTCGCGGATGCGCACCGACACCGGCGTGCCGTGGTCGTCGTCGGCACCGCTGGGGGTGGGGAATTCGGGTTGGGCTTTCATGGGCGCAACGATGGTAGCAGCAATGGGGATGGCGATGAAAATAGGGGTTTGCGCAATACTGGCGAGCGCCAAAAGCTATCTTTTAAGTAGCATTCACGCGTGGCATGCGGAACTCGGCGATCAGCGGCAGGTGGTCCGACATGCGGCTCCACACCCGCCCGCGCGGTGCCGCCAGGCTCAGCGGGTCGAGGCCACGGGCGTAGATGTGGTCGAGCTGCGCCACCGGGTAGCGCGACGGGTAGGTCAGCGTGCGCGGCCCCTGGAAGGTATCCAGCGCGTCCATGCGCAGCAGGCGGCGCACGCGCGTGCCCCAGTCGTTGAAGTCGCCCGCCACCAGCAGCGGCGCGCCGCGCGGCACCTCGCGCGCGATGTAGGCCTTCAGCCGCGCCGTCTGGCGGATGCGGCTGGCCGGGATCAGGCCGAAGTGCACCACGATGGCGTGCACGCTGACGCCAGCCACCAGCAACTCGGCGTGCAGCAGGCCGCGCTGCTCGAAACGGTGGTCGGACATGTCCTCGTGGCGCTCGTGGATGATGGGCCAGCGCGACAGCAGCGCGTTGCCGTGCTCGCCGTGGCGCGTGACGGCGTTGGTGCGGTAGACCGCCTCGTAGCCCTCGGGCGCCAGGAATTCGGCCTGCGGCAGCTCGGGCCAGCCGGTGAAGTAGCTGGCCTCCTTGCGGTTCATGGCGCGCACTTCCTGCAGGCAGACGATGTCGGCGTCCAGCGTCTCGATGGCCAGCGCCAGGTTGTGGATCTCCAGCCGGCGTGCCGGCCCCAGGCCCTGCACGCCCTTGTGGATGTTGTAGGTGGCCACGCGCAGGATGGGGTGCGGGCCGCCGAACGTCGAGTCGCGGCTCACGGCACGACCCCGGCAAGGCGCGGCAGCAGCAGGCAGGCCTCGGCGTTGGTGGGCGAAAAGCAGCGGTCGGCCGCGGCGCGCCAGGGCAGCCAGACGAAGGCGTCGTGCTCGCGCGGGTTCAGCCGCACGGCCGCGCCCTCGGGCACGCGCAGGCCGAACACGTGCTCGCGGTTGTGCGTCACGCCGGGGGCGTAGCGGTGGCGCCAGCGCGGGTAGATCTCGTACACGTTCTCGATCCGCCAGTCGCTCAGCAGGCAGCCCGGGGCGCGCGCGTCGATGCCGGTCTCCTCGCCTACTTCGCGTGCCGCGGTGTGCGCCAGCGCCTCGTCGACGCCATCCTTGCTGCCGGTGACGGACTGCCAGAACTCGCCCTGGCGCACATCGGCGCGCCGGATCAGCAGCACGTCCAGCGCCGGCGTGTGCACCACCACCAGCACCGATTCGGGGATCTTGAAGCTGCGCCGGCCGACGGACGGGTGCGGGGACATGGTTTGACCTGTGCGCCGCGGCAGCGCGTTCAGCGCCACTGGCGCAGCACGCGCTCCACCACCGGCCGCGCGCGGCGGTACATCTGCCAGCCGGACCAGGCGCGCAGCGCCAGGCTGGTGGCCACGCGCGGGCGCACCAGCAGCGCGCCGGCCAGCGCCGACAGCGCCAGCAGCCCCAGCACGTAGGGCGCGCGGCCCTGGCGCACCTGCTGCACGCCGCGCACGCCGCCGCGCACGCGGTCGGTGGCGCGAAACACCGGTTGCAGCACCTGGGTGCGGGTGGCGATCTGCTCGCGCAGCTGGGCCGAGCGCAGGCGCAGCTGCTCGCGCCGCGCCAGCAGGTCCTCGCTCGCGCCGCGGTTCATGGCTCGCGCAGCCGCTGCTGGTCGCGCAGCAGTTCGTCGCGCGTGGCGGCGAACATCCGCAGCCCCTGGCGCGCCTGCTGGCGCACCCACAGCACCAGGCCCGCGCCGCCACCCAGAAACAGCGTGGTGAAGATGCCCAGCGCCAGCAGGCGCTGGCTGTCCCACAGCAGCACGGTCAGAAACAGCGCCAGGAAGATCAGCCCGAAGCTCAGCAGCACCACCGCCAGCGCGCCCAGCGCGGCCACGTGGGCCAGCCGCGCCAGCTCCTGGCGGGCCTCGACGGTGAACAGCTCCAGCCGCACCTGCACCAGCTCGACCACGTCGGCGAGCAGGGCGCGCAGGCGCGCGGCGGTGCCGGCGTCGCTGGCGGGCGGGCTCATGGCGGCGGGGTGCCGACGGGGGCGCGCGCCGGCTTCAGCGACGGCCCAGCAGCACGCCGATCAGGATGCCCAGCGCGGCGGCGGCGCCGATGGACGACCAGGGGTTGTCGTGCACGTAGTCGTCGGTGGCGGCGGCGGCCTGACGGGCGCGCGCGCGCACCAGGGCGTCGGCGTCGGCCAGTTTTTCGCGCGCGACGAGCAGGTTTTCGCGCGCCCGGGCACGCAGCTCGGTGATCTTGGAGTCGGTCTGGCCGGCGGTGGCGGCCAGCAGGTCTTCGGTATCCGACACCACGCGGCGCAGGTTGGACACCAGCTGGTCCTTGCTCTCGACGACGGATTCGATCAGGTCAGCGCTGTGGGACATGAGACTTCTCCTTGCAGGCAAAAACCCATGCTAACAGAGCGACCGCCCGCGCGGCACGCCGAATGCGCGATTCAGATGAAGTACTGGGCCAGCGGCTCGGCCACGCAGACCGGCTTGTCGGCGCCTTCGCGCTCGACGGTGGTGCGCCAGGCCAGCTGCATGCCGCCTTCCAGCGGCTGGGCGCCCAGCAGCGTCTGGCGCGCGCGCAGGCGGCTGCCCACCGGCACCGGGGCCATGAAGCGCACCTTGTTCAGTCCGTAGTTGACGCCCATGCGCACGTCGCGCACCTGCACCACGCCGCCCAGGAAGCCCGCCAGCATCGACAGCGTCAGGTAGCCATGCGCGATGGTGGCGCCGAAGGGGCCGGCCTTGGCGCGCTCGGGATCGACGTGGATCCACTGGTGGTCACCCGTGGCGGCGGCGAACTGGTCGATGTGCTGCTGCGTCACCGTGAACCAGTCGGTGACGGCCACTTCCTGGCCGACGCAGGCGGCCAGCTCGGCCAGGGTGTCGAAGGTCTTGCTCATGGGCGGCGACTGTAACGCGCCGCGGCGGCGTCCGCTGTCAAGCGGGCGACCGGTCGAGCCACTGGCAGAGGCCCTGCCACTGCTCCAGGTCGCGCGCCACGCGGCCGGGCGCGATGTCGAACAGCGTCAGCCCGCGCGCGGCCAGGTGCACGTAGTTCTGTGTCGGTCGCAGCAGGCCCAGCACCGGCAGGCCCAGGCCGTCGGTGAACTGGCGCAGCTGCTCGGCGGCCAGGGTGCGCTCGTCCACCCGCATGCCCACCAGGCCCACCTCGCCGCGGCGCGTCCCGCGCGCGCCCATCAGCTCGTCGATGAATTCGCGCGTGGCGTAGATGTCGAAGATGCTGGGCTGCAGCGGCACCAGAACCTTGTCGGCGATGCGCAGCAGCTCGGTCAGCTTGCTGCCGTGCAGGCCGGCGGGCGTGTCCAGCACCACGTGGGTGGTGCCGCGCGGCGGGCGCACCACGAAGTCGCGCAGCACGTCCCAGGTGGCGATGGGCGCGGCCGCCTCGGGGCGCAGGCTCAGCCACAGGCGCGCCGACTGCTGGCGGTCGACGTCGCCCAGCATCACGGCATGGCCGCGGCTGGCCCAGTAGCCGGCGACGTTGCTGGCCAGCGTGGACTTGCCCACGCCGCCCTTGGGATTGGCGATGACCACCACCGGCATGACGATTTCCTCCTGCTGCAAACACCTGGGCGCCAATGGTAGCGGCTGCGGATGGCCGGGCAGCCGCGCCAGCCGAGCATGATAAAAACAGGCTTTAGCGCTTGACTGGCAAGCGCCACCAGCTATATTTTTTGAAGCACCCCGCCATGTCCACCCCGCCCCTCACCCTGGCCGATCAGGCCGCCCAGGCCGAGCGCCTGCTGGAGCCGGCCGTCTGGGCCTACCTGTGCGGCGGCGCGGCCGACGAGCTGACGCTGCGCGCCAACCTGAGCGCCTGGCAGCGCCTGCCGCTGTGGCCGCGCGTGCTGCGCCCGCTGGCCGGCGGCCACACGCGCACCACGCTGGCCGGGCACGCGCTGGCCCACCCGATCCTGCTGGCGCCGGTGGCGCTGCAGCAGTTGGCCCACCCCGAGGGCGAGCTGGCCAGCGCCCTGGCCGCCGCCGCCCAGGGCGCGGGCTACGTGCTCAGCACCCAGTCCAGCACGCCGCTGGAGGCGGTGGCCCAGGCGGTGCGGGGCGATCCCGGGCGCGGGCCGCTGTGGTTCCAGCTCTACTGGCAGGCCGACCGCGGCTTCAACCGCGCGCTGGTGCAGCGCGCCGAAGCCGCCGGCTACGAGGCCATCGTGCTGACCGCCGACGCCCCCGTGCAGGGCGTGCGCGACCGCGAGCGGCGCGCCGGCCTCACGCCGCCGCCCGGCGTGCGTGCCGTCCACCTGCGGGACGCGCCGGCGGCGCCGCCGGCCGCCGGCACCTACTGCGCCGGCCTGCCGGCCCACGCCCCGAGCTGGGACGACGTCGCCTGGCTGCGGGGCTGCACGCGCCTGCCGGTGTGGCTCAAGGGCGTGCTGCACCCGCAGGACGCGCGCCAGGCGCTGGCGCTGGGCGTGGCCGGACTGATCGTCAGCAACCACGGCGGGCGCACGCTGGACACCGCGCCCGCCACCGCCGACGCCCTGCCGCGGGTGCGCGAGGCGGTGCAGGACGCGCTGCCGCTGGTCGTCGACGGCGGCATCCGGCGCGGCACCGACGTGCTCAAGGCCGTCGCCCTGGGCGCCCGCGCGGTGCTGGTCGGCCGGCCGGCCCTGCACGCCCTGGCCGCCGGCGGCGCGCTGGGCGTGGCGCAGATGCTGCGCCTGCTGCGCGACGAGCTGGAAATGGCCATGGCCCTGACCGGCTGCCGCACCCTGGCCGACGCCGGCCCGGCGCTGCTGGATCCCGGCGCCGCACCGCCGATTGCCTGAGCCCACGCCACCCGTGCCGGGGAACGCGCCATGACCCCGGCCCCGCCCGCTTCACGACGCCCTGGGCCTCGTGTGCTTCACCCACCCCCATCAAAATAGTGATTGACAATGAGAATGAATCGCATTTAATATTCAGACCTCGACCCCCGCTGCCCATCACTGCCCCGCCATGATCGTCTGCGTCTGCAACCGCATCTCCGACAAGGAAATCGTCCGCCAAGCCCATGCCGGCATGGGCTTTGACGACATCCAGCTGGAACTCGGCGTGGCCACCTGCTGCGGCCGTTGCGAGGACTTCGCGCGCGATCTGGTGGCGCAATGCCGCGCCAGCCGGCCGGTGGCCGCGCTGCGCGACGCCGGTCGCCCGTGCGCCGGGGTGATGCAAGCCGCATGACGATGCTGTCCGCCCTGCTCCCCACCCTGGGCGCCCTTGGCCTGGTGCTGGGCGCCGCCGTCTGGGTGCTGCGTCGCTAGTTTCCCGGCGTTGCCGCCAGCGCCTGCCACGCAGGTCCATGGCCACGACCCGCCGCTTATCATGTCTTCCGCGTCCGCCCTTGCCCCTTCCACCGTGTCACCACCTGGTCGCAACGCCCTGGTCGTCGGCAGTGTCGTGCTGCTGCACGGGGTGGCCCTGTGGGCACTGAACCAGGGCCTGCTGCGCCCGCCGGTGGAGCTGATCGTGCCGGCCCAGGTGCTGGCCGAGTTCATCACCCCACAGCCGCCGCCGCCCGCGCCGGCACCGGCCGAGCCACCCAAGCCGAGTCCGCCGGCCCTCCAGCCCGCCGCCAAACCCCAGCCGCGGCCCCGCCCGGCGCCGCAGCCGCGGCCGCAGCCGCTGGCGGTGCAGCAGGCCGCGCCCAGCGCGCCGCCCGAGCCACCGGCGCCGGCACCGGCCCCCGTGGCCGCCGCGCCCGCCACGCCGCCCGCGCCACCGGCTCCCCCGGCGCCGCCCGCGGTGGTGCAGCCGTCGTCCAGCGCGGCCTACCTGAACAACCCCAAGCCGGCCTACCCGCCCATGAGCCGGCGCCTGGGCGAAAGCGGCCGCGTGGTGGTGCGCGTGCTGATCGGCCCCGACGGCCGCGCGCAGGAGGCGCGCATCCAGCGCTCCAGCGGCTACGAGCGGCTGGACCAGGTGGCGCTGGAGACCGCGCGCGATCGCTGGCGCTACGTGCCCGGCACGCGCGGCGGCACGCCCGAGGCGATGTGGTTCAACGTCCCGATCAATTTCGTACTGGAGTAATCAAGCCATGAACAATGAATTCGGCCTGCTGCACGTGTGGGCCCAGGGCGACTGGGTCACGCGCGGCGTGTTCGGCGCGCTGCTGCTGATGTCGCTCGCCTCCTGGGTGGTGATCGTGCTGAAGGCGCTCGGCCTGATGCGCACCAAGGGCCAGGCGGCGCGGGTGGAGGGCTTCTGGCATTCCAGCGACATCGCCGAGGGCCTGGCCAAGCTGGGCGCGGGCGAGGCCAACCCGTTTCGCGAACTGGCCATCGAGGGCCGCGAAGCCGCCGCCCACCACCGCGCCACGCAGGCGCAGCTGCACGATTCGCTGGATGTGAGCGACTGGATCTCGCGCGCGCTGCAGGGCAGCATCGACGCCACCACCTCGCGCCTGCAGGCCGGGCTGGCGGTGCTGGCCTCGGTCGGCACGACCGCTCCCTTCGTCGGCCTGTTCGGCACCGTCTGGGGCATCTACCACGCACTGATGAAGATCGGCGCCGCCGGCCAGGCCAGCATCGACCAGGTGGCCGGCCCGATCGGCGAGGCGCTGATCATGACGGCGCTGGGCCTGGCGGTGGCCATCCCGGCGGTGCTGGGCTACAACACCCTGGTGCGCGGCAACAAGAACCTGCTGGTGCGCCTGGGTCGCTTTGCCCATGACCTGCACGCCTATTACGTGACCGGCTCGCGCGTCCATGGCGCCGGCGACGGCAAGGTCGTCGCCATGAAGAAGGCCTGAACGCCATGGCCGGATTCATTGCCCAGGACCATGACGAGGTGATGAGCGAGATCAACATGGTCCCGTTCATCGACGTGATGCTGGTGCTGCTGGTGATCTTCATCATCACCGTGCCGGTGATGAAGCACGCCGTCAACGTGCAGCTGCCACGCGCCGCCAACGAGAAGGAAGTGATCCAGCCGCAGACCCTGCGCCTGACGGTGCAGGCCGACGGCAGCTACTGGCTGGACGAGCAGAAGCTGGCCGACGATCAGCTGGGCGCGCGCCTGCAAGCCGCGGCCGCGCGGCAGCCGCAGCCCGACCTGCACATCCGCGGCGACCGCGACGTGCGCTACGAGCGCGTGGCGCAGGCCATGGCCGCGGCGCAGCAGGCGGGGCTGTCCAAGATCGGCTTCGTCACCGAGCCGCCGCACAAGACGCCATGAGCGCCCCCGCAAGCCCCGCGCTGGCGCCGCAACGCGACGCCGCCGGCACGCCCGCGCGCCGGCCGGCCAGCCCGCTGCCGGCGTCCGACGCCACGCCCGCGCCACTGCCCAGCGAGCAACTGCTGCAAGGCCGCAAGACCATCGAGATCAGCCACAACGGCACGCTGTACCGGCTGCAAGCCACCAAGCTGGGCAAGCTGATCCTGACCAAGTAGGTTTCATCGTGGGACGCGTCCGACCGACGCTCTTGTCGGAGCCAGCCAGGCCCAGGCCCAGCCAGCTCTGTTTTTTTACTTCCAAAAGTGCCGCTTTCGATTGCAGGACGTGCGCAAGCAGCTATCAAATCGGTAGTATCGAGCGCCGCGCTCAGCGCTTGCGCACCGCCGACCAGGGGTCTTCGTCGTCCGGCAGCGCCATCAGCCCGGTCAGGCTCATGACGCCGGAATCGGCGCCGCGCGAGTGGCTGAACCCGGATGGGGCGAAGCCCGAGGCGGAAAAACCGGACGCCTTGAAGTCCGACGCCCCCGCTTCGGCCGCCGCCGGCACCGGCGTGCGCTGCGCCGCCAACAGGCGCATGCGCAGGATTTCCGGCGGTGGGTAGTTGTCCAGCGTCCCCCTCAGGCGGATCAGGCGAATGCCGGCGCTCTTGAGCATGCGGTTCTTCTCGGCGGCCTGACCGGAGGTGAGATATTTAGAGGGCGGGAGGTGAGATATTCGGGGAAATCGCGGGATACGGCGGGATGAAAGTCGGAGGGTCGCGGAAAAGCGATTGCGGCTGGTGCAAAGACTTCGGCCGGTCTACTTGAAGCCCAGTTCGGCGGCCCAGTCGCGGAGGATGGCGGTGATTTCGCGGCGGTCGGCTGAGCTCAGGCCGAGGAACGGGCGAGCCGGAATGTGGGCCTCGTCGCGGCCGTACTGGTGGGTGGCGGCGTAGACCGAATCGGTGCCGACCTGCACCGTGGACTTGTCGAGCACCTGGTAGCGGATGCCGCGGCGCAGAAAGCCGCGCGCGGTCAGCACCTTGTCCCGGTTGTGCTTCTTGCGCTTGAGGGTGCGCGGCGCGAGCGCGTCCCAGGCGCTGCCGTCGGGTGCGGTCTGCGTCGCAAAGCGTTCCTGCGTGCTGGCCTGCAGGTACTCTCCCAGGCGCGGCATGAGGGTGCGGGTGTCCATGCCGGCCAGGCCATGGATGCGCGCCTGCAGCTTGTCGAGGCCGCGGGTGTCGAGGGTGATGTGGATGCCAGCCATCAGGGGTTTGCGTGGTTCATGGGAGCTGCGTAAAATGGCGACACTTCATCGAATGATGTGACCGCGCCAGGTCCACCAATCCATACATTCGGAAGAACCCAGCATGTGGCGCCGTGCTGGGTTGCCTACGGGCGTCGATACAGCCGGACGCCCGAGCGCCAGTTGTCAGCGGTCTGCGTCTGGCCTTGAAATGTCGTCGTGCCGGCCCATCCATCGGCGCCGATCTCGAACACCAGCAGCGGCCTCCTGGTCCCGCAGGGACTGGCCGCCGTCCTTGAAGGCATCGACCTCGAACGCGAACAGCGGCTTGCCGTCGTCGGCGCAGACCAGAAAATCGACCTGCTGCTCGGCCAGGCGCTGCTGGGCGCCCAGGCGATCGCGCGTGCGCCGCACCGCCAGAAAGCTGGTCAGCCGGGGCCGGAACAGCACCACGCCGTCGGCGAAGGCCTGCTGCAGGTAGCGCAGCAGCTCGACCTGCCGTTCGTTGATCGGCGCCGTCTGCCCGAAGCGGTCGGCGCTGCTGTCGTAGCCGCGCCCGGCGCGCCCGCGGCGCCAGGACCGGCGCACCAGCGCCCAAAGCAGCATCAGCGCCAGCAGCGCCGCCACGGTGCCGATCAGCGGCAGCCATGGCCTGGCGTGCTGGGTCAGCCAGCCGGCCCAGCCGTTGAAAAGCTCTGCGTTCATGTTCTGCCTCCCACGGGCCGCAGCTTACGCCGGGCGCCGGCCCGGCGCCATCCCCTCAATGGTGTAGACGAGGCCGTTCGCGGACTTCGATTTTCAAAGTCAAATCGAGCCAGAAGGAACACCCGACAAGCGCCAGCAGCTATCAATAATCTAGCTTATAGCGCCAGGGACGCAAGGCCCTCAGCTGCTGCGCGAGATCGTGATCGAGGGAAACTTGCTGGAATAGTCCTTGGACTTGGCGGCGATCCGGATCGCCACCTGGCGCGCGATGGCCTTGTAGCTGGTGGCCACCTGGCCGTCCGGGTCGGCCACCACGCTGGGACGGCCCGAGTCGGCCTGCTCGCGGATCTCCAGCGCCAGCGGCAGCGCGCCCAGGTAGTCGATGCCCTTGTCGGCCGCGTAGCGCTTGCCGCCCTCGGCGCCGAAGATGTGCTCGACATGGCCGCAGTTGGTGCACACGTGCACCGCCATGTTCTCGACCAGGCCCAGGATCGGCACGCCCACCTTCTCGAACATGGTCACGCCCTTGCGCGCGTCGGCCAGCGCGATGTCCTGCGGCGTGGTGACGATGACCGCGCCGGTCAGCGGCACACGCTGGCTCAGGCTGAGCTGGATGTCGCCCGTGCCGGGCGGCATGTCGACGATCAGGTAGTCCAGGTCCTTCCAGTGGGTCTGGCGCAGCAGCTGGTCCAGCGCCTGGGTGGCCATGGGACCGCGCCAGATGGTGGCCTGGTCGGGCTCGACCAGGAAGCCGATGGAGATCACCTGCACGCCGTGGTTGACCAGCGGCTCCATGCGCTTGCCGTCCAGGCTCTCAGGACGGCCGCTCAGGCCCATCATGATCGGCATGCTGGGGCCGTAGATGTCGGCGTCCAGGATGCCCACGCGCGCGCCCTCGGCGGCCAGCGCCAGCGCCAGGTTGACGGCGGTGGTGCTCTTGCCCACGCCGCCCTTGCCCGAGGCCACGGCGACGATGTTCTTCACCCCCGGCAGCAGCTGCACGCCGCGCTGCGCGGCGTGCGCCACCACCTGGGTCGTGATGTTGACCGACACGTTGCCCACGCCCGGCACGGCACGCACGGCGGCCACCAGCGCCTGGCGCAGCGCCGGCGCCTGGCTTTTGGCGGGGTAGCCCAGCTCGATGTCGAAGGACACGTCGCCGCCGCTGATCTGCAGGTTCTTCAGCTGGCCGGTGGAGACGAAGTCCTGCTGCGTGTTCGGGTCCAGCACGGTGGCCACCGCGCGTCGAACGTCTTGTTCCTGAATGCTCATGGGGATTTGCCGGGATGCGGATGAGGCGCTAGTCTAGTCGCCGCACCATGCCCTTGCGGCGGCTCCATGAATGCCCACGGCCCCACCCCCGACACCGCCCTGCTGCTGACCGGCGGCGGCGCCCGCGCGGCCTATCAGGTCGGCGTGCTGCAGGGCGTCGCGGCGCTGCTGCGCCAGCAGCGCCCGCACCACCGGGCATCACCCTTCGACATCATCGTCGGCACCTCGGCCGGCGCCATCAACGCCACCGCGCTGGCCTGCGGCGCCGACCGCTTTCACGGCACCGTGGCGCGGCTGGCGCGGCTGTGGTGCCAGCTGCACGCGCATCAGGTGTACCGCGTCGGCACGCTCGACGCGCTGCGCGCCAGCGCGCGCTGGCTCAGCCTGCTGCTGGTGGGCTGGCTGGCGCCTCGGCGCAACGCGCTGCAACCGCGCTCGCTGCTCGACAACGCGCCGCTGCGCACGCTGCTGCACAAGCAGCTGCCGTTGGCACGGCTGCCCGAGTTGCTGGCGCGCGGCCACCTGCGCGCGCTGGCGGTCACCACCTCGTGCTACAGCACGGGCGAGCACGTCATCTTCTACGACGCGCCGGACACCATCCGCGACTGGACGCGGGTGCGCCGCCGCGCCGTGCGCACGGCCATCGGCGTCGAGCACCTGATGGGCTCGGCCGCCATCCCGCTGGTGTTTCCGGCCGTGCCCATCGACATGCGCGGCCGCCGCGGCTACCACGGCGACGGCTCGATGCGCCAGCTCACCCCGATCGCGCCGGCCATCCACCTGGGCGCCCGGCGCGTGCTGGCGATCGGCGTCGGCAGCCCCCAGGAGACGGCCGAGGACGCCCGGGCGCGCGCGCCCGGCTACCCGTCGCTGGCGCAGGTGGCCGGCCACGTGCTGTCCAGCATCTTCCTGGACACCCTGGCCACCGACGCCCAGCACCTGCGCCGCATCAACCACACGCTGTCGCTGATGGCGCCCGAGCGCCGCGCCGACACCGGGCTGCGGCCGGTCGAGCTGCTGGTCATCACGCCCTCGCGGCGGCTGGACGAGGTGGCGGCACGCCACGCCGAGCGCCTGCCCGGATCGGTGCGCGCGCTGCTGGCCATGCTGGGCGTGCGGCGCGGCGCGCAGGGCACGCGCGGCGCGGCCCTGGCCAGCTACCTGCTGTTCGAGGCCGGCTACACGCGCGAGCTGATGCGCCTGGGCCGCGCCGACGCGCTGGCGCAGCGCAAGGCCATCGCGCGCTTCTTCGGCTGGGGTGGAACCTAGAATGGCAGGCTTTGCCCTGCCCACACGCCTGCCGCCATGACCGCCCGCCAGCTCTTCGTCACCACCGCCCTGCCGTATGCCAACGGCAAGTTCCACATCGGTCACATCATGGAGTACATCCAGGCCGACATCTGGGTGCGGTATCAGAGGATGATGGGCGCGCAGGTCAACTTCGTCGGCGCCGACGACGCGCACGGCGCGCCGATCATGATCGCCGCCGAGAAAGCCGGCGTCACGCCCGAGCAGTTCGTCGCCGGCATCGCCGCCGGACGCCAGCAGTACCTGGACGGCTTCCTGATCGGCTTCGACAACTGGCACAGCACCCACAGCCCCGAGAACACCGCCATCTCGCAGGCGATCTATCTGGACCTCAAGGCCGCCGGCCTGATCGAGTCGCGCACCATCGAGCAGTTCTACGACCCGCAAAAGGGCATGTTCCTGCCCGACCGCTTCATCAAGGGCGAATGCCCGAACTGCCACGCCAAGGACCAGTACGGCGACAACTGCGAAGTGTGCAGCGCGGTGTATGCGCCCACCGAGCTGATCGAGCCGTATTCGGCCCTCACCGGCGCGCGGCCCGAGTTGCGCAGCAGCGAGCACTTCTTCTTCCGCCTGTCCGATGCGCGCTGCATCGAGTTCCTGCAGGACTGGACGCAGCGCCTGCAGCCCGAGGTGGCCAACAAGGTGCGCGAATGGATCGAGCCGGGCGAGGACGGCCGCCCGAAGATGGGCGACTGGGACATCTCGCGCGACGCGCCCTACTTCGGCATCCCGATCCCCGACGCGCCGGGCAAGTACTTCTACGTATGGCTCGACGCGCCCATCGGCTACCTCGCCAGCCTGAACAACCTGCTGGCCAAGCGCGGCGAAAGCTATGACGCCTACCTGGCGCAGCCGAATCTGGAGCAGTACCACTTCATCGGCAAGGACATCATCACCTTCCACACCCTGTTCTGGCCGGCGATGCTGAAGTTCAGCGGCCGCAAGGTGCCGGACAACGTGTTCGTGCACGGCTTTCTGACCGTCAACAACGGCGAGAAGATGAGCAAGAGCCGCGGCACGGGGCTCGATCCGCTCAAGTACCTGGAACTGGGCATGAACGCCGAGTGGCTGCGCTACTACCTGGCGGCCAAGCTGTCGGGGCGCAACGAGGACGTGGACTTCAATGCCGACGACTTCATGGCGCGCGTCAACGCCGACCTGATCGGCAAGTTCGTCAACATCGCCTCGCGCGCGGCCGGTTTCATCAGCAAGCGCTTCGGCGGCCGCCTGGGCGAGATCGCGCCCGATGGCGAACAACTGCTGAGCCACCTGCGCGACGCCGTGCCGCAACTCACCAAGCTGTACGCCGAGCGCGACTATGCCAAGGTGGTGCGCGAGGCGATGGCGCTGTGCGACCGCGTCAACGCCTACGTCGACCAGAACAAACCGTGGGAGCTGGCCAGGCAGGACGGCATGGAAGGCCGCCTGCACGACGTGTGCAGCACCTGCATCGAGGCGTTCCGCATCCTGACGATCTGCCTCAAGCCCATCCTGCCGCGGCTGGCGGCCGAGGTCGCCGTCTTCACCATGACGCCGCCCGAATCCTTCGACGACGCGCTGCGTCCGCTGGGCACGGGCGCGCAGATCGGCGAATACAAGCACCTGATGCAGCGCGTGGACAGCAAGCAGCTGGATGCGCTTTTTGAGCCTCCAGCGCCCGCCCAGCAAGCGTTGGCAGCTATCGAATCTGAAGCAATCGAAGCTACCGCAGTCCCCGGCGGCGAAGCGCTGGCGCCCACCATCACCATTGACGACTTCGCCAAGGTCGATCTGCGCATCGCCCGCATCGTCGACTGCGCCGCGGTCGAGGGCTCGACCAAGCTGCTGCGCCTGACGCTGGACGCCGGTGAAGGCCGCCTGCGCAACGTCTTCAGCGGCATTGCCAGCGCCTACCAGCCCGAGCAGCTCAAGGGCAAGCTCACTGTGCTGGTGGCCAACCTGGCGCCGCGCAAGATGAAGTTCGGCGTCAGCGAAGGCATGGTGCTGGCCGCCAGCCACGCCGACGAGAAGGCGCAGCCCGGCATCCACGTGCTGGAGCCCTGGCCCGGCGCCCAGCCCGGCATGCGCGTGCGCTGAGCTACCCCCTGGCGCCGGGCGGCCGCACCGAGGCGTACACTGCGGCTGCCATGGCCCGCCAGCCGATCCTGCCGCTGTCACGCCGCCGCCGCTTCATGGCGCGGCGGCACCACTGCGGACCACCGCGGACGCACTGAACCTGGAAACGGAACGCCCTTCACGGGCCACGTTGTCGGTTTAACTGCTGCGGAGTTGATCTTGGCCTTTCAGTTTTCCTTTCGCCCCCGGCTGCTGGACGCGCTGGCCGGCTATGAGCGCGCGCGCTTCGTCAAGGACCTGGCCGCCGGCCTGACGGTGGCCGTGGTGGCGCTGCCGCTGGCCATGGCCTTTGCCATCGCCAGCGGGCTCAAGCCCGAAGCGGGCATCTTCACCGCCATCATCGCGGGCTTTCTGATCTCGTCGCTGGGCGGCAGCCGGGTGCAGATCGGCGGGCCGGCCGGCGCCTTCATCGTCATCGTCTACGGCATCGTCGAGCGCTACGGCGTGGCCAACCTGATCATCGCCACGGCGCTGTCGGGCGTGCTGCTGTTCCTGATGGGCCTGCTGCGCCTGGGCACGCTGGTGCGCTTCATCCCGATCGCGGTGATCATCGGTTTCACCAACGGCATCGCGGTGCTCATCGGTCTGTCGCAGGTGAAGGACTTCCTGGGCCTGTCGATCGCCAGGATGCCGGGCGACTTCTTCGGCATCCTGGGCGCGCTGTGGGGTCACCTGCACAGCTTCAACCCCTGGGCGCTGGGCGTGGCGGTGGCCTCGCTGGTGGTCATCGTCGGCTGGCAGCGCTGGCTGCCGGCGCTGGGGCCGCGGGTGCAGTTTTCGGGCCAGCTGAGCGTGGTGCCGGGCTCCATCGTGGCGCTGGTGCTGGCCACGGCGGCGGTCGGCCTGTTCGGCCTGCCGGTGGAAACCATCGGCAGCCGCTTTGGCGGCATTCCCGGCGCGCTGCCGGCCCTGGTGTGGCCGGCGTTCAGCTGGGAGTCGGCGCGCTTTCTGCTGATGCCCACCATCACACTGGCGCTGCTGGGCGCCATCGAGTCGCTGCTGTGCGCGCGCGTGGCCGACGGCATGATCGCGGACCGGCACGACCCCAACCAGGAACTGATGGCGCAGGGCATTGCCAATTTCGTCACGCCGTTTTTCGGCGGCATGCCGGCCACCGGCACCATCGCGCGCACCGTCACCAACGTCAAGAACGGCGCCACCAGCCCGGTGGCCGGCATGACGCATGCGCTGGTGCTGCTGGCGGTGATCCTGGTGGCGGCGCCGCTGGCCAGCTCCATCCCGCTGGCCTGCCTGGCCGCCATCCTGATGCATGTGGCCTGGAACATGGGCGAGTGGCGCGAGTTCGCGCGCCTGAAGACCTACCGCATGCCCTACCGCGTCACCCTGGTGGCGGTGTTCCTGCTGACGGTGATCTTCGATCTCACGGTGGCGGTGGAGTTCGGCATCCTGGCGGCCTGCGTGGTGTTCATCTACCGCATCTCCAGCCTGTCACGCGGCGAGCGGCTGACGGCCGCCGAGCAGCCCGCGCTGGCCGGCCACGACAACCGGTTGCAGGCATGGCGGCTGTACGGGGCGCTGTTCTTCGGCGCCACCAAGCTGGTCGAGGCGCTGGAAGACGACTTGCCCTCGACCGTCCTCGTGCTGGACCTGAAGAACGTCATCTACGTCGACTCGACCGGCGCCGAGGCGCTGGACAATCTGCTGCAGACCTGCCGCCGCCAGGGCGTGCGCCTGATCGTCTCGGGCCTGATGGCCCAGCCGCTGGACATCGCCCGCCGCACCGGCCTGCTGGAGCGCCTGCAGGCGCAGTCGCCGCAGGATGTGCAGCCGGACGTGGCGCATGCGGTCGCCGTGGCGGTGGCCGGCCTGATGCCCGCGCCAGAACCCGCCGGCGACGAGTGAATGCTTCCGCGGCAAAGCCTGAGGCGCATTTACTTCGAGTGGCATGGCGCGGTCGAACCGCGAACCACCAGGGCAGGCGCGAAGCGCGTCGCCACCTGCCCGAGCGCAACGGCGCCACTCTGGGCGTCGGACTCGAAGCGCAGTTGCAGCACGCTGGCGGCGTAGCGACCCATGTCCTGCACCGGCAATTGCACGGTCGTCAGGCCATCGCCGATGAGCCGGAACCACACCGGATCGCCGTAGCCGACGATCGAGATGTCCTGTGGCCAGCGCAGCGACAGCCCGCGCAGCGCCTGCAGCGCACCGATGGTCAGGCTGGAGCTGCCCACCACCAGGGCGCTGGGCCGCGGTTGCGCGCTCAGCAGCGCCGTCACCGCGTGCTGCGCGAATTCGGGGCGCGGTGGCCCCAGGGCCACTCGGCCCGCATCCAGCCCATGCTCGCGCATCACCGCGCAAAAGCCGTCGTGGCGCTCGCGTCCGCAGCTGATTTCGCGATGCGTGCCGACATACGCGATCTGGCGGTGGCCGTGGTGCACCAGGTGGCGGGTGGCCGCGCCCACGCCGGCCTGGTCGTCGATCAGCACCGCCTCGTGTTCGAGACCGTCGTGACAGCGCACCAGTTGCGTGGCGTTGACCCCGCGCAGCATGGCCAGCGTTTCGCGTCGCGCATTGGCGGTGGGGGTGATGATGACCCCGGCCGCGCGCGACACCAGCAGCGCGCGTACGTCGCCCATTTCGCGGTCCGGGTCGTCGCCGGTGATGCTCAGGGCCAGGTGGAACCCGCGCTCGGCTGCCGCGTCGCCGACGATCTGCGCCACCGTGGCATAGAAGTCGTTTCGGATGTCGGGAATCACCAGCCCGAGCACCGGCCCATGCGAGCCGCGCATGCTTTGCGCCAGGCCGTTGGGCACGTAGCCCAGCGCGCGCGCGCGGGCCTGCACGCGCAGCTTGGTCTCGGGCTTGACGTTCGGGTGGTCGGCCAGGGCGCGCGAGACGGTCGAGTGCGACAGCGCCAGGTCGGCCGCCAGGTCGCGCAAGGTCACCGCGCCGTGGTCGGGGGTACCCATGGTCTTCACGACGCAGCGCCCGCACCCAGCCAGGGCATGGCGCCGAGCTGGCGCGCCTGGAAGGCCGCGATGGCGGCGCTCTCTCGTTCGGTGACCGCTATGGCATCCCATCCTTCGAGCAGCGCTTCGCGGCGACCCGGATCCATGGGAAAGGGGTGGCGCTCGCCGTCGGGGCCGGTCACCTGGCGGCGGCGCAGGTCGACGCCACAGCGCGCACCCGGGTGCGCCAGCAGCTGCTGCATGATGCGCTGCACCACCAGCGCCGGCAGCGTCACCGGCAGCAGGCCGTTGTTCAGGCAGTTCTCCTCGAAGATCGGCCCGAAGCTGGGCGCGATCACCGCGCGCACGCCATGGTCCAAGTGCGCCCACACAGCGTGCTCGCGCGACGAGCCGCAGCCGTAGTTGGCGCCAGCGACGACGATGCGGGCACCGCGGTAGGCCGACTGGTTGAGCACGAAGTCGGGCCGGGGCGCGCCCTGCGCGTCATAGCGCCAGACGCCGAACAGGCCGGCGCCCAGTCCGGTGCGCGAGACCGTGACCAGCCAGCGCTGCGGAATGATGGCGTCGGTGTCCACGTTGGCGCGGTCCAGCGGCAGCGCCACGCCGATGACTTCCTCAAACTTCTGCATGGTGCGGCTCGTACAGACGATGGTCGACGATTTTGCCTGCCAGCGCCGCCGCGGCAGCGCTGGCCGGACTGGCCAGGTGGGTGCGCGCGCCGGGGCCCTGGCGACCTTCGAAGTTGCGGTTGGAGGTGGACACGCAGCGCTGGCCCGGCCGCACCTGGTCGGCGTTCATGCCGACGCACATCGAGCAGCCCGGCAGGCGCCACTCGAAGCCGGCCTCCTGGAACACGCGGTCCAGGCCCAGGGCCTCGGCCTGGCGGCGCACGCGCGCCGATCCCGGCACCACCATCGCATGCACCTGCGGGGCCACCCGGCGGCCGCGCACGACGCGCGCGGCGCGCACCAGATCGCTCAGCCGGCCGTTGGTGCAGGAGCCGATGAACACGCGGTCGACGCGCTGGCCTTGCAGCCGCGCGCCGGGCTTCAGTCCCATGTAGTCGTAGGCGCGCTGCCACTGCGTCGCCTCCTGGGCGTCCTGGGCTGCGTTCAGCAGAGGCAGTGGCTCGTCGATGGCCACCACCTGCGCCGGCGTGGTGCCCCAGGTGAAACGGGGAGCGTCGAGTGTCAGCTGGAGCTGCTGCTCGTGCGGATAGCGCGCCCCGGCGTCGCCCTGCCAGCCAGCCCAGGACGCGAGCGCCTGCGCCAGTTGCGGCAAGCCGGCGCAGCGCTGGCGCAGGTACTCCAGCGTGATGGCGTCGGGCGCGATGACGGCAGCGCGCGCACCGGCTTCGATGCCCAGGTTGCACAACGTGAAGCGCCCCTCCATGTCCAACCCGTCGACCAGGCTGCCGCACAACTCGGCAAAACCGACGGCGGCGCCGCGCACGCCGATGTGCCGCAGCAGCTGCAGGGCCAGATCCTTGGCGCTGAGATCGGCGTCCATCGAGCCGTGCAGGTGTATGCGCATGCGCTCCGGCTTGTGCAGGGCCAGCGTCTGGGTGGCCAGCACGTGCTCCACCTCCGAGGTGCCGACGCCCCAGGCCCAGGCGCCCAGGGCGCCCAGGGTGCAGGTGTGGCTGTCACCACAGACCACGGTCATGCCCGGATGAACCAGCCCCTGCTCGGGGGCGACGACGTGCACGATGCCCTGAGCCGGGTCACCGAGGTCGAAGTGGCGGATCCCGTGCTCGGCCGCGTTGGCGCGCAGCGCGGCAATCATCTCGGCGCCACCGGGCACGGTGGCATCGGTGCGGCCCGGTTCGGTGGAGATGATGTGATCGGCCATGGCGAAGGTGCGCTCGGGGTTGCGCCCCCGCCGACCGGCCATGCGCAAGCCGGCAAACGCCTGCGGACTGGACAGCTCGTGCACCAGGTGGCGGTCAATGTGGATCAGGCTGCGCCCATCGGCCAGCTTGGCCACGTGGTGTGCGTCCCACAGCTTGTCGAACAGGGTCCGTGGCGGCGGCGTGGATGAACTCATGACGGGACCAGCGGCGCGCTCTGAACACACCATCTTGATTTGCACACGATGTCATTTTATTCGGCTTACCTAGTCGGTGAAAGCTCTTGGTTGACGACTTTTCATGGGGAAGATACATTTCATTTTTATGCACACGTGTGCATAGACTCTATTTTCCTGCTTCATGCGCATCACCGAAATACGTGAACTGTCGGTTCCCCTGCAAGGCAACATCGCCAATGCCCTGGTGAATTTTTCCGAGCACACGGTGTCCCTGGTGGCCGTCTACACGGATGTGTGGCGCGGCGGCCGGCCCCTGGTGGGCCTGGCGTTCAACTCCATCGGCCGCTACGCGCAAGGCGGCTTGCTGCGTGAGCGCTTCATCCCCCGTCTGCTGGCCGCCGAAGCAGGGGCACTGCTGGACGAGGGCGGCAGCGCCTTCGATCCGGCACGCGCCCTGCGCTTGATGCTGCGCAACGAGAAACCGGGCGGTCACGGCGACCGTGCCGCCGCGGTGGCGGCGCTCGAACTGGCGCTGTGGGACCTGAACGCCAAGCTGCGCGACGAGCCGGCCTGCGTCACCATTGCCCGGCACTTCGGCCGCGCGCCGGCGGCCGACATGGAGGTTTACGCCGCCGGAGGTTACTACTACCCGCGGGACAGCACCGGGCGCCTGGCCGATGAATTGCGCGGCCTGCGCGAGCAGGGTTACGTGGCCTTCAAGATCAAGATCGGCGGTGCGCCGCTGGCGCAGGACGTGGAGCGTGTCGAGGCCGCGCTGGAGGTCGCCCGGGGCGGCCGGCATCTGGCGGTGGATGCCAACGGCCGCTTCGACCTGGACACGGCGCTCGCCTACGCCGAGCGACTGCAGCCGTATGGCTTGCGCTGGTACGAGGAGGCGGGCGACCCGCTGGACTACGCGCTCCAACGCCGCCTGATCGAGGGCTATGGCGGCTGCGTGGCGACCGGCGAAAACCTGTTCTCCTGCGCCGACGTGCGCAACCTGCTGCACTTTGGCGGCATGCGCCCCGGCGTCGACGTGTTCCAGATGGACGCCGGACTGAGCTACGGCCTGACCGAATACGCCCAAATGCTGGCGCTGATGGAGGCCGCCGGCTTCGACCGCCGGCAGGCACACCCGCATGGCGGGCACCTGATCAACCTGCACATCGGCGCCGGACTGGGGCTGGGCGGGTGCGAGGCCTACCCGGGCGTGTTCCAGCCCTTCGGCGGCTACCCCCCGGGCTGCATGCTGGGCAATGGCCGCGTGCGGCCAACCAGCGCCCCGGGCTTTGGTCTGGAAGAAAAGCCCGAGCTCGCGCCCGTGCTGCGCCAGCTGCTGGATTGAGGTGGAGAAGACCATGAAGATCGCCGTTGTCGGATGCGGAGCCATGGGCTCGGTCTATGCCGGGCTGCTGGGCTCGGCGGGCAACCCGGTGCTGGCGGTCGACCGCTGGCCGGAGCATGTGCAGGCCATCCGCGCCCGCGGGCTGCGTGTCGAAGGCGCCAGTGGCGACCGCACCGTCGCGGTGGCTGCCGAGCTGGTGGCGCCGCGCCAGTCCATGGACCTGGTGATCATCGCCACCAAGGCGGCCCAGACAGCGCAGGCGGCGCAGGATGCGCGCGCCCTGCTCGGGCCGCACACCGTGGTGCTCACCATCCAGAACGGCCTGGGCAGCTCGGACCTGGTGGCCGACATCGTGGGCGCAGAGCGCCTGCTGGTGGGCGTGGCGGCGGCCTTTGGCGCCTCGCTGCGCGGGCCCGGCCACGCACGGCACGAGGGTATGGCACTGGTGCGCATGGGCCCGTACGCAGGGGCGGACATGGCCCAGGCCGACACCATCGCCGCGCTGTGGCGCGATGCCGGCTTCAACGCCCAGGCCACGGCGGACATGCGGGCGGTGCAGTGGGAAAAGCTGATCTGCAACGTCGCCTACAGCGCCCCCTGCGCGCTGACCGGCATGACCGTCGGTCAGGCGATGGACGACCCGGACATCGGCCCGGTAAGCCAGGCCGCCGCGCTGGAGGCGTTGCAGATCGCGCGGGCGCGCGGCGTGGCGGTGCAGATCGACGATGCCGTGGCCCACGTGCGCGCCTTCGGCGCGCGCATTCCCGATGCCCGGCCGTCGGTGCTGCTCGATCACGACAGGCGCCGGCCCAGCGAGATCGACGTGATCAATGGCGCCGTCGCCCGGGAAGCCGCGCGCTGCGGCCGGCAGGCCCCCGTCAACGCCACCTTGACCGCGCTGGTGAAGCAGCGCGAACGCGATTTCTGAAGACCCCCCCTCATCCAGGAGACCCGCATGAACCACCAGCGCAGAAAAATCAATGGCGCCCTCGCCGCCGCCGCCCTGTTTGCTCCCTGGGCGGAGTGGTCGCAGGCGTTCCCGACCCATCCCTTGCGCATGATCATTCCGTTTGCCCCCGGGGGCACGACCGATGTCATCGGCCGCCTCGTTGCCCAGCACCTGTCGGATCTGCTGGGGCAGCAGGTGATTGCCGACAACCGCTCTGGCGCCAACGGCAACATCGGCACCGACCTGGCGGCCAAGTCACCACCGGACGGCTACACCATGGTGATGAGCTTCGACGGCACCATGACCATCAATCCGCACACCTACCGCAAGCTGCCCTTTGATCCGCAGCGCGACCTGACGCCGATCGTCAACGTCGGCCAGGCTGCGCTGGTTCTGGTGACGCACCCTTCGGTGCCCGCCAGCACCATTCAGGAATTCACCGCCCTGGCCAAGGCGGCCACAAGCCCGCTGTACTACTCCTCGGCCGGCATGGGCAGCACCGGCCACGTGGCGGGCGAGCTGTATGCCTCGCGCGCCGGCATTCGCATGACGCACGTGCCCTACAAGGGCGGTGCCGCGGCGCTGCAGGACCTGCTGGCCGGCCAGATCCAGATGCTGGTGACCGCGCTGCCCACGGTGGAGGGACTGATCGCCAACGGCAAGGTGCGACCGCTGGCCGTCACCTCGTCACAGCGCCTGCGCACCTTGCCCAAGGTGCCCGCCTTGGGTGAGCTGTATCCCGGCTACGAAGTCGCCTCCTGGTATGGCCTGCTGGCGCCGGCCAGCACGCCGTCGGCCATCATCCAGCGGTTGAACACGGACATCAACAAGGTGCTGGCGCGTCCCGATGTGCGCGAGCGCCTGGACGGCCTGGGCGTGGAGGTGCTTGGCGGCACGGTGGAGCAGTTCGCCGCCACGATTCGCAGTGACACCAGCAAATGGGCCAAGGTGGTGAAAGACGCCGGCATCCAGATCGAGTGAGCTGGCGCGGCACGCGCGGAAACCGGCCCCGGCCAGACCGGTGAACCGCCCTACCCCCCGCCGCGCATGTCCGGCCCGTCCGGGTCGGGCCCGATTTCGGTGCGCAGCACGCGGTAGTCCGGGCTGAAGATGACGTTGAAAGCCTTGGTGGTGCTGGGCGGCTCCAGGAACTTCCAGGTCCACGCCACCTCGTTCTGCAGCGCGTAGGGCACTTGCCTGGCCGGCTTGCCCAGCATGCGGCGCACCTGCTCCACCCCCATGCCGGGCTGCACGCGCCTGAAGTTGTCGGGTGTCAGCACCTGGCGCAGGGCACTCATCTTGCCGTCGGGGCCGATGGTGATCATGTAGTTGCGCAGGCCGGACGGCTGGCGGTTGTATTCATAGGTCTTGGCACCGCCGTCCTCCGGCCACACACGCTCGGGCTGGCCGAAGCGCTGCACCACGTCGGCTTCGGTGGCCACGCCTTCCTCGAGTTCGGCGATGGCCTGCGGGTCGCAGCCGCCCAGGCCCAGCGTGGCCGCCAGCAGGCCGCCCAGGCCCAGCGCGCGCAGCCGGTCGATGCAATGCTTCATGTGGAACCTGCCCCGGTAAAATGCATGCTTTCCGCTTCGGCGGCGATCGCCCGGCCTGCACCACGCAGGCCGCCACGGCACCGATCACGAAAGCCCCAGTGTATGTCCCTCGCCCGCATCTTTCAGCGCCCCCACTACCAGTCCGACGCCACCGACTTCATTGATGAGCTCAAGCGGGCCCGTCCCGAGCTGGACTTGCAACAGCGCGAAGGCCGCGCCCTGCTGTGGGACAAGTCGGTCAACCGCGCGCTGCAGGATGAGTTCGGCGCGGCCCGCGTGCCGCAAAAAGCCTACGTCTACTACGCCTACAGCGATTCTCAATAAAAACGGGCTGTATCGCCCGCCCATGGAGCGCCGCAAGCTCTCTTATTGATAGCATACATGTCGGTTGCCGATACCGCGTCCCTGCTGCCCGAGGCGCCGGAGCAGGCACCGCTGCCCGAGGTGGTCGACCACGTGGCGGTGGCGCGCCTGTACGGCGAGCCGCTGTTCGCGCTGCCGACCGACCTGTACATCCCGCCCGATGCGCTGGAGGTGTTCCTGGAGGCCTTCGAGGGGCCGCTGGATCTGCTGCTGTACCTGATCCGCAAGCAGAACTTCAACATCCTCGACATCCCGATGGCGGCGGTGACGCGCCAGTACCTGAGCTATGTCGACGAGGTACGCAGCCGCAACCTGGAGCTGGCGGCCGAGTACCTGCTGATGGCCGCCATGCTGATCGAGATCAAGTCGCGCATGCTGCTGCCGCCCAAGAAGACGGCCGAAGGCCAGGAGCCCGAGGACCCGCGCGCCGAGCTGGTGCGCCGCCTGCTGGAGTACGAGCAGATGAAGCTGGCCGCGCACCGCCTGTCGGAGCTGCCGCAATACGGGCGCGACTTCCTGCGCGCGCAGGTGTACGTGGAGCAGGCGCTCAAGCCGCGCTTTCCCGACGTCGAACTGGTCGAGCTGCAGCACGCCTGGGCCGACATCCTCAAGCGCGCGCGGCTGGTGCAGCACCACAAAATCTCGCGCGAGGAGCTGAGCGTGCGCGAGCACATGTCGATCGTGCTGAAAAAACTACAAGGCCGGCGCTTTGCGCTGTTCGAGGACCTGTTCGATCCCAGCCGCGGCGTGCCGGTGCTGGGGGTCACCCTGATCGCGCTGCTGGAGCTGGCCAAGGAAAGCCTGGTCGAGGCCACCCAGGCCGAGGCCTACGCGCCGATCTACGTGCGGCTGGCATTCACGCCCGCCTGAGAGGCTGAGAGTCTTTTGCCCATGCCCGCCTTGCACGCCAAAACGCCGCTGCTCGTCGTTGCAAATGCTCGCCATGGCTCGGGCCATGGCTGCGCTTTGCGCCTAGATCAGCGGCGTTTTGACGCGCCTTTCGGGCACGAACAAAAAACTCTCAACCTCTGAGGCCAGCCGGCGCCACCGCGGTATGTCATGTGCTATGACAAAAATAGCTGATGGCGCTTGCCTGTCGCGCGCAGGTGCCCAAAAACACTGAAAAACCCGCGCGGTCAGCCACTGTGCGCCAGCTGCCCCGCCACCAGCGTGCAGCGCACCCGGCCCGTCATCTCCAGGCCGCCAAACGGCGTGTGCTTGCCCTGGCTGCGCAGCGCGGCCGGCCCGACGGTCCAGCGCGCCTCGGGGTCGAACACGCAGACGTCGGCCACGCCGCCTTCCACAAGCCGGCCGCAGCTGGCGGCCAGCGTGCCCAGTGCCGCGCCCAGCACCCGCGCCGGCCCGTGGGTGACGCTGGCCAGCGCGCGTCCGATGCCCGGCCCGTCCGGCGCCTGGCCCCACTGCAAGGCCAGCGGCAGCAGCAGCTCCAGCGCGGTGGCGCCGGGCTCCGCCTCGGCGAACGGCAGCTGCTTGGCGTCGGCCTCCACCGGGGTGTGGTCGGACACCAGGGCGTCCAGTGTGCCGTCGGCCAGCGCGGCGCGCAGCGCGTCGCGGTCACGCGGCTGGCGCAGCGGCGGGTTCAGGCGGGCTCGGCTGTCGAAGTAACCCAGGTCGTCGTCGCTCAGGTGCAGCGAATGAATGCTGACGTCGGCCGTGACGCGCAGGCCCTCGGCCTTGGCGGCGCGCAGCAGGGCCACGCCGGCGGCGCTGGACAGGCGGCAGATGTGCACGCGCGGCGCCGCGGCACCGCCCGACATGGCGCGCAGCAGCTCGAACACCGTGTGCAGCGCCACGGTCTCGGCCGCCACCGGCACGCCAGACAGGCCCATGCGCATCGCCAGCGGGCCGCTGGCGGCGACGCCGCCGCCGAGCCACGGATCCAGCGGCCGCAGCCACACCGAATAGCCGAAGCTGCTGGCGTATTGCAGCGCCCGCTGCAGCACCTGGGTGTTGACGATGGGCGCATCGGCCTGACCGAAGCCCACGCAGCCGGCGTCGGTCAACAGCCCCATTTCGGTCAGCACCTCGCCCTTCAAGCCGCGGGTGAGCGCGCCCAGTGGCAGCACGCGCGCCTGATGCAGGCGCTCGGCGCGGGTCTTGAGCATCTCCACCAGGCCGGGCTCGTCCAGCACCGGGTCGGTGTCGGGCGGGCACACCAGGCTGGTGACGCCACCGGCCACCGCGGCGGCCATCTCGCTTTCCAGCATGCGGGCGTGTTCGTGGCCGGGCTCGCGCAGGCGCGCCGCCAGATCGACCAGACCCGGCAGCACCCAGCAGCCCGTGGCGTCGATGCGGCGCGTGGGTGTGAAGTCGGCCGGCGTGCGGCCGACGCTCAGGATGCGCCCGGCGGCAATGGCCACGTCGGCCACCTCGTCGCGCCCGCTGGCCGGATCGATGACGCGGCCGTTGTGAATGAGGATTTTCATGTCTTCAAGCCAAATCAGATCCTGGCGCTTATCCACCAAGCGCAAGCAGCTATCGTTTCAATAGTAATCGGTCGATCGTCCGCGCAGCAGGCCAGGCACTTGAGCGCCGCGGCCGGACCTGTGCCGGCCACCGGCGCTGCCTCCCTCCCGCAGGAGAGGAGGGAAGGCGCGAGGCGATTCAGGGGGGTCATGCCTCATTGCCCGCCACGATGCTCATCACCGCCATGCGCACGGCGATGCCGAAGGTGACCTGCGGCAGGATCACGCTCTGCTGGCCATCGACCACCCGCGAATCGATCTCGACCCCGCGGTTGATGGGCCCCGGATGCATGACGATGGCATCCGGCTTGGCCCAGCGCAGCTTCTCCGGCGTGAGGCCGAAGCTCTTGAAGAACTCCTGGCTGGAGGGCAGCAGCGCGCCGCCCATGCGTTCGTTTTGCAACCGCAGGGTGATGATCACGTCGGCGTCCTGGATGCCTTCCTGCAGCGTATGGCAGACGCGCACGCCCATCGGCGCCAGATCACCCGGCACCAGCGTGCGCGGGCCGACCACCCGCACCTCGGCCGCGCCCAGGGTGATGAGGGCGTGGATGTCGGAGCGTGCCACCCGCGAGTGCAGGATGTCGCCGACGATGGCCACCACGAGCCTGGAAAAATCCTTCTTGAAATGGCGGATGGTGTACATGTCCAGCAGCCCCTGCGTCGGGTGCGCGTGGCGCCCGTCGCCGGCGTTGATGACATGCACGTGCGGCGCCACGTGCTGCGCCAGCAGATAGGGCGCGCCGCTCTCGCCGTGGCGCACGACGAAGATGTCGGCCGCCATGGCGCTGAGGTTGGCCACGGTGTCCAGCAGCGACTCGCCCTTGGCGGTGGACGAGCGCCCGATGTCCAGCGTGTAGACGTCGGCCGACAGGCGCGTGGCGGCGATGTCGAAGGTGGTGCGCGTGCGCGTGCTGTTCTCGAAGAACAGGTTGAACACGCTCTTGCCGCGCAGCAGCGGCACCTTCTTGACCTCGCGGTCGCTGACACTGACGAACTGCGCGGCGGTGTCCAGGATGTGGGTGAGCAGCTCGCGCGACAGACCTTCGGTGGACAGCAGGTGGATCAGCTCGCCGTGGCGGTTGAGTTGCGGGTTGCGTGGGGCCAGCATGCTCAGCCTCGATTCTCGACACGAAAGCTGAAGCGGCCGTCCGGCGCGCGCGCCAGCTCCAGCGACTGGTGGGACGGCAACGCCACCCGCGCGGCGGCGAACTCGGCCGCCACCGGCAGCTGGCGCCCGCCGCGATCGACCAGCACCGCCAGCCGCACGCACGCGGGTCGCCCGTAGTCAAACAGCTCGTTGAGCACGGCGCGCAGGGTGCGACCGGTGTAGAGCACGTCATCCAGCAGCAGGATGTCGGCGCCGTCCACCTCGAAGGGCAGCGTGGTGTGGCCGCTGGCGGCCAGCCCGCGCTTGGCGAAGTCGTCGCGGTGCATGGCCGATGAAATGGCGCCGGGCGCCCCCGCCAGGCCCAGATCGGCCTGCAGCCGCTCGGCCAGCCACTGCCCGCCCGAGACAATGCCCACCAACCGCGTCTGCGGCGTGATCAGGGCGCGCACGCCGCGCCGCAGCTCGGCATACAGGGCTTCGGCGTCCAGCGCCAGTGAACTCATGCAAGACTCCTCAAGAACTGCTCCAGGATGACCACCGCCGCGCCGGCGTCGGCGTCGCGCGCGCCGCCGGCCAGCGCCTCGGTGGTGCTGTAGCGCTCGTCCACCTCGTACACCGGCAGACCGAAGCGCCCGCGCAGCTGGCGTGCAAAACGCTGTGCGCGGCGCGTGTTGTCGTGCGCTGCACCGTCCGGATGGCAGGGCACGCCCACCACCAGGGCATCGGGTTGCCAGTCGGCGATGCGCGCCGCCACCGGTGCCCAACGTGCCTCGCCCTCGGCGCGGATGGTGGGCTGGGGCGTGGCCGTGCGGGTGAGCCGATTGCCCACCGCCACGCCAGTGCGCTTGAGGCCGAAATCGAACGCCAGAAAGCTGCCCAGCTGGGCGGGCACATCGTGCACGGACGCGCTGGCGCTCATGCGTGACCGATGTCGGGCGACAGCATCCACGCCTGCAAGCCCAGCAGGCCCAGGGCCAGGTCATAGCGCTGCTCGACCGGCGCCTCGAACACCAGGCTGGCGTCGGCGTCCACCGTCAGCCAGCTGTTGCGCAGGATTTCGGATTCGAGCTGCCCCTCGCCCCAGGACGAATAGCCCAGCGTCACCAGCACCCGTCGCGGGCCACCGCCCGCGGACAGGGCCTCCAGCACGTCCTTGGAGGTGGTCATCTCCAGCCCGCCCGGCACCGCCAGGGTGGAGGCGTACACCGTCTGGTCGGGCTCCAGACCCTCGGCCACGACCGGATCGTGCAGCACGAAGCCGCGCTCGGTCTGCAGCGGCCCGCCCTGGAACACCGGCTGGGCACCCAGCTCCGGCCGGGACAAGGGCAGATCGACCCGCTCGAACAGGTCGGCCAGGCTGATCTCACCCGGCTTGTTGATGATCAGCCCCAGCGCGCCGCGCTCGCTGTGCTCGCACACGTAGATCACGCTGCGCGAAAACGTCTCTTCCTCCATGCCCGGCATGGCGATGAGGAAGTGGTTGGTCAGGTTGATCGGCTGCGCTTCATCGGCCATGCAATCATTTTACCGACCGCGGGGCTTGGAGAACCGGCGTCGAAGGCCGCTTCGTCAGGCGGTGACGCCCGATGCCGCCGCGCGCGTGTAGTCACGAATCAGGCCCAGCAGATCGTCCTCGGCATACGGCTTGCCCAGGTAGTGGTCGACACCCAGTTCGCGCGCGTGCTCACGGTGCTTTTCGGCGATGCGCGAGGTGATCATGATCACCGGCAGGTCGCGCAGCGCCTCGTCGGCGCGGATGTTGCGCACGAAGTCGAAACCGTCCATGCGCGGCATCTCGATATCGGACAGCACCACCGCCGGACGCTCGGCCTGTAGTCGCTCCAGGGCCTGCAGACCATCGGCCGCCAGTACCACGCGGTAGCCCTCGCGCTGCAGCAGGCGCTGCGTCACCCGGCGCACGGTGATCGAATCGTCCACCACCAGCACCAAAGGAATGTCGGAATGCTGGGCAGCCGCCGCCTGAGGCAGATCTGGCGTGACCGCGGCAGTCGGCCCGGTCGCCACCGGCGCCTGGCCCATGGCGCGCGCCTGGGCACCGTACACGGTTGCCAGGGCCACCGGGTTGTAGATCAGTGCCACGGCGCCGGAACCCAGGGCGGTGATCGCCACCAGGCCAGGCAGCCCGGACAGCTGCGGACCGAGGGCCTTGACCACCACTTCCTGGTTGCCCAGGACTTCGTCGACGTGCACCGCCACGCGTTGATCGGCCGAGCGCAGAATCACCACCGGCAGCGTCCGTCCCGGTGGCGCCGTGCTGCGCGGCGAGTCCTGCAGCAAGGCCCCGAGCCAGAAGAACGGCAACAACTCATCACCGAACCGATAACGTCCGGTCTCGTAGGCCTGCGGCAGGTCCTTGGCCGACGCGCGCTGCACGATGTCGACCACGTTGGACGGCACGCCGATCGACAGCGTGCCGCAGCGCAGCATGACCACGTGGGTAACGGCGGTGGTCAGTGGAAGCACCAGCTGGAAGGCCGCGCCCTGGCCCTCGACGGTGCGGGTTTCGATGCGTACGCACCACATCCATGCCGACGCCGCGGCCCGCCAGTTCGGTGACCTCGGTGGCGGTGGAAAAGCCGGCAGCGAACACGAGGTTGGCCACTTCGGCATCGCTCAACGGGCGATCCGGGGCGTGAATGCCCAGCTGCAGCGCGCGCTCGCGGATGCGCGACAGGTTCAGGCCGCCGCCATCATCACCAAACTCCACAGAGACGTCGTTACCGGTCTGCTGCACCCGGACACTGATCAGGCCGACACTGTCCTTGCCACGCGCGGCGCGTTCGGCCTGCGGCTCGATACCATGCACCACGCAGTTGCGCACCAGGTGCTCGAAGGCCGGCGTCATGCGCTCCAGGATGCCGCGGTCGATTTCGATCGACCCGCCGACGATGTCCAGCCGCACCTGCTTGCCGGTCTCCTTGCTGGCCTGGCGCACCACGCGGTACAGGCGCTCGGCAATGCTGTCGAACTCCACCATGCGCGTGCGCAGCAACTCGCGCTGCAACTCACGCGACTGGCGCGCCTGCGCGGCCAGGTTGTCCTCGCTGCCCTCGACCGCCCGCTGCAGGCTGCGCTGCACCGTGGCCACGTCGTTGACCGACTCCGCCATCATGCGGGTGAGCTCCTGCATGCGGGTGAAGCGGTCGAATTCCAGTGGATCGAAGTTCTGCTGCGCATCCTTGGACAGCGCCAGGCGCGACTGCATCTGCGTCTCGGCCTGCAACTCGACATCGCGCAGCTGCGCGCGCAGGCGATCCAGGTTGCCCGTCAGCTCGCCCAGCAGACCGCGCAGCTGGCCGATCTCGGTCTCCAGCCGCGCACGCGAAGTCGCCACCTCGCCGGCCTGCAACACCAGGCGGTCCAGCAGTTGCGAGCGCACGCGCACCGCCTGGCTGGCGGCGGCGCGCGCCGACACCAGTGACAGGGCTGCCGGCGATGCCACCTCGCCCGGCGCCACCATCGGTTCGGCCGCCGGCTCCGGCGCCGTGTCACGGGCCGGCTGATCGGAAGCCTGTACGGCCTCCTCGCGGGGCGCGATGATGGGCGACGACGACATCGCCGACGCCGATTCGACCCCATGCTCACCCGCCTGAAGCCGGCGAAAACCGGCTTGCAGTTCGTCCAGATGGTCAAGCAGCGGCTCCAGATCGGCGCCGACCAGGTGGTCCAGGCCGATGACCTCGACCGCGGATTCCGTCCGGTGAGCCATTTCGCCCAGGCGCAAGGCACCGGCCAGGCGGGCGCTGCCCTTGAGGGTGTGCAGCGCGCGCAGCAACTGACCACGCGCATCACGGTCGTCCGGGTGGCTGACCCAGCGGCGCAGCGCGGCTCCCATCTGCGGCAACAGCTCCTCGGCTTCTTCCTCGAAGATGGGAAACAGATCGGGATCGACGACGTCGGCGGCATCGATGTCGTCCCCCAGGGCACGCAGCGTCGCCGACGGATCCCCGGCAGGGAGCGCCGCGGGCCGCTCGACCACCGGTCGCGCGGGCATCGCCTGGGCAAGGTCCAGCCAGGTTGACGCCACGGCCTCGTCGGTCGCCGTCGGGGCAACGCCATCCCCTGGCGCCACCGGCTCCAGCGCCTGCACCGCCGCCAGGACGTCCGGATTCGGTGCCTTCAGCATCCCGGCTGCAAACTGATGGAGCACACGCCGAATGTCCTCCGCAGCGGCGTTGAGCACTTGCGCCTGGTCACGCGTGCCATGCGGCTGGCCCTGCAGGCGCTGCAGGGCATGTTCCACCGATCGTGCCAGCTCCGACAGGGCGACAAAGCCGACCGTGGCCGAACTGCCCGCCAACGAATGCGCCCGCGCCACGGCGGCTTCCGGCACGGGCTGGTCCAGCTCCAACGTCCATTCCGACAGCTCAGTGGTCAACTGGCGCGACCACTCGTCGGCTTCGTTCAGGTAGACGTTGTAGAGCGCGGTGCTGACGCGCAGATCACCGATCTGACGGTACAGCTCCGCATCCGCCGTGGTGGCCGGGACGTCGCTCGAGAGAGCGCCGGCGGCAGGCGTCCGCTGTCCGCTCAGCGCGTCCAGCTCGGACAGACTCAGATCCAGCCACTGCACGTCCTGCGCCGAGACCGCATCCGGCGCCGACGGGGTGTCGATCGACAGGGGTGGCGGCGATGCCGCCTCGGGCACAGGTGGCTGTGCAGTCGCGGTGGAAGCGTCGTCCGTCTGCGGCGCCTCCACGATCTCGATCGCACCGAGCCAGGCAGGATCCAGGGTTTCCGACAAGGTGCCCAGTTCTGTCGCGCTCAGGTCGATCACCTCGACCGCCAGCGGCGCACCGCGTTCATCGGTGGCACCCGCATCGGGTTCGATCATGTCCAGCGCCGGCGCGGCGACAGCGACATCCGACGAGGCGACGACCGGGAGATCGGCAGGCGTGTCCCGACCCGACGGCAGCGCGAGATCGGGCAACTCAAGCCCTTCGATCGACGGCAGGCCCAGCGCCAGCGCCGCGTCGCCATCAGGTGGCGCAAGTGCCGCCTGATCGGGCGCCACGGCTTCGACCGCGGGTACGTGAACGGCCACCTCGTCGGTGGAGGCATCGGTCAACGGCTGAGGCCCGCCACGGAGCGGGATGCGCTGACCGTTCAGCCGCCAGGCGTCGGCGGCCAGACGGAACGGTGCGCTTGACCATCCGGCGGCGTCCCGACGGGCGATAGCCTCGGTCCACGCCCGGAAGCCCTGCAGGGCCTCCGATGCCAGCCCGCGCAGCGCCTCGGTGACCGGCTTCTGCTCGGGCAGCCAGGCGTTCAGCAATTGCTCCATGGCCCAGGCTGCCTCGCCAAACTCGGCCAGGCCCACCATGCGCGAACTGCCCTTCAGGGTGTGGAAGGCCCGACGCAGGGTGGTTTGCACGGCCAGGTCACCCGGCTCGGCCGACAGTGCCCGGACGGCATCGTCCCCCGCGTCCACCACCTCGCAGGCTTCTTCCAGGAAGATGTCCAGCAGGTCGTCCTCGTTGGACGGCGCATCTTCGGCGGGCGCCGGGACAGGTTTTGGCGTGGCGGCGGCAGCGATCGCCTGCAGCGCGTCCAGTGCACCGGTCAAGCCGGCTTCGTCCTGTCGGCGTGCCGCATCGGCGGCGCGTTGCGCCGCATTCGCCAAGGCCGGCTTGTCGGCCAAGGCGGCCATGGCCGCAATCTCATCGAGCTGCCCAGAGATGGACTCGGGCGGCAGACGCTCATCCAGCAACGCGGCTGGCGCCGACATCGGCACCACAACGCCCGGCTCGCCATCCAGCAGCAGATCAACGCCGCCGGGCTCGGGCGCCGGCTTGTCGACCACTGGCCCCGCAGGGGTCGCGCGACCCGACACATGCCTGAGTTCTCCGAGGGTGGCGTCGTAGACGAACAGCTTGCGTGCCAGCACCGGCTGGTAGCTCAGCATGTCGATCTGAAACCCGAGCGCACCCAGGCTGTTGCCGAGCTTCTCGAAGGAGCGCGTGCCGTCGGCCTGCACCGAATCGGGCTCGGAGGCCATGAGCTCATCGACCACGTCGCGCAGGCGACCGACGGCCAGCGCGGCCTGGTCCAGACCCAGCACGGACAGCACACCACGCATCTGCCCCATCAGCGCCGGCACCGGGGCCAGCACGGCCCGCTCGGCAGGGTTGCGGAAGAACTGGTCCAGATGCTGCTCCACCTCGCCCAGCGTGGTGCGCAACTCGCCCACCACGGTGCCCATGGTCTGGCGATCGCTGACGTTGCGGTACAGTTCCTCCATCCAGGGCTCCAGGGGAGACGTCAACGCCCCTGCCCGCACCGCGTCCAGGCGCTCGGCCAATTGTCCCAGGCGTGTGGAGAACGTCATGTCACCGGGTTGAAAATCGGCGAACGACGCCTCCAGGAACAGCACCGCGGTGGCGGTTTCCATGGCCAGTTCGGGCCCCGGTGGACGCCCCGACTGCGCGATCTGCTGGGCGACACCGTTCAGCGCCGCGCCCAGCACATGCCCCTGATGGTGCAGTTTGTCCAGCGATTCGGCCACCAGGCTGAATTGGTCGACGCAGGCCTTGGTGCGCGCCATGTCCCCGCCGGCCAGGGTGGACCAGTTCTCCTTGACCGCTTCGACGCGACGGCGCGCCTGTGCCAGAACCGCCGGATCGTAGAGGCCGAAGGTGGCCTGTTCGTAAGGCGCCGCATCCTCGGCCTCCAGGGCCCAGGCCTTGCGCACCGCATCCAGAGCCGGGGTTCGCGCCCGCGGGTCGGGGCGTGCCTGGGTACAGAAAAACAGCAGGTCGTGGGCCAGCCGCTCGGACACCGCCTGGCTGCCCTGTGCCAACGACGTGTACTGGATAAGGATGCGCGAGGCAGCCCGCTTGACGCACACATCCATCTGGATTAGCGCATGTCCCAAGGCCTCGAAGAAGCCGGCGGCCAGCGTCCAGAAGACGGCTGGTTGTCGCGCCGTCTGACCGCTCGCCAAAGCCGCGGTGATGACGCCCAGTTCAGCCGCCGCGTTGATGTCGGCGTGACGCATGAGTTTGAGCACGCGCTGATCCAGCCGCGCACGCACTTCGGCACCGTAGGACAGCGGCTGCGCCGAAGTGCGCATGGCAGGATCGGCCCAGCGCCAGGGCATCGACCACAGGTCGGCCGGGTGGATGCGGTCCGCGCCGGCCAGTTGCTGCACCTGCCGATACTGCGGGAACAAGCCCAATGCCGAGCGCGGCCGCTCACCCAGTTGGGCCTCCAGGTATTCGATCAGGGCAAAGCCGGCCTGCTCCAGCGTCTGCGCCGCCGCCTCGGTGCACTTGTCGGGACGCTGCACGAACTGCTGGACGGCACCCTCCATCCCGCGCACCGTCTGCGCAGCGGCCGGCTGGTCAACCATCTCCAGCGCACCGGCCACCTGATGAAGCTGCTGGCGAGCCATGCGCAGCGGACTGGCATCGACCGACCCCAGATCAATGCCTCGCGCGCCCTCGGCCTCGCGTGCGAAGCGCTTGAGCGACTTGCTGGCCGATTCGATCGACTTGCGGGCCTCGTCCAGCACCCAGGCCAGCGGCCCCAGGTCTCTGACGATGGGAGCGCCTTGCGCGCCCGTCTCGACTGCGGGGCTCATCACCATGACTTCATCCACTCCAGAAGCGGTTTCGTACCGGCACGCGCCGACTCTTCATCCACGACGCGAAGCCGGTCGCCCCGTCAGGCAATCTTGAATCGCGCCACCGACTGGCGCAGTTCGTCGGCCATGCGCGCCAGCTCGCGCACCTGGGTCGCAGTGGTGCGCGTGCCTTCGCCAGTCTGCTCGGTCACGGCGAAGATGTGCTGGATGTTGCCGGCCACCTCGTTGGCCTGATCGGCCTCTTTGGAGGCCGAGGCGGAAATGCGCTCGATCAGCTCGGCCAACTGGCGCGACACGCGGTCGATTTCGGACAGTGCGGTGCCGGCGTTGTCCGACAGGCGGGCCCCCTCAACCACACCCTGGGTGGAGCGCTCCATGGCGGCCACCGCGTCCTGGGTGTCGGTCTGGATCGCCTTGACCAGCGCCGCGATCTGGCGCGTCGCGTCACCCGATCGTTCAGCCAGCCGCTGCACTTCCTCGGCCACCACCGAGAAGCCGCGCCCGGCTTCACCGGCCGATGCCGCCTGGATCGCCGCGTTCAGGGCCAGCACGTTGGTCTGCTCGGTAATGTCGGCGATCAGCTCGGTGATTTCGCCAATCTCCTGAGAAGACTCACCCAGCCGCTTGATGCGCTTGGACGTTTCCTGAATCTGGTCGCGAATCGCGTTCATGCCGCCGATGGCGTTTTGCACCGCGGTGAGACCGGATTCGGCGGCCTGCAGCGACTGGCGCGCCACGGTGGCCGACTGCTGGGCCTGTGAGGACACCTCGTTGATGCGCGAGGCCATGTCCAGCACCGATTGACCCGTTTCGCGGATTTCCCGCAGCTGCTCGGTCGACGTTGCCAGCAGCTCCGTCGAAGTAGCCTCCACCTGTGTCGTGGTCTGCGCCACCCGGGTTGCCGTGCTCTGCACGCTGCCCACCAGCGAGCGCAGTTCTTCCACGGTGTAATTGACCGAGTCGGCGATGGCGCCGGTGATGTCCTCCGTCACCGTGGCCTCCTGTGTCAGATCGCCCTCGGCCACCGTCTGCAACTCGTTCATCAGTCGAAGAATGGCGGCCTGGTTGGCGTCATTCACGCGCTTGGCTTCCTGCTGGTCCTGTTCGGCCGAGCGACGCTGCTGTTCGGCCAGGGTCTGGCGCTGGCGGCTCGCACGCAGCTGCACAGCCACCAGGCCGGCGGCCGACAGAATCACCAGACCGGCCGGAATCACCAGCATCAACAGGCTGGCGAAGCCCAGGCCGGAGGCGCCCGACAGCTTGTCCTGCAACGCCTCCAAGGCCTTGCGCAAAGGCTCACTGTCGGCGACGATGGCGGTCTGCGCCTCGCGGGCCGCCACCAGGCCCTGCAGGTTGCCCAGCACCCCGCCAGCCTGGGAACGCGTTTCCTCGTAAAGCTTGAGCAGCTCGGCCAAGCGCTCGCGCGTCTGCTGATCGCGCGCGGCCGACAGCCGCAGGTCCTGACTGCCGTTGAGCAGGCCTTCGGCGATCTCCTTGAAGGTGTTCAGATCCTTGCCCAGCAGGAACACGGCCTCCGGACTCACGCCCTCGATGGTCAGGAATTCGTTGGCCGACTTGCCAATGCGCTGCGTCAGCATCACCAGTTGTCCGGCAGCCGACAGCTCGGTTGCCGCCGCGTTCTGCTGCAGCTTCAGCGAAGACACCGTCTCCGCCACTTCCAGCAGCTCGGTGGATTGCCGGCTGACCGCGCGCAGGGCCGCGCCGACCTGGGTCAGGATCTGCTGCTGCGCCATCACAACCCCGGCGTTCTTCTCGGCGCGCTGCGCCAGCGGCCCGATCTTGCCCAGTTCATCGCTGTAGGCGTCACCCAGCGCCGGCACCAGCTCATTGCCATCCTGCAGCCCGCGCACGTTGGCCGTCAGGGCTGCGGCACTCTCCTTGACTTCACCGAACGCCTCGGGGCTGCCCACCAACGCCTGCGACACCGATTTGGCCAGGCGCTGCGACTGCATCAGCGACTGGCCGATCGCGCCCACCTGCCGCGCGCCCTTGTCCGTGCGCGACACCGTCCAGAAACCCGTGATGACCAATGCGAGCAATGCCAACCCCAACAGGATCGACAGCAGCCGCTGATGCTGCGCCGCCGTGCGGGTGCCCAGAAGCGGCACGGCAAACGTGTCGTCGTCGGGCAGCGCCAAATCTTCGGATTCGTCCACCGCGGAAACCATCACGCTGCTGTCGCCAAGTGCCCGCGACTCATCCCCATGCAGCGCGACCGACGTCCCTTGCGCCGCTTCGGCAGTCAATGGCTCGTCGCCGCTGGCGGAAGACTCCTGCGGCTTGCGATTGAACAGGTTGGAAAGCTGAGAGGCGAGTGCCATGTCGTGACCTCGAAAAACGAACTACGCACCAATGCCCAGAAAGGCCGGGTGCTGGGAAAGAAGCTGCAGGTTCAATTCCTGCCATGACTGACCGGCGCCATCGGTGTAACGATGACCAAAATACTGCGGCGCCGTGGGCGCCGATGGCGTCGAGGATGCAAACGCTTCCGTGGTCCGCAGACCCAGCAGTCGGTCGACCAGCAAGGCACAGTTGACGCCCAGCACCGGGTTGAGCGCCACCAGGCGGCATGGCGCCAGATCGCCTTCGCTGCGTGCCGGGCCCGACTCGGATCCGCTCACGAAGTGCGCCAGGTCAATGGACAGCCCTCCGCGCAGGTTGGCGATCCCCATGAACCAGGGTTGAACGTAGGGCACGCGCTGGACGTCGGTCCAGGGAAAAATCTCGCCGGCGTGGCTCAGCGGAAACAGCAGGCGCTGGGCCCCGGCCTCCACCGCCAGCCACGACGCTGCCACCCCCACCGCCTGGGCAGCTTGCAGCCGCATCGCCAGACGGCTCTGGAATTCGCGCAGCGCTTGCTTGTTGGACATGCCGGCTCAGCCCAGCGCCTTGATCTTGCCCATCAACTCGGTCTGGTCGACCGGCTTGGTGATGTAGTCACGCGCACCCTGGCGCATGCCCCAGACGCGGTCGGTTTCCTGGTTCTTGCTGGTGCACATGATGATCGGCACGTCGGCGTAGCGCGGATCGCGCGAAATCGAGCGCGTGAGCTGAAAGCCGTTCTGGCCCGGCATCACGACGTCCATCAGGATCAGGTCGGGCTTGGCCTGCTCCAGGCGGCGCAGGGCCTCGTCGGCGTTCTCGGCAGTGCTCACGCCATAGCCGGCTTTTTTGAGCATCTCGCTCAGGTGCAGCAATTCCGTCTTGGAATCATCCACGATCAGCACGTTGCGGATCGACATCACACAGCTCCTTGGTTGGCATATCCGAACTGCTGCACCGCCTGCAACAGCTGGTCCTTGGTGAATGGTTTGGTCAGATAGTCCTGCGAACCGACCATGCGCCCGCGCGCCTTGTCGAACACACCGTCCTTGGACGACAGCATGACGACGGGGATAGATGAATACTTTTCGTTACGCTTGATGATGGCACAGGTCTGATACCCGTCCAGGCGTGGCATCAGGATGTCGCAGAAGATCAAATCGGGCTGGACGTCGTTGACCTTGGCCAGCGCGTCGAAGCCGTCCTCGGCCAGCAAAACCTCATGCCCCCCCTGCTTGAGGAAGATCTCGGCACTGCGCCGGATGGTATTGCTGTCGTCAATGACCAGCACCCGTCTTGATGTCATCGAACCCTCACGATTCAAGTGCCGGCACCCTGTGGTGTACCAGGAGTTCCCGCCATCGCAGACCTCGCGCGTCGCGTCTCAGATCTGCACCATCTCGAAGTCCAGCTTGTGCGCCCCACACTCCGGGCAACACCAGTCCGCTGGAACTTGCTCCCAAGATGTGCCCGGCGCGATACCATGGCTGGGTGCCCCCTCGGCTTCGTCGTAGAGCCAACCGCAGATCACGCACATCCAAGTTTTGGGATTCATTACAGCTTAAGTTGCAATTACCTAGAATGCAATCGATTGTATCGACGGCTTGGGCCTACAAGCGACACTGTGTCATCGTCGACCCCCCGATTTGTGTCTTATGAGCGGCTCCAACCCGATCAATCCCTTGCCGAGCGACAGCGCCGCCGATGTGTTGGCGGAATACGACAGGCTGCCCAACGTGCTGAGTTTCAACGCGGGCGACCCCACGGGGGCCGGTGGCTCGGCAAGCGACGCCACCGTGATCGCCTCGGTCGGCGCGCACGCGCTGCCAGTGGTCACGGGCGTGTACGTGCGCGACACGCGCGACACCATCGGGCATGTGGCCGTGGACGAGGCCGCCATCGCCGAGCAGGCCGCCGCCGTGGCCGAGGACATCCCGCTGCACGTCATCAAGGTGGGCTTCGTCGGCAGCGCCGAAGCGGTGTCGGCCATCGCCGCCTTCGCGTCGGACTACGCCACGGTGCCGGTGATCGCCTACATGCCCGATCTGTCCTGGTGGACCGAGCAGGAAATCGACCACTACCTGGACGCCTTCCGTGAGTTGCTGCTGCCGCAGACCACCGTTCTGGTAGGCAACAACGCCACGCTGCGCCATTGGCTGTTGCCCGAATCGACCACGGATCGCCGCGCCCGCGCCACCGATCTGGCGCGCGCGGCCGCCGAGCAGGGGGTGTCCTTCGTGCTGGTCACCGGCCTGCCGCTGGTGGGCGACCGGCTGGGCAACGTGCTGGCTTCGCCGCAGGCCGAGCTGCTGAGCCAGGACTTTGAGCGCATCGACGCCGGCTTTCTGGGCGCCGGCGACATCCTCTCGGCGGCGCTGGCCGCGCTGGTCGCCACCGGCAGCGAGCTCACCGACGCCACCGCCGAAGCCTTGCATTACCTCGACCAGGCGCTGGATCACGGCTTTCGCCCGGGCATGGGCCGGGCGGTGGCCGACCGCCTGTTCTGGGCCGAATCGGACGACGATGACGGCGACGCGCCGGACGACACCCCCGCCACCCTGCCTTTTCCGGATCCCTTCAATGAAACCAAGCACTGATCTCAACGATGCGCTCATGGCGCGTGCCCGCCGGGTGATCCCAGGCGGCGTCAACTCGCCCGTGCGCGCCTTTCGCGCCGTCGGCGGCACACCGCGCTTCGTGCAGCGCGCCCAGGGCGCCTACTTCTGGGATGCGAACGACACGCGCTACATCGACTACATCGGCTCCTGGGGCCCGATGATCCTCGGACACGGCCACCCGGCCGTGCTGGAGGCGGTGCAAAAGGCCGCCACCGAGGGCTTCTCCTTCGGCGCGCCGACCGAGCGCGAGATCGCGCTGGCCGAGGAGATCCTCAGCCTGCGCCCGGGCATGGAGATGGTGCGGCTGGTCAGCAGCGGCACCGAAGCCGGCATGACCGCCATCCGGCTGGCGCGCGGCGCGACCGGCCGCAGCGCCATCATCAAGTTCGAGGGCTGCTACCACGGCCACGCCGACGCCCTGCTGGTCAAGGCCGGCTCGGGCCTGGCCACCTTTGGCAACCCCACCAGCGCCGGCGTGCCGCCCGAGGTGGTGCAGCACACGATGGTGCTGGAGTACAACAACATCGCCCAGCTGGAGCAGGCCTTTGCCGAGCACGGGGCGCAGATCGCCGGCCTGATCATGGAACCGATTGCCGGCAACATGAACTTCGTGCGTGCCAGTGTCGACTTCACGCGCCGCTGCCGCGAGCTGTGCACCCGGCACGGCGCGCTGCTGATCTTCGACGAAGTGATGACCGGCTTTCGCGTCGCCCTGGGTGGCGCGCAGTCGGTCTACGCGCGCGCCATCCACGGCTTCGAGCCCGACATCACGGTGATGGGCAAGGTGATCGGCGGCGGCATGCCGCTGGCGGCCTTTGGCGGCAAGCGCGCGGTGATGGAGCAGCTGGCGCCGCTGGGCCCGGTGTACCAGGCCGGCACGCTGAGCGGCAACCCGGTCGCCACCGCCTGCGGTCTGGCCACGCTGCGCGAGATCCGCAAGCCCGGCTTCTTCGAAGCACTGACGGCGAAGACGCACCGCCTGGTCGGTGGTCTGGTGGCCGCTGCGCAGGAGGCCGGCGTGCCGTTTTCGGCCGACAGCGAGGGCGGCATGTTCGGCTTCTTCCTGCTGCCTGAGCTGCCGCGCCACTACGCCGAAGTGATGAAAAGCGACGGCACGCGCTTCAACCAACTGTTCCACGGCCTGCTGGAGCGCGGCGTGTACATCGCGCCGGCGCTGTATGAAGCCGGATTCGTCAGTGCCGCGCACAGCGACGCCGACATCGACGCCACCATCGCGGCGGCGCGCGCGGTGTTTGCGCGGCTGGGTACGGGCTGACGCGCCACCGGCTGGCCCGCCGTGCGCGCGCTGCTGATCGGCACCACCGCCGTCCTGCTGCTGACGGCCTATACGCTGGCGCTGTTTACGCTGCTGGCACCGCTGATCCTGCTCAAGCTGCTGACGCGCCCGCTGCCGCCGATCAAGCCGCTGGACGCGGCCGTGGTGGCGCTGGCCGACACCTGGAACCGCCTGAACGCCGCCGGACTGCAATGGGCCAGCAGCACGCGCTGGCAGGTGCACCGGCCACCCGATCTGAGCCAGCACGCCTGGTACCTGGTGGTCTGCAACCACCAGAGCTGGGTCGACATCCTGGTGCTGCAGCGCTGCCTGCAGGGCCGTGCGCCCTTTCTCAAGTTCTTCATCAAGCGCGAGCTGATCTGGGTGCCGCTGGTCGGGCTGGTGTGGTGGGCGCTGGACTTCCCGTTTCTGCGCCGCAAGGGCGGCGCCAGCGGGGCGCAGGACCTGGCCACGGCGCGCGCGGCCTGCGCGCGCTTCCGTGCGCTGCCCACCTCGGTGATGAGCTTTGTCGAGGGCACGCGCTTCACGCCCGCCAAGCATGAGGCGCAGGGTTCGCCCTACCGCCACCTGCTCAAGCCCAAGGCAGGCGGCATGATGACGGCGCTGGACGTGCTGGGCGACCGGCTTGATGCCGTGCTGGACGTGACCATCTTCTACCCCGGTCGGGTACCGAGCTTCGTCGACGTGCTGTGCGGCCGCGTGCCCGAAGTGCGCGTGCACATCGACCGCCAGCCCGTACCAGCAACGGGTGACGGGCAGCCGCTCGCTGTCACCGGCGTGCAGGCCTGGCTGGCCGAACTGTGGCAAGCCAAGGACGCGCGCTTCAAGCAACTCGGCTCGTGACCATGGACTCCCGCCGCCCGGCGTCCACGGGCACGACAACTGAAGCCGTCTCGCTCGGGCACGACGAGTGCCCGCCTTGTGATTCACCCCAGGCCGACAACGTCAGCCTGGGGTGAAGTCATTGGCCATTCGTGGCCGGAACCACTGCGCCCACTGACGCGTCGCCCCTGAAGGGCGACGGCGTGCAGCGCCGCGCAGACGTGGTCAATAGACGCCCTGCGCCAGCATGGCGTCGGCGATCTTGACGAAGCCGGCCACGTTGGCACCCTCGACATAGTTGACCGTGCCGTCCTTGCGTTCGCCGTGGCGCACGCAGTTGCCATGGATGTCCTTCATGATCTCGTGCAGGCGCAGATCGACCTCGCTGTGGGTCCACGACAGGCGCATCGCGTTCTGGCTCATCTCCAGGCCCGAAGTGGCCACGCCACCGGCGTTGCTGGCCTTGCCCGGCGCATACAGCGTGCCGGCGGCCAGGAAGTGGTCGACCGCCTCCAGCGTGCTGGGCATGTTGGCGCCCTCGGCCACGCAGACCACGCCGTTGACGATCAGGTGCTTGGCGTCAGCCGCGTCCAGTTCGTTCTGCGTGGCGCAGGGCAGCGCAATGTCCACCGGCACGTGCCAGGGGCGCTTGCCGGCTTCGAACTTGAGCTTGTGCTGCTTGCTGAAGTCCTTCAGGCGGCCGCGCTGCACGTTCTTGAACTCCATCAGGTCCTGCAGCATCCCGTGCGTCATGCCGGCCTCGCACACCAGGGTGCCGTCGGAGTCGGACAGGGTGACCACCTTGGCTCCCAACTCCATCGCCTTGTCGGCCGCGTACTGCGCGACGTTGCCCGAGCCGGAGATGCTGACGCGCCGGTCCTCGAAGCCCATCTGCTTGCGGCGCAGCATTTCCTGCGCGAAGTAGACCGTGCCGTAGCCGGTGGCCTCGGGCCGCATCAGGCTGCCGCCGTAGGCGATGCCCTTGCCGGTGAACACGCTGCCGGCGTTATTGGACAGCTTTTTCATCATGCCGGCCATGAAGCCGACTTCGCGCGCACCGACGCCGATGTCGCCGGCCGGCACGTCGGTGTCGGCGCCCAGGTGGCGGTACAGCTCGCTCATCAGGGCCTGGCAGAAGCGCATCACCTCGCCGTCGCTCTTGCCCTTGGGGTCGAAGTCGGAGCCGCCCTTGCCGCCGCCCA
>ERZ778021.523-NODE-523-length-68485-cov-6.124448_pt1 | contig 68485 bp, 57 predicted proteins | sample MGYA00375751_ERZ778021 | MGnify/ENA primary metagenome ERZ778021 (study PRJEB29350, sample SAMN05389814) | bioreactor metagenome | isolation source: Thiocyanate stock bioreactor | place: South Africa: University of Cape Town | collected 2013-08-29 ... | reverse complement strand
GACTTTTGCTTTAAATTCATCCACCAAAAATCTTTTAGTTTTAGCTTCTAGAAAAATACGATTAGATTTACATAAATCATTAAGTAAAAATATTATAGGTTCACAATCTTCACGGTAAATGCATTGATCGAACCACGCATCTTTTGCAAGACTTAAAAGTTGATCGTTTGCTATGAAAGCTAGATATTCTAGAACAACTTTTTTTGAATTTCTTTTTTCATTAGCTAAAAATATAATTCGATAGTTTGTTTTTTGTTCAAAAAAAGTCAGAATAGTTTTTATTTCTGCAAAGGCAAGTTTTTCTGTAATAAATTCGAGAAGAACGCAAACAATTTCGTAGGGTTGATCAACGAATTGTTTGTTTTCGGTTTCAAATGGCAAGCGGTTGATAATAATATCATAAACGACTTCTTTCAATTTTTTATTAAAAAGATCATTCAAAGTAGCAGTTGCAAGTGTATCACTAAGAATTAAATTAAGATTCCAATGGGTAGTGTGGCTTGTTAATGCCAAATGACTCTTTCGAAGAGCCTTATCCCATTGCTTTTGGTTTAAAGTTGTTGTTTGTTTTATTTGCTCAATCGCTGCATTAAAACCATGGCTTTCTACAATGGAGCTGATAGTTTTATCTTCTGGGATAAGGAATAAAGGTTTATTGTCTAATACTTTAGCGGAAGTTTGTATTAAAGTTTTTACTACATTCTCAGGAATTTTTTTATCATGTTCTTTTTTAAAAAAGCATTCCAATGCACTCAAAGATCGTTTTAAAATGGCCTCAATCCTTCGCTTACAATTTTTATGAACGATTCCGTAATTAAAGAAGCCATATACCAAATTTTCCGTTGAGTAATTTACGGCTGTACCACACTGCCAGCAAGTATTTAAACCAGATGATTCCATTTTTACCTTCTCTTAAACCAATTTCAAAATTAATCTTCTTGATCGAAGACAATAACATCTGCCCATAATTGATGTCTAAATTCTGAAATGCATTCTCCGTTTGCTATGAGTAAAACTTTATAAGATAAAATGCCATCTGTTCTTAAAAAATCTTCATTCATAACGAAGTAAGTGTAGGTGCCATTTGAACAATTTATGTTTAAGTCCTTTTCCAATAATTCTTTATTGCGAAAGCGGATAAATATTTTTAACTGCAAGTCATTACAGGCTGTGTTTGGTGGCAATAACCAATTAATCACTAAGCGTTGCCCAATGGGGGGATTAAGTAGCTCTGGATCAGGGGTATTCACCACATAACTTGCGAGATTGCGTTTGCCTATATAATCGGTTTGCACCATCAACCCATTATGAGTACATCCAAATAACAGTAAAGGGAACAAAAGGAAGAGCAGATTTTTCATTTAAGATTTTTTAAGTTTTTACAAGAACATGTTCTGGAACTTTTAATTTGTGATAGGCTTGATACAAAATTCTTTCGGTTGTTTCCCAATCAAGGCAAGGGTCTGTAACAGATACTCCATATTTAAGAGTTTCTGTGATATTTTGGTTTCCTGAATACAAAAAACTCTCTGCCATTAAACCGCAAATACCATTATTTCCTTCAATATATTGATCAATAACTGAAGCTAAAACTTCTTGTTGGTTTACGATGTCACGTTTTGAGTTGTCGTGTGAACAGTCAATAATTAAACGTTGCATAACATCAAATCGTGAAAGTTCCAAAAGAGCATTGTTTACAGAATGAGGATCATAATTACTTGCTAAATTAGAGCCTCGAAGCACTAGATGAGAATAATGATTTCCATAACTGGATATTAAATTCACCATGCCATTTTTTTCTAATCCTAAAAAGCGGTGTGCTTGCTTTGCTACGCGCATACCTTGAATGGCTATATCAATCGAGCCTTCTGGTGTATTTTTAAAGCCTATTGGCATTGGTAAATTTGAAGCTATTTGCCTATGTAAAGGTGATGAAGAAGTGCGAGCTCCAATGCACCCCCATGAGATCGTATCAGAAAAATAAGGATAGGTAAAGGGGTCCAAAAATTCCGTTGCAATAGGAATTTGCAACTCTGCAATTTGAGTCAAAAGTTGGCGTGTTAAAGTTAAGCCATCTCCAATTTCAGAACTTTGGTTTAGGTAGGGGTCTGTGACATATCCTTTCCACCCAAAACTAGTCCTTGGCTTTTCATAATATACTCGCATTAAAATAAAAAATGAGTCTTTTAAATTATTTGAGAGCTCTTTTAAGCGAACAGCATATTCTAAGGTAGCTTTCGGATCATGTATAGAACAAGGTCCTAAAATAACAATAAATTTAGAAGATTTATACGTTAAAATGTTTTGAATTTCTGTTTTAGAAGAGATAATAAATTCTTCTGCTTGTGTCGATAGAGGAAATTTTTCTCGAATAAAATTAGGACATGGTATAGACATAGTAATTTATGTTGAATGAATTATCTTATCAAATTAAATTCTTTTAACTTAAGACTAACACAACCTCTTTTTTAACGCATGAGTTTCTAATGTGTTTATCAAGTTATTATTTTAATCAAGAATTTAGCAAAGTAAAAGGAGAGTTAGAAACAATTTTTTCTATCAAATTTTCCTGCTATCTAGAATCAACGAAAGAACAAACTTATGAGTTTTCCTATACAGGAAAAAATTTAAAACTATCTTTTTCGAGCTATAACATTGGGCTTTTTGCATTAAATAATTTAAAGTTAGCGATAAAAGGTAAGAAAATTTTTTCTGTTTTAGGTCGACATTTTTCGGAAGTAGAAAATAAAATTCTGATGTTAAATGGCACATATCCAACTAAAGTTGAAGAAAATCTCTTTATTTTTCTTCCCCCAATTTTTTGCTCATCCTTTGAAGAATTTGAAACTTTTTGTCTTAGGATTGTAGAGATTGGCTATAATTCCATTATCTTTACCAAAGGCAAAGCAATAGAGATTGATAAAGACATTGATTTACAATGGATGGAAACGTTTAAAAAATTTGGTATTAAAGTTTTTTTTAAATTTTTTAAAAAAAATGAAGAAAAAAATTTTGTAAACTGCTTTGATCCCTCAAATCTTTCGAATTTTTTATCAAAAGATTTTGTAAAGGGGGTTTTTTGGGAGGCTACTTCTAATTTTTCTGATGCTCATCAAAAGTATTTTTTAAATGATTGCACTTATCTAGACTTAATTAAAGATGAGATTTCATCGTTACAAAATACAATACCTAAAAACATAGATATAATTTATCAAATTTCTATCGAACCTATAAAGGATATTATTGATGATTACTGGTTAAAACAACTTTGTTGTTTAACGAGTAAAAGGTGTACTGTGGCCTATTCCTGGTTTGAAGGCGATTTTTTAGAAGAATATAAATCTGAAAATTTTTTTATAAAATTTTGGAAATACAATCTTTACTCTCATCACTACAGATTTTATCCCCTTTTAAATACTGGGTCAATAAACCTTGGGGAAGGATTATGGCCAGTAATTAGAAAAAAAACTTACGAACTTGTGCACAAAAGTTTAAATAATGGATTAAAGGGGTTTATTGCCGTTAGTAATGGCTTTCCACAAAAATATAGTTTTTTAGATTTTTCCTTATGGCTAAATGCGTGCGCTTCTTGGAAAAGTCCCAGTATAAATTATTTGTTTGATTTGTTAATTACAATTTTTAATGGGGATGCTGGTGATGACTTTGTGGGGTGGTTTGAAGAAGTGGAAAAGTATGTTTTAAAATTAAATTGGATAAAGTCTCTTCATTTTGAATCACAAAGGGAACAGATTTGCGTGGAAGAATATAAAATGCACGCAGAAATTATGGTTGTTAAATTAAAAGAATTAGAAAATAATTTAATTAAAATCCTCGATAAAAAGGAAAAAAACGACATTTACCATTATTTTACCTTCTTTAAAAAAGACGCTAAACGAATATTATTAAATTTTAGTCACTTTTTTCGTCTACCGAACCAAAATTTTATACAAGAAGAAGATACTCTCACTTCCTTTTGGTCTGAATTTAGTAGTTTGGACAAAAAAACATCGCAAGAAATCCGTTTTTTTGAAAAACCAAATATTGTCCAACAACCAATTGATCTAAAAAGTTACTTTTATAAGGCCCGCCTTTTTTGAACTAAAAGATTTCTTTAAGACAATGAGTTTTTAAGTTATTATTGATCAGATTAATTTATAAACTAAAATTAAAACAGATTAATTCAAAATTCATTTTTAGAGACTACTTTTTTTAAGTCAACAACCGTAAAAACTTATGATAAATCTGATTGAGCTTTTAAAAAATTGTAAAGATTTTCTTTGGGGCGTTCCCCTTTTACTTTTGCTTCTTGGTACGGGCCTTTATTTAACCTTTTTATTAAAAGGTGTTCAATTTAGATATCTCTTTTACGGAATAAAACAAGCTTTAACTTTTGAGAAAAATGATTCAAAAGGGGATATTCATCCATTTCAAGCTCTCATGACGTCTCTTGCTGGAGCTATTGGCACTGGAACTATTGTGGGTGTTGCTACGTCTATTGCAATTGGAGGTTTGGGCGCCATTTTTTGGATGTGGGTAACAGCAATTGTTGGTATGGCAACAAAGTATGCTGAATCCTTACTAGCTGTTAAATATCGTAAAGAAATTAATGGTGAAATGGCAGGTGGTCCTATGCAATACATGGAAGTTGGACTTGGTTGGAAAAAAGCTGCTATTTTTTTTGCTATTGTAGGGTCATTAGCGGCGCTGACTACCGGAAATTTAGTTCAGATGAATGCTATTTCAGATGCTATTAATCAAATAACTGAAGTCAATTCCCTTTGGATTGGAATTTTTTTAGCTGCCCTTACCGGAATGGTTGTTATCGGTGGAGTAAAAAGCATTGGAAAAGTGGCAAGCGTTTTAGTGCCTATCATGGCTTTGTTTTACATGGCTGGTGGTTTGATCATTCTGATTTTGCACTTTGATAAAATAGGAACTGTTTTCTTAAGCATTATGAAAGGAGCTTTTTCTGGACAAGCAGCTTTTGGTGGTTTTTCGGGAGCAACTTTAATGCTTGCCATTCAAATGGGAGTTTCAAGAGGTATATTTTCTAATGAAGCGGGTCTTGGTATATCTTCAATGGCCGCAGCTGCTGCAAAAACCGATTTACCGGGTAAACAAGCTTTAATCACTATGGTTGGTGCATTAATCTCGACCATTATCATTTGCACTATGACCGGGCTTGTTTTAGGTGTTACTGAAGTTTTAGGAAAATTCAATGAAAATGGTATTCCTTTAACAGGCGCTGCTATGGCGACTACTTCTTTTAACTATCTTTATGGTGGCAAATATATCGTTGCTATTGGTCTAATCTTTTTTGCATTTTCAACAGTCATTGCGTGGGGATATTACGGAGAAAAATGCTTTGAATATCTGTTTGGCAGCCAAAGTATTCTATATTATAGAGTTTTGTTTGCTTGCATTGCAATACCTGGAGCTACGATGAAAATGGATATTGCATGGTATTTGGCTGACATAACAAATGCTTTGATGGTTATTCCAAATCTATTTGCTTTATTAGCTTTAGGTTCTGTTATCCATAAAGAAACAGAACATTTTGAACGCATCACATCACTTGAATCTGAACAAACATCTTTATCCATTGAGGTTTAAATTATGTCCTTAGGCTTTTTAGAAACTTTTGAATTTTTGCTGAATTGGACATATCATTTAGTTTGGGGACCAACTCTACTTATTTTATTAATGGGAATTGGTATTTATTTAACGGTCGCTTTAAAAGGATTACAGTTTCGGTATCTTCCTTATGCTTTAAAGCTTGTTTTTGGAAATAAAGAGAAAGAAGGCGTTGGTGATATAAGTCATTTTGAATCTTTAATGACAGCCCTTGCGGCAACCATTGGAATTGGAAATATTGCAGGCGTTGCCACTGCACTAGCCATAGGGGGGCTTGGCGCTTTATTTTGGATGTGGGTCACAGCTTTAATTGGAATGGCAGTCAAATATGCTGAAGCCATTTTGGCTGTAAAGTATCGCACGAAAGATGAAAAAGGGGAAATGTGTGGCGGTCCAATGTATTTCATAAAACATGGGCTTGGTTGGAAAAAACTTTCCTTTAGTTTTGCATTACTTGGGGCTATTGGTGCTTTTGGTGGTGGAAATATGTTACAAGCCAATTCAGTAGCTGATGTAATGAAAACTATGTTTCACGTCGATCCTGCCGTTACTGGAGTCATTGTTGCTGTATTATCTGGTTTAACGCTACTCGGAGGAATTAAAAGTATTGGAAAGGTAGCAAGTTTGCTAGTGCCTTTGATGGCAACTCTATATATTGGTGGAGCTCTTTGCATAATTTTAGTTAATATCGATCAAGTGCCTTTAGCTTTTTATAAAATATTTACCTATGCATTTACTGGACAAGCAGCTTTTGGAGGATTTGTTGGATCAACTTTAGCAACTGCGATTCAAGTTGGGATTAGTCGAGGAGTAATGACAAGTGAAGCGGGTCTTGGAACTGCGTCAATTGCTGCCGCTGCCGCAAAAACAGATCTGCCTGGAAGACAAGCGTTAGTTTCCATGACAGGTTGCTTTTTAGCAACGATTATTATGTGCACAGCAACAGGTCTTGTTCTAGCAGTAACGGATGCTTTTGGTTCTTTAGATGAGAATGGAAAGCTATTAAACGGTGCTTCAATGACTCTGCACGCTTTTCAATCTGTCTTTCCGTGGGGAGGCTATGTTGTAACTATCGGTTTAATTCTCTTTGCTTTTACGACACTTCTTGGCTGGGCCTATTACGGAGAAAAATGTATCGAATTTATCCTTGGGGAAAAATCAGTTATATTTTACCGCATCCTTTTTACCCTTATGATAATACCTGGAGCAGTTTTAGAATTAGATGTTGTCTGGAAGATATCAGACATTTGCAATGGGTTAATGGCATTTCCCAATCTAATCGGCATTATGGCTCTTTCACAAACGGTCATTCAAGAAACGAAATTATTTTTAAAAGTTTTAAATCGTGAATTAGTTAGTTCAATCGAATAAATACTTAAAAAATTGTTTATATTTATAATTAAAACTTAAAAGTTATTAACATTTTAGTTATACTTCTTTATTCTTAAATTAACTAAATTGGAACTATGGATAATACTACTATTATTAGTGGGAACACCCACCCTTTAACACCTTTTATTGCGCAAGTAGAGTCAAAAATTTTTCTTTCTAACCTTTCTGAAAATATTTATATAGACTTGGGCAAAATAGAACTTTTAAGCCAACGCTCTTTTGAATCTTTAAGAGTCAATCAATTATCTAGAAATTTAGATTTTATATTGGCAGGATATTTTACAAAGGAAACAGTTCGCGCAAATGTCAATAGTACAGGTATTAATCGAACGATTGAGGTAAAAAAGGAAGAGTGGAATTTCAGAGATGGTATTTTTTTCTATAACTTTTTGCAAAAAGAACCAAATTATTTGAAACTTGCCAAAGTTAAGCAAGTTTACTGGTTTATTTTTTCTTCCAAAAATGGAGGAACATTTGATTTTGTAGACTGTACGCCTGCCAAACTATTTACAAATCCAGATCCTGATATCCAAAAAGATCACTATATCTCCATTTTGTTAGAAGCTAACAAGGGTTCTTGCCAAGCACAATTGAAACTTATTGCAAAATATGAAAAAGAATTAAAGAGCAATCAATCAGACGTGACTAAGCAACAGTATATAAGATGGCTGCAAAAAGGCGCTGAGTTTGATGGTTCTTGTTGTTACAAGCTTTCTGAAATCTACGAAAAAGGGCAGATTACAGAAAAAGATGATGAATTAGCAAAATTGTATTTGACAATGGGGCTTACCTTTGAAAATAAAGAATGTCAACTTAAAGAAGCGGCTTGTTTTGAATGTGGTTCATTAGGTTATGATAAAGATATAGAAAAAGCCTATAACCTTTATAGCGAATTAGCCAAAAGCGGCTGTGCAGAATCTAATTATCGCTGTGGGATAATTCTTAAAGGAGGCACTATAAGTAATACCTCTTTAACCTTGCAAGAAAGTTTTTTTAGGGAAGCAGCCGATAAAAATCATCCACACGCTCAACTAGAATTTGCATTGCTTTCTTTATCTCATGGTTTAAAAGAAACAGGCATTTATTATCTTCGTCAGTCTGTACGCAACGGTAATTACTTAGCCATGAGCAAACTCGCTCAACTTAAAGCTGACGAAGCCTTGGATTTATATGTTGAAATTGCCAATTCGAATCCAAAATTAGCTGAAAACCATGAAATTAATCAGTATGGATTGCTACAAGGGATTATCTGTTTTAAATTAGGCTGTCATTATCAAGAAAATTCTCAGGACGAACAAGCACAATTTTATTTTAAAAAAGCTTCTTATTTGGGGTATTCAGAAGCAGATAAAAAGCTAACTTTACCAAAATATGCTCAATTCTTGTATGAAAGTGATGAAGACGATAGTCTTTTTAGTTAGTTTATTAAATTTTAGCAGCTGTTTATGAAATACAGCTGCTAAAATAATTAACTAAAGTTTAGTTCAGAAAAAAGGGTTTTACTAAAATTAGCGCCCTGCCAATCCGTTAAAAAAACGTCAATTCTTTCTAATGTGCGTTCGTGATCTTGTATCAGTTCACTAAAAAGTCTTTCTTTCAAAGTGATAGCGGGAAGTCCGATAGCTGAGCATTGGTCAAACTGTTCTAAATTTTGAACAGCTGCTACTAATATTTTTGTATTTAACTTATAATCTCTTGTCATATGAAACATCGTTTCTAAAACAGACCAAACATTTGGCTCTTCTTGTTGCATATGAGAAAGATAAGGAGCCACATATTTAGCTCCGGCAAGGGCGCAAAGCAAAGCTTGCCTTGTATTAAATATTGCCGTACCCATCGTATTGACTTTGTTTTCAGAAAGATCTTTTATGGCCTTTAATCCCTCTTCAGTGCATGGGATTTTTACAATGATATTAGGGGAAATTTCTTGCAGTCTAGTTCCTTGTAAACTCATTTCTTCAGCATGGGACGCTGTAACCTGAACAGTTACAGGGCCTGGCTGTATTTGTAAAATTCGCTCAATTATCTTTAATGGATCTTTAGTTTTTGATAATAACGTGGGATTTGTTGTCACACCCGTCATTATCCCTAACTTATTGACCTTTTGGATGAACTCTAAATTTACCGAATCGAGCCAAATTTCCATACTAAACCTTTCCTAAAGTTTTAAGTTTATCAGTAACTTCTTCTAGTTCTTTTTCTTGTTGATTCTGCTGTTCTTTTTGCTTTTCTATTAAAGCTTGCGGAGCACGCGCTATAAAATCTTCATTTAAAAGCTGATTTTTTAACTTTTCCAGGCTTTGTGTCAAACGAATCTTTTCTTTTTCGAGGCGTTGGATTTCTTTTTCTATTAATTCTTCTGGAATTGGAATAGATAAAGTTACATCTTGGATAACTCCCGTGGCACAAATACCTTTGACTTCTAGGTTAAAATAAATAGCTGTGATTTTTAACAAAGCAAACAAAATATGTTGATTGGTCTGAATTAGGCTTTGTAATTTATTTTGACCGCCGGAAATATAAATATCTGTCGCAACGCCTGGAGGTAGTTTCATTTCTCCTCGAATGTTGCGAATAGTGTAAACAACAGATTCCATCAATTGAAAATCTTCCATCGTTTTTTCAGGTGCCATAAATGAACATACATTCGGATAGGGAGCTAACGCGCAAATGGGAGCTTTTAAGGCTTTGATTGCATCTTGAGTAAACGGATCTTGATTTTCGAGCGTTGTATTTTCTAATCGGTCTTTTAGCAGACCAAATATTTCTTCGGTAATAAAAGGAGCTATTGGATGAAGAAGACGCATGCTACTGCTTAAAATAATAGCTAAAATTTTTTGTTTATTTTTACGCTCTGCAAAACTTCCCGCTTTACCAAATAAAACAGGTTTTGCGATTTCTAAGTAATAGGCACAAAATTCTTTCCAGAAAAAATCATAAGATTTTAGAGCAGCTTGATCGAATTGATAATTTTCAAGAGATTTAAGTACTTCTTCAACGGTATTATTTAAAACAGTTAATATCCAATAATCTTCGAGCTTTAAGTTTAAGAAATCTAAACCCTCTTCAAATTCTTTCGGGGTTAACTTAGATAGGTTTTCTGATCCATCCAAATGTAGAAAACTAAAACGAGCCCCATTCCAAATTTTGTTTGCAAAATTCTTAAATTCTTCAAATTTTCTTCGCTCTAAATCTATTTCACGAGATTGATTAGCGCTAGAGCAAAGAGCCATTCGCATGGCATCGGTTCCATAATCTTTAATAATTTCTAAAGGGTCAATAACATTGCCTTTTGATTTAGACATTTTTTCCCACTTATGTTGAACATCAGAAGGAGGCATTTTTCCAAGGTCGTATGTCTGGCGCTCTTCTTCACTAATATAAGTAATTCCACCACCAACATTATTGCGCCAGTAAGATTTTCCATAGATCAATCCATGCAAATAAACTTCTGGAAAGGGGAGTTTGCCAGTAGCTAATTCTCCCATAAACATCATACGGGCTACCCAAAAAAATAAAATATCATAACCGGTTACCAAGACAGAAGTTGGATAAAATTTTTGGAAATCGGGTGTATTTTCTGGCCAACCGAGTGTTGAAAATGGCCATAATCCAGAAGAAAACCATGTGTCTAATACGTCATTTTCTTGAACCCAATCATTTGGTGATTCTTTAACTTCTGGTGGAAGCCCTAATCCATCGTAGCAAATCATGATCTCAGGATTATCTTTATGATACCAAATTGGAATGCGATGTCCCCACCAAAGTTGACGACTAATACACCAATCTTGTAGATTATTAATCCAATGGTAGTAAGTATTTTCCCAATTTTTGGGGATTAATCGCGTTTTTTCTTCCATAACAGCTTCTTTTAATTTTTCCGCAAAGTCATCCATTTTGATGAACCATTGTTTGGACATAAAAGGCTCTATGACGGCTTTTGAGCGGTAAGATACACCAACTCTGTTAATATGGGGTTCGATTTTTACTAAAAACCCAAGATGTCTCATCTCATCTACAGTAGCTTGGCGAGCTTCTTCCATACTAAGATTGCAAAACTTCCCTCCCTCTTCGTTAATTTTTCCATCCGGTGTCATGATGTTAATAAAGGGTAAATTATGCTTCATTCCCATTTGATAATCATTTGGGTCGTGAGCTGGGGTGATTTTTACCATACCTGTTCCAAAACTTGGATCAACTAAGTGATCGGCTATAATTGGAATCTCTCTATTAGTGAGAGGTTGAATCACCGTTTTTCCAATCCAACTGGCATAACGATCATCTTTTGGTGAAACTGCTATGGCTGTATCCCCGAGCATTGTTTCAGGTCTTGTTGTAGCAACTGTGACAAAATCACTTCCATCTTTTAATGGGTATTTGAAATACCATAAAAAAGAAGCCTTTTCTTCATATTCAACTTCGTCATCGGCAAGAGCTGTTTGTGTTATTGTATCCCAGTTTACGAGGCGATACCCACGATAGATTTTTTTTGCATCGAATAACTTTTTAAACATTACCCGGACGGCGCGATTATTTTGCTCATCCATTGTAAACATTTGTTTTGACCAATCACAAGAAGAACCAATACGTTTTAATTGATTAATAATATGGTCTTGATTTTCTTCTTTCCATTTCCAAACATGCTCTAAAAACTCATCTCTTGCAAAATCTGTGCGTCTTTTGCCAGTGGTTTTTAATAAAAACTTTTCAACTACTGTTTGGGTGGCTATACCGGCATGATCAGTTCCGGGTATCCACAAGGCTTCAAAACCTTGCATCCTCTTCCAACGAATAAGGATATCTTGTAGAGTGTTGACTAAAGCATGACCCATATGTAGTTTTCCAGTAACGTTCGGTGGGGGCATAACTATACAATAGGGAGGTTTGGTAGAGTTAGAATTTACTTTAAAAAAAGATCCCTCTTCCCATTTTTTTAACCATTTGGGTTCAACTGTTGTACAATCGTAAGCTTTAGCGAGCTCTGACATAAATTTTCCTTAAAAACGATTAGTTTGTTTCTGGTGAAAGATTATTATACTCTCTTTACATGGAATCTTCAATAAGCTTGTTACTTATCCGCTTGGTTCAATTCATACTTAAGGAAGGGTATTATTTGCTTAGAATACTTAGGGTAATATTTATTTAACCAAAGATCGATGCGACGAAGGATACGATTTAAATCCTCTTCTTGCTTTTGTAAAGATTTAATTTCATCATTAAACGTTATTTTACCGATATCTAGATGAAAAGGTCTTTCACCAATAAATCCAGTATTGACTAAAATATTATGATCCTTATCTAAAAGACCTCTCTTGTATTCAGAGCGATACATTCTCAATAAACGTTTTAGTAAGTCGACTGCTTCTACTGTTTTATGATGATCTAATAATGATTTAAGGACGGTTTTTGTTTGCACTCCCTTTTTTTGTATCACAAAATAGCAATCATCTAAGGGGAGTGAATGGGAAAAACCAAATCTATCCGTAATCTTTATGATAGGAAAGTTGTTTTGTGTTTGTTCTAAATGTATGAATTCTAAAGCTGAATGATCTTTATCAATATTATAGCCAAGTTCATAGGCTTCAAAAATGCGCTTTATTTTAGATTGTTGCATTTTTCTGTGAGCTTTAAGATTCGGTTGTGTTCTAAAATAATCTGACCAAGACGGTTTTAAGTGGCCAAATTTAAAGATTTTTAACACATATTTATGGTCAAAACTTAAAAATGATATAATCTGATTTCCTTGTCCTAAATAACTAAAAGGATAATTAAAATTTTTTGCTATCTCTTCATTTAACCTTTTTTTTAAACTATAATTTTTGGGACCATTAAAAAAAAACTCATCAACATAATAGTGATTAGTATATAAGAATAAGCTCAAAATAATAATAAATAAAAAAAAGTATCGTTTTTTAAACATATAAAAATATTGATGGATAGATATTAAGGATAATAGATGGGCGCAATTATAACAAATCCTTCTCATTTAAAAACTCACATTGATCAAGAAAAGTTTTTTACTATAAATAATGGTTGTTGGAAACCTCTTGCTAAAGCTTTTGGTAAACTTCAACAAGTATTTTCATTCGATAATACTCTAAAAGAGATGATTGAATTACTTAAAAAATTAGAGCAATTAACTCCAGATCAATTTATCCCTATTCATAAACAAAATGCAGAATTATTAGTTGAGCACATCGAATTACAAAAAGCTTATAGCAAATTTATAAAAAAAAATTCTCCCAAAATTATTAGTAATCCTCTTTGGATAAAATATAAATGTTTAAAATTAAGCTTAGCTGCCAGAGTGCAAAATATTGGATATAATCACGGTATTATTCTTACCAATGTTAAGAATTTTGCAAATGAAGAATTAGAACGAAGTTTACTAATAGACTTTGAAGAGTGGAAAGTAAACAATCACTTTGTGAAGAAAAAAAAGATCACTTCTAAAAATTTAAGGCAATTAGCCAATCTTCCGGCCAAATTTATCTCTTTGATCTTTCGTTATCCTAACTTAAAACAATTATTTTATCTTTGGATTGAAGCAGGTAATTCGGGCCAAGTATTTGTTCAGTATCCAAGTTACTGTGAAATCTTTCATCAATCGAATATGATGGGAAGAAATGGCTATTATGGCGATTTTCTTCACATAGAAAATGTAAAAAATATTTTTCAAGATCTTCAATTGCGTATAGAATCCAAGCTTGTCTCTATTTTAGATCTCAAGCAAAAAGTAAAATTGGAATATCAATATATTGTTTCCATTCAAGAAATCTTTGATGATTTCTCAGCAAGAAGCACCGCTATCGGTGGCAAATTTGAATTTTTTCCAGAAGAAGGGATATGTAATTACAATACGGTAAAGCAAGGTAGTTGGGATCCATCTATCAATGATTATCGAGTCATAGATCTTAAAGATCCTAAATTTTACAAAAGCTTAAAATGGCATGCAGAAATATCATTTGATAAAGCAAAAAAAAACTTTAGAGACTTAGATGGCAATAGTTTGCCACTTATAAAAGGGGATTGGATTTTTGCAATAGTTGGAAATAACAAACATAGTTCTTTGGATGAATTAGAAGGAACTCATGGCTATTTACAAATCGGTATTCCTAGCAAAAAAGGGTATAAAATCTACAGTCTTGGCAAATTTCCAGAAATTTATCCTAATAACACTTGGAATCGGGTAAAATTTTTAGTCAAAATCTATCCAGCTGTTATTATGTGTCCTGATGAAAATATTTTTCATGCTGAAAGAGCCCAGGCATCTATCGCTGTAAATGTTACAAAACAAGTAGCTTTAAAAAAAATAGAAAAATTGAGAATAGATTTACAAAATGTAAGACTTAAAAAGTTAGTTTTTCAAATTTTCGAAGCTAATTGTATCAAATGGGCGTTTACTTTTAGAGATGATATGACTAAGGAAGAAATTGCCATATTATTTGGAGTGAGTTTATTAGAGTCCAATCCATCTGGCATGATGGGAAAAATATTTTCTTTCATTAGACAAAAGAAAGTAGATACTCAAAAAAAGATCTTGGATATGACAATGCGATTTTTAGGTGTAGAATCTGCTTTATTAGAAATAGAAGGCAATCATGAAATAATTTCTGCAGCAAGTAGTACTAGCGCTTTTTCACCGAACGGTAAAGCCATACATCCTGGCAAAATTGTCAGTTACATGAAAGAAAAAGAAATCAACCTCTTGCGAAAAAGTATCTAACTATTAGAATTTGATTAATTAAGTGTATAAAAAAATAGGGCGGAACACAAAATTCCGTCTATATTCTCAGAATTTTTGATTTTAGACTTAATTTCTTTGTAAGAAAGCTTTTCTGTTATAATTAATTCAGAGGGCTCTAAATGAATGGGGTGGGTTTCGTATATATTTTTAGCTAAGACAAATATTATTTTTTGTGAACTAAGTCCTGGATAAGGATAAGAACTTCCGATTATTTGAAAATCAGTAGCGCTAAAACCAGTTTCTTCAAGCAATTCTCTTTTCGCACCTTCTTGTGGATTTTCTCCTTTTTCTAAAAACCCACCAGGACAACTTAACAAATATTTTTTTGTGGGATGTCGATATTCCTTTGTAAGTAAAAAATTTTCCTGATCAAAAGAGGGCAAAATAACCACAGCATCATTTTTTGCATTTAAGACAAAATAGTCATAGTTTAATTGATCTTCAAAAACTATTGTATCTTTTGTAATGGTAACAAATTCAGAAAAAACGATTTTGCTAGCTGCTATTTTAGGTATAAATTTCTTCATGCCATTTTTCATTATTCTTTAAATCTAAATAATATTCATGTTTTTCAAAATCATTTAGGCAAAAATAAAAGAGTGCTAATTGTCTAAATAATTGCCTTTTTTCCCAGGTAAATGCTCTTTGCACCCATTTCTCATTAAAATCTTTATCTAACGAATAATTGTGTCCAAATAAAGTCCATGATCTTGGAAAAGTTATATCTAGTAAACCAAATAAATGAATAAAAGCTATTTCCCTACCTTCTGTTAATAAAAGCCAACAACCGTAGAGGAAATGAAGGGGCGTTGATTCTTGATGTAAAACTTCTAATGAGTAGCTTTGAATAATTTGCTGCGCTAAATCAACCTTTTTTTGATAGAGTAAACCCCATATCATATGGTAATCAAGCCATATTTTTTGATCTTGAGCTAATGGCTGAACACGTAAATAATTATAAATAATATCTAACTGTTTAAATAATTTTTGATCGACACATTGCTCCATAATGGTTAACAAAATTCCAATGTCTAAATCATCGAGATTTTTTTCGTTTTCTAAAATGTGCTCTAGTTCTGTTTCTAAATATAAATCTTTTAAGCGTAAAAATAATATAGAGGGTATTTTTTCTAATTTAACTTTTGTTAAGGTTATTTGTGCAATTTGCTTGGCACCCATTTCACTTAATAATAAGACAGCCAATTTAAATATTTTATCAAATTCCAAATGTTTGGTATTTTCTAAAATTATTTCTTTTTCAACGTAAGGTTTATTTAGCCAAAAAGCTAAAAGTAAAGAGAAAAGAGTATTTTTAAAAAAGGGAGTTTCATTTTCATAATAGGAATGAGGAATAAAATAAGGAACTTCCCAATGCTTTTGAATACTATTAAATAATTTTTGAAGATTTGTGGTTTCGGTAAGATTATGGACATGACGAGATACAAGCAGTGAAAACTGATAAGTAACTTTTCTATGGTAGCGAGAACTTTGTAAGGTTCGATAAAGAATTTGTTCATGCAAAATTGGTAAGAGAGGATGCTTTGGATATTTTCTAAGAGCCAAGTCAAAGCATTTAATTTCTTCATCATATTCTTTTAATGTTTGATAAACTAAAGCTTTTCCTAAATATTCTAGGGGGCCTCCAGGTGTTCGATGCAATTTCCCAAATTCCTCTAGAGCCTCTTCATAAAGTTTATTTTGCTTTTCTAAATCTTGTGTATCTTTGGCTTGTTCAAGTAAAGTGACTCCAGCTCTAAACATAGCTTCCCTACCTTCTGCCGTGCCCGGAAAAGAATACCCGATACGCCTATATTCACTTAAAGCCATGTGAAAATCTTTGTGAGCTAAAAAAGCGTCAGGTACCGCTAAGCAATTTACTTTCAAACTTTGGCTTCCTACAAAAACTTTTATGGGTTTGATTGTAAAATCAGCATCTCTTGCAAGTAAACCAATGTGAGTGCCAACTAACGGCAAATAGCTTATGTAGGAAAATTGTAAGATGTCATCTAAATAGAAATAGATATTGTTATCGATCTTTTCTATGGTCACTTTATAACTTTGATTTTTCTTTAAAAAAGTATCCGGTGCATTCATTACTTCAACTGTTGAGCGAAGTAATTTAGTAGATTTAATTTTTTCAGAACTTAGCCATAAACAATACCCATCATTTAAATGCTCCCTTTCAGAAATTTCAGGAATACTTAGTAGAAAACCGATCCCTTCCCCATTATCACCAAGGCAAACTTCAGTCTCTATCATAGTATTTTCTTGGAATGATTCTTTAGAAATCATTAAACTAACCCAATCTGAAGTTTCTGTACTTCTTGTTATAGCTATATGTTCCGCGATCAATACATTTTCTTGAAATTCCCAGTCTTTTTTAACCTCGATATTTAATTCAGTAATTTGAAACCATTCAGAACGTCCCTCTAAATAATTTTCTACATCTTGTATGAGCTCTTGAACGGTTCTATAGCGTTGTTTTGGATCGGGTTTCAAAGTTTTTAAAGTTATTGTAGATAAAACTTTGGGAACATCTCTATAAGGGGCAACTTCTGAAGGGTCATATAAAACTTCCGTTTCTAGGTTTTTACGAAATTCAGTTAAGGTTTTGCCTCTATGAAAGGGGTATTTAAGAGTCAAAATTTGATAGAGAATTACCCCTAAGGCATAAATATCAGATTGTATCGATGCTGGTGCCCCATCGGCTCTTTCAGGTGCCATATAGGCAATTGTACCGACAACTTTTCCAATTTTTGTAATATGAGCGGAGACATCTTTAGCAGGTTCAATGTCTTTTAAGTCTTCTTCTTCAAAATGAATCGACTTTGCAAGTCCCCAATCTAAAATTAAAACTTCTCCATACTTTCCAACGATAATATTCTCAGGCTTTATATCTCGATGCAAAATGTTTTTGGAATGGGCATAGGCTATAGCTTGGCAAACACTTAAAAAAATTCTTACTAAAGCTGGGATAGAAGAGGTGAGTTGTTCAATTTTATCGTCTTTGTGAGTGAGTTTTTTAGCTCTTTTAAAAATTTCTTTTAAAGTTAAGCCTTCAACAAAAGGCATAGTATAAAAAGGGATTTTTTTATCTTCATGAATATTGTAGATGGGAATGATCGTTGGATGAGTGAGTTGGCTTGTTATTTTGGCTTCTCGTAAAAATCTTTTGTGAATGGGAGTGTGGTCTTGTAAATCTTCTCTTATTTGTTTTAAAGCAATCAATCTCGAACAATTTTTATCAAAAGCTAAAAAAACTTCCCCCATACCCCCTTTGCCAATACTTTTAATAAGCTCATAATTATCTCTTAATTGTGGGTTTGTTTTTGATGAACTAAAAGAACTACCACAATTAGGACAAAATTTAGGTATAATATCAGTTGTAAAATGAGTTTTACAAAAGAAACAATCTATGGTTGTCATTTTAAATTACTTTATTTAAGTCTTTTCAATAGGTCTTTTGCTTCGTCGGATGCAAAATTTACTATACAATTATGACCCAATTCTTCGTCATAATAAATGCCAAGGGGAGAAGAGTAAGAAAGTGCCATTTGACAATAAAGTGCATTGTTTCCATGTTCGTCTCTTTCTGGTAAAGTGTAGCGAAATCCACAATTTACCATACTTATGTTAGATAATTTCCAATATTTATAGGCATTTTGAATGGCAGATTGAATAGTCGCGCCTTTAACTTCTGATGGAATATTATCTTCAGTATACCAGACAAATTCATGTGGAGCTTTTTGCCTTAAGAACAAGTAGGCCATCTTTTTTTGACTATCAGATATTTTTGCAATATGAATAATTTTATAGATTTCTTGATCTGTCATAATAAATATTAAAGCTTAATATCAAGCTCTAGCTTTTGATTTAATTTGCAGTTATAGCGTTCTTTCCAACCTACTGGAGCTATGAGTATATATTGGGTGTTTCTTTGACAAAAACAATATATAGATGAATTATTTTTGACTTGAATAACTTTATATTCGTTGTCCAAAAAAATAAAATCATTTTTGCCCGATTCATTATATAATGCAACAGGTTTATCATTAGCTAAGGAAATAAGATAAGGAATTTTATGGGGTTTTAGTTTAGAAACATCAATTGGTGTTGTAATTACAGCATCATTTCCATCCCAAAACAATATATCACCTCTAGCAATTTGTTGATCCTTAAACCAATTTTGATTCATTTCCAATACATAATAAGTTTTAAGTGGGGTCGTTGCACTATTTTTAATAAAAAATTGCACAGTTGGATTTGTATAATCAACCTCAGAAGTGAAATATTCCTCTTTTAGTAATTCAGGATGGGCTTGCAATTCACTCGATTGGATGAATAAACCTTTTTTATCAAAGAAACCAATCGATAAATTAATAAAGCAATTGTACATCCAAATGGATTGATTTTGAAAAATTTGGTGAAACAAAAGACCTTGATTATAGGGCATAAATTTTACACCCATTAATCCAATTTTTTTTTCGTTAGGAGATATAGCGTGATTAATTTTAAATATCACAGGTTTTGTATTATCAACAAAAGAAGCCTGCCGAACCTTTATTGGTTTAGCTTCTAATGTAATTCCTATAAAAAGACAAAATTGAATAATTAAAAATAAGTTTCTCATATTTCAGAAACATATTCTTTTAAGTATTTACCTGTAAAAGAATTTTTTTCTTGCATGATTTTTTCAGGAGTTCCTTCCGCTATGATATTGCCACCATATTCTCCAGCATCTGGGCCTAAATCTACGATATAATCTGCATTTTTAATTACATCCATATTATGTTCTATGACAATTACTGTATTGCCTTTATCAACAAGTTTATGGAGTACTTTTAGCAATTTATGAGTGTCATCACTATGTAATCCCGTAGTCGGTTCATCCAATAAATAAAGGGTTTTGCCAGTAGATCGTTTAGACAATTCTTTACTAAGTTTTATTCTTTGTGCTTCTCCACCTGAAAGAGAGACCATTTCTTGCCCAAGTTTTAAATAGCCAAGGCCAACCGAAATGAGTGTGTCAAGCGTTCTTACTATGCTTGGATGATTTTCAAAGGTAATTTTCGCTTCATCAATCGTTAGATCAAGATATTGTCCAAAGTTTTTTCCTTTATAAATAATTTCAAGACTCGCTGGGTTTAGCCTCAGGCCTTTGCAATCTTCACAGACCACTTTAACGGGTGGTAAAAAATGCATTTCAATTTTTTTATAACCCATCCCCCAACAACCTGTACACATACCTTTACGATGGTTATAGCTAAAATGTTTTCCTTGTAATCCTTTGGCTCGAGCGGATGGGAGAGACGCAAAAAAATCTCTTAATTTAGCTAATATATCAGTATAAGTACCAACATCTGAGCGGACTGTATGACCAATTGGGTTTTGATCGATGGAAATTAATTTATCAAAAGAAGAAATGCCCGATACTATTCCATTAACAGTTTTTATGGAATCTTCTCTTCCTAACCCTTTGGAAACAGCTGGCGCGATTACTTTATGCATTAAACTTGATTTGCCAGATCCAGAAACTCCTGTAAAACAGGTAAATAAACCAACAGGAATTTTGACTGATACACTTTTTAAGTTGTGCGCTTTCGCTTTTTTTACAATTAAAGCCTCTTTTGTTGCTTTCCTTCTGGTTTTTGGGATTGGTATAGATAGTTGATGTGATAAATATTTTCCAGTAAGGGATTGAGGATCATGCATGATTTGTTTTAAATCGCCTCGTGCAGTAATATGTCCCCCATGCAATCCAGCTTGTGGTCCAAAATCTAAAATATAATCTGCTTTTTGAATGGTTAAAGGATCATGTTCTACCATTAATAAAGTGTTGCCAAGTTTTTTTAATTGATCTAAAGCTTGATTTAGGCGGTCATTATCCCTTGGATGCAAGCCAATAGTTGGTTCATCTAATACATAAAGAACTCCTGTAAGGCCACTACCTAATTGTCGCGCTAGTCGAATTCTTTGGGTTTCACCCCCACTTAAAGTTGGTGCTTTTCGATCTAATGTTAAATATTGCAAACCTACTTCACATAAGAAATTTAAACGATTCTTTAATTGTATGAAAATTTCATTAAGAAGTTTCTCATCTTCTTTTTTTATGGCAATAGTCTCAATAAATTGGGAAGCTTGGTCTAAAGGTAGAGCACATAACTGACTAATATTTAAATTATTTATGGTAACATTTCTAGCTAATGCATTTATTCTATCCCCATTACATGTAAAGCAGGTTATTTCATCTAGAAGAGGAATAATAAGCTCCTTTTTACTTCCAACTGCACTTTTGCCAGCTTTTGCTAAAGTGTTATTAATTCCGATCCAACGTAAACGCAAACCACTATCTGTTTCGTACCAATCTTCTGTTGAACCATTCATTAATAATTGCAATTGTTTGGACGAAAGCTCATTTAAAGGAATGTAGGGATCAATATTATGCTTATTTAAAAAATTTCTAAAAAGATGGTAAGCTTCACCATAAGAATGATCCATCCAAAGATATTGCATAAGTCCTAAAATGGATCGATTCATAACTTCAGGAAATTGCGTTAGGTTTGCACCATATTGATATCCAAGTCCCAAGCAATCGTGACACATTCCTTCAGATGTGTTAAAAGCAAAAGACTGAGGGGTAATTTCTTTATAAGATTTACCTGTGCTTTCGACTGAAAAAGCCAAATTAAATAAAACATCTTCTTTTTCTCTCATAACAATTAATTGTCCATCGCCAATTGTGGATGCTTGTTCTACAGCTTCAAAAAGACGATTTTGAATCGAAGAAGATACTTTTAAGCGATCGATCACCAAAAAAAGTTCATTTTTTTGTTTTTTGTTAAAAGGGATCTCTTCAATATTTTGGGACAATTCATAAAATTCGTTATTTAAACGGATTCGTAAATAACCTTGTCTACTTAATCTTGTGTAAACATCAGAAAATGATTCATTTTTTCGAATAGTAATCGGAGCTAAAATTTGTATTTTTTCACCCTCTTCGAAAGCTAAAATTTTTTCTACTACATAGTCTTTACTAATAGACTTAATGACTTCTTTTGTTTCTGGATCATGTGGAATCCCCACTCGAGCGTACAAAATTCGTAGATAATCGTAAATTTCTGTCATAGTTCCGATTGTACTTCTCGGATTACCAGCGTGATTTTTTTGTTCAATTGCAATGGCTGGTGATAAGCCTTCAACCTTACCAACTTTGGGTTTTGCCATTTGTTTTACGAATTGTCTAGCATAAGGGGATAAAGATTCGATGTATCGTCTTTGACCTTCGGCATAAATTGTTTCAAAAGCTAAAGATGTTTTGCCAGAACCAGATGGACCTGTAAATATAGTTATTTTGTCTCTTGGAATAGTAGCGCTGACACCTTTTAAGTTATTTTGTTCGGCATCAATGACTTGAATTTCTTGAATTTTTGTATTTTGAGCATTGCTTTGTTTATTTTTATTGTGAATCGCAATAGCATGAGCAATTTTTTCTTCAAAGTTGTGCGTTAAAGCAGCTTTTACAGCATTACCAGTTGGCGTGTCTTGTTTTGAGATTTTTTCAGGTGTTCCAGTGGCGACTACTTGTCCGCCTCCTTTTCCACCTTCGGGACCAATATCGATTATCCAATCAGCTGTCTTTACGACATCCATATTATGTTCGATTACTAAAACTGTATTTCCTCTTTCAACAAGTTCGTGTAAAACTTGGAGCAAATGATTTATATCGTGAAAATGAAGACCTGTGGTTGGCTCATCTAAAATATATAATGTTTTTCCAGTGGATGGTCTAACAAGTTCCTTTGCAAGCTTTATTCTTTGCGCTTCTCCTCCAGATAAAGTGGTTGAAGATTGTCCTAGCTTTATGTAACCCATTCCAACTTTTTGTAAAGTTTCTAATTTGTGTTTAATAGATGGAATATTGGCAAAAAACTCAACAGCTTCATCGACTTCCATCTCTAAAACATCGTAGATATTTTTCCCTTTGTAATAGATTGAAAGTGTTTCTGAATCAAAACGTTTAAGTTTACATAAGGAACATTCGACCCAGGCGTCATCCATAAAATCCATATCAACTTTAACAAGTCCCATTCCTTCACATTGAGGGCATGAACCTTCTTTCACGTTAAAGCTAAATCTTCCAGGCTTATAACCTCTTGCTTGACTTTCAGGTAGTAAACAAAACAAATCTCTAATTTCATCGAGTACTTTTATATAAGTGCCGGGATTGGAGCGAGGATTTCTACCAATTGGAGTTTGATCTATTCCAATGACTTTATCAATATTGTCAATTCCCTTTATTTCTTTATGTTTACCAACTTCATGTTCGCCTAGATGGAGATAATTAGATAGGGCAGGGTATAAAATATCGGTAATAAGGGAAGATTTTCCAGAGCCTGAAACACCGGTTACGGCAATAAATACCCCAAGGGGAATTTTTACATTTATATTTTTTAAGTTGTGGTGAGAAGCCCCTTTGATTTCAATGGCAAGTTTAGAGGCTTTTCGTCTTTTAGGAGGTATTTTAATTTGTTCTTTACCGATTAAATATTTGGCTGTAATAGATTCTTCATTGTTTAAAAAAGAAGGTAGGTCACCATTATGAAGAATTTGCCCTCCTTTAAAGCCGGGTCCCGGGCCAAAATCGACGATACAATCTGCTTCCCAAATTGTTTCCTCGTCATGCTCAACAACGATTATTGTATTTCCGATGTCTCTTAAATGTTTTAAAGTTGTAATAAGCTTTTGATTATCGCGAGGGTGTAAACCAATAGACGGTTCATCCAATATATATGTGATGCCAACAAGTCCAGAGCCAATTTGTGAGGCAAGTCTAACTCTTTGTGCTTCTCCACCAGACAAAGTTGGAGCTGTTCTATTTAACGTTAGATAATGTAGACCCACTTCTTTCAAAAAATGTAATCGATCTAAGATTTCTTTTAAGAGTTCTTCAGCAATTTGCATTTCTTGTTTTGAGAATGTTATTGTTTTAAAAAAGTCGTAACATTCTTCTATAGTTAAAGCGGCTATTTCGGCAATCCTTTTACCTCCAAGTGTTGCAGCTCTAGGATATGGTTTTAACTTTTCTCCATGGCATTCAGGGCATACTTGCTCTTTCATTAATTTTTGAAATTTTTTTCGATAAGATTCACTTTTAGCTTCAGCAAATCTACTGTGAGCTTCATATAAGACTCCTCGCCATTGCACATGATCTGACCATCTGGCATTGGTGATTGGATGTATGAATTGCATACGAGTCCATTTTTTTTCAGTGCCATATAAAAAAATATGTTTAGCTTTATCGGAGAGCTTTTTCCAAGGGGTGTGGACAGAAAAATGATAAAGATCGGCTAAATTATCATAAATATTTCCGTAACGTACTGTTTGATAGGAGCTCGCTATTGAACAACAATCTTGCGCTATGCTTAAATTTGGATCTATCACTTGGTTTAAATCAAATTCATTAATATTCCCAATTCCGTTACAGCGAGGACACATTCCTGAGGGACTATTAAAAGAGAAATCGTGCGGTTCTAAAGAAGGATAAGATATGCCTGAAGTTGGGGAATAGGCAAACATTGAAAATAATTGTTGTTCATCTTTATCTAAGTCATAAACAATACAGACACCATTGCCTAATTGAAGAGCGGAAGTTAAGGCTTCTGTTATTCTCGAGAAATTTTCAGAATTTACAACTAATCGATCTATAACGACATCAACGTCGTGAGCCACATTACCATCTAAACTTATTTCATCAGATAAATTGATAAATTGACCATCAACTCTAGCTCTTAAGAAACCTTTTCGAATTAAATCTTCAAAATCTTCTTTAAATTCAGCTTTTTTACCACTGGCATAATTAAATAAAACGATGATTTTAGTGTTTTCAGGGTAATTTTGAACGGATTTAATGATTCTTTCGCGACTTTGTGGCAATACTGGTTCACCGCTTATAGGACAATGAGGAATCCCAACTCTTGCAAAAAGAACTCTTAAATAATCATAAATCTCCGTCATAGTTCCAACAGTTGATCTAGGATTTCTTCCGGCAGTTTTTTGTTCAATAGAGATTGTTGGCGAGATACCTGAAGCATGTTCTAGATCAGGCTTAACCATGTCACCCATTTGTCTTCGAGCAAAAGTAGAAAGAGATTCTACATATCTTCTTTGCCCTTCCATATATAATGTGTCAAATGCCAAAGATGATTTACCAGAACCTGAAACCCCTGTAAAAACAATTAATTGATTTGGATTTAAGGTTAAATCCACAGATTTTAAATTGTGGACCTTTACTTTATTTAAAATAATTTTATGAGTATTCACTTTAGTTTTTATTAGGTAAAAGATATAGAAAGAGTTTAAAGATAATTTTATTTTATCATTAAAGATCTAGAAATTACAGTTTAAAATAATTATATTGAGAGTACTATTAAAACTCTACCCCCTTATTGATAAAACGTAAAAATTTAATTACCAGATACTTATGTTTATTAATTTAATTTACTGCTTACTATTTTTTATACCGGTCTTTAGCGAAGACTCTCCTGAAATCTGTTTTATTAATGCCCAAGACTTTATCGAATTTACGGACGGAAAAAAAATTTGCGGGAATATAATCTACATTCCTCAATTAACTTTTTCCTTTGGTAATATCGATTTTTCCAAAGATCAGCTAAAAGAAATTCATTTTTTGCCAGATAATAAAGTGGCCTACATAACAAATCACGATTTACATTACGTTTCCTCAATCCAAGAAAATCAATTTATACTCTTCTCTACGAATCAAGAAAAAGAATTAAAGATACCGTTTAACACTCATTATATTAAAAACATCCAAATTGGGAATAATCAAAAAAGCTCTGAAAAAAAGCCCCTATTTTTAGTAGAATTTACGAATGGTGATCAGTTACCAGTATTTCTTCATGGAGATTCCATCCATTTAAGTGATGATGACAAAGACTTAAGTATTTCTTTAAATACTCTATCCAATATAAAACTTGGGAAAAGTAACAAAGTTTCTTTTTTTAAAAATAATTCCTCTCAAAAAATTATTTTTACCTTTTTTAAAGAGCGTTTTATTAGTGTTACATTAGACACACAAACCCAATCGATTCGCTTACCTTGGAAGGAAATTCGACAACTTAAAAAAATTTATAAAAATGAAATAGATGAAGAAACGTTGCATAAGGGATTAGAGGAAACGACTTTTTCATTTTTAAATGAAATAGAACATTCTTTTTACAAAATACCTTTAAAGCTTTTTAAAGAGCCAAAAGCTATTTTTAACGATGAAATTTTTTCTAATACAGAAATTGCGTTTGAGGATTTTAAAGAGCTACTACAAAATTGGTCCATATCGAAGAAAGAAGTAAAAATAGACGATGTTGGAGAAAATTTTGATTTGAAAGAAGTTAAAGAAGAGGAATTGGAAGTAGATAGCCAAATTCATTTTTCTTAAAAAAAAATAAGAATTTAAGTATTTATGCTGCTTGTTCAAGATCTTCGTCGATCATAAAATATTCCCAAGTTTTATGTTTTACCCAATAATCTTGATTTAATATTTTTAAATTATTTCCTTTATCGTCTACTTCCCAAACTTCCAACTTATTCGTCCCAGGATTTATACTAAAACAAAAATGAACATCCTTGCCCTTTTTAGACCAATTTGTATCGGCAAAATGTATGGAATGAAACGATAAAGTTTTTTTATCTTCTTTTGATAAATGGTTAAACAATATTTGATCAAAAGCAAAAATTAATTTTTTTTGAACTTTTTTTTCACAATATATTTTCAAAGCTTGAACGACAAGATTCCTGAATTTAAAATAGGTAGTTTCTTGAATTAACTCTTCTCTTTTTAAATGACTCTTGGATCCGATATTTAACTGCTTCAATTCTTCTTGATAAATTTTGAAGAAATAATCCAAAATTTTTTGTTGTTTTTTTAAACTAATAAATGTCTCACTAATTAAATGAGATGATTCTAATAATTTTTCAAAAATTTCCTCGACTGTAATCGATTCATTATTAACAAGTCCTTTGTTGAACATTAAGGAACAAGCGTGCACACCTACAATTCTTAAGGGTATCGTTTTTGAAAATGGCTGAATTTTATCGAAAATGGTTATTTTTAATTGTTTATGCAAATCAATATAAATTTTTAGCAAATCTTTCGCATTCTTTATAGAGTATGTTTTTATAACCGTTTTTGCCCGTTTATTAAAATAAGTGTTTAAGACTCTATAAGCATCATTACCGGTTTTTGTTAACCAAGGATATCCGCTGTTAGAATCTGAAAAATTCTCTTTAATTTTTTTTATAAAGGTTTTACTTTCAATGTACTGACAAAATTGTTTTAACAATTTTTTTGTTAGAGGATGATCATAACGCAAAGACTTTATAATTTTTATTAGCAAAGTTACAAAGGCTTCTTCGTTATCTATACGAACCCATTTCAAAAGGCTTTTTTGAAAATTGCGGTCGTAAAGAACAAAGCCACTATCAGCGTTATTATTTTGAATAAATGGATCGTAAAGATATTGAATTCTATCCATCAGTTTAGCATGAATATCTTCAACAATAATTTTAGGAAGATCCATAAAATCTTCTGGGATATTTTGAATGGTAAATTGTAAGGCATGAAATAAAGCTTTTGAAAGGGCAGTTTTAAAATGACTATTATTTTCTCCTTCGGCCATATTTGCTATAGCATTATTCCAAATTTGTAAAATAAATGGTGATGTATGAGATTCAAAAGCTGCAGTTGCCAACAAGAAGTTTTTGCATGTATGATGTTGTTCTTTGCAAGAACAAGCCGATATTTCTTTTAACAAATCTTTAATTGTTAAAGAAAGGGTGTCACTTTCAATAAATTTATCTTTAAATCGTTTTAGAAAAAAAGTTTTAGGATTTTTAATATTTTGAATTTTAAAGCAATCTTTGAAATCAATTGAATCCCAAACAAATATGTTTTTATCTTTAATTTTGCCATCACTAGTTATTTGTATATATTGATGAGGAATTCTAGAATCTGAACCTAGAAGATAAGGAAAGAAAATTTTTTTATCACCTCTAGTACGAATCAATCTGTCATGAGTTAATAATTCAAAAATATCTTCTAAATAAAGATCGGGAGAATTATTAAGGACATATATAACTAAAGAATTTGCAAAACAAGATCCTTCTGAATATTGACGAAAATGGGAAAGAAAACCAGACAACACAAAACGTTTTACATGAAAAGGTTTAATTTTTTTTTCTTCTTTAAGATTATAAGTTAATCTTATAATCATATTCATACTTTTTGTTATATGGTTTAAATTAAAACGATCAAACTGATCTCTTACTCCTTGATTATTATAAAGTATTTTTAAACCTCGTCTAATATTTAAAAAATAATTTTTAGCCTTGTGATGTTCAAAATCATTCAAAATGTAGGGTATTAAAGCCAAATTTAAGGAACCATTCTTAAGAATTAAAAATTTACTTATTTCAATTGGTATTAAAGTTTTTTTACAAATTCCTGGGTTTTGAATTTGAATTTCTTTGTGTTCAAGATAATGAGCTATAACTTTTTGAATACTTTTATAGGACAATTCTTCAAAATTTTTTTGAATTTTTTCTTTTAAGTTTTCTACATTATCTTCTTCTATTATCTTAATTTTATGATCGATTAAAGTAGTTAATTGACCTAAAATGGTTAGCAAAAGCAGTGGATTTTTCTGATAATATTCGCAAATCTCATTAACAACTTTTTGTTTCTTTTTAGATTTATTAATTAATTGATTTAGTAATGTTAGTTGATTATCAATTTTTTCTTTATAGGAGCTTATTTCATTTATAGGCATTATATTTATAATATGTGAAAAATTACTTGAAGAACTTTCTTCAGAATAGTTTTTTGTGATCTGATCCTGTGAAGCGGCAAAAATATTTTCAGATGTTGTAGGAAATTCACTATTCATAAATTCCTCAAAAATATAATTTATTTTATATATATAATTTATTAAATAAATATAAAATTAAACTATGTCAAATAAATTATCTATTTTAGTAATACTATTTATATTTTTTTGAATTATAGAATTGCAATTATAAAAAAATATAAATAATTTTCTTAGAAATATCTTCTTTAACAAATATATGGTGAATTTACAAAAGTGTTATATTTAACCTGGTAATCCAAAACCAAATGTTCTAGGTTTTGGATTCATTTGTTTTTCAACATCAAGTGGAGTCATTGTATATTTTTCTACAACTAACATTAAGGGAGGAGAGCGGATAGGTTGAAAGAGCCTTCCTTCTACAGTAACATATTGACCATTTGCTTGTGCATCCATGAACTTATTTCTAAGTTCCATATTTAAACCACGATTTAAAGGATTATGCTCTTCCACATATTGATTTTTTACTGGAATAATTGGATTTATAAGCATAAAGCGCGTGTTGTCCCCTGTTGAAACGAGCCATATATTATCGACATCATGTTCGATAGTTCCTTGAACTTTTACTCGTATTTCTCGAATGCTAAGACCGATTAAACGCATGGTTGTGTCCATAGGCAAAAATTCAAATGTAACATAGGGCTTCCACCGAATTGAAATTTGCCCTTCTGTTTGTTGAACACTGACTTCTGCCACTCCATAAACTCTTGAAAAATACTTTATTATATCCCTTACGCAAGAGCCAAGACATGCACTGCTATACCACCAACGAATCACGACTGTTTCTACTTCAGCAAATAGACAAGAGGTACAAACTAAAAACAGCAAAATAAAATACTTGGTTGAAAATTGCATATTTTTTATACCTCTTTTTTAACACTATTTACTATTAGTTTATAAATTTGTCAAATTCCTAAATATTTTAATTTTTTAGTTTATGGATTGGAATCTAACTGTTATTGTGAAATTTAATAAGCTTTAAGTATTTTAAGTTTTAATTTGCATAAATCAAAGAATTTATCAAAGATTAGTTTTTAGGATATGTAGAACAATTACATTTAAACTTTGCTTGAACAGACAAAATTTCTTTTAAGAGGCTTTAACGGAGTAACATGGCTAGAACTAAAATTATTTGTACAATCGGTCCTTCAGTGCAAAATTATGACAAGATTTGTGCCTTAATTGATGCAGGAATGAACGTTGCTAGATTAAATTTTAGCCATGGAACACACGACGAGCATCAAAGAGTGATTGACCTATTAAAATCCGCAAGAAGAGAAAAAAAAGTCCCTCTTGCCATAATGCTTGATACAAAAGGCCCAGAGATAAGAGTTGGAAAAATTAAAAATGGTTTTATAGATCTTCATAAAGGGCAAAAGTTATTTATTAGTGCAGAAAGAATCGAAGGGGACGATGAACAATTTTCCATTCATCCATCTCAAGTCATAAAAGATTTTAGAATTGGAACTAAAATTCTCTTTGATGATGGCTATATTTCATCGCACGTTATTAAGGTTTTGCCAGAAGGTGTTTGGATCGAAATCGATAACGGAGGCACTTTAAAATCAGGTAAAGGGGTAAATGTCCCTTATGCTAGCCTGAATTTGCCTGCCATTACAGATCAAGATATAGAAGATATTATATTCGGTTGCAAAAATGATGTTGATATTATCGCTGCCTCTTTTGTTAGATCGGCAAGTCATGTGCTTGTAATTAAAGACCTTCTAGCTGAACAAAAAAAATCAAATATATTAGTGCTTGCTAAAATTGAAAATAATGAGGGAGTACAAAATTTTGATCATATAATCCAGATAGCTGACGGAATCATGATAGCGCGAGGCGATTTGGGCGTGGAAGTACCTTTTAGCCAAGTTCCAAGCTTACAAAAAATGATGATTAGAAAATGTTATTTTGCAGGAAAATCATCAGTCACAGCCACTCAAATGCTAGAATCAATGATTAATAATCCAAGGCCTACAAGAGCGGAAGCGTCAGATGTAGCTAATGCTATTTATGATAGCACCTCAGCAGTCATGCTTTCTGGTGAAACAGCGGTTGGCAAATATCCATTAGAAACAGTTGCAACCATGAGAAGTATAATTGAAGAAGCTGAAAAAGAATTTAATTATACAGGCTTTTTTGAAAAGCAAGCTTCAATTGTTTATTTAGATGTGCCTTCATCGATTACATCAGCCGCGGTAAAAACAGCATATTCTTCCAACGCACAAACAATCTTTACTTGTACAAGTGGAGGTTCGACCGCTCGATCTCTTGCCCGTTTTAGACCAAAAATGCCCATCATTGCCTTAACGCATGATATAAAAACTTATAATCAATTAGCTTTAGCTTGGGGAGTTACACCCGTTTATAGTGAACCTTGCGCAACGATTAGTGAAGCTTTTGGAAAACTTAGCCAATTTGCTCTAGAACGTGAGCTATTGCACAATGGTGATTTGGTAGTTTTAACAGCCGGAACCCCATTTGGTATTTCTGGTACTACCAATATGATGATGGTAGAAAATATAGGAGAAGTCTTAGTTAGAGGCCATTCAGGAGTTGGAAAAAAAATTCACGGTAATATTGTATTAGTATTTGATTCTGAATCTATAAAAACATACGAAATTAAAAATAAGATTATTGTCATTACAAAATGTGATGAGACTTACATGCCTTTAATTCAAGAATCACTTGGTGTCATACTTCAAAACCAAATTGAAGATCTGGAATCAGAACATGCCCTTATAGATTTAGCTAATAGATTTAATAAGCCTGCAATTATTCGAGCAGATACTGCCATGAAGGTGTTAAAAAATGGTCAATTAGTGACCTTAGATCCAGAAAAATCTCTTATCTATAAAGGGGTCGTATTAGATATTTGAAGAATATTTGGAAGATTTGGCAATTCATTTTTCTTAAAAATTTGGTCAAGCACAAATTGGATGACATTGAATGCAGAAACAACGATTGTACAAATCAAAGTCGTTAAAATAAAAGTTTGGGCAAACAAGATTGAAAAAACAAGCAAACTAATTGCTAATATATTACCAGCTATTGCAACACAGGAGCGTTTAAATCGATTGGTGGCATTTTGTTGAATCACCATCCATCTTTTTTCTTTTCCTTGGCAATATTCTTGATAAGCTAAAGGATTATTATCAAATAAATGGTCTAATTGCGTCCATTCACTAACCTTTTTGTCTTTTTTTGTTATCACAACGTCTGTTTTTTGTTTCCAATAGGTTATTTTATTTTTTATCTCAAGTTTGGTTGCGTCGTTTAAATTAGACCTATTTTTCCATTCCTGAAATAAAGCCGTTGCTTTGATTCGAATTTTTTTATTTTCCTCAATTTTATCTGAGTTATTTAATATGCCAAAAACACTTACAATGATACTCACTATGTTAGAATATTGAGTAAAAGTTGGGTTATCTTTCAAAAAACTAATCAAATCTATGTTATTTAAAAAGCTAACTAAACTATTAATGCTTTCAACAGAGGTAACAACTCTTTCACCAAATTTTTTTTTGGAATTTTTCCAGATTACAGCTGCATTTTTATCAGGTTTTAGCCATTTGCTTATATTATCAACTATATCAAAGCTTGAAGATATCCCCAAAAATCCATTTACCAGTTGTTGTGCTTTAATTATTGGCTGAGGGACAGATTTTAAAACTTTATTAAGCAATTCAAATATTGAAGAAGCAAGCTCACAAACATAATACATCCCTTCGTATGAATTTAATAAATTGTTTGCTTGATCGGTTGTTAGGTAGGCTGCTTGGTAAGCTTTATTGCTAATAGGTTCATTCATATTTCGCCAATTTTTAAGATGACTTTAGAAATATATAAAAAAAAATTTAAATTCAATTGGTAACTTACCTTAAGCTGTAATAATGAATAGGCTTTCTATCCTATCTGCAAAGCTTTATAAAAGAAATTGGTTGGAAATGGAAAATTTGCTTACAGCAAATCTTGAGGTTAAAAAAATTAGATTTTTGTTAGGTGAGCGATTAGAGCAATAGCTGTAATAGCAGCAGTGTCTGTTCTTAAAATAGCTTTATTTAAATGAATTCCTTGAAAACCTTTTGATTTGAATGTTCTTAACTCTTCATCCGTAAATCCACTTTCTGGGCCAATAGCAATGACTATATTTGAACTAAGTTGGTTTTTTTGGATAAAATCGACTAATAAAGGCGCACTTGGATCTACATCACCATAAAAACATGTCGATTTAGGAAAATCTAAGGATTGATTGTGAATAGTAATTCTTGGAAGAAAAAGTCTTCCACTTTGTTTAGCAGCCGCTATACTCAAATAAGCTAGTCGTTTTAGTTGATCTTCACTCAGTTCCTTTCGATCACTTTTTTGTGTAGCTATTAAGCAAATATCTGTTACACCAAGTTCTGTGCATTTTTCAACAATGTTGTCCAGCCGATTAGGTTTTGGAATTGATTGTAGTAGCGTAATTTTTAATTTTGGAGGAACGCTTACAAATCGATCTTTTATAATCAATGAGGCTTGTCTTTTTTCTATAGCAACGATTTCAGCTATAGCTAACACACCATTACCATTAATAATTTCTACTTGATCTCCGACTTTGTTGCGCATGACACGCACAAGGTGGTGATATTCTTCATCTTTTATGATAATAGATTCATTTTTTTGCAACGAATGAACTAAAAAAAATCTTTCTGCTGGCATTAACTTCTAATTTTGATTTGGTTATTTTCAATATATGCATCTAAAATTAGAGGCTCATTGGGTGCGGTAAACAAGGCTATTTTATGCATATAAAATTTGAAACGATTTCTCAACATAAGCTCATAGCTTTTTTGCATTTGTGCCGATGAAATAAAATTTTGAAAAGGAATTTTTTCTTTCATATAGGCAACATACGTATCTTCAAGTTGCTTTGGATTAATAATTTCTAAAGTCCACAATAAATTTTCACTTTCATTATTGGGAGCTGCAACCACAACGATTTGTAAGTTTTCTTTTACTATTTCTAAAAATAAGCGACTGACTTCGTAAACATATAATGGTTTGGTAAAGATTGTAATGCCATTTTTTTGTTCAATATTTTGTCCTTTAAGGATGTGCAGATTATCAGGATTTAATGAATCTATGTTTTTTAAAGGATAGAAAATTTGAATTGGTATAGCCATTTTAATGGGTAAATATTCTTTCCTTAAAAAATCAATGCGTAAGTTTTGGGCATCAGGGTCATTTATTTCTTCTAAAGCGTTGTTATGAAAGGGGATCGGAATTTCTTTCCAATTTAACGGAATTAGAAAGCTTAATTCATCCTCTTGAACATTAAAGGGTGATTCCGTAATAGCGTCTAAATCAGCTTGCGTTATGTCATTTAAATCAAAACTTAACTCAAAACCTTTGAGCTTTAAATGTTGTAATTCTTCTTCTGGACCACTCATCGTTTGTAAAAGTTTTTGAGGCCAAATATCGAGATATTCATACCCCAAAGGAGCGTCTCCGGCAGGTGTTAAAATAGTTATAGGAATTTTACAGGTTACTAATTTGCTAAAACGTAATATATATTCATTGTGAGTTACACTTGTTAAGTGATGGCCTAAGTCAATAGCAGGATTTAAACTCACTAAATTTTTTTTATTGATTTGTAAAACCCAATCTTCTCGATCAATATTTGAGGCGTCAATTAAAACTTCTAAGTCACCCGGTTCTAATTCGTGTATAATATCTTTTGAACCAGTTAATGTTAATGCAATCCTTTTACGTAAAATTCCGTTGGGCAGAAGTCCATCGATTGTTTTATCGGCTGGAAGATTTACGATACGAATAGGGACGCCTGGAATTGTTTTTGTGTCGCTTATTGAATGATTTACAAAAAACCAAATTAACAGTGCGGCTAATATCGAAATTGCCTTCCGTGGCCAATTTTGTAAAAAAAAACGATAAACTATTTGTTCCATAACTTTAAGCGTCCTATGGCATCATAATTTTGCTGAATTGTAAAGATGCTGCGTATAATTCCTTTAAAGCGATCAATTTTAATGCCACGTGTCATTATGCCGTCTCTTGCTATTGAGACTTTACCAGTTTCTTCTGAAACAACAATAATTAAAGCGTCTGTAACTTGACTTGTCCCAAGGCCTGCTCTATGACGAGTTCCCATCGATTTAGAAATTTGAGAGCTATCATCGGCTAAGGGTAAAATAGTCGCAGCAGATAGGATAGTCGTACCTCTTATAATTACAGCTCCATCATGTAGTGGAGTACTAGTCACAAAAATAGATTCTAATAATTCTGGTGAAAATTGGGCGTTTAGGATAACAGCTTTGTTAGCATATTCATCTAATGGATCTTGATTTTCTAATACAATTAACGCACCAAGTCTTTTTTCTGCCATGCGATAAACAGATTGGGCAATACTGTCTAAAAATTTATCGAATTCTGTTATTTCTCGATATTTTTTTCCCTTAAGACTTAATTTTGATAAAGCTAATCTTAATTCTGGTTGAAAAATAACGAGCACTGCAATGACCGCAAAGTTAACGAAATAAAGCATTAATTTTTGCACGACTGGAAAATGAAACCATTTTGAAACGACGTATAAAAGAGAAAAGGCAATTAAACCAAAAACCAAATCCATGGCACGTGTGTTCCAAAAAAATGAAAGCAAATAATTAATTGTTACTGCAATAATAACAATTTCAAATGTAGGAATAATAAATTGGAACACAGAACCTTTTAAATATTAATTAGTTAATTTTCCACTTTTCAATAAATCAATCACTCTTTTATGTTCAAGAACATCATGTACCCTAATGATATCTACACCTGAAAGAATTGCAATTGTGTTAATGGCTATAGTTGCGGACAAAAGATCGTTTGTATTGCAGTTTAAAACTTTACGCATAAAGGATTTACGAGAAATTCCCAATAAAAGAGGAAAACCTAACTCTTTCAGTTGCCGCAGATTTTGTATAATTGCAAAATTATCTTCAACAGTTTTTCCAAAACCAATTCCCGGATCTAGATAAACTTTATTTACATCAATTTGAAGAGTTTGTAAATATTCTATTTTGTTTTTAAACCAGGCCATTAAGGTAGGAATAATTCCATTAGGATAATGGGGATTGATCTGCATAGTTAAAGGATCATCTTTCATATGCATGATGCAGATCGGTATATTTGCCTGTTTTGCAAGCTGGCACATTTCAACATCACTAAAACCTGTGATGTCATTTATAAAATTTGCACCAGCTTTTATGGCCTCTTTTACCACTTGCGGTTTTTTGCTATCTATAGATATAGGTATATCACTTTCATTTCTTAAAAGCTCAATCAAGGGGATGACCCGATTAAGCTCTTCATCTACATCAATTGGTAATGAGCCAGGTCTTGTTGATTCTCCTCCAATGTCGATTATATCAGCTCCATCTAGGATCATTTTTCTGGCTATTTCTAAAGAATTTTTAACAGAAAAAGAGCGACTTTTTTCATAAAAAGAATCGGGGGTAACATTGATGATTCCCATTATTTTAGTCACGAGTTATCTCCTAATAAAGATAATTACAAAAGGTAAAGGCTAAAAGTTTACCATTTTAAAGCATTAGAATAAATACACTTCCAATCAATAAGATTGATTTTTTTAAAGAAAAAAATTAATTTACTTTCATCATCTGCCAACATAGATATTTATCAAAGGTTACAGTCCCAAAATGCATAGATTTTGGTATCTAAAATTAATAACTGGCACTTTACTATTGGAAGAAATATGAATGTAGAAATTTTAGCACGCTTACAATTCGCCTTAACAATTATGTTTCACTACATCTATCCTCCTTTAAGCATTGGTATAGGTTTAATCTTAGTTATTATCGAAGGGATGTATTTAAAAACTAAAGATAAAAAATATGAAACGTTAGCTCATTTTTGGACTAAAATTTTTGCCTTGACTTTTGCTATAGGTGTTGCGACCGGCATTGTAATGGAGTTTGAGTTCGGCACAAACTGGGCAACGTATTCCCGCTATGTTGGGGATATTTTTGGAAGTGCATTAGCAGCAGAAGGTGTATTTGCATTCTTTTTAGAATCAGGCTTTTTAGCCATATTGCTTTTTGGTTGGACAAGAGTACATCCAAAGACCCATTTTTTTGCGACATTAATGGTTTGCTTAGGAGCTCATTTTAGTGCTATTTGGATAGTAGTTGCTAATTCATGGATGCAAATTCCTATGGGATACAAAATTGTCGGAGAAGGTATTTATGCAAGAGCTGAAATTACAGATTTTTGGTTAATCGTTTTAAATACTCCATCTCTTGTACGTTTAGCTCATACAGTAGTTGGATGTTGGTTAGCAGGATCTTTTTTAGCAATAAGCGTTGGCGCTTATTATTTATTAAAAAAAATACATATTCCTTTTGCTAAAATCTCATTAAAAGTTGGCTTATGGATATCAGCTATATCATTAGTGCTTCAAGTTTTTTTAGGTCATATGAGTGCAGTAATTGTTTCCGAATATCAACCAGCCAAACTTGCAGCTTTCGAAGGCATTTATAAAACAGAAAATGGAGCTGGTATTGCTCTTTGGGGAATACCAAATAGTGAGACAAAACAACTAGATTATGCCTTACGTGTACCGACTGTTTTAAGTTTGCTGGCAAAAGGGGAACAGAATGCTCAAATTACGGGGCTCGATGCTTTTCCAGAAAAAGATTGGCCGAGGGTTTCTGTAGTATTTCAAACCTATCATCTTATGCTTTACATGTGGGGAGCAATGGTTTTTGCCACTATATTAGCAATCATTTCATGGAGAAATGGAATGCTCTTTAAAAATAAAATCATCCTTTGGTTTCTCATTTTGTCTGTACTATTTCCTCAAATAGCTAACCAAGCCGGATGGGTTTCTGCAGAAGTTGGACGCTATCCATGGATTGTATACAATTTATTACGAATTTCAGATGGACTTTCTAAAACGGTTACTGCTAATCAGGTATTGGGTTCTATTATTATGTTTGGTGTTGTATATATCCTTTTATTTATCCTCTTTATTTATTTACTCAACGAAAAAATAAAAACCGGTCCAGATGATGAAGAAACAGCTACACCATATCACTATTATCAACCAGCAGCAGCTAAGGAGTTAACCAAAAATGAGCCTACATGATCAATTAGCCTTCATATGGTTTACAGTTTTTGTAATACTTCTTACTGGTTATGCCATTTTAGATGGATTTGATTTAGGGGTAGGAATGCTCCATTTATTTGTAAAAGATGATAAAGAAAGAAGAATAGTTTTGAATTCTATTGGGCCAGTTTGGGACGGCAATGGAGTATGGCTCGTAACTGCAGGTGGTGCCTTATTTGCAGGATTTCCAGAAGTTTATGCTACTATTTGTTCCTCTTTTTATTTTCCTATCATGATTTTATTAAGTGGATTAATTTTTCGCGCCGTGGCTATAGAATTTAGAAGTAAGCAGCCTATGTATTGGTGGAGGCAAACTTTTGATGTATTCTTTTTTATTTCAGGAGTCATTATTTCTCTTACTTTAGGAATTGCCATGGGAAATTTAATAAGGGGAATACCGTTAGATAAACATGGTGAATTTAGTGGTACATTTATGGAACTAATGAATCCCTACTCTTTATTGATAGGAATAATGACCGTTGCGTTATTTGCTATGCATGGCTCCATTTACTTAGTCATGAAAACCGATAATGAATTGCATGATAAATTAAGAGAAAAGGTTAATCCTAGCATCATTTTTTTTATTATGACTTATGCTATAGCAACTGTTGCTACCTTAATTTACATGCCTCATATGGCAAATGCTATTAAAGAAAGGCCAGTTTTTTTTATTGTTGCAATCATTAATTTTTTAGCCATAGCAAATATTCCTCGTGAAATACATCACGGTAGAGATGGATGGGCATTTATTTCATCTTGCATCAATATCATTTGTTTGCTTGCTTTATATGGCGTTGGGACCTATCCAAATGTTGTTCGCAATACGTTAGATCCAGATAATTATAGTTTGACTGTTTACAATTCGGCGTCTTCTGAAAAAACGCTTGGTATTTTGCTCATTATAGCGGTTATTGGAGTGCCTCTTGTTATTTCGTATACTATTGCTATCTATCGTATATTTAGAGGAAAAGTCCGTTTAGACAAAACCAGTTACTAATATTTTTAAAACAAAACGTTAAAAAATAAATTTGCGAGGAACTAGTATTTTTGCAGTAAACTAAATTTAATTGCTTAAACTGATACGAGCGTTTAAAAATATAAAAAAAATTATATCTTTTTAAGAATAATTTAATTTGATGGAGTGAATCTTTCGTTTAAATCGATATAATCTTCTTCACAAATTATTCCCAAAGCGTTTTTTGCCTCAGACATTATAAAAAAAGTGCCACATATTACTATTAGTTCTTTTTCTTTGGCAAAAGAATAAGCTTGTTTAATGGCTTCATCAATAGAACTATATTCATAACCTATTTTTCCATGTTTTTGAAAAAATTTTGTCTTTAGCTCTAAACGGGAAGCTCCTCTTCCATTTTTAGCTTCAACAAAATAAACATTTATATTTTCTTTAGCGATTAATTCTAAAATCTGATCAATGTCTTTATTTTTTGATAATCCCACAATTAAATGATAGGATTGATCTGGATACTTATTCTTTAATGCATCAAATAAAGCTTTTATTCCATCAGGATTATGTCCAACATCTAAAATAAAAGTAGCTAAAGGATAAAGATTGGAAGAAATTTTTTGTAATCGGCATAGAGGCATAGCCATTAAACCATGTGAAATAGCTTCTCGGGTTAAAGGTAGATGCTTCATTGCAAGTTGAGCTGTTGCATTATTTTCTTCAAGGTATGTTCTAAAAGATCCTTGAACTTGTTGTAAAGGGGCGTTATATTTTTTTGCAATAGGGGTAATTATTGCAGAAGAAACATTTTTGCCGATAATAATTGGAGTGTTCTCTTTAATAATCCCAGCTTTTTCTAGCGTAATTTCCTCAATTGTGTTGCCAAGTATTTCGCAATGATCTTTACCAATCGATGTAATAATTGTAAGAATGGGTTTAGAAATGTTTGTTGCATCCAAACGACCCCCAAGACCTGTTTCTAAAACAACATAATCAACTTTATGGAAGGCAAAATGCAATAGAGCTAGAATAAAGGTTACTTCAAAAAAAGTAGCCGTGATCTGATTCTCTTCGATAAGTGAAAAAAGTTTATTTAAATGGCTTTCAACTTCAGACTCTGAAATCATATGTCCATTTATTTGGATTCTCTCTCTAAATGTGGAAATATGGGGAGAAGTAAATAATCCAGTTTTATAACCATCATATTCTAAAGCTTTAGCTATTTTTGTACAGACAGAGCCTTTGCCATTTGTACCTGCTACATGAATAATTTTAAGATCTTTTAGAGGGTTTTGGCATAAATCATTTAATAATAAAGGGTTTTTTAAACCCAATTTAACTCCACCAAAAAGATTTAATGAAAATAATTTTTTAAGCAAATAATGATAAGCGGACATTCACTTTAGATTTTGTTGAAAATGATTAAAAAGTGTCATGAAAGTCTTCTCTTCAACCCATGAACAACCCAATTGTAAATCCGGTTTTATACTTCCATGAAAATCTGATCCACCGGTAGCTATAAGATTTTTCTTTTCAGCAATTTTTAAAAAACGGCTATTTTTTTCTGGTGGAAATTTAGCGTAATAACATTCTATACCATCAAAAGGTAGTTCTAACAATTCATTAAGAAGTTTACCTTTATTTAATAGATGGGGATGAGCAATTACTGCAAGCCCTTTACATTGGTGAATAACGTTAATGGTTTCTTCAACTGTAAAAGATTGTCCGGGTGCAAAACAAGATTGTCCTTCCCCAAGATATAGTTTAAACGCTTCATTAATCGTTTTAACATATCCTTTTTTCATCATAACTAATGCAATATGTGGCCGACCAATGGTTTGCTTATTTTTTACTTGAACGTTCTTAAGTACTGTTGTTATTTCTTCTTCTGTAATAGGCAAACCTTTTTTTGTGAGTTTATCTAAAATTTCTTTATTTCTAAGTGATCGTCTTTCATGATGCTTACGGCAAAAGTCTAGTAGGTGCGGATTTTCGTTATCAAATGAATAACCTAAAATATGAACGCTTTCTTTTTTTTGCATACATGAGAATTCAGCTCCAGGTATGACTTTGATATCGAATTCTTTTGCAAAAGTAGACATTTCGTGAAAAGCTTCCACTGAATCATGATCAGTTATAGAAAAACCTTTTAAGCCAATGTCATTTGCCATTGTTATTAATTCTTTAGGTGTTAAAGTGCCGTCAGAATAAGTGCTATGACAATGTATATCTGCTTTAAAACTCATAAGTACTCACTTGTATGGGACATATAGAATTTCGCTTTCAAGATGAATTCCAGTTTCTTCAAAAACCTTATCTTTAATTGCTTGGATTAATTTTAAAACGTCTGTAGAACTGGCATTACTTTCATTGATAATAAAATTTGCATGTTTTAACGATACACATGCTTCACCAACTTTAAAACCTTTTAATCCAACCTTTTCTATTAAAGCGCCAGCAAAGTCGTTTTTGGGATTTCTAAAAGCACAACCAGCGGATTTTTCAGAGTAAGGCTGTGTTTTTTTTCTATAATCAATTAATTTAAGTTGTCGATTACGAGCTTCATTTGAATATCGTAAGCTAAAAATCACAGATACTATAACCCCTCTTAATTCTTGAAAAATCGATTTACGATAAGAAAAGTTTATTTGATCAAAAGTATATTCCTGTAAAAGACCATTTTCATGTAAGTAAAGAACTTTTTCAACTGTAACACTAACTTCTTGTCCATTAGCCCCAGCATTCATAAAAATAGCTCCACCCACACTTCCAGGTATTCCCGAAGCAAACTCTAAGCCACTCCAACCAAGGCGGCTTAATTTATTCCCAAGTAAAGAAAAACTATAACCTGCACCTACACTAAAACGACCCCCTCCCAAATCTTGAAAGAAATCAATTTTATTCAAGATTACTACACCATTAAAACCTCTATCATCAAAAAGTGTATTAGAACCCTTTCCTAAAACAAAAAATGGGAAATTGTAAATTTTGCAAAGAGATAATGCTTTTTTTAATGTTTGTTCATCATAAACTGCAATAAAATATTTCGCATTACCTCCAATCTTAAAAGTGGTGTATTGTTTCAAAGAAATGTTTTTTTCAAAATCGGATAATTCGTCTATTTCAAGCATTCTATTAAAGGTGTTAGAGGGCGCTTAAATGGTAAATCTTTATTTTCTTTAAGCTGTAAAGATATTAGGTCTCATCTTTTCCTTCTACATTTTTATAAATAGTATCTAACAAGGCGTTAACAAATTTTGCACCTTCTGGAGAGGCAAATTTTTTTGCAAGTCTAATACCTTCGCTTATAGCTACTTTGGGAGGAATTTCATTTTCAATAAAAAGTTCATATAAAGATAAACGCAAAACGTTTCTCTCAACGCTTTGAATTCTTTCGAAATTATAAGCTGTTGAAGCATCTGCTATTTTTTTATCAAGCTCTGGTAATGCAGCTAATATTTTATCCGCTTTGACTTGCGCTTCTTTAACAGTTTTTTTGGTTACTTCAACTTCTTTCATCAATATTTCTATCATATCTTCAGGATTTGATCGACCAATATCGTAACTATAAAGAAGTTGTAATACAATTTCTCTAAATTTGGGTTGTGGAACAGCCATGTTTGCCTTGCATTAAGTTAAAATTATTAAATTGGCCTTGATGGTAAAATTGTAAAGTGTCTATCTGCTTCATCTCATATGTAATATTTAAGATAAATAGTAGAAATAGCTTTATTGTTTCCAATCTTTTTGAGCTATTCCTTTTTAAGACTTTAAGTTATTCACTTTCCGATTCAAGGATATAATAAAAAATGAATGATTAATATTAAGCATTTCTTTAATAGAAAACTTTTAAAGAAAGGATATAGTTTATAAATCTGGATTTAAGAGATTGAGATATTTAAATATTCAATCCACAAAATGAACCCTTAAGTTTTAAGGGGTATAGTATAATTCTATTCGTTTTTTTTTGCTAAAATATTATAAGGAAATTTCTTAAATTAAGGAAATTTATGGCATTTGATTTAGATTATATTAAAAAAAGTTATCATAAATATTCTCAAAAACTTCAACAAGTTAAAAAAAATCTTCTTAAACCCCTTACCTTAACAGAAAAAATTTTGTATGGGCATTTAGCGAATGACTATACAGTTGAACCAAAAAGAGGGGAAACTTACGTAGAATTTAATCCTGATAGAGTAGCTATGCAAGATGCTACGGCTCAAATGGCCTTACTACAATTTGCTACAGCCAACAAATTAAAAACGGCAGTTCCAACAACCGTTCATTGCGATCACTTAATTCAAGCCGAATTTGGAGCTAAGCCTGATTTAGAAAAAGCTGCCATTGATAGCTCAGAAGTTTTCGACTTTTTACAAAGTATTTCTAATAAATATGGAATTGGCTTTTGGAAGCCTGGCGCTGGAATCATTCACCAAGTCCTTTTAGAAAATTATGCTTTTCCAGGTGGTTTAATGATTGGAACAGACTCTCACACCCCTAATGCTGGCGGACTTGGAATGTTGGCAATAGGAGTTGGAGGAGCTGATGCAGTCGATGTAATGGCAGGTATGCCTTGGGAACTTAAATGGCCGAAAATTATAGGGGTTCATCTAACAGGCCGATTAAATGGCTGGGCAAGTGCAAAAGACGTTATTTTAAAACTAGCGGGTATTTTAACTGTTAAAGGAGGAACTGGCGCTGTAATTGAATATTTTGGAGAAGGTGCTAAAACAATTTCTTGTACTGGAAAAGCGACTATTTGCAACATGGGTGCAGAAATTGGAGCTACAACCTCTGTCTTTCCTTATGATAACAAAATGGAAGAATATTTAGTCGCCACTAATCGTAAAGAAATTGTCTCCATCTTAAATACATTTAAAAACGATTTACAAGCGGATAAAGAGATAACCACAGATCCTTCTAAATATTATGATCAAATTATTGAAATAGATTTAACGACCCTTGAACCTCACATTAATGGACCATATTCTCCAGATAAAGCCTGGACAATTTCTGAATTTTCTCAAGCTGTAAAAAATAATAAATATCCTGAAAAAATTTCCGTTGCTTTAATCGGTTCTTGCACGAATTCAAGCTATGAAGATATTGAAAGAGCGACAAATATTGCTAAACAAGCTCTCTCTTTTGGAATGAAAGTTCAATGCCCCTTAACCATAACGCCCGGATCTGAACAGATACGAGCAACTATAGAAAATGATGGACAGCTAAAAGTTTTAGAAGAAATTGGGGGCCTAGTTTTAGCCAATGCTTGCGGACCATGTATTGGTCAATGGAATCGACACGATGTAAATTTTGGAGAAAAAAATTCCATATTAACTTCTTATAACAGAAATTTTTCTGGCAGAAATGATGCTAATCCGGGAACTCATTCTTTTGTCGCAAGTCCAGAAATAGTCATTGCTATGGCTTTAGCTGGAAATTTATCTTTCAACCCACTAAAAGATACCCTTCGAAATCAGGAGGGAAAAGAAATTGTTTTAAATCCTCCCAACGGAAAAGAATTGCCTCCTAACGGCTATAAAGAAGGAGAAAATGTATACATAGCTCCCGCGATTGACGGAAGCTCCATAGAAATTAAGGTGAGTCCTACAAGTGAGCGCTTGCAACTTTTAGAGCCTTTTAAACCTTGGAATGGGCAAGATTTAATAGATTTATGTGTGCTTATAAAAGTACAAGGTAAATGTACCACGGACCATATTTCTCCAGCAGGTAAATGGCTAAAATATCGTGGGCATCTAGATCATATTTCTGATAATTTGTTAACGGGGGCTCTTAATGCTTGTAGAGATTGCATAGGACAAACCTTAAATATTTTCTCCCATGAAGTAGAACCGATTCCAAAAGTTGCAAGAGATTACAAAAGTCGTGGTATACAATGGATTGTCATCGGAGACGAAAATTACGGAGAAGGATCTTCAAGAGAACATGCTGCTATGGAGCCAAGGCATTTGGGTGGTATTGCTGTATTGGTAAAAAGTTTTGCAAGAATTCATGAAACTAATTTAAAAAAACAAGGTATCTTAGCTCTTACATTTCAAGATCCATCCGATTATAACAAAATTCAAGAAGAAGATAGGATAAATATTTTACATTTACGTGAATTTGAGCCTAATAAGCCACTGACCCTTGAAATTTGTCACAAAAATGGAATTAAAGAAAAAATTTTAGCTAAACATTCTTATAGTAAAAAACAAATAGAATGGTTTAAAGCGGGTAGTGCCTTGAGTTTAATTACATGAAAAAATACGACGTTGCAATCATAGGAGCTGGACCTATTGGATTAGAGATGGCTGTAGTCTTGAAAGAAATTGGTATTTCTTACATCCAATTTGATAAAGCTCAAATCGGACAAACTATTTTTGATTATCCTCTATCTACTCATTTTTTTAGTTCAACTGAACGTATAGGCATTGCAAATCTTCCAATCCAAACTATTGATCAACAACGCTGTTCTAGGGAACAATATCTAGCTTATTTGCGATCGGTAGTGCTGGGCAAAAATTTAATAGTTAATACCTACGAAGAAGTGATTAACCTAAAAAAGGTTGAAGAGTTTTTTTTAATTACAACTAAGTCGAATAAGGGGGAACAATCTTACATTGCTAAATATATTATTTTAGCAACAGGGGGAATGGCAAAACATAGAACTCTAAATATTCCAGGGGAAAGCTTACCCCATGTTTTTTCAACCCTTGGTGATCCTCATCGCTTTTTTAAAAAAAATGTTGTCGTCGTAGGAGGGAAAAACTCTGCAGTAGAAGCTGCTTTAAGGTGTTACCATTGTGGAGCTTTAGTCTCTTTAATTGTGAGACAGGAAAGCTTATCTAAATCGGTTAAATATTGGTTACTGCCAGAAATTGAGAGTCGCATTAAAAAAAAACAAATAGATGCTTATTTTAAAACTACCCTTCAAGAGATAGCAAATGATCACGTTAAAATACAAACAGATCAACACATTAGCCTTTTACCAGCTGATTTTGTAATCAAAGCGATTGGTTTTGAATCTGATAATTCTTTGTTTGAAAAGCTTAAGATACCCACCCATTCAAAAGAGAGCAAACCTATTTTTAACGATGAAACGATGGAAACTACGGTACCAAATATTTTTGTTTGCGGCACATCGATTGGCGGTACTCAAACAAAGTATGAAGTTTTTATAGAAAATAGCCATGAGCACGTTAATAAAATAGCAAAAGAATTAGCAAGTCGTTTACATATACCCCACCTTCAATCAAGTATGGTCAATGAACCAAGAGTTGATCTTCCCGAACAATAATACTTCATTAAAAACATCATTCTCTTTTACAATTTGTCCGTTTAAGTTTAAGTATTAGGTATTATTATGATGAATGCTCATTTTCAGGTCTTTGGAGAATACCAAAGCCTTTTGGAAAATTATTCTAAATCATTTTCTAATCATAAAAAGGTCTCTTTTTTTGCCCCAACCATAAAATTAAATCTGCTTGGAAATGGTTTTAAAGCAAGTGGCATAAACTTTATAAATGAATTTTTTAACGAATTTTTGCAGTCTTCTTATATAACGAGTTTTAAAAGTCATGCAATTGAAAATGGTTTCAGTATGCAATTTATAATAAGATATGACCATCCAGCAAATGTTAAAGGAATTTGTTTTGAACAATGTGCTGATTATTCTATAACTCAAAAAATAAGCTTTACAAAAGATTCTGAACCAAAAATTCAAACGATTGATATTTTTTTTGATAAAATAGTGATGACTTCAAACTGCTCTGAAAAGTAGTTTAAACCCAAGTTGTCCCCTAAATCCTCTTCCACTAGTCAAGTTCGGCTTTGTTCAATCGTGATTTAGGGGCGCAACTTGGGTTTTAATCATTTGCTAAAGGCAATTCAATGCCATTAGGCTCTTCAATTTGCTTATGGAGAATATATATTCTCCTAAGCCTCGAGCAATTATCAAATTGGAGAGAAAACTCTAGCCACCCTTCATTGAAGTAATAGGAAAATAATGTATTGTTACAAAATTTTTCCTTTCTGGCCGCTTTTAAAAAAAGATGCTCTGCCTCTTCTCTAAGCATATATTTTTTCAAATTTGTAATTTTGGTACTTGGTGATATCACTTGGTGGAAAAATTCTTCAAATGACCAACAATTACGAATGGGAATACCTAAAGCTTCTCCAATATCTGTCGGCAAAGACACAGGATATTTTATTCTTAATAAATATTGATAAATGATTTGCAACGATTTCATAAACTTTATTGTAAAATTCTGCAAAAAATCGAGCAAGGACAAAAATAATAATGACATTGTTAATGTGAATGCAATTGGAGTTATAAAAAGGTAATTCTCGATCATTTGTATATTGGATGAGTTCCAAGTTGAATCCCAAAAGTCCTTTTGGTATTGTGGAACAGTTTGTACTAAAAATTCCTAAGAAGAGGCACTATGAAAAAAGCTTATACTTTTGATGATGTGGCGTTGGTACCACAATTTAATAATATCCCCTCTAGAACAGAACCTAATCTAGAAAGTTGGCTAACCAAAGATAAAAAAATTCATTTACCCATCATTGCATCCAATATGGATACTGTTATGAATGAGGAATTAGCTGATATATTACTGGAAGAAGGCACATTTCCCATTTTTCACCGCTTTACTGATTTTGAAGGACAAAAAAAATGGGTAAAAAAATACAAAGATAAAACATTTATTTCGGCTGGGATTTTGCATATAGAAGAAACGAGGCAACTTCTTGATTTAGGAGCCATAGGTGTTTGTATCGATGTTGCTCATGGTCACTCTAATAAAATGTTTGCTATGATAGAAGAATTAAAAAAAACTCATCCCGATAAAGACATAATAGCTGGAAACGTATGCACAGCTATGGCTTATCACGATCTAGTAAATGCTGGAGCTGATGCTGTAAAAGTAGGAGTTGGGCCTGGAGCTGCTTGCACAACACGTATGGTAACAGGTTTTGGCGTGCCTCAGTTTACAGCTATTTATGAATGCGCAAGAGTTGCGGATAAATTAAGAATTCCGTTAATTGCCGATGGGGGAATTAGAAATAGCCGCGATTTAGTTTTGGCATTAGCTGCGGGAGCAAGCTCCGTAATGATTGGAAAGTTATTTGCTCTTACAAAAGAGAGTGCAGCCCCTAAAAGAGAATCTCAAAACTCACCGTTAGGACTTGAGGCAAAATATAGAGGACAGGCGAGTGAAGATTTTCAAAATGATTTTTATGGTGGCCTTAAAGATAAAACAGTTGCCGAAGGGGTTGATTTTTGGGCGCCAGTGAATTATACCGCTAAGCAATTAATCAATAAATTAATGGGTGGTTTAAGAAGTGGAATGACTTATGGGGGAGCGAGAAACATTAAAGAACTGCAAAGGAAGGCAGAGTTTGTCGAAGTAACCAATACATATATGAAGGAAAGTGCTCCCAGAGAGAAATCCCATTCTTAAAACCCAAGTTGTTCCCTAAATCTTAAGTAAAAACTTAAAATAGACAATTAAGATGGCACAACTAATGCCGCAGTCAGGGTAATCTTGACAAGGTGTTAGAGGTGTCAGATTGGCCAGCCTATTTGCAGAAAGAAAATCATCACAAATACAGTAATAGGGACGCAGCTTGGGTTTAAAGGCAAAAATCCATCTTATGGGTGGGTTTAGTTTTTTCTTTCAATAAAAATCACGCTCGGAGATTTAAAAGAATTAATCCAACGATGATGAGAACAAGACCAAAGATTTGATGGTAATGTAGAAAGCCATTGTGTTAAAAAAAACTCTTCTCTTTCACCTTCAGTGTGTCCCGGATAGCATGTTATGCTAATTAATCCCCCTACTTTAATAAGCTTTAGAGCATTTTTTAAACTCGTTAAAGTAGTTTCTGTAAGAGTTGTAAAATTTTTTTTTCCACTCCCTGGCAAATAGCCTAAATTGTAAACAATAAGTTTCACTTGATCGTAGGGGATTTGGATAGGAAAAGAACAATGAGACTGCCAGAATAAACGAACGTTGTTTAAATTTTCTTTAGGCAGATTGAGAACTAACTTATTAATAGAATTCGTTATAGCAAGCCTTTGTATATCAATGCCATAAATTCTACCAATTCCTTCTTTAGCAAAGAGAATTTGCGCTAAAAACAACAGATCTTGTCCATTGCCACAAGTGGCATCGATAACAATATCATCGGGTGTTAATATTTCTTCCCACTTTTTATGAGCAAGACAAAGATGAGGCTTTCTCACTTTATAACCGGTGTATCCTGAAATTTTAGATTTAAATCCAAATCGCCTCTAAACCCTAAGTTATCGAATAACAGCTGGCTTATTTCTTGATCTATTCTTTCAATTAAATTTTTTTGATCTTCTAGAGCAACTGTTGGCAAATCAACATACACATTTAAGCCATTTTTTTTAAATTCTATAGTTTGTGCAATATCAGTTTCAGGAAAAAGTGTCTTCCAATAGCGGTCTAAATACTTTTGAATGACTAATTCATCAATTTCGACCAATCCTAAATGTTTATGGATTGTAAAATACTTTGGGACTTTAGAAAAAATGATTCCGAAAATTGTTGCTAAACCTACAGTAAATATCACGAATCCGAATAAAAAAGTTATAGACCAGTGGTTTTGTATAAAGAAAATTAAACTTTCTCTAATTGGCAAAGAAAAAGGAAGGAGCATCAGAACAATGCCCACCAAAATAAATAAAAAGGAATAAATAAATAATAAAAGGGAATAAAGGAAATTTGGCATACTAAAAATCATCCGAATATTCTTCTTGAACTCTTGCTGCAATTTGTGCCGGAGAAATAGTAGCTTTGTTTAATAAATCCTCTGACTGAGGCATAATATTTTTAAAAACTACGTGGATAGAACCAACATGTAATCCTGTTAGTTTTGTTATTTCTTCTGCAATTTTACTTTGGATTTCTTCTGCCTTGTCAGGAATGGATAATCCATACTGAATATTAACTTCTACTTTAATATTCACTGATTGAGTTTTGCTATCTTGCTCTGCGTAAATTCCTTTAACGCCTTCAGACCCTAAAAGACTATCAATGAAGTTTCCTTCGATTAACCCAATACCCCGAATTTCAGATAAACATTTTAAGACAATTCCTTGAAAAACCCTATTCTCAATATCTCTAATATACATTGTTTCAGGAATTTCAAATTCTTTTGTATCTACTTTTGGAGCATTTGTTACTTTCGATTTATTTTCTAACATATCACTTCTCAATTACAAAATTATAGTTTCTAATAAAAATAGAAATTTAATCTTATTTTAAAACTTATTCGATGCTTTATTGACAGCTCAATTACTTTATAATAATATCCTATCAGTTTAGCTTGAATCGTTCTAGTATAAAACTTTTAAATTTTTAATTTTTTTATTTTCAAAGACTTAGGTGTTAAAATGAAAATGCTTTTAAGTTTAGTTTTGTTAATTATGTTTGGTTTTTTGACTGGATATATTGCAAAACGAAAAGGCAGAGATCCTGTAATTTGGACAATGGTTGGTATTATATTTGGAATGATTGGAACCTTGCTTTTACTAGCCTTACCAGCTTATAAAGAAAAATCGCAGATAAAAGAAGATCAAAACGATGAGATGGAAATTAATGAATTAGCCGTATTTTCTAAAGAAGATTGTTCTGCCAAATTATTTCAAACAAATTGGTATTATTTAAATGAAAAGCTAGAGCAAAATGGGCCATATGCTTTTAATTTACTTAAAAAAATTTGGATTGATGGAAAAATTACGCCAAATTCATTTATTTGGACTGAAGGAATGACTAATTGGGAAAAAATTTTAGATTTGCCAGAAGTTTATAATTGCTTGCAAAGTAAACTTTCTAAATAAAAATGCGGTGTCTTACACCGCATTTCAGAATTTACCAACTAGCTTTGGTTACTCCAGGAATTAGTCCTGCTAATGCCATCTCGCGGAAACAGAGACGGGAAATTTTAAATTTTCTTAAGTTTCCTCTCGCTCGTCCTGTAAGTTGGCAACGATGGCGAATTCTGGTAGGAGCAGAATTTCTAGGCATTTTATTTAGCGCTGTGCGAGCGGCTTCTCTTTCTTCTTCTGTCAAATTAAGATTAGCAGCTGTCTTTTTTAGTTCCTGACGCTTTTCCCACTTAAGTTTAACTAACTTTTCGCGACGTTTTTCTTTTTCTATAGATGACTTTTTAGCCATACTTTCCTATTTCCCTTATTTTTTTCTAGCAGGCCCTTTTTGGCGTTGCTTACGGTTAGGATCTTTTTTATTTATGATATAAAGGCGACCACGGCGACGAACTAATTTGTCACCTTTTGATGGGTCAGCTTTTATGGATGCTTTTACTTTCATGTCAATTCCTATCGGTTTTAAACATTGCTGACAATAAAGAGATGTTTATACCTTAAAAAGGGTTTTCATTTCAATGCTTTTTATAAAAAATCCGTTATGTTTCTTTATTTGGTGCGAAATAATTTTGCTTTTTAAAGTTTAGCAATAATATTAACTGATAATGCTTAAGTTTAAAAGTTGAACGTTGGGCTATTTCAAAATGAGCCTTTAATTCTAAATGATTATTGCTTTTAAGGATATTTGGATTACCCGATTAGAAATTGTATAAGATGAATTAAAATTACACTAGCCTAATTCCATTTATTTTGTTAGAATTACTTTTCCTAAATCGTTTTTTAATATATTTAATTGTGGAGAAGTCGTGAAACGTACTTATCAACCAAGTAAGCGTCGTCGCAAAGCGGAACATGGTTTTCGTAAGCGCATGAAAACAGCTAATGGAAGAAAAATTATTAATAGCCGTAGACGTCAAGGACGTAAAGCTTTGACTAGAGTGTGAATAATAGTTGTTCTTTTCCGAAGGGCGCTCGTATCAAGCAGCGCCATCAATTTAAACGTCTATCCTCTCAAGCCAAATATTTTGTAGCCAAGCATATCATTATTGATTATTTGCAAAATTCTTTACCCTATTGTCGTTTAGGAATTACGGTAACCCGTCGTTTTGGAAAGGCACATGAAAGAAATGCCTTTAAAAGAAAAGTAAGGGAATGTTTTCGCAAAAGTTTAGATTGTAAAAACTTCAATTATGATTTGAATATAAAACCAAAGGTTAGCGCTAAAGAAGCCACTTTAACTGAAATTTGTTGTGATTTAGACTTGTTTTTTAAAAGTAGAGCAAAGAATTGAGATTAATGAGCTGAAAGGCGATGTTCTAGACCTTTAATTGCCGTTGCAATTTCATGCTGCACAGTATCTGGCGCTGTTTGATAGGAATATTGAGCATATCTTAAGGCCTCGTTTAAATTATTGTGTTCTAAGTACATTTGAGAAATAATCATTTGTAACTTCCACAAATTGTGTGGATCGGCCTTTCCAAATTTATCTATATACTCCGTTAAAGGTTGCACAACTTTTTGAATACTAGTTTTATCTTTATCCATATTCTCACATGCCTTTTCAAAGTCTATGACAGCTATTTGATAATGAATTTTATTTTCATTTTTAGGATCAGAAGCTAATAATTGTTGTTTGATGGTTAAAGCTTCTGGATCTCCAATTTTTCCCTCCTCCGCTAAAAAACGATACCGTTCGGTAAGAAAATACTGATTATCTTTAATTTTCATTCCAATTTTTAAAATGGTTTGCGCTTCGTTCTCAAGCGCAAGTTCCTTAGATTTTTCATACAATTTTTTTAAATGGTTGTAAGAGTGATTAGAGGTGTTATCAACATTTTGCATTTGATTGCGATATTGTTGATAATCACTAACCATTTTAAATAGATGTGTAGCATATGCTTTTCCACCGCCTGGACGATAACCGACAGTACCGATTTGTTGTTGATTTGAATCTAAAAGTACAATCGTTGGAAATCCTTTTATATCATATTTTTTTTGTAATTGTTTATTCTGAGCACTAACGTGGGGAGGAATTGAGTTATTTAACGGAAAATCAATTTTTACAAAAATAAAGCGATTACTAGCTTCTTTGGCAAACTCTTCTGTATTTAGAGCTTCATTTTCTAACTTATGACACCAACTACACCAATCGGATCCTGTGAAAAACAATAATATGGGCTTTTTTGAGGATTTTGATTCATTCACAGCTACTTCATAACTGTTTAACCAGTTAATTTTCGGTGCATTAGGGGCGTAAGCATACCCACCGTAGACATCTCCATAAAGAGAAAGGCTACAAAGGCTAAGTATAATAGAAAAAATAAACTTCATAAATACATCCTTGTTTTAAATTAATAGTTAAACAATTAAAATTAAGTCAGATTCCGTTTTTTAGAAATATTCTTAAGGTTTTTTAAAGCCTTAGCTTATTACCAATAATAATTTAGCGGTTTTTATTCAATCTGTATCTAATACCTTAAGTTAGAATTTATTTTTAATCATCATACTCAACTTTTTTTATAACATGCAACTTTTTCCACCAACCCTAATCATTAGACATAAAAAAGAAAATTTAAAAAAGTGTAGTTTAAGGGGACTTGAACTAAGAAGCGACTGCGTATTTTTTAAATACCCTCTATCAGTCACCCTACCATCTTTAGATAATTATTTTATGTTATCTTTAGATGCTCCGATAGTAACCGAGAGTGATTCTTCTTTAGGGATTATTCTACTTGATGGCACGTGGAAGTATGCTGAAAAAATGGAAAAAATCATTAGCCCTTTGGCACCTATTAAAAAACGTTCTTTACCAAAGACTTTTAAGACAGCTTATCCAAGAAGACAAGATGATTGTAAAGATCCAACGGCTGGTTTAGCGTCGGTTGAAGCTTTGTATATTACTTATCATTTATTAAAAAGAGAAACTAGTGGTCTACTCGATAATTATTATTGGAAAGAAGCTTTCTTAAATTTAAATCACCACGTGTTTTAAAAATTTAAGAATTTTTTTTCTGAATAATGCGAAACATGAAGACTCTATTGGTGTAGAGATAATCAAAAGCGGAGTATAAAACAAATATAGCGACTAAAGATACTAATGAAATACTTGTTTGCTGTAGAGTATCGATCGAGATAACTTTTAATTCATAAGCCCACATGAGAATTAAAATAGAAAAGGTAGCTATAAATTGTAAAAAAGCCTTAAATTTTCCACTTTGTTGAGCAGCTAAAGCAAATCCATTTAAAGCGCAAAGAGTGCGTAGCATGCTAATAATTGCGTCACGCCCATAAAAAATAAACACAAAAAATATAGGTAGATTAATCGGTGGCTGAGTAAAGCTTAGGAAAAAAGCGATTCTTGAAATGCTATCTGCCATGGGATCTAAAATTTTACCAAAATCGCTCACTTGGTTCAATTTTCTTGCGAGATATCCATCAAATGCATCAGTTAGTTCAGATAGGAGAAGCAACGCAATTAAAAAGTAAGGGACAGTTGCAGATGATATAGAAAAAAAATCATGCCAAATATAAAGAACCAAAAAGATGGGACTTATAATTAATCTAACAAATGTTAAATAAGTTGCAATTGTCAAATGTCCTCAAAAGTAACTAGGATTTAGAGGTTAATGAAAAGAATATTATAATAATTCTTTTCAAAATTCAAGGTTTTTATAATGGATTTTAAAAGAAAGGAAAGAAATTGTTAAGTACTATTCATTTTTTGATAAAGTTCAATATATTTTTTCGCCGAACATTTCCAACTAAAATCGCAGTGCATTCCCTGTAAAGCTAATTTTCGCCAAGTTTTAGGTTCTTTAAACCAATAGTCTAATGCGCGATCTAAGGCTGAATTGAGGCCAGTTTCGTCAGGGTAATCAAAGGAAAACCCATTGGTTTGCTCAAGAGGAAGGCCAGAATAGTCAAAATCAAAAATTGTATCTGAAAGTCCTCCGGTATTTCGAACAATTGGTATAGATCCATACCGAAGCGCGATCATTTGTGTTAAACCACAGGGTTCAAAGATGGAAGGGATAACAAACATATCAGATCCAGCATAGATCAAATGAGCTAAAGGTTCATTATGAGACAAAAAGAAGCATACATTTGGATTATTGCGATAATAATCTTTTAATTGTTGAAATTCTTCTTGTATCGAAATAATGGGACTAGATCCTAGCAACACGAACTGCCCTTTTTTTTCGAGGGTGCGAACAATAGCTTGTTTTATTAATTCGATCCCCTTTTGGGGGACAAGGCGAGTTACGCAACCAACAATTGGAGCATGAATCTCTTCTAAAGAACTTTTTTTCCTTAAAAAACGTTTAATATAACCTTTATTATCAAAAATTATTTTGTCGTTTGTGTGTAAAGGGATTTCTCTACTAGAAAATTTGGTAGGCAAGTAAGGATCAGTTTCTGGATTCCAATAAACTGTGTCGATTCCATTTAAAATACCGAAAAATTTAAAGGCATATTTCTTTAAAGTGGTGTCTAGCCCTTTTCCTCCATAAGGCGTTAATACTTCCTTAGCATAGGTTGGGGAGACAGTAGTAATCGTATTGGCATAAATGATTGCACCTTTTAGCAAATTAATGGAATCACTGTAAGTGTGATCTTGCAATCGCTCTTTATCAAGATAGTAGTTACCATCAAGACCTAGTGCATCTAAATTCCAAGTCCCGCAATTTCCTTGGTACTCCATATTATGAATGGTAAAAACGGTTTTGACATCTAAAGATTTAAAAAGGGCTGGTAGTAGGAAAGAAATAGCGGCAGTTTGCCAATCATGTATGTGAATAATGTCAGTTGGAAGATTGGCTTGGCTTATAAATTCTAAAGAAGCTTTTGAAAAATATAAAAATCGTTCGTTGTCATCTTCACAACCATAAAAACATCCTCTATGGAAAAATTGACGTGAATCATTTGAGTCTATGAAATAAACAGTTACTCCTTCAACTAAACCTTTCCATATAGTTAAGGTATGGCTTTGTCCTTGGTAATCTATTAAGATATTATTTTTGAAAACGGTAAAATCTTTAATATTGTCTGTGTCTATGCCATCATATTTGGGAAGAATAATTGCGACTTGATGACCTAAATTTTTTTGTTCTCTCGAAAGACCTAGGATCACATCTCCTAAACCGCCAACTTTAGCAATAGGAGCCATTTCAGCAGCTATGTGAGTAATATACATAAAATCCCCTTTACAATACCTAAAGGGGAAAATACCTGTGCAATCGATTTATGTAAATTATAAAACTATCCCTTTAACTTCAATAATTGATAGTTATGGATTTTTTCGAAAAGAACTTGAAAATGATCAAAAAAAGTTTTTTTAGAGGATTTAACTTCCAGTACCATCTCTTTTTCATTAGTTATTTTTAAACCTAACTTGTCTATTTTGTGAGTTATATTCCCTAATTGTTTTTGGGCATCTTTTTTTATAACTTCAATTTTAGCTATCATATTTTTTTTAATCTCTTTTGCACCCTCATATGTTTTTAATAAAGAATTGCAAATGATGACTATTTGTTGTAAATCTTCTCGGATAGAAATAAATTCCTGCATAAGGTTATTTAAAGCTTCCGCTTGCGTTTTAATAGAGACTATGGATTTGTTTATAGAAAATGATAAATCACTAATTTGAGTTTGATGCTTTAAGTTCTCTTCTTCAGTATAAGGCGTTTTAGACTTAAGTTGATTGAGTAGGGTAATGTCTTTATCTAAATTAGCAATTGCTTTTTCTAATAAATGGTATTTATCTTCAAGTGAGACTTTTATCTCTTCTTTTCTATGGTTAATGATTTTTTCAAACACTTCTAATAGAGTTAGCTTGTTTTGTTCGGCTGTCATATTTAAAGGAGCCAAAACGCGGTCTAAAATGCTAAAGAAATTACTTTCGGAACGGTAAAACTTTCTAAAATAAGTAAACAACTCTGCTTTTTTTACTAAATAAGAGGAATTTGTGTTTTGTTCATTTTCAAAGTCAGTCCCAATTTTTTTAGGGTGTACTGAAGGGGGAGGAGAAAAATTTTCAAGATTGGTGCTAATAATTGGTGCTAGGGAAGTGAAAAAAGAAGCGGGGATTACATCAGCACCAATAAAACCTTGTTCATTGAGGAGGGATATATTTTTTGCTTTTATGGAAACGGGTATTTCTTTAACGAAAAGACTATTTTGGTCACCTATAGATATTTCAAATCGATAAGGTTTATCTCCAAATTCATTAAATTCTTGGCTGACTATCCCATCAAAAAAATCTTTTGCATTGTCTTTGTTTCGGTATTCTCTATTGGTTTCAAGTCCTTTGTCTGTTTTTTTTACAACCACTTTATAGACGGTAACTCTGATCATTACTTCCTCTGACCTTTGAGCTATTTTATAAGGGATGTTGTTCTCTTTTTTTAAATAGGGATAATCATCTCCTTCCAACTTTCCAATCTCGCTATTCAAGGGGTGCCACCTATCAAATAAGGAATTAAAAGCATCTGTTGTGAGTAAGTTAATGATGAAACTTAAATTTTTGACATAATAAAGGTTATTGGCAAATTTTACAAAATCTTGGATAGGGGTTTCGAGTAAAGAATTATAATAACTTAAGGGAAAATTTAAAAAAGGCTTATAAAGAGATACCTGAATATTTGCGATTACGTGTTTTAGTTCGGTATTACGAACGACAAAAGGGGGTTGGACGATAATCTCATTTAAGTTTTTTTTATATAAAGAGATAGAAAAAAACGTCTTACTATCATCTAAAATTTCTTTACTTTCTAAAAGTTGTCCCGAATAAAGAGTTGTTGGAAAAATGGTATGAAAGTGATCTAACCAAAGATTGTTGGTTTTAAAGATTTCTCGATAATTTTTGACGTTAATTTTAGGATTTTGTTGTTCTTTTGTTTCAGCTTTTATTTCAATGCGTTTTAGGAGATCTTCTAACTCTTCAGTCGTGTATGGTATTACTTGTTGCCCCCTTAGTTTTTGAAGGTTTTCCTTTCTCGCAATCTTAGAACCTCCAAATAAAGATTCTAAAGTTTCTTCTGATGGAGTCCAAGGATCCTCTTTTGGAGGAGAAGAACTAAAATTTTGTTCTTCCTTTGGATGGGGTACATTTTTAGGGGTATTTGCACTAAAAGGGGAATTGGGTTCCATGATACTACAGTTTTAAGGTTAATTTATTTAAATATATTATAATCAATAGCTTAATTTTATTCTTTACAAGATTAATTTTTGCTAAAGAAATAGTACTTGCCAAAAAAATGCTCCAAGGAATATATTACGTCTTCCTTGCTGGGGTGTCGCCAAGCGGTAAGGCAGCGGTTTTTGGTACCGCCATGCGGAGGTTCGAATCCTTCCACCCCAATTTTTAATCATTCGGTAGCCAATGCACAAGCCTACAAATGATTTTCTTTTATTCTCAGGTTCATCTCACCCAACTTTAAGTCAACAAGTTGCTAAGCATTTAAACGTCCCTTTATCTTCAATTGAAATCAATAAATTTCCAGATGGGGAAATTGGTGTTCAAATTGTGGATAGTGTGCGCGGTCAAGATGTATTTGTTTTACAAAGTATAGCGGTAGACCCAAATTATTATTTAGTTGAATTGTTAATTATCATAGACGCCTTAAAGCGATCTTCAGCTAAAACAATTAATGTTATAACTCCATATTACGGATATAGTCGGCAAGATCGAAAAGATAAGCCACGGGTTCCAATTACAGCGAAATTAGTAGCAAATTTACTAACAGCTGCCGGTGTCAATCGCTTAATCACTCTTGATTTACACACAAGTCAAACACAAGGTTTTTTTGATATTCCAGTCGAAAACTTGTACGCTCGGCCACTTTTAATAGAAGCTTTTGGACAATATATCACAAAAAATGTTATAGTCGTTACTCCAGATATAGGAAGCATCAAACTAGGGCGTTCTTATTCGGAACAATTACAAGTTGGAATGGCAATTGTTGATAAACAAAGAATCAGCCCAACTAAAATAAAAGATATCACTGTAATTGGTGATGTAAAAGATAAAGATGTACTTCTCGCTGACGACATGTGTACCACAGGTATAACATTAGCGTTAGCAGCGAAAGCATGCCAAGAGAAGGGTGCAAGGGCTATTTATGCTGCGGTAACGCATGGATTATTTGTTCTTAATGCAATAGAAGTTATAGAGCAAAGTCCAATTCTTGCATTGTTAGTGAGTGATACTATTCCCATTAACGGTAAAGTGCTACAGTCAAAAAAAATCACTGTAGTTTCTATTGCCCCCCTTATCGCGAAAGCGATTCATTGCATACTTTCCAAAGAGTCCATTACGTCTTTATATGACATAGACGGTTGCAATATATAACTTAAGAACCTTTTGGCTTTAAGTTATTTTGCTAAGACATGATATTGGAGGATTCATGAAATTACAGATTAAAAAAAGATCTGGTTTAAAAAAAAGCGAAGTTTTGAAATTTCGTCGTGAAGGCTTTATTCCTGCCGTGCTGTATCAAAAAGGAAAAGAAGGTGAAATGATCACTGTGCAAGGTTCTGAATACAATGCATTAGTTCGTCAAGTACAACCTGGTCGTCTCTCTACTCAACAATTTAGTTTAGTTGGTGAAGATGGAGTAGAAGTAAAAGCTATTTTAAAAGAAGTTCAATACCATCCGACAACTTACGATGTATTGCATTTAGATTTTGAAGAATTAAAGCCAGACACAGTCGTAAGCGTAAAAGTACCTATCGAATGCACAGGTGTTGTGGATTGCGTAGGGGTAAAACTTGGTGGAGTTGTAAGGCAAGTCATTCGATACGTAAAAGTTCGCTGCCTTCCTAAAAATATTCCTTCTGTTTTTCAAGTGGATGTTAAAGATTTATCAATTAACCAATCCCGTCGCCTTAATGATTTAACGACAACTGACGGAACAAAAATTACTGAACACAATGAATTGAGACCAGTTGGAAATCTCAATTTGGTAGCTGTTGGTATAGTAAAACGTTAGGTCAGTAAAAGCAATGAATTCAAATGAAGCTTTCTTAATTGTTGGACTTGGGAATCCGGGTGAAAAGTATACTTGGACAAGACACAATTTTGGCTACTTATTAGTGGAAGCCTTAGGTCGAAACGAAGGGTGGAAATTACAACATGACAAATATGTTAATGGGTATAAAGCTAAAGGCGAGTATAAAGGCAAACAGATTTATTTACTTTTGCCGACCACTTACATGAATGAAAGTGGCGTGGCAGTAAAAAAAGCGATAAAAGATTTTCAGATAAGTATTCCAAATACTTTAGTTGTAGTAGATGACACAGCTTTAGATTTTGGGGAAATGCGAGTAAGGCCCCACGGAAGTGCTGGTGGGCATAACGGATTAAAAAGTATTGAAGCTCAATTAAATACTATTTACTACCCAAGATTGCGTTTAGGAATTGGTAAAAGCACTGGTTCTTATGCTTTAGCTGATTATGTTTTAGATCGTTTTTCAAAGGAAGAATTAGAAAATATTCCTCAAATTTTACAAAAAGGTGTTGATGTTATCCATCGCATTATTACGCATGGTATTTCCAAAGTAATGAACGAAATTAATTCTAGGAAGACAGACAAGCCTAATTTAGAGAGTCAGGAGAATAAAAATGTCTAATAAAGAGATAAAAAATCTCTATGAAGGGATGTATATTATTAGCGCTACATTAAGTGATGAAGCAAGACAAAAAGCGCTAGATAAAATTACTCGTGGTATTACAGATCATCACGGTGAAATTATTAAAATTCATGATCAAGGAAGACGTCGTTTAAGTTATCAAATCGACGGACATCGCGAAGGTCATTACTATGTGATTTATTTTAATGTAAATCCTGCAGCTATTAGTGATTTATGGCAACAATATCACTTAAATGAAGATCTAGTACGTTTTACGACTGTTAGAACAGAAAAAGTATTAGAGAAAATTGAATTTCCAGTTTTAGTAGACCAACAGTAAAGGAGCAAGTTTTATGGCTAATCAAAGATCAAGAAGTCCATCTGATTCTTCCGATTTTCGTGGACGTAAAAGAAAGCAATGCCCTTTTACAGCAGCTGGCATTAAAGAGATTGATTACAAAGATACAAATACTTTGTCCAAATTTATCACAGAAAGAGGCAAAATTCTTCCTCGTCGTATTACTGGGGTTTCAGCTTATCACCAAAAACGTTTAGCAACTGCGATTAAAAGAGCACGTCACATGGCTCTTTTACCATTTGTTTTAGAAGTTTAATAGAGGAGAGATAATTTATGGCACAACAGTATTTATTAACAAAAGATGTTGAATCTTTGGGCAGAATGGGAGATATCGTTAAAGTTCGCCCAGGTTATGCGCGTAATTTTTTGCTTCCTCAAGGATATGCAATTGTCGCAGACAAAATTGCTATCCAAAAGCAAAATGAATTAAAGAAAAGACGTTTAGAACAAGCAGAAGCTGATTTAAAAGAATCAAATGAACTTGCTGACAGACTAAAAGATGTTGTATTAGTAACCACAGTAAAAGTGGATCACGAAGGCAATATGTATGGATCTGTTAATGCAGCAGATCTTGTTGATCTTTTAAAAGAGCAAACTTCATTAGATCTCGAAAAACGTACAATCCAATTAAAAGCTCCTATCAAAAAGGTTGGTTCTCATACAATTCAAGTTAAATTAAAAGAAGGCGTTACTGCTTCTTTCCAATTAAATGTTGAATCTGAAAATCAACAATAAGTATTAGTGGGCTTCAAAAGCCCACTTTAATTTACATTTTATGTTACACGTCAAATCTCCAGCAAAAATAAATCTTTTTTTAAAAGTCTTAAAAAAACGAACAGATGGTTATCATGACCTAGCTTCTTTATTCCAAACTATTGATCTATTTGATTTTTTATCGATTCAAACTTCAGATAAAAATTCATTAGTATGCAACGATCCTGACTTATGTTGTGATAGAAGTAATTTAATCTGGAAAGCTGTAGATTTATTTAATAAAAAAAACAATAGTAATTTAAAGTTTGCTATTACTTTAAAAAAAAATATTCCGAAAGAAGCGGGCTTAGGAGGAGGTAGTAGTAACGCAGCTTCCACTCTATGGGGCATTAATGAATTAACTGGGAATAAATTTAGCCTGCAACAATTGCAAGAATGGAGTATAGCAATTGGTTCTGATGTGCCGTTTTTCTTTTCTTCTGGTACCGCTTTTTGTACTGGAAAAGGTGAACGTGTAGAATCTCTTCCTTTAATTGAATCTTCCCAAGTTTGGATTGCAAAACCAAATTTTGGCCTTTCAACTAAAGAAATTTTTCAAAATGTTTATTTAGATACACAAAATCCTTTTGTACCTTCATTCTATTTAAAGCAATTTTTAAATGAAACTATGCATGATGTAAATGATTTAGAAAAAGTAGCCCTAAAACTCAAACCAGAGCTTTTGGATTTTAAAGAACAGTTATTAAGCCTTGGGTTTGATAAGGTGTGGATGACGGGATCAGGCTCTGCCTTTGTATGTAAAGGAAATCCGTCACAAATGGTACCCTCATTTTTAACAAAGGTAAAATATATAAATAAAGCCAAAAAATGGTATTAGATTTTATAGCAATCAATTTACTCTAATTCAAACGAATAATCATTTTTTGTTATTATAAAAACCATCCATAGTCTATTTTGCATAAACATTTAAATCACAGTTTATTCTTAATTTTTACGAAAAAGATTTATAATCGAGCTTGCGTTTAAGTTTGCTAAAAATAGACAAACAAGCAAGTTCATTAGACCTTTAATAAGAAACAGATTGCAGATAGTTTAAAAAGTATCTTTATATACATCAAATTAAATTGATGACTTAATAAAAAAAATCTTTTTTTATAGCAAAAGATAAATAGTTATTAATTTCCATTTTTCTTTTGATTTTATTTTTAGAAAATGATTATTTTATTTGCTTGTATTAGGAAAAAGTATCACGAAAGGAATAATAAGGACTAATGTGAACGCAGTTCCTCCAACCGAACAACCCATTTTTACAGAAGAAAAAAAACAATTTTTAACTAAAATTTCACGCAAATTTTCTAAAGAACAAAATGATAAGATATATGAAGTAATTTATAATATTCTTATAGATCCCTTAATTGATAATTTAATAGCCTATCTTTATAAAAATAAAACATTTTGTAAGAATTTTAAACAAACAGAAGTTAAAACTTCTCCTAAAAAAATAACTAAAGAAGAAATACGTTCAAAAATAGCAAAGTTTGTTTGGAAAGATGCCTTTGAATGCAAAAAAAATCACTCTATTCCTGATCGTATAACTCAGGAATTAGATAAATTTTATGCAAAAACTCCACTTAGTGAATTAACTTATTTTGATTTCCTTTTTATATTTAGTTACCGAACGAGTAAATCTGCTCTAATGCTTCTTCAAAACAGCACGGAGAAAGAATTAAAGAAACTTTCTTTAAGTAAGACCATTCATAACATCAATTTTTTAAGTCTTGCTATACTTTTTAATCAAAAAGAAATTCTTCAATTTATTTACCAAAAGAAAGAAATATTTAGTGGGAATTTTTTTGAAACAGACGAAGCAAATTTCACACCGATTGATTTAGCGGCAATAACTAGTTTTCAAGGGAGTGAAGGGAATTATGAAAGTCTTCTCAAAGTGACGGATGAGTTATTAGGAAAAATAATTAATAAGAAAAGTAGTCAAAGAGCGCTTGATATAATTGAGAAAAATGTTGAACAAAAGCGCTTAAGTATACTTAGAGATCACAAGAATGGGTTTGGAACGACAGCGGATATTTTACGCAGCATAACAAATCCTAAAAGTGCACAAGATTCTGCTATAATTTATAGCACAATCGGGCGCAAAGGGAATATCTCAATAGATACAATCAATAAAATAACCGATACATCTCTTAAGCGGATTTATTTAGGAAATCTTGAAAGATACATCTCAAAAACAAAAGCTGATCCAATTTTTTTGCTAAAAGTTTGGTTTGAACTTAGTGATAATAAAAATTTTAAAGAGTCTTTAGTCTTTAAAACTTTAGAATATGCCATAAAAGCACATCAATCTTTACCTCTCAATTATTTAAAACCTGTAGGTGTGGGAGACGCGTGGTTAAATATCAAATTAATAAGGATTGATAATCACTCTTTAGTAAGTTTTTATAATTTAATGTCTAATTTAAATGAAAATTACCTTAAATTACCTAAAGTGGGTATAGCCGCTGCTCATACGATTTCCGCAGGTGATCAATTTGCCTCTTTACAAGGTAAATTAATTATGAGAGTTACAAATCCAGAAAATAACCTAATTCCCATTGAGCGAGACTATTACCTAAGTTTAAATAGTTACTCTGGGTTAGCTCGCCCATTCGATGGATATCCAAATACAAAAATCATTATATCAAGTGATGGAGAATTTTGCCTCGAGGCTATTACAACAATAGAATCTGGGGAACCAATCATTATCCATAGCGATGAAAAAAAATTATTTGATGCATTCTTTAAATTTCATAGAATAGAAAATTTAATAAAAGCCTTGGAATCACCTATAAAAGATGAATTTTGTATCAATACCATTGAAAGATGGAAATACTTTTTTTTGAAAAGGCCTACAGTCTTTTGGCAATATCTTGAGAATAATCCAACCTTAAAAAATCAATTTTTTACATTAATTATTCAGTCAATCTTAGCCGACTCTGATGAGGAAAAGAATAATAAGAAAACTGGAATAGATGGTATTGTAGAAAGCATCTTTAACTCAGACTTGGGTATTATTTTAGTAGCATCTATTATATCGGAAAACAAAGATAGCTTTACTCAATTTATTAAACAATCACCCTTAGACTTAACTACATTTTTAGAAAAGCTATGCTCTTACATTAAACGAAATCCTTTTGTTGATATTTTACATATTCTTAGTAAAGAAGAATGTGAAATCGAAAATTGTACAGCAATGTTTTATCCAGTCATTGCTTGGTCTTTTTTACTAAACTATCAACCCGTATATTTTTTTAAGTTGATTTTAATGAGAAGCTTTGATTTCAATCAATTCGAAGCTTTGTTTTCATTTAAAGATAAAATGACAAAAAATATTACAAACTTTATAGAGAAAAATCACCAATATTCCGAGAATATTTGGGATTTTTTTCAACTAATTAGCATTGAAGACAAAACTTTAGCATTGGTCATCACAAAACTTATTGATTCAAAAGAAGAATTATCAACATTTAGCTCTTGCTTTCCTTTTGACAAACCATTCGTAAATTCTTTAAATAAAAAAGATATGAATGAAAATTTAAAAGATGAAATGTTTCTCCTAAAGTTTTTAGTTTATTTGCATTCAAAAGCGAGAACAAAAAGTAGTTCAGGCTTCATTCAAACGTTAGTTAAAAGTACAACAATAGATTTAAAAGGAAAAATAGTTGCTATTAATCAAGAAGCCATCAAACTTTATTGCGAGAAAGCTTTTCCAGATAGAGAAAGTAAATATAATCAGTTTATTTCAAAGGAAAGTGATGTAAATAATAATAACAATAATACAATTACTAAAATTGAGTCTCAAGTCATTCCGTTTGATCAAGAAACACAACTAAATCTTAAGTCTTAAAGGAGATAATTTGAATGGTGACACTTAAACCCAATACCATTATTGTCACAGGTGGCACAGGCTTTATAGGTTCTTGTGTGATCAAGCAATTAAATTGTGAAGGATATGAAAATATAGTAATTGTTGATAATTTGAGGGAAAATGAAAAATGGAAAAATTTGGTGGGAAAAAGATTTGATGGAATTATATCTCCTCAAAAATTCTTCACATGGTTAAAAGGTGTCGATCTAAATCAGGTAACTGCAGTTTTTCATTTAGGAGCCTGTTCTGATACTACTGAAAAAAATGCAGATTATTTATTAGAAAATAATACTCACTTTAGTCAACAACTAGTTGAAATAGCTTTACACAATAAGTGGAGATTTATTTATGCCTCATCAGCTGCAACTTACGGAGATGGAAAGCTTGGGTTTGATGATGATCATGACAAACTTTTAGAATTAAAACCTTTAAATATGTATGGCTATTCTAAGCATCTTTTTGATCTGTGGTTAAAAAAAAATCACTTATTAGAATATGTAGTTGGTTTGAAATATTTTAACGTCTTTGGACCAAATGAAAACCACAAAAATAAAATGGCATCAGCTATAGCTCAAATCTACCCTGTTATCATGAAGGAACATAAAGTTAAGCTCTTTAAATCATCAGATCCAGCAAAATTTGCCGATGGAGAGCAAAAACGTGATTTCATCTATGTTAAGGATGTGGCCCGTATTACCACTAGCTTTTTATCAAATTCAAATAATGGAATCTTTAACGTGGGTAGAGGTGTTGCCCTGTCATGGAATAGGTTAGCTCAGGCGATATTTAAAGCTTTAAAGATAGATGGCACAATTGAATATATCGAAATGCCTGAAGTCCTTATTGGTAAATATCAAAATTATACTTGCGCAAATACAGATAAATTGAGGAAAGCCATTGGCAAATTAGCCGATTGTGGTACATTGGAAGATGACGTTTGTGATTATATTTGTAACCACCTTAACAATGACAAAACATGGTAAAATTTTCTAATTTTTTTAATAGAATTCATCAAGTGAAAGTTTTAGTTATAGGTGATTTGATTTTAGATCAATACACGTATGGTCAAACCTCGAGAATTTCTCCTGAAGCTCCAGTTCCGGTAATGCAAGTAATGAAAGAAGAAAACTTGCCAGGAGGGGCTGGAAATGTAGCTCTTAACTTGCAAGCTTTAGGCGCGCAAGTTATCCTCTTAAGCCGAATCGGAAATGATAGAGCTGGGATGCAATTAAAAGATTCATTAACAGTTAAGAAAGTTACAACCGATTATGTATTTTGCCAACGAAACTGGCAAACTTCACATAAAACGAGGGTTATAGCTGCGAATCAACAATTACTTAGAATAGATTATGAAGAGATAAAAGCGATTGACGAGCATTTAGAAGATACAATAATCACTCATTTGCCAACTCTATTACATAATATCGATATTATTGCTATTTCAGACTATGGAAAAGGATTTTTAACGGATACTTTACTAAGTTCTATTATACAATTAGGAAAGCAAAAAAATATTCCTATCATTGTGGATCCAAAAGGTGCAGATTTCTCTAAATATTATGGGGCTACAATTATCAAACCAAATCGTTTAGAAGCTTATAAAGCAGCTAATTGTTCCATGCATATACCATTAGAAACAGTGGCAAAAAAATTGCTAAGTCAAAGTAATGCAGAACATATTGTCATCACATTGTCAGAAGAGGGGATATCGTACTTTTCACAAAGTGGAGCATCAGGAAATACTAGTGCAAAGGTTAGAGAAGTAAAAGATGTAACTGGAGCTGGTGACACAGTACTTGCAGCCTTAACTTTTGCTTTAGCCAATAAACTTAACTTAGAAGATTCTTTAAGATTTGCAAATCTCTGCGCGGGTGTTGCAGTTGAACATATAGGTTGTGTAAACGTAAACTTAGCGCAAGTTGTCATCCATATGTTAAAAGAAAACATTATTTCAAAAGTTTTCAACAATGAGCATAATTATTTGTTAAAAGCTATTGTTCGTTCCGTCGAATATCAGGTCATTATTTTAGAGGAAGAAAAATTATCTATTGATTTAGCTGAAAAAATTGAAAACATCAATCAAACTCCGATTTTTCCTTTTTTCTATGTAAAAGATGGAAAGGATAAAAATGAATTTGTTTATTTGCTTTCTTTTCTTATTAAGGAAGGGATTATTTTAACGTCTGAAGAAGCTTTTTCAATGGTAAATAAAACATATGATCAACTTAAGACTTAGTAAAAAGGGGAGTCTATCTCCCCATTTTTATCTTATTTTGCACTCTCTGAAGATCTAGAAGAATTACTATTACTATACTCAAGTTTATCGACGGCTACTTCTTTTTCTTTACAAATCTTCTTGAATGTAGCTAAATAACTCATAAATTTTTCTTCTACAAGTACAGCTTTTTGCTTTTCATTTTCTGTCTTAATTTCAATATTCGGATTAAGACCTTGATTTTTGATCACAGACGCTCTTATTTGGACAATATTACTTAGACTATCAGAAGAATTAATCCGTTGCTTTTGCACTAATTTTTTTTCAATTTCCACAAGATATTTCTTAAAATTTTCAGGAATTAGGTCATTATACTGTTTTAATCGATTTAATAGTAAATAAGGTGTTGTAAAATCGTTCATTTCTATTCCGAAATTGGCTATGAGACAAACATCGACAAAGTGAGCTAAATTTATTTTATGGTTGCTTATGGTTATATGTTTATGAATTAAACTATCTAAATCATTGGTATATTTCTCAAATGTCTTTTGGCTAGATCCGGAAGTTTCACTAAATAGTTCTAAAAATTGATAATTTGCTAATACTATCCGTTGGTTATTCTTTAAATGTTCGGCTGTTTTTTGTAATTCGTTTATGTGAACACTTTCTTCATTATTTTTTTTCGATATTTTAACTTCTTTTTTATGGATTGAAAGGGAGCGTTTTTTTGAGCTTTTCTTAGATTTATTTGAATCAGAAGATTTTTGTTCAAATTCCTTAGTGTAACTTTCTGTGACTTTGACTGGGTTAATGTATGAGTCTAAAAGACCTTCAAAATATTTATTACCTTGAAGTTCTGCAAAAAGTGGATCGACGATTTCCC
>ERZ778021.517-NODE-517-length-68782-cov-7.966549_pt1 | contig 68782 bp, 53 predicted proteins | sample MGYA00375751_ERZ778021 | MGnify/ENA primary metagenome ERZ778021 (study PRJEB29350, sample SAMN05389814) | bioreactor metagenome | isolation source: Thiocyanate stock bioreactor | place: South Africa: University of Cape Town | collected 2013-08-29 ... | reverse complement strand
GCTTCCACCGTCTTGCCGTCGGGAGTGACCAATACCGACGACATCATTCCCAGCGAGCCGAAGCCCTGCGCCACCGTATCCGATTGTACATCGCCATCGTAATTCTTGCACGCCCATACAAACCCGCCGCTCCACTTCATGGCCGAAGCCACCATATCGTCAATCAGGCGATGTTCATAAGTGATGCCGGCCTTCTCAAATTCGGCCTTGAATTCATTCTCATACACCTCCTGGAAAATATCCTTAAACCGTCCGTCATAGGCTTTCAGGATCGTATTCTTGGTAGACATGTAGAGCGGGTATTTTTTTGTCAGCGCCATCTGGAAAGAGGAACGGGCAAAGCCGTAGATAGACTCGTCGGTATTGTACATCGCCATCGCGACCCCGTCACCCTTGAAATCATATACTTCCCAACTCTGTGTTTCACCTTTTTCATTGGTAAAGGTCAGCCGGAGTGTGCCTTTTCCCCTGATCACCTTATCGGTGGCACGATACTGGTCTCCGAAGGCATGACGACCGATGATGATGGGTTCGGTCCATCCCTGTACATAACGGGGAATATTGCTGCAAATGATCGGTTCCCGGAATACGGTCCCTCCCACTATATTACGGATGGTGCCGTTGGGCGATTTCCACATCTGCTTCAAGCCGAATTCCTTCACACGAGCCTCATCCGGTGTGATGGTAGCACACTTTATACCTACATTGTATTTTTTGATGGCCTCGGCTGCTTCTACCGTCACCTGGTCATCCGTCGCGTCGCGATATTGTATGCTGAGGTCATAATATTTGATATCCAGGTCGAGATAGGGTAAGATCAGTTGCTCCTTGATAAAGGACCAGATGATACGGGTCATCTCATCGCCATCCAACTCAACGACAGGATTGTTTACTTTTATCTTTTGCATGTAATAGGATTATCGTTCATTCATCGGGACAAAGGATTGTTTCTCACGTACATTTTTGTATGCAGGACGAATCAGCCGCTTGCTGGCGAAATTCATCTCTTCGATCCGGTGGGCCGACCAACCTACAATACGTGCCATCGCAAAGAGCGGTGTAAACACTTCCGGCGGTAATCCGATAGCGTCGTATACAAATCCTGAATAGAAGTCCACGTTGATACAAGTCCGTGCTTTGGCCGTACTCTTTTTGAAGCCGAGGAATACTTCCACAGCACGCTCCTCTATCAATTCCATAAAGGCGAACTCCTCTCCACGGCCTTTTTCTTTTGCCAGGTCACGTGCCATCTCTTTCAATAATATGGCACGGGGATCGCTGATTGTATATACCGCATGCCCGATACCATAGATAAGGCCGGTACGGTCGTACACTTCTTTTCTCAATATTCTGTTCAGATAATCGTCCACCTGTTGTTGGCTCGTCCAATCCTTTACATTTTGCTTCATGTCATCCAGCATACCCTGCACCTTGATATTGGCTCCTCCATGGAGAGGCCCTTTCAAGGAACCGATACCCGCCGCAATAGCAGAATAGGTATCAGTCTCTGTAGAACTGGTAACACGCACTGAGAAAGTGGAGTTATTTCCTCCACCGTGCTCGGCATGGAGGATCAATGCCAAATCGAGAATTTTCACATCGAGTTCGGTATAGTTGTTGCGCCCCTTCATCATGAAAAGGAAGTTTTCAGCCACCGACCGGTCTTCATAAGGATGACGGATATGCAATGAACGCCCCATCTGGTCATGCCGCAGCACCTGATAAGCATAGGCTATGATGGTAGGGAATTTGGCAATCAGGTTGATGGATTGTTTGATGAGATTTTCAGGAGAGATATCATCCGGATTCTCATCGTATGTGTAAAGCTCCAGTACGCTCCTGGCGAGAATATTCATAATATTCCCCCCTTTCAATGCCATAATATTCATTGTCGCCCTATGGTTTAACGACATCGTCTGGGCAATCAGTTGCTCCACAGCTTTGAGCTCCTCTTTGTTGGGTAACCGGCCCGAAAGAAGTAGGAAAGTAGTTTCCTCGAATCCCAGGCGATTTTCCTGCTGAACTCCTTTAACCAAGTCTTCCACGTCCATTCCCCGATAAAAAAGTTTACCCGGGACAGGACTCAAAGTGCCGTCCGGCTGACGTTCATACCCTACAACATCCCCTACACGGGTAAGTCCGGCAAGCACACCCGAATGGTCTTCATTACGAAGGCCGCGCTTCACCCCCATCTTAGTAAAAAGATCCTTGTCTATATTGCTTGTGAAGGCAACGGAATCCGACAATATTTTCCTCAATTGTTCATTATCCATAGTGATTCTATTTTATTTATTATTCAGTTATTCTTCTAAAGGGTGAAAAAGGACTGGTATTCCTGTCTTTTTAACATCGGCCCCTCTGTTTTTGTTTACAAAAGCAAACTATTTTTCCTGTCCACCTCCTTATAAGTTTTCAATCACCTTACGGGAAAAATCGGATGTCGATAATGGTTTCCCGTTTTCCATAAACCGTGCCAGATCAGAAGTCGCATACCCGTCTTCAAAAAGTGTCTCCAATGCGGCCGTAATGAGATCACCTGCTTCCTGCCATCCCAGATACTCCAGCATCATTACTGCTGATAGCAGTAGGGAACAGGGATTGGCCTTGTTTTTCCCTACAATATCGGGAGCAGTGCCATGAGTAGCCTCAAAAATAGCATGCCCCGTATAATAGTTGATATTGGCACCAGGTGCGATACCAATGCCTCCTACCATAGCCGCCAACTGGTCGGAGATATAGTCACCGTTCAGGTTAAGGGTCGCGATCACTGAATATTCTTCCGGTTTAAGGAGCGTATTCTGTAGAAACGCATCGGCAATCACATCCTTGATAAAGACCTTCCCCGACTCAATAGCGTCATTATAAGCCTCTACCGCTTTTTCCAGACCTTGTTCTGCCTTTATCCTGTTGAAAATATGTTCTGTAAATGTCTGATCAGGGAACTCCCGCTCAGCAAGGGCATAACCCCATTTCTTGAAACCTCCCTCGGTAAATTTCATGATGTTCCCCTTATGTACCAGGGTTACGGAAGGTAACCGGTGTTCCAGGGCATATTCTATTGCCGCTCTCACCAACCGTTCCGTTCCTTCCACTGAAACGGGTTTTACGCCCAGCGAGGTAGTCTCCGGAAAACGGATCTTCCCTACCCCCATCTCTTCCTGCAGGAATTTCAATACCTTTTTTAATTCCGGAGTCCCGGCAGCCCACTCGATACCGGCATAGATATCCTCGGTATTTTCGCGGAAAATAGTGACATGCACCTTCTCAGGATGCAACAATGGTGTAGCCACACCTTTGAACCATCGCACGGGACGAAGGCAGACATAAAGGTCCAGCTCCTGGCGCAGCGCCACATTCAGGGAACGGATCCCCTCTCCTACCGGCGTAGTAAGCGGGCCTTTTATTCCTACCAGACAATGTCGGAAAGCATCCATCGTTTCGTCCGGCAACCAACTTCCTACTTCATTATAAGCTTTTTCACCGGCCAGTACTTCTTTCCACTCGATTTTTCGTTTTCCTTCGAATGCCTTGTCAACAGCATTGTCCACAATTTTCTGCACATGAAGGGAAATTTCTTTTCCTATCCCGTCACCCTCAATAAAAGGGATAACGGGATGGTCGGGCACCACAAGCCGGTCGTTTTCTCGGGTTATATATTGCATAAATCATCAAATCTTCAAATCAATTCTTCATCGCATTCAGAGCACTCCCCGCCTTGAACCACTCAATTTGCTGTTGGTTATAGGTATGGGCTACTTCAACACTATCTTTTGTCCCATCCGCATGAAGTAGTTCCACGATGAGGTTTCTACCGGGAGTAAAATCCTTTAATCCTTTCACACTGATCTTATCCCTTTCCTGCACCTTATCATAGTCTTCCTTGTTGACAAAGGTAAGCGCCAGCATACCCTGTTTCTTCAGGTTGGTCTCATGAATACGGGCAAACGATTTGACCAGGATCACCTTCACGTTGAGGTGACGCGGCTCCATGGCGGCATGCTCACGGCTCGAACCTTCCCCATAATTTTCTTCGGCCACAACCACAGAGCCGACTCCTTCAGACTTAAATTTCCGGGCCAGCGCCGGTACGGGTGAATATTCCATGGTTCCGGGATCAAGTACCGAATTGGTCTCATCACTGAAAGCATTCACCGCCCCAATCAGCATGTTGTCTGAGATATTGTCGAGATGTCCACGGAAACGGAGCCATGGTCCGGCCATGGATATATGATCGGTGGTACATTTTCCTTTTACTTTGATAAGTAACGGCAATCCTGTATAGTCCTCACTATTCCAGGCAGGGAACGGTTCCAGTTTTTGTAAGCGGTTCGAATTGGGATCGATAGATACCTGCACATTGCTTCCATCCCGGGAAGGCGCCAGATATCCCGCATCTTTCACATCATATCTTCCGGGCGGCATTTCGAAACCGGTCGGTTCAACCAACTTCACCCACTCCCCTCTTTCATTTTGAAGGGTGTCGGTCAACGGATTGAAACAGAGGTCACCGGCAATGGTCAACGCCGCCACTAATTCGGGGGATGTCACAAACGCATGGGTATTGGGATTACCGTCATTCCGCTTTGCAAAATTACGGTTAAACGAAGTTACGATGGAATTGGGACGGTCCTTTACCTCATCTTCACGCTTCCACTGACCAATACAGGGACCGCAGGCATTGGCTATAATGGTGGCACCCGCCTCTTCGAAGACTTCCAGTATACCGTCACGTTCAGCCGTATACCGGATCTGCTCCGAACCGGGGTTGATCAGGAACTGTGCTTTCACGGGCACATCCTCATTACGCGCCTGTTTCACTATGGAAACCGCCCGGGTAAGATCTTCATACGATGAATTGGTACAGGAGCCTATCAATCCCACTTCCATTCTTTGCGGAAAGTTATTCTCTTTCACAGCCCTACCGAATTCCGAAATAGTATATGCCGCATCGGGAGTAAACGGCCCGTTGATATGCGGCTCCAGAAGAGAAAGATCTATTTCTATCAACTGGTCATAATATTTTACGGGGTCCGCAACCACCTCGGGGTCGGGCTGCAGGTATTCCATCACCCTGCGGGCTTCGTCAGCCACCTCTTTTCTTCCGGTACCTTCCAGATAGGCGGCCGATTTTTCGTCGAACGGGAAGATCGAAGTGGTAGCTCCCACTTCGGCACCCATATTACAAATGGTTCCCTTCCCCGTGGCAGAGAGCGATTCAGCCCCTTCGCCAAAATATTCGATAATGGCATTGGTTCCCCCTTTCACGGTAAGAATACCCGCCACTTTTAGTATCACATCCTTAGGTGCCGTCCATCCCGACAGCTTCCCGGTCAGTTTCACACCGATCAGTTTCGGCATTTTCAATTCCCATGGCAAACCGGCCATCACATCCACTGCATCGGCACCACCCACACCAATGGCTATCATACCCAGCCCTCCTGCGTTGGGTGTATGCGAGTCGGTACCCACCATCACTCCACCGGGAAAAGCGTAATTCTCAAATACTACCTGGTGAATGATTCCCGCACCCGGTTTCCAGAAGCCGATCCCATATTTATTAGAGACATCGCGGAGGAAATCATAGACTTCCCTATTGGTCATATTGGCTGTCTCAAGGTCGGTTTCAGCATTCTTATATGCCTGGATCAAATGGTCGCAATGGACAGTAGAAGGTACCGCCGCACTGGTACGCCCCGAATTCATCAATTGAAGCAGTGCCATCTGCGCGGTAGCATCCTGCATCGCCACCCGGTCAGGGGCAAAATCCACATAATCGGTGGCACGTTGATAATTTTTTACCGGAACCCCGGGCCAAAGATGGGAGAAAAGTATCTTTTCTGTCAAAGTCAAAGGACGTTGTAAAACCTCTTTTGCATGCCGGATCTTTTCAGGAAGATGATCATACACCTTTCGAATCATGTCAATATCAAAAACCATAAGGATTGAGTATTAAATATATTGTTTTTTTAAATTCAATTTAACTGCTATGCACCGCCATTCAACTTTTTAACACGTACCATTCCGTAAATGTTCGGCTAATTCAGAGAAAGTTATCGCGGTTATACCATAGATAAAATCTATACCTCGAGGTGAGGCATCAAGATGAAAAATTGAATGCTGAATACTTTAACCGCTTATTAACGTTTAAGACATGAGTAAGTTCAAAAAAACTTTTCCTTATCTGGAAAATAATCTTAACTTTGTCCTCAAATTGGATGTAAGAGAAAAGGACATTTTACCATTGTTTCATGATCGAACACGAAGGAATTATTGAGAAAATCAACGACCATCAAGTGACCGTACGTATCCTACAACAATCGGCTTGCAGTGCGTGTCATGCCAAAGGTGTCTGCATGGCCGCAGACTCGAAAGAGAAGTTGGTCGAGGTAGTCGACTTTTCCGGCCGGTTTCGCAAAAACGAACGGGTCATCATCGAGGGGAAAGAGTCGATGGGCCACAAGGCTGTTTTCTGGGCGTTTGTTCTTCCGCTGATTATACTCATCTTAACGCTTATTCTCTCCCTATCGTTGTGGAACTTCAGTGAAATTGAAGCAGCGATAAGTGCCATGGTTGCTCTTATCCCCTATTATTTGATCCTTTATCTCCTGAGAAAAAAAATGGCAAACTCGTTTCAATTCACTATAAAAAAGTGGGAAATCTGCGAGTAAGTGAGGGCAAAGTAAGTTTACTTAAATTTGCCGAGCGATAGCAGATTGCGCGAAGCGAAAAGTGAAATGGTGGAAAGGTGAAAAAGTGGAATGGGAGACTTTCAATCCCAAATTTTTAGTTCTTAGTTTTTAGTTCTTAGTTTAAAATTATGAGTGTATTACTTACTGCCGTTGTAACATTAGGTGTAATTGGCGCCGGTAGCGCAGCCATATTATACCTGATAGGGCAAAAATTCAAGGTGGATGAAGATCCTCGCATACAGGAGGTTCAGGATGCCTTACCCGCAGCCAACTGTGGAGGCTGCGGATTTCCCGGATGCGCAGCATTCGCATCGGCCTGTGTAAAAGCAGAAACATTAGACGGTCTCAACTGTCCCGTAGGAGGCCAGCCCACTATGGACAAAGTAGCCGCGATTCTGGGGCAAACCGCTCCGGTGGCTGTAAAAAAGATAGCTGTGGTACGTTGTAGCGGAACCTGTGAGCATCGTCCCCGCACCAACCTCTATGATGGTATATCGAACTGTACTATCGCCGCAGCGCTTTATGGAGGCGACACCGGATGTTCTTTCGGCTGCCTGGGTCTGGGCGACTGTGTGGAATCCTGCACTTTCGACGCCATCCATATCAACCCGGAGACCATGCTTCCCGAAGTGGTGGAAGACAAATGTACCGCCTGTGGTGCTTGTGTGAAAGCCTGCCCGAAAGATATTATCGAATTGCGTAAGCAAGGTCCCAAATCACGAAGGATCTATGTCAGTTGTGTGAATGAAGAAAAAGGCGGCGTGGCCAGAAAGTCGTGCGAAGTGGCATGTATCGGGTGCAGCAAATGCCAGCAGGTTTGTCCTTTCGAAGCCATCACCATTACCAATAACCTGGCTTATATCATTGACGACAAGTGCAGATTGTGCCGTAAATGCGTGCCGGTCTGCCCCACCAACTCTATTCTGGAATTGAATTTCCCGCCACGGAGAGACAAATCACCCAAAGAGGAAGCAGCTACAGTTGACGCATAAGATTAAGAATACTATATATGTTAAAAACTTTCAGAATTGGCGGTATTCACCCTAAAGATAAGAAGGTCTCTGCCGGGAATGCAATACAACCCATTGCCATTCCCAATCAGGTGATCATTCCGCTGGGCCAACACATCGGCGCACCCTGCCAGCCCGTGGTAAAGAAAGGCGACACTGTAAAGGTAGGAACTCTTATCGGCAAGACCGTAGGATTCGTTTCAGCCAATATCCACTCATCCGTGTCGGGGACCGTGTTAAAAATCGACAAAGCAGTGGATGCAAGTGGATACAGGCGTGATGCCGTGTTCATCAAAGTGGAGGGTGATGAGTGGGAAGAATCGGTCGACCGCTCATCCGATCTAAAAAAAGAGTGTAACCTCTCATCTAAAGAGATCCTCGACAAAATCGCCGCTGCCGGCATTGTCGGTATGGGTGGAGCGACATTTCCTACCCACGTGAAACTCACCCCTCCCCCGGGTTCAAAACCGGAGATACTGATCATCAACGGCGTGGAGTGTGAGCCTTGGCTTACTTCCGACCACCGTGTAATGATGGAGAAAACGGAAGAGATCATGGTGGGCATCACCATCGTGATGAAAGCATTGAATGTAGACAAAGCCATCATCGGTATTGAGAACAATAAGAAAGATGCTATCGAAAAATTCGGGAAAAGTGCGGAAAATTATCCCGGCATCACCGTGGAAGCCCTGAAAGTACAATATCCGCAAGGGGGGGAGAAACAACTGATCGATGCCCTGACCGGCCGGCAGGTACCAAGCGGCGCCCTGCCTATCTCTGTAGGCGCAGTGGTACAAAACGTGGGAACCGTACTCGCTATCTATGAGGCGGTACAAAAAAATAAACCATTGATAGAAAGGGTGGTGACCGTTACAGGAAAAGATGTAAAACAACCCTGCAACATCCTCTCACGGGTAGGTATTCCGGTAGGCAACCTGATCGACGCCGCCGGAGGGCTCCCGGAAACCACCGGCAAGATCGTCAGTGGTGGGCCCATGATGGGAAAGGCGCTGGCAAGCACCGATGTGCCGGTAACCAAAGGAACCTCGGGTATATTGGTCATTCCTACCTTGGAAGCCAAACGGAAAGCGATGAAGGATTGTATCCGTTGCGCCAAATGTGTAAGTATCTGTCCGATGGGACTGAATCCCACTCTGTTAATGAACCTGACAGAATTCGAAGTATGGGACGGGGCAGAAAAACAGCGTATTACCGATTGTATTGAATGCGGTTCATGCAGTTATACATGTCCCGCAGACCGGCCATTGCTCGATTATATAAGGTTGGGCAAAGGTAGAGTGAACTCAATTATCAGGACACGAAAAACTAACGCTTAGATTAACTTTAGATATGGAAAACAAACTGGTTGTTTCCCCTTCACCCCATATTCATAGCGGGGACACGATTGAAAAAAATATGTACGGGGTGCTTATCGCTCTTATTCCGGCGTTTCTGGTCGCATTATATGTCTTCCGGCTCGACGCGCTGATCATTACCGCCCTGGCAGTACTCTTTTGCGTGGGATTTGAATATCTCATCGTAAAGTATGTTATGAAAAAGACCCCGACTGTATCTGACGGGTCAGCCATCATTACCGGTGTTTTACTGGCGTTCAACATCCCATCTAACCTGCCCATATGGATACTGGCATTGGGATGCCTGTTCGCCATCGGCGTGGCGAAACTCTCTTTCGGAGGGTTGGGAAATAATATCTTTAATCCCGCTATTGCAGGACGTATATTCCTGTTGATCTCGTTCCCAGCACAGATGACCGTATGGCCGGCACCTGAAACCGCTACCACCATTGATGCTGTCACCTCGGCGACCGTTTTGGGTAACCTGAAATCGACTCCGGAACTGCTACCCTCTTTACAAACCATGTTCCTGGGTACCGAGGCCGGTTCCTTGGGTGAGATGAGCGCACTGGCTTTGCTTCTTGGCTTAGGTTGGTTGCTCTGGAAGAAAGTCATCACATGGCATATCCCTGTCTCTATCATGGCTACCGTAACCATTTTCACAGGGATATTGTATATTTTCAACCCCATCCCGCTCTATAACCCGTTGATCCATCTTTTCTCGGGAGGATTGATGCTGGGAGCCATCTTCATGGCCACCGACTATGTAACGTCGCCCATGACAAAAAAGGGAATGCTTATTTACGGTGCCGGCATTGGCTTTATCACAGTGGCCATCCGCCTCTGGGGAGCTTATCCCGAGGGAGTTTCGTTCGCTATCCTACTGATGAATGCCTTAACGCCGCTGATCAACAATTATACAACACCTAAACGATTCGGGGAGGTAGTGAAACATGGCTAAAATACAATCATCATTTAAAAATATGTTCCTGTCGCTGTCGCTGATCTGTCTTACGGTAGCCGTACTGCTGGCACAGGTAAATAAAATGACGGCAAAACCGATCGCGGACGCCAAAGCGATGAAACTGCAGAACGCCATCAGCGAAGTGGTGCCGGAATTCGATAACGACCCGACCACCGAGGCATTCCTGATGCCGGCCGGACCAGGTGACTCACTGTTGGTTTATCCGGCAAAGAAAGGAGACCAGATTGTGGGATACGCACTCAACACTTACTCCAATAACGGGTTCAGCGGTAACATCCAGGTCATGGTCGGTTTCGACATGGAGCATAAGATCGTGAACTATTCGGTATTGGCGCACGCCGAGACACCGGGGTTGGGATCAAAGATGTCGGAGTGGTTCAGGGACGTGGCTAAACCGTCGCAATCCGTCGTCGGAAGGGATCTGTCTAAAGGCGCACTGTCCGTTTCGAAAGACGGCGGAGATGTGGATGCCATTACCGCGTCGACCATCACTTCAAGGGCATTCCTCGAAGCGGTCAACAGAGCTTACGCTGCTTATCTGGAAAGTAAAAATAATATCGAACAAGATACAACATCGCAGGAAGGAGGGAACAACAATGAATAATAATCTCAAAGTGCTGGTTAACGGCATTATTAAAGAGAATCCTATTTTCGTACTGCTACTGGGAATGTGTCCTACATTGGCGACCACCAGTTCAGCCATTAACGGAATGAGTATGGGGCTGGCAACTATGTTCGTACTGACTTGCTCTAACGCGGTCATCTCTATGCTGAAAAATCTGATCCCGGACATGGTGCGTATCCCTGCCTATATCGTGGTAATCGCCACATTTGTAACCATCATCGAAATGATGATGAAAGCCTATGTACCTGCTCTGGCAGATAGCTTAGGCATATTTATCCCGCTGATCGTGGTAAACTGTATCGTACTGGGACGTGCAGAGTCATTTGCTTCAAAGAACGGTGTACTCCCTTCTGTCTTCGATGGTATTGGTATCGGCCTGGGATTTACTTTCGCACTCACCCTGTTGGGTGCTGTACGTGAATTACTGGGTACCGGAAAAATTTTCTCACTGAATATCTATCCCGAGCAGTTCGGATCATTGATATTTGTATTGGCTCCAGGAGCTTTCATCGTGTTAGGATTCCTGATCGCCATTTTTAATAAGCTTCAAAAGAAAGAATCCAACTAATCCCTGAATGATTATGGAAATTATAGGAATCATTATTGTTGCCATATTTGTCAACAACGTCGTACTGGCCCAGTTCCTGGGTATCTGCCCGTTTCTGGGTGTATCAAAGAAAGTGGATACTGCCATCGGTATGGGATTGGCTGTCACCTTTGTAATGACCATCGCTACCATCGTCACATTTCTTCTTCAAAAGGGGATTCTCGAAGCATTCGGACTGGAATACCTGCAGACCATTACCTTTATCCTGGTAATCGCAGCATTGGTGCAGATGGTGGAGATTATCCTTAAAAAAATATCTCCCTCTCTTTACCAGGCGTTGGGCGTATTTCTGCCGCTTATCACTACTAACTGTGCCATCCTGGGGGTTGCCATCCTAGTTACACAGAAAAATTACAATCTGTTGGAGTCGGTTATTTACGCAATTGCCACATCCATTGGCTTCGCACTGGCATTGATCATTTTTTCCGGAATTCGTGAACAACTGGCACTCACAAAAGTACCCAAGGCAATGAAAGGGATTCCCCTCGCACTGATTACCGCCGGTATCATGGCCATGGCGTTTATGGGATTCTCCGGCATTGACCAGGCGTTTAAATAGTGGTTAGGTGGACTGGTGGACAGGAAAAAGTGGAAAGGTGGAAAGGTGGTAAAAGTGTAAGTAATTCCTAAATCTTAAATTAGTAATGTTAAACCATTCCATGAAAAGGATGTCATATTGCTAAAGAAAGAAATGAAGTTTCACCCTTTAAAAACTACGGATATGAAAGCTTTAAGACACCCCCTCATTCTCTCGGTAATTGCACTGGTATTCTGGTCATGCGGTACTCCCCGGAACTACGTTTACTCCCAGGGATACGATGAATACTATTACGAAGAGGAATATTATGACAACGGTGCGAGAGGTGGTATATCGTTCAACGTATTCTATAACGAACTGAACCGTCACGGAAGATGGATCAACGATCGCCACTACGGCCGCATCTGGATTCCCAATGTGGGCAGGGACTTTCATCCGTATGCGACCAATGGGTATTGGGTGATGACGGACTACGGAAACACCTGGGTGTCGAGCTTCTCCTGGGGATGGGCACCTTTCCACTACGGACGCTGGTATTACGATGACTACTACGGATGGGCATGGGTTCCCGGCTACGAATGGGCACCTGCATGGGTAAGCTGGAGAAGCGGAGGCGGTTATTACGGATGGGCACCTATGGGACCCGGAGTCAACATCAATATCAATATAAATATTCCGGGGAGCTACTGGACTTTCCTGCCCACCAGATACATGTATGACCGTCGCATGCACAGGCATTATAACAGGTACAGCCCGACTATCTATAACAGGACGACTGTCATCAACAATACTTATATATATAACGATAACCGCTATTACAGCGGCCCGAGTGCCAGGGACTACGAACGTGAGACAGGACGGAAAGCCACGGTACGCCGGCTCGAAAGCAATAATAATAGTTCCGGCAGGGCAACAAGGGTCAGCGGTAACGCAGTGAGTGTATATCGTCCCGATGCCAACAGCGGCAGAACGACCAATACACGATCTTCTGTAAGCGGCAGAAGCACAACCACAGACAGAAGTAACAGCAGCGGAACCGTCAGAAGCAGTAACAGCAACACCAGGGTTACTGAAGGAGCTAATTCAGGCAGGACATCTACCACAAACCGCAATGCAACAGTAAGGTCTTCGGAGAGTTCCACAAGGAGCAACTCAACCAACACCAGAAGCAGCAGTACGGTTAGTCCGGAACGTTCCACCAGAAGCAACAGCAGTACAACGGTTACACCCGAACGTTCCACCAGAAGCAACAGCGGTACGACAGTCAGATCACAAAGTTCTTCGAGCAGCAATGACAGGAGCACCACAGTAAGATCTCAAGGAAATTCTTCCGGCGGAAGCAACAGCAGCTCGGTGACGAACACGGGAAGCAACTCGTCCAACACCAGAAGTACAACTACAACTCGTTCGAGTTCAAGTTCATCGAGGAGCAACAGTGAAGGCAGTACAGTCAGATCGAGTTCCAGCTCTTCCGGCAGAAGCAGTGGCACCACCACCTCCACATCAAGGAGCAGCAACGAAAACAGCAGCTCCGGCAGATCTTCCGGACGGAGGTAAACGCTTATAGAGTATCATTACTATGTAATAGGAACCCCCGAAAGTTAAACAAAAACTTTCGGGGGTTCCTTTATTCTAAAGCGACTTCTCTTGGACTGCAGTTTGTTTACAGTTTCTCTACATCTTCGATCGGAAGACCGGTTATCTCAGAGATAAGATCGAAAGACATATTCCTCTCTTTCATATTCCGGGCAATTTCCAGTTATTTTTTCCTTTCGCCTTTTTTTTCACCAAAGCTTATCTCCGCCAATCGGTCACGATAGGCTCTAATATCTGCATCGTACATCCGACGCTCTTCTTTAGTCAAAGAAGCCAAATCAGCAATTTCCTCCAATTTTTTAAAAATAGGCTTCTCTTTTTTGAACGGTATTGCTTCTATCGTTTTCATATTCTTTAGTATGTATAACCATTTGTCTAATTTTGTTTTACATCCCGTTTCACTTTTCGTAAAGTAAGGGAACTCTATAAAAATGAAAAGAATAAAATCATTAATGCGTTAAAAGAAGCCACAACACAAATTAATAGAAATTTATCCCGTAATAATTCATAAAGTTACGAGGGAATAAGCTTCTTCAATCAATCCAACGTTTGGTCAATTGTCCGTATTGATCGATACGGCGATCGCGGAAGAAGGGCCACCAGCGGCGTACATTTTCGGTACGCTGCCTGTCGATTTCAATAATATGGATCACTTCCTCTCCGTCGGCACGATATAAAAACTCTCCCTGTGGTCCACAGACAAAACTGTTTCCCCAGAAATGGATGCCGTTGGTGAGTCCGGACGGGTCGGGTTCAAAACCGGTGCGGTTCACGGCGACAACAGGCAGGCCATTGGCTACGGCATGTCCCCGCTGCAATGTGACCCAGGCATCGAGTTGGCGTTGTTTTTCCTCTTCAGTATCGGTGGATTCCCAACCGATGGCAGTAGGATAGATCAGTAGTTCGGCCCCGGCCAGGGCCATCAAACGTGCCGCTTCGGGATACCACTGGTCCCAGCAGACCAATACGCCCAATTTGCCGACCGACGTCTCAATGGGATGAAAACCCAAATCACCGGGGGTAAAGTAGAACTTCTCGTAATAGGCAGGATCATCAGGGATATGCATCTTCCGGTATTTACCGGCAATAGAACCGTCTTTTTCAATCACTACCGCCGTATTATGGTAGAGGCCGGCAGCACGCTTTTCAAACAAAGAAAGCACAATCACCACTTCCAACTCTTTTGCCAACTGACCAAATGAGTCGGTGGACGGACCGGGAACAGTTTCCGCCTGGTCAAAAATAGCCGTATCCTCGGTTTGACAGAAATAGAGCCCGTTATGCAACTCCTGCATTACTATCAACTCCGCCCCGTCCCGGGCCAGTTGTCTGACCTTTTGCTGTAAACGCCTTACATTTTCTTCCCTATCGGGCGAATTGGCTTGTTGAATAATTCCGACTCGCATATAAAATTACCAATTACAAATTACTAATTACTAATGTCTTGGAAGTTCCTATTACTTCTCAGTTCTTGACTTAAAAATCTTGGTTCTTAGTTCAGATATTCTCCCTTTCTCCCACTCACCCAGTCTCCCTCTCTCCCAGTCTCCCAGTCTCCAACTCACTCAGTCTCTAAACCTTTCCACTTAGGCACTTTACCACTTAACCACTTAGGCACTTTTTTTCAGACAAAACCGATGGGAAACTGCATGGTCACGCAGTGTAACGAGCCATGTTGCCGGATAAGGGGCCTGCAATCGATACCCACCACCTCTCTGTCAGGAAAAACTTTTTGCAGTTGTTTTTTCGCAATTTGATCTTTGTGTGTACCATAGAAAGGCACTAATACCGTTCCGTTGATAATAAGGAAATTGGCATACGTGGCGGGAAGACGATCCCCATCGCAATACGCGGCATCGGCCATAGGCAGACCGATCAGCCGATAGGGTCGGCCATCGTAGGCAATAAACGACTCCAACTCCTTTTCCATCACTTTTAATGTCTCATAATGCTCATCATCAGGATCATCACATTTCACATAGGCAATGGTATGCTCATCGCAGAAACGGGCGAGTGTATCGACATGGCTGTCGGTATCATCGCCTGCAAGATATCCATGATAGAGCCACAAAATACGCTCAGCACCGAGGGATTGTTTGAGGTAATCGCCGATCTCATCCTGCGTCATCAGTTGATTGCGGTTGGGAGCCATGAGGCACTCCGCGGTGGTAAGTATCGTTCCCTTCCCGTCCGTCTCTATGGACCCTCCCTCCAGAATAAAATTCAGATTATTCCGATAAGCTACGTCAGGCCGGAAAACGGCTCTTTCGAATAGCTTACCCGTAATCAGGTTATCACGGTTGGCAGCAAATTTCAAGCCCCACCCATTGAAACCAAAATCCGAAATCGCAGGTTTGTCATCAATAAAGAGTGAAATGGCACCGTGATCCCTCGCCCAGGTATCGTTACTTTCTATCTCCGTACAAATAAGGCTTTTCCGTTCCTCCTTCGAGAAATGGCTCTCCACTTCACCGGCATCACTGCAGACCACCAGTAACTTTTCCCGTTTGAGTATTTCTTTCGATAGGGCGACATAACAAGCGGTAACCTCTTCCAGATCGCCTGCCCAATCGGTATTGGCATGCGGCCAGGTAATCTGGACCGCACTCTGGGGGTACCATTCGGCCGGGAAAAAGACATCCTGCATACTGCTATCCCTCCATATTGCCCCGGACGATACCGCGGCTCGACGTACGGACGAATTCCAGAATATAATTACGATCTTCCGTTTCAGGCAGTTCTTTCTCGATTCGTTCCCTTGCCTGGGTAAAATTGAAACCGGACTGGTAAAGGTAACGGTATATCTCCTGAATAGAATTGATGCGTTCACTGGTAAAACCGCGGCGACGCAATCCTACTATGTTTAACCCTACGAAAGTAATGGGTTCACGTCCTACCATCACAAAAGGAGGAATATCCTTACCTATTTTAGCCCCTCCTTGTATCATCACATGGGCGCCGATTTTGGTGAACTGATGTACTAACGCCCCCCCGCTGATAATCGCATAATCATCAATTTCCACTTCTCCTGCCAGTTGGGTGGAATTACTCAGGATGACATGGTCGTTGAGCACACAATCATGGGCAATATGACAATATGCCATAATCAGGCAATTGGATCCTATTTTGGTGAATCCTTTGGAGGCAGTACCCCGGTTTACGGTGGCACACTCGCGTATGACGGTATTATCTCCGATAATCGCTTGTGTATCTTCACCGCGGAATTTAAGGTCTTGCGGAATACCGCCCACTGTGGCATGAGGAAAGATAGTACAATTATTTCCGATATGTGCTCCCGACAACACCGTGGATTGCGTCATCACCCGGGTGCCATCTCCTATTTCCGTATTGCGGTCGACATAAGCAAATGGTTCTACAATTACATTATCTCCGAGTTTGGCCTCAGGATGCACATAAGCTAAAGATGAAATATTATTCATGTGTTCGGTTTATCTTATTTATTTTTGATGATTTGTGCTGTAAAATCGGCTTCGGAGACAACCTTGTCTCCAAGAAATGCAAGTCCACGCATAGTAGCAATACCCCTGCGCATTTCGCTGGTGAGTTCTACCCTGAAAATAATGGTATCACCCGGTACCACTTTATGACGGAACTTCACATTGTCGATCTTGAGGAAATAGGTGGAATATCTCTCCGGTTCATCCAATCCGGAAAGTACAAGCAATCCCCCCGTCTGGGCCATGGCTTCTACCTGCAATACGCCGGGCATGACCGGTTCCTGCGGGAAATGACCTGCAAAAAAAGGCTCGTTGGTCGTAATATTTTTCACTCCTACAATGAATTTATCCGTCTTCTGTATAATTTTATCCACCATCAGGAAAGGATAACGGTGAGGCAACAATTCCCGGATACGGTTATTATCCATCACCGGTGGCTGCATCATATCATATACAGGCGGTTGCACTTCATTGATTTTAATATCTTTACGAATCATACGCGCTAATTGATTATTGATCTTGTGTCCGGGACGCGTGGCAATAAGGCGGCCTTTGATTGGCTTACCAACCAGCGCCATATCTCCTATGATATCAAGCAATTTGTGCCGGGCAGGTTCATTGGGGAACATCAATTCACGATTGTTCAGATAACCCAATTCATTCGCATTATGATGCGGCACATTCAGTTCATCGGCTATATCGTCCAACTCTTTCTGTGACAATTTTCTTTCATAAATCACAATCGCATTATCGAGATTCCCCCCCTTGATAAGGCCGGCCTTGCGCAGCTGTTGGATTTCGCGTACAAATACGAAAGTACGTGAAGGAGCAATCTCCGTCTCATAATCGGTGACGTTATCCATCGACGCCGATTGGTTAGGAATAAATCTTGAGTCGAATTCTATAAAAGAATTAATACAGAAATCATCATCGGGCAGCATTGTCAACTTTGAGCCGGTCTCCGGATCGGATACTTCGATCTTCTTGCGTACCACATAGAAATCTTTGTCTTTATCCTGCTCCCGGATACCTGCCTTTCGAATCTCCCTTACATATTCAATGGCACTTCCGTCGAGGATGGGGAATTCAGATGCATTGACTTCGATCAGGCAGTTGTCGACATCCAGAGCGAATAAGGCAGAAAGTCCATGTTCGACGGTACTGACGGTTACATTTCCTTTACCGACTACTGTGCCGCGCTGCGTATGTACTACATTTTCGGCTAAAGCCTCAATCACCGGTTGATTTTCAAGATCTATCCGCTTTATCTTATATCCATGGTCGACAGGTGCAGGATTGAAAGTAACTATAATATCCAATCCGGTATGAAGACCTACACCGCTTAATGTGAAGCTGTCTTGTAATGTTTTTTGTTTCATATAATAAAACTATCTACTATTTCTCATTTTCCCTATTTTTGTGCAAAGATAACATCAACTAAACAATTTCACCCTATTACGGTTCAACAAAGTGCATATTTACTATTGCAAATGATCTGTTGCACAGGTTCTTTTCTAAATTTGTGAGAAGCGTACTATATTTATCAGGTGTATTATTAACAGGGCAGTAGTTCAATCTCCGGATTCAAACTTTTTCCTCAGCTCTGACAGTTCTTTTTCCAGAGCATTGAGTTGCCGGTACATATCCGGCAGTTTGGGCATGATGATGCTTGACTTAAAGAAACTTTTCACAGGCATAGCAGGAGAACCGATAATTTCCGAGCCTTCTTTGATATTACTGATGATTCCGGACTGCGCACCGATCTGACTGTTTTTCCCGATAGTAATATGTCCGCCAATACCTACTTGTCCTCCAAACATACAATTTTCGCCGATCTTGGTAGAACCGGCAATACCTACTTGTGCGGCCATAGCAGTGTGCTCTCCAATTTCACAATTATGCGCTATTTGTATGAGATTATCGAGTTTCACGCCCTTTCTGATAATGGTAGAACCCATTACTGCACGGTCGATGGTAGTATTGGCTCCAATCTCCACATCATCTTCGATAATCACGTTTCCCAACTGCGGAATCTTATGGTATATATCTTCTTCTTTGGAAAAGCCAAAACCATCTGCCCCAATCACGGCTCCTGAATGCAAAATACAATCAGCCCCTATATGGCAATTATGGTATATCCTCACGCCGGGATAGACAACCGTATTTTTCCCGATCTTCACATTATCTCCGATATAAGACTGCGGATAGATCTTACAGCCATCGCCTATTTCAGCCTGGTCGCCAATATATGCAAACGCTCCCACATAAACCTCTTTTCCGAGATTTGCTGTAGGTGCGATAAAACTCATTGGCTCAGTACCATTCTTAGGGGGTGCGCTTTTATTTACCAACTCCATCAATGAGGCCAAAGCAGCATAAGCGTTGGGCACTTTAACGAGGGTGGCCCTGACGGGTCTTTCCGGCTCGAAATCACTGTTTACCAATACGATATCGGCTTCGGTATCATAAATATAATGGGTATATTTGAGATTGGCCAGGAAGGTGATGGTACCTGCTTTTCCCTCTTCTATCTTCGAAAAATTGGAAACTGTTACTTCCGGATTACCGATTATCTCACCTTTCAGAAAATCGGCTATTTGCTTGGCAGTGAAAGTCATTGAATATAACTATTTTGATTTTATGCTGTTGAAATCCCCACTGGTGGGTACTTTTTTAAGTCAAAGGGACATCAATAATCACTCAATTTTTATTTTTCAAGGCGCAAATTAACAACTTTTTTTTTATCTTGTCACAAATAAATTCATAATATACATTAAACAGGGCGTAATCTAAATTTTCGTGATTCAAATTTTATACCGTTCATTATTCACCATCGCTCCTCCGATCATCCTAAATCAATCAATCCGGGCTTTCCAACGCTTATGGCTCCACAACCAGCAGGATTTGTTTCTTTCAATACTTTTTTCCAGCAATTCCGCATATCTGGATGTGATAAAATTACGTTTGGTTGCACGGCTCTCCTCGCAGATAGGGATAAGGGTTACCCTGTATTTTCCTCTTTCGTATCGATCCATGTCCACATACACGACCGGGATATTTTGCAGCCGGGCAATGGATTCCACCCCCGACTGCATGATGCTGTCCTGGTTCAGGAAACGGGTAACGGTCGACCGGGGTGTTTTTTCGGCTGATTGATCAGCCAGAAAGAAATAAAAACTCTTACGGCCTTCATTTTCCATCATATAGGGAATGATACTGCCCGCTTCAACTGCCTTAGCCCTTTCCCTTTTCCTGAACAATATTTTCCGATAATCTTCCATTATACTGTTTGAAAGCCTGTTGCTCATCTGCTTATAGACACACACAAAGTCCGTATCACTGAATTGAGGATCGTTGAAATCAATTGCCTGATACAATGCGGCAGCCACCAATTCCCAATTCCCCGTATGTCCCAACAGAAAAATGATTTTCCCCTGTTTTTCAAAGATTTGGGAAATCAATTCCTTGTTGGACAGGCATACACTCTCTGCCACTTTTTTAGACGAAGAGGACATGTGCCACATCGATTCGAAAAGCACATCACAGAAATAAGTATAAAACCCTTTGGCAGTCTGTTCTATTTCCTTATAGTTGAGTTGGGGAAACGAACGGGCTATATTGATATTCACCACGTCAGAACGATAGTGCATTCCTTTTCTCAGGAAAGAAGCAAGCCAGTCCGAAAAAACGTAGAGTATCTTTAAAGGCAAATAAGAAAGCAACAGGAAAGGAATCAGGAAAATACGTATCATATATGTCTGTCTTCAAAGAAAATAATCAGGCGGTCAATCCCCCGTCGACAGGGATTACTGTTCCTGTAATATAGGAGGCTTGTTTGGATGCCAAAAAGCCGACCAGTTCAGCCACTTCATCCGCTTCTCCGATTCTTCCCGCCGGAATTTGTGCCTTGACAGCCTCTTTCTCCATATTCTCCAGCATGTCGGTCTGGATGAAACCGGGAGCCACCGCATTCACCGTAACACCTTTGCGGGCTATTTCCCTCGACAATGTCCTTGTAGCGGCAATAATAGCGCCTTTTGCCGCAGAATAATTGATCTGTCCGGGCATCCCCTTCAATCCCGAGACGGACGATATATTGATGATCCGCCCATATTTTCTGAGCAGCATTTTTTTAAGCAAGGGGCGGGTCACGTTATAAAAGCCGTGCAAGGAGATATCGATCACTTCATCCCATTCTTCCGGCACCATCCAAAGCATAAGGTTATCCCTGCAAATTCCCGCGTTATTGACCAGCACTTCGATATAATCGTCGGGATGACGGTCATTCCACAGCTCTAAAACCGATTCAGTTTCTTGCCGGTCAGAGACATCGAAACATAGGATTTCACCGTCCCCTCCGCTTTCTCTGACCAGTTGGAGTGTTTTTTCGGCCTCCTCCTGATGTGAACGGTAGTTGATAATCACATCATAATCCATCGCGGCCAGTTTTACACAAACCGCTCTCCCTATTCCGCGGCTACCACCGGTAACTAATGCATATTTCTTCATGTTCGTTGTTCATTGATTTTTACATCTTCACTAAAGTTAGACTATTTCTCGCTATGGCAAAGTTAAACAAGTTTGACTTTGCTCATTTAGCTTAACGAAATAGTTTTAAAACAGTATCTGCCCCGATAATTTCAGCGCAGGTGAAAAAAGAAGTCATGGATACTCCCAAAACGCCGTGCACAGAAAGATTTTGTCCCGTCAGGAACAGATTGGGAACAGGTGTTTTGGGTGTAAGGATGGTATAAGGCAATTCATTGTAATTTTTCCGAATGCCGTAAGCTGAACCTTCAACGGTACCGGTATAATCTCTCCATGTGAGTGGCGTGCTCGTATATACGGTCTCGATTGATTCCCTTAACCGGGGAATATGCCCCGAGGCAATATCAATGCAGTCATCCGCCCGCTTCGCCTTAAAATCAAGATAGCCCTGCCCTCTTTTTCCGACAGTGGTATGCTCCCATTCCCTGAGCTCTTCCCAATGCATGGGACTCAACAGATCGATGTGGGTCGCATAGGGACTGCCATTTTCCGGCACAGAATAACTCACAAAAACATATCGCTTCTGTCCGTTGTCCGGATAATGGTGATACGACCACACATCGTTACAGTTATGTATGTGAACGTTCCGGTTCAGGTAAGGAAGCCTGTTCTCTTTCAATTCCAGGTGTGCCGTGAAAATGCCGTATGTATTTTCAAGACGGCTGATGCGATTGCGGAATGAGCTACGGACGAGTTCCTTGTTTTGCAACAGATCGATCGTGGATGCAGGATGAATGTCTGAAATGAAAATCTTCGCTCCCCTCTCTTCGTCATTGTCGAGCAGCACCGAATTTATTTTCTCTTTACTGTTTTTCAACATCGTCACTTCCCGGTTTGTCATTACCGTGCCGCCCATTTTCTGAATGGCATCGGACAACGATTCCGCTATCAACGATCCACCGCCTTTCAACCTCCATGCGCTCTCAGTGTAAGATTCGTTGGTTTGGGCGAATATATACAAGGGTAACCGGTCGGGATGCAACTCCAGTTTCAACGAGTTGCCCGACAGGACGTTTATCAACAGCGGGTCTTTAATCGTCTCCTTCAAATAGGCGTACGCCGACCGGGAGAACAGTGATTTGAAAAAATTCTCCTCCCGGTGTTCTTTATTCCCGAAAACATGGAAAATATTATCTCCCACATTTTTCAAAAAAGAGGCATACTCCTCCAATTCGGCCCTTTGTTTCGGGAAATGGGATGAAAGTGTTTCGACAAAACGCCCATGGCCGCTTGCCAACAGGAAACTTTTGTCGTTTATGATCACTTCGTCATAGCCATTTGCGTCGAGCCGGTGCCATGGGAGGGTGCTCAATCCGAAATAATCCATCAACCGGCGCAGCGGTTGCCCCTCATCCAATCCCCCCACGTAATGGAAACCGGTATCGAAAACGTTTTTTCCTCTCCTGAATGTTTGCAGGCAGCCGCCCGCTTTTTTTCCCTTTTCAATGACACAAACGTCGTATCCTTTTTTACAGAGGATATAGCCGCATTGCAGGCCGCCAAGTCCCCCGCCGATTATAATCACATCATGCATCATACTTCCCCCGGCCTTTCCGCCAGCTCTCCTTTCAAACTCAGGCAAACAAGCTCCTTGTGCTTGATGGAGGCCTCTATTTGATACACCTTCCCCGGTTTTTTATCCGCCAGAACAGCGTCTGTCAATTCTATTCTTATCTGCAGATCCGGTTTATTCTGCGGGGATATGGCCGATAAAAACCGGCATCTTGATATTTTATGTATCTCCAGCGGAGATCCTATCGACCGGGATGCACAGGCAACGATCATTCCGATGCTGCAAACTCCCGGAGAAACGGGCTCTCCCGGAAAATGGCCTTTATATATTTCGGAGTCGGGATTCAATTCCACATCATAGATATCGGCATTCTCAATCCTGGACTTCCTGTTAATTGTAAAATAATTGTCTATCCACATTTCGGTTTATAGCGAGTTTCATTTTGCACGAAGCTACGGGTCTTGAAGCTATGTGGCTTCTGGCCTTCACAAGAATGATGTCCATCACTTCGGAAAGGATTTCTATGATAGTCTCCAGAAAATCTCCTGTCCGGGGATTATCGGCCAGTTCAAAATCCCGTATTTCCCCTATATAACTGGTTTTTACCTGCTCATTCCTGCCGGCGGCCAAATATCCCAACATTGCAGCCGAGGACTGGGCCATGTGTTCTATCACACCTTCGGCAGAGAAAATGTCCTCCCGACAAAATATATTGCCCGGTAAAATCTTCAGGCCGGTGTAATATTCCGGATCAGCAGGTTTAAAAAATGTATCTATCAATATGACAGGTTCCCGCTGACGGATCAAGCTTTTGATTTGTTCTTCACGAAGCAAGATGGCCCTCATCGGATTGTTTTTTTAGAAGAAATTCGTAAAGATCTCCAAATGTCTTCACCTCTATAATTTCCGGTCCTTTGATTTTATATCCGAATTCGGATTCCAAAAGCGCCACCAGGTCCACTAAGGCCAGACTGTCCAACTCAAGTGCTTCCCTGAGATTTTCCTGCGGATTAAACAGGGAGGGTTCTTTTTCAAATTCTTCAGCCAATGCGACATTCGTTCTCTCAATTATTTCCTGTTTCGTCATAATTCAAACTATATTATATTTATAAATCTCTGATTACCAAAGATGAGTTGGTTCCTCCAAACCCAAAAGAATTAGATAAGAAAATATCAAAATGTTTCCCGATCCGTTTTGACGGGATATTCAGCAGGGCGGAATCTTCGTCCGGATTTTCGAAATTCAGGTTGGGAGCAATAAAACCTCCTTTCATCATCAGCATGGAATAGATTACCTCGCTTGCGCCGGCCATCCACATTTCGTGACCGGTTTGTGATTTGGTGGAGGTCACCTCCGGTTTATGGTCTCCCAATACCAGATGTAACGCCTTGGCTTCGTTACTGTCTCCAACCAGTGTGGAAGTAGCATGGGCATTTATGTATCCTATTTCACGGATATTGATACCCGCCTGCTTTATGGCCATAAGGAGAGAACGTTGCGGGCCGTTCACGTTGGGATTGGAAATATGTTCCCCGTTACCCGAAAAGCCATATCCGATCACCTCCGCCAGAATCGGTGCTCCGCGTTTCACGGCCGATTCATAGCTCTCCAGGATAACGGTCGCCGCGCCGCCGCCGGGAACAAGACCGTCCCTGTCCCGGTCGAATGGGCGGGAAGCTTTTGCCGGCTCGTTTTCCCGCACCGAGAAGGCGTTGATACCGTCGAAGCTGCACACAGAAAAGGGATTGACTTCCTGCGCACCGCCACAGATAACACAATCCTGATAACCATGCCTGATCAGCAAACTTCCCAGGCCAATGGCATGCGAACCGCTGGCACAAGCACCCGAAACTGTGAGGTTGATGCCTTTCAACCCGAAAATGCAACTTAAATTCATGGTTACCGTTGAGTTCATCGACTGAAAAATTCCTCCCGACCCGATACGGGTAGTGTCTCTTTTTTCACGAAATATATCCACGCATTTTACGGTCGGTTCAGCGGAACTGTCATTGCCGTACAGCAAACCTATCTCATGGTCGTTTATATAGTCGGGATCCAAACCGGCGTTCTTCAGTGCCTCGACAGTCGCCACATAAGCGTATTTGGCCTGTTCCGGCATGAAGACACGCTGATTCCGGGATAATTCATTTTTTAATTCGGGAATTTCTATTTGTGCGGTGAGCCCCGACCTGAATCCATTTTCTTTGCGCACCGGATCGAAAATTATACCCGAAACACCATTGTATAAAGCATCTCTTACCTCGTCGAGATTTTTACCCAGGCAAGAATAAATTCCCATGCCGGTAATAACGACTCTTTTATCCATACCAAAAGTTTTTTCGTAAATAGTTTTTTGAACTACAAAGCTATACTTTTACCGAAGTTTTCCGGTGTCCGAAATATCCTGTAATATGTTGTAAAAGTCGTTTTAATAATAAATAAGAACTCGTAATACCTCACGCCAGACCTAAAGGCGAAGAATTTCACCCATTCCCGGGATTATAAATTTCTCTTACGGTATTCAATAGGAGTCTTTCCCGTATGCTGCTTGAAAAAGCTGCTGAAAAAAGAGGGATTCGGGAAATTGTATTCTTCCGAAATCTCAAGCATCGTGCGGTGGGTACTTACCAGTTCTTGCTTGATCCCGATGATTAAAATCTCATGTATCCAGCTAATTATAGGCCGTCCGGTCACTTTTTTTATTACTGTGGAAAGATATTTTGGGGTTAAACATAATTCATTCGCATAAAAAGTGACTGTCTTTTCTTTTTTAAAATTCACCACAAGCAATTTGAAAAATTGCTCAGCTAATCCTTCCTGCCTCGATTTTTCTACGGACGATAACCGGTAATTTTCATTTTCATATTCGGAAATCACCATAAGCATAAGTACCTGCAAGAGGCTGGCAATGATTTTCCATTGGAACGAACCGTCACCTTTATTATGATTTTCGGCCATCAACGAGTACAATTTCAGGATTGACTCCATCTTGCCTTCCGGCATTTTAATTTCGGGGTTTTCATTTAACCGGAATAAAAAGTCATATCTCAACGAATGCGGAAACTGCAGTATGATATTATAGGGAAAAAACAGCAATTTGCAGTGAAAATCGGAAGATCTGTTTAAGATGCGGATGATCTGTTTGGGAAGAATGGTCAATACATGATTGTTTTCAATTTGTATCTCTTTATGGTTCAATTTAAAAAGGCAATTGCCTTTCAGGCAAATACCAAAAACAATGCCATCAAATATAAAGACCGGATCTTCGGACAGGTCGTCCAGAATATCTTCCGAATCAACCATCGTAAAATCTTTGATAGAATAAATATTCGTATGGACAGACGTATGAATACCGGCAACATCTTTTTTCATACGTGGTAATTTTAGAATTAAACGCCTCTTATAGCAACTTGGAGGTTGCAAAGGTAAGAATAAATATGTATAACATCGAATTATTTAATTTGCGTAATTCAAATTTAAATGATACTTTTGCACTCACTTTTGCGGGGTGTAGCTCAGTCCGGTTTAGAGTACTCGTCTGGGGGGCGAGTGGTCGCTGGTTCGAATCCAGTCACCCCGACATTGAAGATCAGCCATTTACAAAAAGAGTAAATGGCTGATTTTTTTACCGACAGAGATACTTACTCACGGCTCTCAATTATAAATTGTGTTATTTGTTCAATAGGTTATTGACCTTTTCAGTAAAGTAATAACCGCTATTTTAGGTGCTCCTACAAATTCCACAATGCCCTTTTTCCTTAACAAACGAAGGTAACGTTCTACTGTAGGGACGCTCTTATTCATTCTGCCAGCTATTTCAGTCGCGTTAAGGCCAGAAATATTTAGTAAAATCTCAACAAGCTCATTTACTCCATCATTTACTCCATCATTTAATCCATCATTTAATCCATCATCAGAATTAAACGCTGGATGTACAGGAAGCGTTGTGATGAAATAACTGTAGTTATCATCTGTTTCAAAACGAGGTTCGGGCGAACCGTTCTTTCGCATTTCTTTTCTAATGATTGGAATACCTGTTCCTCGACCTTCTGTCATGTCCAATTCTTTGAGAAAATCGCCAATTCTGTGGATAATTCCACACACGCCGAGACTGTGCTCTATCAGGAAGTTTGTATATCTGTTCTTTCAAAACCATATTTTGCAATTGCTCAAGCGCATTTTGTATTTGCACATAAATAGGCCCCGTAATTGCCGGTTTTTCGTAGAATACTGGATCGCCCAACCCGTTTGGGAATTGAACTATCTCTATTTGAGAATAGGGGAAGAATTTCTCAGGACGGTAGTTGAACATCATCAAGGCAATGTTTTTCGGATAAAGTAATTCATCCGGGCCACTCACCAAATCCATTGCCCGATAAATACTATTTAATGGCGCTTCCTCAATTTGATCCACCAAAACGCTATTGACATTCAATAAATACTCCCTGACCAATAACGGGGATATATCGTCAACACTTGCTTGTGTATTTATCCGGTCGTCAAATGGGATCTTATTGCTTAAACTTATCAGTTCATCCCGCTCCGCTTGACTCGGCTGAACCGTGCTTGCGTACTTTCGTATATAATGATGATACCTTTTTTCTTTCGCTTAGACTGTAAAGATACAATTTATTTCTGTAAACCTTTTGCTTCCTTTCGTTGTTAGTTGAATTAAGAGTAATAACAGATTGTGCGATGGAAACAACTAAATCAAAATCAGTTCAGAAACTTACCGTTAACGGAAAGAATTATAATTATAGTTCTTTGAAGAACCTTCCTGATGGCCGGGTTGAACATCTACCCTTCAGTATCCGTATCCTATTGGAAAATGTATTACGGAATTATGACGGCTTCAGCATCACGGATGATCATATCAACACATTGGTTAACTGGTCGCCTATACCTATAGATAAGGATATCCCTTTCATGCCGGCACGTATATTAATGCAAGATTTCACGGGAGTGCCTGCTGTGGTCGACATGGCTTCACTGCGGGCTGAATATGTACGGCATGGCAAAGACGGCCAGAGGATCAATCCTGCCATTCCCGTTGATTTAGTGATCGACCACTCGGTACAGGTCGATTATTTTGGCACTGATTATTCTTATGACAAGAACGTGCAAGTGGAGTATGAACGAAACAGAGAACGGTACGAATTACTGAAATGGGCACAAAATGGCCTTCATAATTTCACGGTAGTTCCTCCCGGATTGGGCATTTGCCATCAGGTCAACTTAGAATATCTGGCCAAAGGAATCATACGCCGTAATGGTTGGTTATTTCCGGACACACTGGTCGGTACCGACTCCCACACCCCCATGGTGAATGGTATTGGCGTGATCGGATGGGGTGTTGGCGGTATCGAGGCGGAAGCCGCCATGCTCGGACAGCCTATTTTCTTTACCTGTCCCGAAGTGATAGGGTTGAAGTTAACGGGCAAGATACCGGAGCAATGTACTGCCACCGACATGGTATTGTCGATCACAAAAGTGTTAAGGGATAAAGGTGTAGTGGGTAAGTTTGTGGAAGTGTTTGGCGATGGTTTGGACACTTTAACGGTTACCGACAGGGCAACTATTTCGAATATGTCGCCCGAATTCGGATGTACGGTAACCTATTTCCCGGTTGATGACCTCACTTTGCAGTACATGCGCCAGACCAATCGCACGGAAGAAGAAGTAGAAATTGTCGAGACCTATTGTAAGGAAAACCTGTTATGGCGTACTGGAAATGAAAATATACAATATTCCTCTCTGGTGGAATTTGATCTGTCGACACTTCAACCGACAGTTTCAGGGCCTAAACGTCCACAGGACAAGATACTGGTTAAAGATTTAGGCAAGCAGTTCGAACTGCTGCTGGAAAAAGAATATGCCCGGTCTTATTTTCCCGTGCATGACAGGCGTGAATCGGCCTGGTTAGCCGACGGCGGATCTGGAACCGAATTTACCTTCGGCAAGGTTCCGGTAAATGCGCCCACGACTTACGAGGTAGAAAAAGAATCTATCAGGTCTGTAAGGATTAAACACAAGAACAAAGAGTTTGTACTCAGTGACGGCAGTATAGTGATTGCTGCGATTACCAGTTGCACCAATACGTCAAATCCTGCTGTGATGGTCGGCGCCGGGTTATTGGCAAGAAATGCGATAATGAAAGGATTACGCACCAAACCCTGGGTTAAAACCTCTCTGGCTCCGGGGTCCAAGGTGGTGACACAATATCTGGAGCGTTCCGGCCTGAATGCAGATTTGGAAGCCTTGCGTTTTCATACGGTAGGTTATGGCTGTACATCCTGTATCGGAAACTCGGGGCCGCTTCCCCCTCACATAGCGGAAGCTGTGGAAAAGGGAGAATTGATCGTATCGGCCGTATTGTCCGGCAACAGGAATTTTGAGGCGCGTGTCCATCCACAGGTAAAGATGAATTTCCTGATGTCCCCCATGCTGGTCGTGGCTTATGCGCTTGTAGGCAGGATAGATGTCAATCTCATGGAAGACCCTCTGGACTATGATCCTAATGGCAATCCCGTATACCTGAAGGATATCTGGCCCGGCAGGGATGAAATCGCTGAAACGATCAAGTCCTGCATGAAAGTGGAAGATTTTAAGGAGGTCTATGATACTATTTTTGATGGCTCTACCGATTGGCAAAACCTGAAAGTCAGTTTGGGTCAGAATTACAAATGGGATAAAAATTCCACGTACATCAAAGAGGCTCCCTTCTTCGAAGGGTTGAGTGAGGAATTACACCCGGTAAAAGATATTCATAATGCCCGGATATTGTTATATCTGGGGGATTCAGTCACAACCGATCATATCTCCCCGGCAGGTTCATTCAGGGAAGACAGCGCCGCAGGTACATATTTGCTGGAGCACGGAGTCAGCCGGGCCGATTTCAACTCCTACGGATCGCGTCGTGGTAACCATGAAGTGATGATGCGGGGTACTTTTGCCAATGTCCGCATCAAAAATAAAATTACCGACAGGGAAGGCGGCTATAGCATCTATTTCCCGAAGAAAGAAGTGAAAACCGTCTACGAAACGGCGATGGCCTATAAAAAAGACGCTACACCCCTGATTGTATTGGCCGGCAAGGAATATGGTTCCGGTTCGTCGAGGGACTGGGCTGCCAAAGGCGCCTTCCTGTTAGGCGTGAAGGCGGTGATTGCCGAGAGCTTCGAGCGGATCCACAGAAGCAATCTGGTGGGCATGGGTGTCGCACCGCTGGTGTTCATCAATGGACAGAATGCCGAATCATTAGGTCTGGATGGAAGCGAGACCTATTCTATCATCGGATTAGCTTCCGACTTAGTACCTCATAAAATAGTGGAGGTAAGAGCCGTGCATCCCTCCGGGAAGATCACTGATTTCCACGTCAAAGCACGTTTCGATTCCGCAATCGAAATAGAATATTATAAAAATGAAGGTATCCTGCAATATGTGTTGCGAGAATATCTCAGGAGGGATGAGTGAATACATCAACGATCCTATACATGATCGTTTCTTTCCAATTGGTTCCTTCCGTATAAATACCTTGAGGAAAATGGGGCCAATTGGGAGAGTCGGGGTAATAATGAGCTTCTAAACTTATTCCCGAAAAGGGCTTGTGATGCCCCGACAGATAATCCCCCGTATATAACATGATTCCGGGCATTGTTGAAAAGACTTCCAAGTATCTTTTTCGTTTTTCGCTTTTTAGGGTAGCCAGCTTTATTAAATCTCTCTCATTATTTCTCGAAATAAAATATGAATTATACCCTCTTATTTTTTCTTTCTTTAAATTCATATTTTCACTTATCACCTTGAATTCACGAAAATCGAAAACCCTATTTTTTTCAACATCGATAATAACCCCTGTCGGTAAAAAATTGTCGTCAAACTCAAGGATTTTATCGGACTCAATCTTTAACTGATGATTCAATATTGTTCCCTCGCCGGATAAATTAAAGTATGCATGGTTTGTGATATTGACCGGCGTTTTTTTATCGGTTGAAACATGATAATCGATGTACAGTTCGTTGTCATCCGTTAGTTCATACATAACCGTCAATGTTATATTTCCAGGGAATCCTCCTTCTCCATCTTCACTTTCAGCACTCAAAATGAGCTTATTGTTTTCAATTTTATGATCAAATATTTTTTTATTGAATCCTGAGAAACCTCCATGATTACAATTCAAGCCGTCATTCTTATCCAAGGAATAAGGCTTTCCATCCATTACGAAAGATGCATTTGAAACCCGGTTGGCGCAACGTCCAATGGTTGCGCCAAGATAATTTTTATCGAACAAATAATCTTCAAGCCTGTCATATCCAAGGATGATATTTTCAAATTCTCCTTTCTCATCAGGGATATTGATCGATTTTATCGTTGCTCCGTAACTGATGATCTCTATATATATTCCTCTTCTATTAATTAACTTGAAAAGAGATATATTTTGTTCTTTCATTACACCAAACTCTTCAGATTCTATCTTACTCAATTATTTAGAATTATCCCTTATCGACTATAACCCATTCTTCACACATATTAATCCATTGATCTTAATTTGTATATCTGACTTTTATAAGTGCCTCTCAACGGAAAAGTAATTCCCACACTCATCAGGTATTCTCCTGTATAGACATGGTCGATTTCTTCTATTCTATACTTCGTACTGGGGAGCAAACCCTTCAATTTGACTAAAGTTGTTCTCTGTGTCTCAGGAATAACATTTTTTGGATATTCGGACAATTGATAATAAAAAATTACAGACTCCTTCTTATCACGAGATGTATATTGTAAAACACTCCGATTTTCATTATAAGGAGATATTATTCTATAAGCATTCCCCCCTTGCACGATCTCGCGTATTTCCTTGTATTGTGTAATTTTATTACGTGCAATTGATTTCTGCTCATTATTCCATTTGGTAATATCCTCACCTACACCTAAAACTCCAGCCATACAAACATCAAATTTATATTCCAGTGAAGGATTCTGTTGATGCTTATCTTCATGGGTTACCCAGGAGATCATTGTATTAGCCGGAAACGCAGACAGGTATGCATCCTGGATGAATATCCGTTCAACAGGGTCAGTATTGTCGCTGGCCCAGTTGAAATCAAAAAGTTTGGCCATCCCCATATCAATCCTTCCACCGCCACTGGAACAATTCTCAAACCATACATCGGGAAATTCTTCACGTAAAGCGCTTACCAATCGATATAGATTTTCAACATATTTAATCCTCACCGCTCGCTGTTCGTCGGATGGCGCAGACATAAAACCCGGATCAGTCAATGCCTTATTCATATCCCATTTAATAAATTGAATATTATTTTCCCTAAGCAATTCCGAAAAACATTTATACAAGTATTGATAAACATCCTCCCGGGCAAGGTTTAGCATTAATTGATTTCGACCTTCATGCCGTTGGCGGTTGGGAAAATGGAAAACCCAATCAGGATGAACTCTATATAGGTCGCTGTTGGGGTTCACCATTTCAGGTTCAATCCAGATTCCGAAATCAAGACCTAAAGCGTTGATTTGATCTACCATTGGTTTTAATCCGTTAGGGAACTTATTTTTATCTACAGTCCAATCACCCAACCCAGCTTTATCATTCACTCTTCCTTTAAACCATCCGTCATCAACAACGAACATTTCAACACCAATTTCCTTGGCCTCTTTTGCCAGTGCCAGTTGATGTTCTTCATTTACATTAAAAGTAGTTGCGTACCAACTATTATACAACACGGGTCTTATTACATTTTTATACCTTTCCGGCAATAATTGTTCGCGGATGTAAGAAGTCAGTTTCAGCGTTACATCGTCTGTTCCGGCATTGGAATAGCCAAATACCATTCGTGGAGTAGTAAAAGATTTACCCGGTTTCAAATAAATCTCCTGATCCCAAAAATTTATTCCTCCTACGACTTGTACATTTCCTTTAAAGAATTTTTCAAAATCAACACGCCAATTACCACTGTATTGTAGGGATCCAAACCAAACCTCTCCCAACTGTGAACTGTTTTCTCCTTCAGGACGGATAAAAAATGTAGATGAACCGTAAGATTTGAAATCCTTTACCTGAATGGTTTTTGTACCTTGGGTTAATTTAGTTGTATTCGGCCTAAACTCATTACCCCAAACTCCAGCAAAGTGTGTCAACTCATAAGAATTTTCAGGTAAAAAAACAGATCCCGACTGTAGATTTTCTATTTTCACTGTTCCTTTTTTTGCAGTATTAACGACTTCAACCCACTTTTCAATAAGGTCATAATCAGGCAATACTCGGATATAAGAGTGAACAGTTAAGGGATAGAATTTATCTTTCTGGGTAATTTTCAAGGTCTCAAAATCATCAGTATCCAATATTTCAGATGAAACATATTCCAGTTCCATATCCCTTACTCCATCGGGAAAAACGGCCTCTACCACAGGAAGGGCCGACACATGCCCCCCTCGTACCGGAACCTCAGCCCCCATATTTCCGTGTAACTTATCTGATTGTAACTTATTACCATAATAACTCACTTGGACATCTCCCCCCGAAGACACTTTCACCTGATAAACAGAAGAATTGGTCATGATATTCCATTCTTTTCTGTTGTTGCCGATATTTATCTGCGCGTATACAGAAGTGGTCAACAACAGAGATAATAATGTGATGACTTTCAATTTCATTTTAAATGCTATTCTTTTCATTTGGATAAAAACTCAAGATTCTAAGTTTAACTTTTTAACATATTACATATCCTGTAACTTCTTTAATCTCATCAATGCTTCTATATAATAATAATCAGCATAAATGATCGAAGCATCTACTTCCGATCCATTGGGTTTATGACCTGTGGAATGCAAAAGGAACGCATTATTTATTTCCCTGCTTTGATAAGCTTCAGACGATAATGAAGTCAGGATTTTTATGGCTGCATCTTTATAAAAAGTTGCTTTGGATGGCTCCACATATTCCTGTAATTCGAATAATGCAGATGCGATGATAGCTGCAGCCGATGCATCTTTTGGCTCGTTGGGGATATTAGGAGCGTGAAAATCCCAGTAAGGAATATTATCTTGCGGAAGATTCTTAAGAAAAATATCAACAGCTTTGATAGCAGTTTCAAGAAATTCTTTATTTTTAGTCTCCCTATATGCCATAGCAAAACCATAGACTGCCCACGCCTGTCCCCGTGCCCACATAGTTTCATCATCATATCCCTGATGGGTCACACCTCTAAGCTTTTTTCCTGTAATAGTGTCATATATGATCACATGATAAGTACTAAAGTCTTCCCGGAACTGATTTTTCATAGTCACTTCAGCATGACGACAAGCAATGTCATACAATTTTTGACTACCTCCGTTTTTTGCTGCCCAGAAAAGTAATTCAAGATTCATCATATTATCAATAATAGTGTTGTGCGGCCATTGTTTCATATGTGGCCATGAATGAATAGTCCCTACAATAGGATTATACAACATTGCCAACGAATCAGCCACACGCAGCATGATCTCTTTATAATCCTGATTTCCCGTTATACGATAACCATTACCCAGGCTACAATATACTTGAAATCCAAGGTCATGATTTTTCGGACTTCGATCAGCTATTGGATAAAGTGCCTTAGTGAAACGTTCCGCCTGTTCTTTGATTTTTTCATCACCATTATATTCATAAGTATACCAAAGAATACCTGGCCAAAAGCCGCTCTTCCAATCGTAGATAGAAGTACAATTCCAATCTTTAGACATATCTTCTTTCAGAATATTATGTGGAATTTTATCATCTTCTATCAGTTGTGGTATACTTTTTTCAATCTGTGCTACACAATAATTTAGCGCTCTGTCTGCATCAAACTTTTTTGTAGAACAAGAAAAAAACATAACTGTCAACAAGGCGGATATAAAAAATTTATTTATCATTCTTTCGTTATATTACTTTTTCAGATAGTTACCCATGTTCTTAAGATATATCACTACAGTTTCTTCTGTTTTTTATTTTTCTACAATGATCATAGCACAACCGCCACGAGGTAATAAATCTAATTTTAATTTGCTCTTATTAGTCACTTTCTTAGTTTCTATCGCAACATGGGTTCTTGTTTTTATTTTCTCACCGCCATCGGTAAATAACCTCAATTCATATTTTTTATCAGGATCGAGGAAATCAAAAGAGAATTCAAATTTCCGCGGATTGTTATTTGTGATACTTCCGACAAACCACTTATTTCCTTTACGCCGTGCAATACTTACAAATTCACCGATACCACCTTCCAACACTTTGGTATCATCCCAAACAGTATATAGTTCATCAAAAAACATTAGTTCTGGTTCATCTCCAAAATCCATAGGTGTATCATACCAGTATAGATATTGCAGAGGGCTGTAATTAATGACCGACAAAGCTATCTGATGGCAGGGTGTATTCAGTAAGGAACGCGCATTGAGACTTGATGCAAGGTTTGGTTTCAATTCCTTCCGATGATAATAGCATACAGTAGCATCGGCAGCCCCGGCCAGAAAGCGGGTAAAGGGCAAAGTTGTATTATTTATTCCATCAGGGAACTCTTCATTACCCCGCACTCCTTCTTGAGTGAGCAAATTGGGATAAGTGCGACTGAAACCGGTAGGACGGTATTCGTCATGGATATCGACCATTAACTGGTATTGTGCACACTTAGCGACTGCCTCATGCAACCATGTAGTCCATCTGAACGACCCTACCTGTACAAATCCAAATTTGATGCCGGCAATACCCCACGATTGGTATAAAGGTAGTATCTCATCCAGATGCTCTGAGAGAGCACGCTGATTGACATATAACCACACTCCAATACCTTTCGAACGGGCGTAACGTATTACCTCAGGCAAATCCAGGGAATTGATAGGTTTCCGTGGGTCTGACTCTTTTGATACTTCCGGGCCGTACCATCCTGAATCGAAATGAATATAGTCGAGTTGGCGCTTCTCTGCCAGATCAATCATTTCCATTGCGGCTTCAGTACTCAACCGGGTCACTCTCATCACTTTTCCGGGCTTGATCCATCCTGGGGTATTAATTTTGCATTCTTCATTAAGATTCAGATAGATATCATTGTTAGCTAATAGGTCCTTAGGCTGATCGGCTACCATCACTACCCTCCAAGGCGAAGAGAAAGGAGCTATTTCGTCAACAATATCATACATCCGGCAACGGATAATGTTTTCCTCTCCTCTATTCACATAAAATTTAGTACGGCTGTAATTTACCATTTCAGCTTCGCCTAAAGCTGCATAAAACTTATCAGGTAATTGCAGAGTAAGTGGTCGTTCGGCTTCTCCGGGCCAATCTTTTACGGGGAGCAGGGTATGTTCTGCCTGTGCATACGGAGCAAACCAGCCATAAGTATGCTGAGGAACGCAAAAAGTAGTTTTTTCCAACTTAATGCTGAGATAATTATTCCCCGCATAATGATAGCGAAAAGCAATACCCTCATCATATGCACGCACGATTATATGGAGTCTACCTTTCTGCTTTGGAGTTTTTACCACAAAAGTTTTCTCATTATATTTGTCCTTCACTGTAGACCTCTCGCCATAAACCGGATGCCAGATATTGTCGACTGATTTCTCCGATACGTTTTCAATTTCAAGATTTTCTTCCCAACCACTTATTCCCAATAACGAAGGGAGAATAACAGGAAACCCTTTATATTTAATTTCATATATCAATTCCCCATGAGGCTGTTCGTCACGGATCTCAAAGTTCAATCGTCCATTTGGCGAATACAGTGATCTTTCTTGCGAAAACAGATACGTCACAAATGACATCTGCAAGATAACTAAGTAAAAAACTATTTTTCTCATCATTTTTATAATAATTAATTTTCTATTGATTTAAGTTGATATCTGCCTTTTGCCAATTTAATTGTAAACGTACCATCAGGTTGAGTATTCAGATCAATTTTTTTGGATGTTTTTGCCATATCTATAACTTGAGGATGAGCATTGGAAGAAATTGTGACATTAACAGCACTGCCTATATCTAACGTCCAGTTTTCACCCTCTTTATTCATCGCCACATTCACCGTAGAATCCTGAGCTTCTATATTCCAATTACCTTTTCTAAGGAGAGTACCGTTCCCAAGGAAAAAGAGCACAGGTTCATTTCCATTTTCTCCAATGATCGCATAATCACCCCGGAATTTCATATCCCTGTAAGTGATGGATTCACCTGCACCTGTACTGTTAAAGATATAATCGGTTCTTCGGTCGGATTTCACTATTAGGCCTGTAAAATCGTGTCGCTCTCCAAAGTAATCAACCGATTTTACCGATCTTTCTTCGGTTGAGGCATATGGACAAAAAACAGAAACAAAAGGTCTGTCCCATGCCTCTCCGGTCTGACGGACAATCAATGTAGGAAGTGATTTATCCACCAGTTCATCTGGGATAGAACCTTTCACCAATGCATTCGACTTAGGAGCTTCAGCAGAGAAAAGGGTTCTTCCGGGGTAACCTTTCATCCACATATCCACAAAGACATCATCTTTTTTTTCCAAACGGATATTAAATCGGGTCATGAAGTCCTGTACATATGAAACCGCCTTTTTATTTTTAAAATAATCGTACCCTCTCATGTCACCCGATGTTGACGACAACTCATTTGTCGGCGACAATACCAACTTTTGCCCCGTAGCATTCATCACATCCAGATCCTGACCGATATTATGGTAAAAGTATTCATGTTTTTTATCCTTTCCGTCGTTTCGTGCAGAACGGAATATATCTACCACATAACCGGAAGCCTCTCCTGTACGGACAATACTGGTCAGACGTTCCTGTCGTGCATTGGTTTTAGGTTCTGTGAGTGCGACCCTTGCAAAAGTGATTCCACCTGTCAATGGATCCTTATCTGCATGTCCCGGATAACAGGAAAGTAATGTATAAGGATAATTACTGCGCATCATACTATAATCGGAAATGCCATCCACAATTACTGTATTGTGTGAAGGGAACCGGGCATAATACTCCTGATTGTCACGTGTACCGTAACTAATTCCAAAAGAACTTTCAGGAGCCAACATCAAACCTTTAGCGTACATCTCCAGGGAAATGCCATTGGCATGGGCATGGTTACCGTAGGCCCCCACCAATGTAAGAGCCATACCGTTTTCCCGGTCTTTACCGTTACGTTGTATTAGCCAGCTTACATTCGGGGCATAAAACAGGTTACTGGTAAGGTGGTCGTAGGTTATTTCCAAGGGTTGAATATCCATCAGTTCATCCACATAGAAAAACAGTGCGAACATGGATCTATTATTATTCCTGTCATACACACCTTCTTCCATCATTTTCTTCAATACCTGCGTCAATTCTTTCTCGTTGTCATTCTCTCCATACTTTCTGTAGAGGGAGATCATCATCTCAAAAGTCGGCGAACTTAAAGGGACATATTTCGCATCACCGAAAGCCGTCACCCGGCCGTTGGGAAATAGATACTCGACTGTAGCCGGGACAACTTTTTTAAGTATGCCAAACGTATCCAACATCCGGTTATTTTCGGCATTATCGATCAGGGTAATGATATCCAGCATATCTTTACATACTCCCATGGAATATGTTGCCGATTCGGGCCACATACCCGTTTCCTGATCGAAGATATCGACCACGGCTTCCTTCAGTGCAAATTGACGGATAGTTGTATGGTTCATTATCTCATTGATATAGTACTGTCGTCCCTTACCATCTTTATAATAGGAATCGCTCTCCAATGCCAATGCCAGATAAGTAACAAACCGCGCTTGAAAAATATTCCAGTTATTATCGGGGACACCATACATGATTTCCTGATCGGCAAAACGTTTGAATACGCTTGTTATCATCTCAAAATCCTCATTTTTACGCTTCAGATAGGAATAAAGGAAATCATAACAGATTGCCAGACTCGGTATAACGGCATCGAGGATCACTTCGAAAGTGGCCAATCCCATCAGATGGCTATTCCCATAATCTTCCAGTGCAAATGGTTCACGGCGGTAATGCATCCCTCTCACATACGTTATAAAGATATCGGAGGCAAAAACGGCATATTTTTCGTCACCTGTATACCAATATAGGAACGCTGCATCCGCAGCAAGTCCCATGATCTGGTCATTAATTTCTCCAATCATCCGCCCGGTTTTTGAGGGATGTACCCATTCCCAGGGCTGTCCTTCTTTTTTCATATTTTGGAGGTACATCCCTTTCTCATCCATGAATGGCTGAATATCCTCAAGTGAAGGCCTGGCGTAATCGGTGGCCGGATCTCGATGGCCTGCAAACTTCACAGTAGGTACAGGAGCCCGACCCGTACCATGTGAGAATGCATTACCTTTCACGTATACCCTTTCGTAATGTGTGTCCCAATACATCTGCATGCGCGAGATAATCCACTCGGGATCGGAGATATGTCGATCCACATAAGTATCAACTTTCAATTTAATCGCATCATAAGATAATCTGGCCCACTCATTTTTATTTAATTTCTCAATAAATGCTACTTTCTTATTATTTGTGATGTAAATCCTCGGATGATCCGATTCCCTTTTACAACCAGATAACAAGATTGCCAAGACAAAAACAAAGATGATTTTTTTCATGAAATGATTTGTAAATACTTGTACACTGTGATAAATTACAGTGTACAAGTATTCTTTTATTAGATATTAATAGGTATATCTTTTGATACCCACTTCTGCTGTTTGAGAACTATCTGTCACTTTATTAATATAAATGTAAGCTACATACTTTTTTGAAGCAGTTTGCATGAACACACTACCTTCCGTCCGGATATCTAACACATAGTCGACAGAATTATTAAAGGTCTGTTCCTGCATATCCAAATCGTCTACATAAATGCCATTGTTTGGATCGTTTTTAAGCTGTCCATCCCATACATACAACTTTTTATCCATCAAAGTACTATTTTTCGTCCAAGAATTAGGAATCGAAAAACCGTCAGGATAGTAGGTTGTGGCTGCGGGAGAGAAAAATGCGTGCTTATAATCGTACTGATTTTCTCCAATACTCTTTTTCGGGGCATAAGCATATATGAAGTCTATTTTTCCAGACAGATTTCCGGCTTCGACTTCAGTAAGCGTATAGGCTTTCATATCCTCTATGGAGAAATAACGAGCACCATCGTCAGTCGAAACCATGGTAATATTCTTTTTCATATCCAGCGCCGACACTTTATATGAAGGAGTTCTCATACTGGTCTCGTGTCCCGTAGTAGAGACGGCAGAGAAAACAAACGAAACCTCTTTGCCCCGGAGAGTCTCCGGAATGGTATAATAGTAACGAAGTGTGGTCGATTGTACATTGGATTTCAACGTAGCTTCTGACAAAACTCCGCTTGTGGAACATGAACTTGCCACTTCAGTCGACACATCCACTCCGTTATTACCAGTACGCCAAGTATAAGGCTCATATCCAGTACCTTCACCGCCTGCAATCGACGCTTCTACCCGCATGGTTTTCAACATTCCATCCATACTGGCGGCCGCGTAGGCGAAGTAAATCTGCTCCCCAACAACGAGTGGAGAGGTCGTCCTTTTGATCAGATCGTTCTTTATCTGCTGCTCTTCTTCATTCTTGGAGCAGGACACTATCGTGCAGCATATCATGATACCAAGCAACGATATAATACAAATTCTATTTCTCATGTCTACTGCTGTATTGTTATGTTAATAGTGTATTCCTTCCTTATCTTGCGATTGCCGGATACCAACGTATACTTTTTGGGAAAAGTAAAATCTTCCCAACCACCCATTCCTGGTTCACAAATGATATCTTCGGTCAATCCACAATAAGGTTTCACTTTTTTTAAATTGGTACCGAATCTGGCCACCGCATTTACTTCGCATTTTACTGTATCTATCAATGCATTAGCAACGGTAGGAACAGTCACAAGCACAGTCTGGTTATCGGTACCAACCAGATTAAATGAGCTCATGTAACACGCACTTTTCTCGGAGATAAGCAGTCCGTTTTCGTCGATCGGGCGATCCGAGCAAGAGTAAAAAGCTACCGCGATGAACAATAAATATAGAATCTTCGATTTCATTTTAATATGCTTTTAAGATTTATAACCAACAATCGTTTTGTTTCAGATTAGGATTCATCTGGATTTCGGAATCGGGAATCTTAAAGAGATAGAATCTTTGATAATCCCTGTCGGTTGCATTTCGGAACTCGTCGCGATACCAATCGCTTTCCCCCCAGGTACTGGTAAGCCGTTGACCATCAGGAGCGGGCCATATCTTTTCTACCATTCCCCAACGACGGATGTCGAAGAAGCGATGGCCTTCGGCGACCAATTCAACGATACGTTCCTGCTCGATGGCCTTAAAGAAGGTTTCTTTGGTTGAAAACTTCGCTCTGTCCAAAGGAGGTAGGGCACCCCTATGCCTTATCCTGTCGACCAGATCAAATAATTCCCCAGTCGGTCCGTTGTTATATTCGTTAACGGCTTCGCAATACATCAGCATTACGTCGGGCAACCTCATAAGATAAGTGTCCTGCGGACCATTTTCACGGCTTCCGAGGGGATACTGTCTAATATATTTTCGAAACATATATCCAGATGAGATTACCGGTGCCTGCGCGAAAACATAGCCATCTCCGGTATTCCTGTGTTGAAAGATCAGCATTCTCGGCCCTGCAGTTAATCCATCAGCGCTCATTTCCAACATCGTTTGTCCATCCCACAGACAAGTCGCATACATCCGATAATCTCTTCCCGCGTATGAACCGGGATTGCAAGCTCCGTTCGGAATCGTTGCCTTATCGGCCGCAGCACTCACTATCAAAGGTGGTGCATAATCTCCTGTCTCAAGTTGTTGGTATCTGTTCATCAACCTGATATTCGGTAAGACATTGGTACCTCCGTTACCAGTGTTACGGCTACCGAAATCGTAGACGTAATAATCGCCCAAACCGAGACCGGGTCCTGCATTTGCAATCGCAAAGATAACTTCCGGATTATATTCATGCAAGCCATCGAACAAATCGTAGTAATAGGGTTTCTCAGGTTCACCCGGTTCCCCGTTCATATAGAGATTCCTTCCGTACACAGGTGTCATCACTTCGGCGAAGTCAGCGGCGGCAGCCCTGTAATATGTCATGGCTTCATCCGTTTTCCCTTCGAGTTTCGCCCAACAGGCCTGGTACAGTCTGATTTTTCCGCTAAACCCATATATAGCAGCCAGAGAAACACGTCCTCTTTCAGCATCTGCAACTATGACAGGCATTCCTAATGTCTTTGCAATATCGAGGTCTTGTAGAATAGCTTCCACTATTTTACTTCTGGAAGTATTAGAAAGAGTATATGCTTCCTTGTTTCCGTCAAGTACATTGGTATAATAGGGAACAGCACCCCACAAATCGGTCAGTCTGAAATATGCAAGCGCACGCAGGAATAAGACGTCACCTTTAATCCTGTTCAGTTCGGCTTTGGTATTTTCATTAGCAGCTTCCAACATTTTTTCAATTCCTTCCAGTGTGAAATTTGCCCTGTTAACTACCGTATAGGCATTATTCCAGTGATTATTGAAAGTAGAGCCTGCCCCTGCGGAGGGACTATAATCGGTGGAGTAGGGATTCCGGACATTAGCGTTCATTATGTCACTCGCACCATCCCAGGCATAATGCTTGTGGAAGAGATCACGTGTAGCCGTGTATACGGAATACATGGCCGATTCGGCATCGTCGACGGTCTGCCAGAACACATCGGCGGAAACCTCCACGGTGGGTACTTGATCCAACAGATCCTGCCGACATGAGACGCCTGTACCCACCACTATCAGGAGGACAACAAGTATTGGAAAATATTTTTTCATTACAGTTTTCATTTTAAAATCCTAAATTTAATCCTATGGACACCGACCTCATCAAGGGATAAGGTTCGGAGGCCTGATTGTTTTTTTCCGGGTCGATTCCTTTCCATGGGGTCAGGGTGAATACATTTTCGGCAGATGCGAAGACTCTGAGGTTGTCGACTCCGATAGCCCGAAGTGTACTTAGGGACGAAAGGTCATAACTCACCTGTAGGTTCTTCATACGAAGATAATCCATCCTCTGGAGCCAATAAGTGGATGATTCCGAGTTTCTGGGTGTCGAACCTTGAACTAATCTCGGTAAAGATGAATTTCTATTTTCCAACGACCAGGTATCATACAGATGCCACTCCTGGAAAGCGTATCTACCTGATCCAACATTTGTGTTATTCAGACGATCCTGCCAGAAACCCATTCTTCCGGTGGTAGCCTGAAAAAGCATATTCACCCCGATTCCCTTCCATGATCCAAATAGATTTAAACTATAGTTCGCCCTCGGCCTGTACAACATTTTATTCTTATACGCCTTTTGATCGGCACCGGTACTCTGCCCATCTCCGTTCAGGTCAGCATAAAGAACATCTCCAGGAGACATATTATTGTTGTTCTGATATACTGCATTGGCAATATCCTCCCATGTTTGCGCCAATCCGGTCGAAACCTGACTGTAGGTGAATTGATAAGGCATGCCAAGAAATACGTTACCCGGATTGAGCAATTCATTCCATGACAAGAGTGTTTCCCAGTTGTGTGAGTAGTTGAAAATGCTCCCATAGTTAAATTTCTTGACCGACGAGAACCATTTAAGGGTAAGTTCCACACCTCTGTTGCGCATATCACCGATATTCATTCTCGGAGCGGAGTATCCGGAAAGGAGAGATGAGAGCTGAGAAGGGCGGATCATCCCCGTGGTCTTACGATCGTAGAGATCAATTTCGGCCTGCAACTTGTTGTTTAAAAAACCAAGATCCAAACCGAGATTCGCTACAGTAGTCTTTTCCCAAGTAAAATCCGAATTGATCATTTTAGTCGGAGCAAAACCGGAAACCAAATTATTGCCATTAAATGCATATGTTGTGGTCTTGAAGGTATTTTTTTGTTCATATCGTGTCACACCAGTATTGTTCCCCAGCGAACCGTAAGATGCCCTAAACTTACCCGAGGAAATGACACTTTTCAATCTATCAAAAAAGTTCTCCTCCGAGAAACGCCAACCCATAGAACCCGACGGAAAAAATCCGTATTGATGTCCGGGTAAGAATTTGGAAGATCCGTCAACCCTGAAATTCAATTCGAGAAGATATTTATCATGAATGTTGTAATTAAGCCTTCCCAAGTAAGAACGTAATCCTTCGGCACTCGATTCTCCTCCCGTCCGCTGTGTTTTGGTCAACGCTCCGTTAACTTCGGTGATATTGGGATGTATCCTCTCGTCACGTCCAGCGGCACCGCTGCGATCAAACCAATACTCCTCGTTGTAGGCGGTCATCAAGTTGAGCCGATGACCTTCCATGAATTCGGTATCGTAACGTAACAGGAATTGAGTAAGCGATTTGTATCCCGATGCGTAGTTATCTGTAACCCCAGCACTCGCTGGGATCAAATTCATCGCAACGGTTCCTGTCTGGAAGTTATACAGCGACAATCCTGGATCATTATATGCTTTGACGAATTGGTTATAATACCTTAATCCAAAATCAGCTCTTGCGGTCAGACCCTTGATAATATTCCATTCGCCGTAAACATTTCCATTGAACTCTTGTCTCTCTTTCAGGTTGTGCATGCCATTGTAATAAGCATAAACATTGTTGGCATTAGGTGTTTCACCATAAGCCATAACACCTCCGTACTGACCGGTCTTCTCGTTGTAAGGGTAAATACCGGTAATAGCATATTCAAGAAGCATTTCATTGGCATAAAATCCGCTCGCAAAGGGATAACTCATATTAGTCCATTGTCCGTCCATCCGTGCTCCGACCTTAAACTTTTCTCCGACCGCTTGATCCATATTCAAACGGAAATTATACCGCTTGTTGTCATTGTTAATCAAATAGCCTTTCTCATCCATCATACCGATAGAGAGATAGAAATTATTTTTTGCACTCGAACCGCTTACAGAAAGATTATATGTCTGCAACGCACCTGTTCTTGTCACCCAGTCATATTGATTTTCACTGGGATAATTCACAGGGTCAAGCATACTCATGTGCATCCATTCGTCGATTGTTCCATCCTTGAATGCGGAAGTAGTACGACCCGCACGCGCCGCCTGCTGGTGCAGAGTTAATGCTTTGGGATAATCTACCAATGGATTATAAAAGTTAGTAGGAGTCGACAACGCCAGAGAGCCCGTGAAATTGATACTTAATTTCTGGGAATCCTTACCAGTTTTTGTGGTAATCAGAATTACTCCATTTGCCGCCCTGGAGCCATATATTGAAGACGATGAAGCATCCTTGAGCACCGAAATACTTTCGATGTCGTTCATGTCTATCCTGTTGATATCCACGTCAGGCATGCCGTCCACCACAATCAATGGATTGGCGTTGTTAACAGTACCTAATCCTCTGATGAGCAATGAGGCACCGTTATTGCCTGCCATACCTGAACTCTGCTGTACCAAAAGACCCGGTACCATACCCGACAGGGCCGAGGAAACATTGGAGATCGAACGGCTGGCAAGGACTTCATCCACCTTGACCGCCGATACCGCACCGGTCAGATTCGCCTTTCTTTGAGTACCATAACCTACGACTATTACCTCATCTATCAATTGAGAATCCTCATTCATAACGACATCAATGATCGTCCGTTCACCGACAATCTGTTCAAACTCAGCGTAGCCCAGAAACGAATATACAAGCGTTGCCTCCCTGTTTGGGGCATTGATGGTATAATTACCATTGCCATCTGTAACAGAACCCGTTGCCGTTCCTTTTACGACCACGGTTACCCCCGGTATGGGATTACCATCCACATCTGTTACGGTTCCTTTTATGGGGATACCCTGCTGTGCAAAAACCGAACTGGTGAATATGGTAAATAAGTATACGAGAAAAATGTTTTTCCAGTATCGCTTTTCTTCCTTTAGATTTTTTTCCATCTGTTTATTTAATTTTAATGTCAGATGAAATACACCATGATAATCATGGCTATTTCATGTATGTTAGTAGATTGAAGTTAAATGGTTGTATCCATTATAAAACTCCCATACGCCATTTCTCCGATTGGCGACGGATTTAACCTTGATCGTCTATTTTTACATTTCACCTCCATTTCTTTTTAAATTGATTTATATTTTAATATGATATTTGTATTTCCAGCTATTTTCCCTATATCTCGCAACCCGAGATATCCCAATGCCATTACATTCTGGCAATGTATACGATTCCGTTTATTCAAATCTTCTTCCCATATCGCCAGATCGGGAAGGGATACCGCAAAATATTCGATTTTGCAATTGTCATTTATGTGCTTTTCTCCATGTGCAATTAATTTTTTAAAACGTTCCTGTGCTTTTTCTTCATTACCCAATGCTCTCCAGGCCAATCCCTGAAAATAAATCTTATCGGGATTTTCATCATTGTAATAGAATGCCTGTTTGGGTTCATCGGGGCCTTTGGTGGCTTTTGTAAACCATTCAACGGCCTTTTCCTCATTTTTCAATCCCCTGTAACAAACCCCTTTATAATATTCCACATCATTTTCATTCACAGTACTCAACTTTCCTTCTCCTAAATTGTGGGGATATACATCCGTTTCATTCAATAATTCCAATGCCAGACTGTAATTTTTCTCTTCGATGGCTTGTCTGGCCAACTGAATCCGGCAATAGGTATACTGGAAGGTTATCTTTCCTTCCCCACCCTCCCAGGGATGGAAATTGCGGGCAGCACACAATGCTTTTGCCGTTTCATATTTACCCAATTGATTATACAATGCGATACGTTCTATAAACAGGTCGTCGCGTTGCTCCACCAGGTCCATGTGCTCTTCCAGTACTGTAAGACGCTCTGCGGGTGCATAATTCAATTTCTTATACAACTGATCCAACTCCATGAATATGCGTGAATCTGTGTCATCGAGCGAGAATGCTTTTTCAAGTAATCGCACAGCCTGCTCTTTCTTATCCGCTTTATTATAGTATGCCAACGCCAGATTCCTTAATACGGTAGGAAATTCATCATTGATTCCGATCGACTTTTCCCAACAATCGATCGCTTCCTTATATTGCCGCTTTGCATACCAGAAGTTCCCTAAATAGTAAAGTGCCTTGAAATCCTCCGGGTTTACCGTAAGGACATGTTGAAGGATAATAATCTCTTCCAAACGATTGGGAAAACATTTATCAGGCGATAGCTGAAGCGCCTTTACGTAGATTTCTTTTCCTTCATTTTCCCTGTTAACCTGCGACAGAAAAAATCCTAACGCGTACCAAATTAAAGGATAGGAAGCGGCATTCGTTTTGATAGCCCATTCAAGCAATTCAATGGCTTCATCATATAATCCGGCTGCAGCAAAATCGAGCGCATATTCGATATAACTATGCGGATTGGCTTGTAAGAGTTCTATAATTTCTCTTTTTAACTCTTCTCTTCCCCTTATAAGATATTTCTCGAAAAGGCATCCTATATTAAACCGGTCGATCTCCAACGAAGCCTCTATCCATTGTAAGGCGGCATCTGTTTTTCCCTTTTTACGCAGTATCGAAGCCTTCAACTGGCGGGCTTTATGATTATGCCAGTTGGAAAGCAGGCTTTGTTCAATATGTCCCCATGCTGCATCCCAATTTTTCCACGTGCAATCTATCTGAGCCACTGAAAAATAGGCAGGATCTTTCCATGCGGCATTCCACGCCGATTTAAAAAAGGCGCTGTATGCTTCATCTAATTTCGATTGTAATTTCAAGCAACACCCTAAATTATAGTGAGGCTCTCCGTCATAAGGATTCGGATTTCTTTTGGTCAATGTCCCGATCGCTTTTTCAAAGTAAGACTGTGCCTTTTTGAATTGTCCCCTTCTCATCAGAAGAAGTCCGAGAGCATTGTTACAACGTACATCTCCCGGATCGCGCAGAAGTGCCTCTTCGTAATAATCAATGGGATTGAAGGTGGCATGACGATATTGCTCCAGATGGAGGCCTGTAAGATATAACTGCTCGATAAGGGGTATATCTTTAGGATCCTCAGCAGCTTCAGCGGCCGGAGGTACGGTACTGTCCGTTTCTTTCCCGGCAGTGTATTTCAGCAGTTCCTCTCCTTCAACCGTTGAAACAACCAGTGTTATATTCTTACTGTTTTCACTATCCAGATGGATGGTTTTTCTATGAGGAGTTTCAGGGGAGAGTTCCACCTTTTCACTCCATAACACGCTGCCGGTCGAGTCTTTCAATGAGATCGCCACCTCTTTCTTCGACGTGCCATAAACAACTACAGTAACCATTTCTCCGTCCCTTTCAAGACCGGCGATCACATCTTTCGTCGCATTTTTTACGTTGCCCACCTCGGTATAAGGCATAAAATACTGCGTCCAGGATTTCTCTTCATAAGGTTGCAGCCAGGAGAAGTCCGGCTGATTATCGGTGTACACGCCGGTCATTAACTCGATATACGGCCCATCCTCATCAGTAAGGTTCCGTTCCCACGCCTTTCCAAAATCACCATTACCCCACGTCCATTGCTTTTTGCCGGGAGAGACATGGTGATTAGCCACATGCAATAATCCCGTATCACTTTTTTCATTGTATCCACCTACGAAATCGTATTCCGACTGTATCGCCATATAAGATGTCGGAACCGGAATATTGGCATATCTCGATATATCGACTCCGGCAGAATAGTCTTGCTTATAATATATTCCTGTAGCTATGGGGAATGAGGATACATCCCTCTTCCCATGATCAAAGACAGCATTTACATCCGGTGGAAAAACCGATTTGTAGGCATCATCGACAGCCACTGCAGGATTGGCCCACCAGAGGAAGGTCTGAGGGAACGGTGTCCTGTTATATACTTTTGCCCAAACTTCGATATATGCCTTGTCGGGATAAAGCGTAATCCCATGCATCCCTTTCAACCGGAACATACGTTCCACTTCATTGCACCATACCGTCTTGCTTCCATCGGCATGCTCTTCTATCATGAATTCGGTAGGATAAAAGGTGCTGGGACGATGATGTTGCGGCCAGTTGAATTCTATACCTCCGGATATCCACGGGCCGGTCAATCCCACCAATGCCGGTTTGATCACCTGATTGTAATAAAAAATATGCGATTTCCTTATCTTGTCGTAAGCCATTTGGATACGTCCTCCCAACTCGGGCAGGATCATTACTTTTATCTGTTTGTTTTCAATAAAGAGCGCTTTGTAGACTTTATCCTTTTTTTCATCCTTGATTTTTTCAATTACCGGATAGGGATATACCACGCCCGAACTTCCCTGATAGACCCTCTTCTCTAAAAAAACCGGATTTTTCTCCTCTTCTCCCGCTTCATAAGTAGGCAGTGAGATATCTTCCATCCATGCTTTTACAACATGAGGGCTATCGACTGTCGATAGAATCAAATAACTGGTCACTTCTTCCATAGTTTATTTTTCTGTAATTATCTGCTCGATCTCTTCCAATGTTTTCCCTTTTGTTTCAGGGAGATTTCTCTTTATGAACAGGAAACCTGCGGCACAAATAAATCCGTACAGCCAAAATGTTCCGGAGGCGCCCAGTGAACTATTCAACAGCGGAAAAGTATAAGTAAGTACAAAGCTGGCGGTCCAAAGAGCGAAAGTTGAGACAGCCATTCCTTTGGCCCTTATTCTTGTGGGGAAAATCTCGGAAATGACGATCCATGTAACCGGCGCAAGTGTCATGGCATAACAGGCAATACCCAATACGACAAGTATTAACATAATCATCCCTTCAAGCCGCAAATAATAACCTGCTCCCAATACAAGATAAATCACCGCCAGCCCGGTTGTCCCTAAAAGCATCAACGAACGCCTGCCCAATCTGTCAACGGTATACATCCCGACAAACGTGAAAATTACATTCACAACTCCTGTCACAACAATATTGAACAGCATGTCGGATACACTGTATCCGGCCGCCGTGAAAATCTCCTGTGCGTAGTTGAACACCACATTGATTCCGCACCATTGCTGTAAGATGGCTATCACGATACCGATCATCGCAATCCTGAATGCTTTTCCCCTGAAAAGAGCTGATAACTTTACTTTTTCCACGGTTTCCTGCGCCGTTTTTTGCACTTCTTCCACCAGTTGGATGGCATATTCCCTATTGACTATTCTCGAGAAAATATCCGTCGCCTTATCGTATTTTGTTTTCGCGATCAGCCACCGGGGACTTTCAGGCACAATAAAAGTAAGTATGAGATATAAAATCGCGGGGAAAGCGGGTGCCCAGAACATCCATCTCCAACCTATCTGCCCATTCCAGGAATTGAGAATATCTTCACCGGGTATTACCGGTCTGGCGATCAGCCAATTTACAATTTGTGCGGAGAGTATCCCCAAAACAATCGCTAACTGATAGATGGCTACAAATTTTCCTCTTACCGCAGGTGGAGATACTTCTGAAAGATACATCGGTGAAATATTCGACGCAATACCGATACCCACGCCACTAATTATCCTGAACAGTATAAACAGATCGATCGTATGGGCCGCGCCTGTGCCGAATGCCGACAAGGCGAATATGACGGAAGCCAATATCATCATAAACTTTCTACCGTATCTGTCGGATAATCCACCGGAAATGACTACTCCTATCAAACATCCTAAGAGGGCACTACTCATTACCCATCCCTGCAGCCAGGGAATATCCGCTATCGAAAAGTAAACTTCATAAAACGCCTTAGCGCCGCCAATGACCACCCAATCATAACCAAAGAGGTATCCCCCCATTCCGGCAATCAACGAGATAAGAATCAGGTATCGACTATTCACATTGTTTTTTTCACTGTACATGGTTCGCTTTTTTATTTTTACAAAATTAGTTGGATAAAAAATGATTAAAATGTATTATTTTTTGCATTAAATGTAAGAAAACACTATTTTTGGATATAATTTAACAATATATCAATGAGATAGCCGCAATCATGTAAAATATCAATATATAAATGTAAAATATCATGGCAGAGAAAATAGCAGACGGATTCAAGAATGAGAAAGCAATCATACTTCCTTATAATGTTCGTGATTATCTGAAAACCAATAATGTCACCCGGCATTTGTATGTGACACATATCGGGTACTATCCTGAGGCAAAGTACCATTTCAGGGAAAGAAAGAACGGTGCAGGCCAAAATATACTTATTTATTGTGAAAGCGGTAAAGGCTGGATCATATATAACGGTGAAAAATTATATCTGGACCGGGATCAGGTCTTTATCTTACCTGCTAATGAAGCGCATGCATACGGAGCCGATACACATGACCCGTGGAGCATATACTGGATTCACTTCAATGGGGAAGATGCAGAATTGTTTCCTTCCATAATAGGGAAAAAAACAGATACCGGCGATTCCTACAGCAGCAGGCCGGGAGACAGGGTAATACTGTTCGAAGAAATGTTCCAAAATCTGGAAATGGGATATAATCCTGAGAATTTGGAATATGTCAGTTATTGCCTCTCCTATTTTCTCGCATCCATTAAATATGTAACCCAATTCAGGGAAATAAAGAATGTGAAAGAGATGGATGTGATTCAGAAAAGCATCCTTTTCATGAAAAATAATCTGGAACAAATTATTGATCTTGAGGATATTGCCCAACACATAGGCTACTCACCTTCCCATTTCGGGAATTTATTTCAGAAGAAAACGTCTTATTCGCCGATGGGGTATTATAATCAGTTGAAAATCCAGCGGGCATGTTCTTATTTACAGTTTTCCGATTTAAAGATCAAAGAAATAGCTTTTCGACTTGGATATTACGATCCTTTTCATTTTTCCAAAGCATTCAAAAGGGAGACACGTTTAACACCTAAAGAGTACAGGAGAAAATATAATCCCTAAGAACAGCCGCCTCCATTTCATCATGGGTCATCCTCAAAAAGAGAACTATCTCTATCAACGAATCCAAAAAGTTATCCTGGCGGAAAAATTTCCCGTCAGGATAACTATATTCAAATGATGGGGTAGCCTACCCTATCTCATACTTCGAAAGATCGGTATTAAGCATGCTTCCGGTTTCCTTCAATGCGTGATGGAAAGCGAAGCAGGCATAGATATCCTGGGGAAGATGCCCTTTCACACCACGATTGAGATACTCGTGCAGCAATGGCCGGTAATCGGGATGAGCACATTTCTCAATAATTTCTTCAGCGCGATTCCTTGGCCCCTTACCACGCAGGTCGGCCACTCCATATTCCGACACCACAATTTTCACTGAGTGCTCATTGTGGTCCTCATGGGTCACCTTAGGTACTATGCAACTGATGGCTCCATTCTTGGCCGTAGAAGGCGTAAGGAATACCGAAAGATAAGAGTTGCGGGTAAAATCTCCCGATCCTCCGATCCCGTTCATCATCTTGGTACCGTTCACATGGGTGGAGTTGACGTTGCCAAATATATCCACTTCGATGGCAGTATTCAAGGCAATAATCCCCAACCTGCGCGCCATTCCCGGATTATTGGATATCTCCGACGGACGCAATACCAGTTTATTTTTAAAGAAGTCAAGGTCGTTATAGAACTGATGAAGTACATCGTTGCTCACCGTAAGCGAGCAGCCGCTGGCAAATGAGATATAACCTTTCTGCATCATGTCGAGTACAGCATCCTGTATCACTTCGGTATATACCTCAAAACGGGGAATATCGGGATTGCTGCCCATGGAAGCCAATACCGCGTTGGCGATATTTCCCACTCCCGACTGGATAGGGAGGAAATGGGCGGGAATACGGCCGGCCTTCATCTCCGCAACGAAAAACTCAGCTACGTTGTTCCCGATTTGTTGCGTAACCTCATCCACGGGGGCAAAACCATGTCCTTCCCCGTCCCTGTCGGTTTCCACTACAAATATCTTTTCCGGATTCACTTTCACGTAATCGAGCCCCACCCGGGCCTGTACTTCGAAGATGGGTATCTCCCGCCGTTTGGGGGGATCCTGCAATTCATAGATATCATGAATACCGCGCAATTTCGAAGGGACTTGTTTGTTCAATTCCACGATCACGATATCCGCCAACCGGCAGATGGTAGGTGTAATTCCCACGGCTGTTGTGGGTACAATTTCACCTTTTTCGGTCACCTCGCAAGCCTCTATGATAGCCACATTTATTTTTCCAAGAAACCCGTAACGGATTTCCTGGGCCAACTGGGAAAGATGTATATCAAAAAAATCGAGTTCATTCCGGTTGATCGCCTCGCGCATATCTTTGTTCGTCTGGTAAGGTGTCCGGAATTTGATCGCTTTTGCACGGGAAAGTGCCCCGTCTATGGAGTCGCCGGTGGATGCTCCCGTGAAAACACCGATCTTGAAAGGATTACCCTTGGCATGTTCTGCCTCCGCCCTTTTAGCAATCTCCACCGGAACCACTTTGGGACATCCGGCATGAGTAAAACCGCTGAAGCCTACGTTGTCGTTATTTTTCACAAGTGCCGCAGCCTCTTCAGCGCTGATAAATTGTAATGCCATAAAAAAAGTAAATATTTTTGTGTTTAGATAAAAATCAATGTAAATCAATACTTTCTCTGCATGATCTCCCCGTAAATCAACCCTTTTTTAAGTTCTTCCTGGCCTGTTTGGCCTCTGAGGGCCTGAAGCAACGGATGCAATGATTTCTTTGATTTTTCCTCCCGGGTATTGTCAGATGCATCGGGTGAATCCGGATCCGCTTCATAAAATGAATTCACATCATAATCAAAAGTATAACTCGAGAGGGTGGATGGTTCCTGGTGAATGGATACCAGATCGAGAGAGGACTGGAAATTGTTATACCTTTCTTTTGCCGAATAGGCGGCAGGTACGGGTGGCGGCAGAACTTTACGCATTCTGGCCTGAGGATAAGGCGGTATAACCTCTTCCTCTTCTTCAAAAAATGGTCGGGATTCGACTTCCTGCTGTCTCTGAGCTTCCGCTTGCTTCTGTTGTTGTTGCTTTTTCTTACGGGAATCATTAAAAAAACCCAATATCAAGAAAAATACCAGAAGGATAAAATAAATAATATCTCCAAATTCCATATTTTGATTAATTTTGCAACCGGACAAAAATAGTGATTTTTTCTGAATTGTAGGTTACATGGTCAATATAAAAAATCGAGAGCAACTTCACAGTCACTCTCGAGCAATTAACCAAAACCTTAACTATGAAAAAATTTTTATTTTTCCTTGAGGCAAAGTTAGTATAAGAAAAAGAATATTGCAACTTTTCTGTCTATAATTTGACATTTTAACTTTTCCCGGAATTTCGGGATATACATATCACAGTTTACAAATAAGTTATGAAGCCGTCCACCAACGGTTCCATACGCGAAATGAAAAATAAAATGAATCCGAACGGAGTAAAAGAAAAAAAACTATTCATAGAGACTTACGGCTGTCAAATGAACGTGGCGGACACAGAAGTAGTAGCATCGATCATGGAGATGGATGGTTACAGCCTTACCGACAATGATCGCGAGGCCGATGCTATTTTCGTGAACACTTGTTCTATAAGGGATAACGCAGAACAGCGGGTGGTACAGCGACTGGAATATTTCAACGCGCTGAAGAGAAAACGCAAAGAACCTCTTATTGTGGGAGTATTGGGATGCATGGCCGAAAGGGCTAAATCGGACCTGATTGATGATCACAACGTGGATCTGGTCGTGGGCCCCGATGCCTATCTCGACCTTCCCAATTTAGTGGGGGCTGCGGAAAGGGGTGAGAAGGCCATCAATATCCAACTCTCAAAAACGGAGACCTACAAAGATGTAATCCCTTTGAAATTAAACGGGAGCAACATTTCCGGATATATATCTATTATGCGTGGGTGCGATAAATTCTGCACCTATTGCATCGTACCCTTTACCCGCGGCCGGGAACGCAGCCGTGAACCGGAAAGTATCCTGAATGAACTGCGCGTTATGCGTGAAAAGGGATTCAGGGAAATTACCCTGTTGGGACAGAATGTAAACTCTTACCGTTTCACAGACAGCAACAGAAAGATTGATTTTCCCGCCCTGTTGGCGATGGTGGCCGAGGAAGCCCCGGGCATGCGGATCCGTTTCACCACGTCACACCCCAGGGATATGAATGATGAAACGCTGGAAACCATCGCCAAATACAAAAACCTCTGCAACTATATCCACCTTCCCGTACAATCGGGGAGTTCAAGGATGATGAAACTGATGAACAGGAGATACGACAGAGAATGGTATATGGACAGGATTGCCGCCATCAAACGGATCATCCCCGGATGCGGCCTTTCTACCGACCTCATGTGCGGATTCCATTCCGAAACGGAAGAAGACCACCAGGAAACACTCTCCATGATGCGTGAAGTGGGGTTCGATTCGGCTTTTATGTTCAAGTATTCGGAAAGGCCGGGCACCTACGCCGCCAAAAAGCTGGAAGACAACGTACCCGAAGAGGTCAAAAGCAGACGCTTGCAAGAGATTATCGACCTGCAAATGGAGTTATCACGGCAGAGCAACGAAAAAGATCTTGGAAAAGAGTTTGAAGTGCTGACTGAGGGTTTTTCCAAGCGTTCAAGGGAACAACTTTTTGGGCGTACCGATCAGAATAAGGTGGTTATTTTTGACAAAAAACAACACCGTATCGGCGAATTTGTCAAAGTGAAAATAACAGCCTTCACACCGGCCACATTGCTGGGAGAATCATTGTCCGTAGGATAACTCCCGATCCCATAAATTGTTGTTTCGAAAACAATTTTGCCGGTAATGTGTTTTATTTATAACTTACGAACTATTAAACGCAAAAATTATGAAATCAGAAGCAAAACTTTTATTAGGCTTAGGAATTGGAGTGGCTCTCGGAGCTGCGGTAGGCTACATTATGGGTACTGACAGAAAAGAAGAGTGGTTGGAGCAAGCCAACGAATTTGCAGATAAAGTACGAGCCAACGTAAAAACCGCCATCTACAAAGGAAAAAGTGAAGTACAGGATTTAAAGGAAGATATTGACGACATTGCCGAAATCGCAAAGAAAGAACTGGCAAAACAATAAAATATCGTATATCCTTTAACCGAACAAAACGATGGAAGAAAAAAAAGTAAGTACGCTATTCGAGGAAATGCGGGATGACATTTCGAACTTCATCTCCAGTTCACTCGAGCTCGGGAAACTGGAAGTATACGAAAAGTTGAGCCTGGGTTCAGCAGCCGTCATCTATGGTTTGGTGGTAGCAGGCATTGCTCTTGTAGCACTTTTCTTTGCATTGGTAACTGCTGGATTCTATCTGGGCGAACTTCTCGGGAGCCTCTGGACCGGTTTCGGGATTGTCGCTGCATTTTCAATTTTAGTACTGCTGATTGTAATCCTTTTAAAAAAGTATTTCAAGAATAACGTTACCAATGGAGTGATACGCTTTTTGATGAAAGACGATAACGATGATGAAAAGAGAGACAAATGAGTACCTATAAATTAACTCCGCTGGAGGATCTTCGGTTAGAAAAAAAACGGTTGCGTGAAGAGCGAATTATCGCCAGTCAGCGACTGTCGTATCAATTACAGTATTTGAACGATAACTGGGGGTCGATGCTTACAAAAGGTGTGGCCTCCTCTGTAAAATCAAAACTGGTAGAAACGGTAGATAATTTATCAAGCGGTTCCTCCTTTTCAGTCACGCCGTTTGTGACCAAACGAACCAATCCATGGTTGAGCCTCGCCCTGTCGAACCTCCCTCTTATAGGGTCTCTCTCCTGGAAGGTAGCCAAACCGGCACTCATTGCCTTTGGTATCAGAAAAATTCCTTCCATGCTGTTCGGTAAAAAAAGGAAAAAAATTAAATAGTGGCTCTGTGGACGGTACTTACACCGTCCACTTTTGCTATTTTGGCACAGAGTTGGTTCACCTCTTCCGCACTATGGACATGTATATTGAATACTCCCTCAAATATGCCGTCATTGGTAGCTACATTTACACTCTGGATATTCACAACCACATCTTCAGATAACTTTGATAATATCGTTCCTAATATTCCGACTCTATCTATTCCCGTAAATATGATGGAAGCTAAAAAAGAATATTGCCTGTAATCGCCCCATTTCACCGCAATGATGCGGTCACCGAAATTAGATTTCAATTTCAACCCGGTCTGACAGGAACGTTTGTGTACCTCTACCTCTTCATTCTCCGTTACAAACCCAAACACATCATCACCCGGAAGCGGGTTACAGCATGAAGAAACGATGAAATTCTTGCGGAAGTTGGTTTCCGTAAGTTGAAAAACCGCTTTCCGGTCGATCTTCTCCTTCATACTTGAGAACTCTTCCGTCCCTTCAGGTAACTCAGGTTCCTTTTGACTGCTCTTTATATTTTTGTGGTCGACAGGCGGTGTTTTCTTGATCGCATTCATCGCCTGTTTCATATACCGCACAAACAGATTGTCTTGTTTCTCCGGCTCTACCTTCATTTTAAAGAAGGCATTCTTATCGGATGGGAGCGTAACGTCATGATTGCCTATCAAAAAGTAGAGATCCTCCTTATTTTCTGCTTTATAGGCCTGAAGTATCTTGTTAACAAGAGCGTGATCGATAGGTTCATGTTCAAACAACTCTTCGAGCATTTTCTCTCCTTTTTCCGTAATACGCCGCCTCTGTCGCCGCAACGATGCTTCAATTTTTGTACGTGCTTTGGCGGTAGTCACAAAATTGAGCCATTCCGGCTGCGGGTTGACCGATTGCGAGGTGAGGATCTCCACCTGGTCACCGCTGCTTAGCTTCTGGCTGAGCGGCGCCAACGTGTGGTTTACCTTGGCTCCCAGACAATGGTCACCCACCCTGGTATGGATGGTATAGGCAAAATCGAGGGCGGTTGCCCCCTGTGGAAGGGTTTTTATCTCTCCTTTAGGGGTAAATACAAAAATTTCTGAAGAGAAAAGGTTCATCTTCACCGTATCCAGAAAATCGATCGCATTCGGATTAGGATTGGCCAATACTTCCTGGATAGTCTTCAACCATTTGTCGAGTTCATTATCTTCTTCAACCTTGTTTTCCTTGTACTTCCAGTGGGCAGCAAAGCCTTTTTCGGCAATATCATCCATCCTGCGGCTCCGGATTTGTATCTCGATCCATTTTCCATCAGGACCCATCACCGTCAGGTGGAGAGCCTGGTAGCCATTGGCTTTGGGATGGCTTACCCAATCCCGGATACGGTCGGGACGCAGTTTGTAAATATCTGTAATCGCGGAATAGATATCCCAGCATTGTTTTTTCTCATCCATTCCGGGATGCACTTCAAAAATAATGCGTACCGCAAACAGGTCATATACCTCCGAGAATTCAATCCCTTTAGTCTGCATTTTGTTCCAGATGGAATAGACCGACTTGACGCGTGCGCGCATCTCATACTCTATGCCCATCTTATCGAGTTCCTTTATCACCGGGACAGCAAAGTTTTCATAAATCTTGTTCCTCTCCGGGGCGGTCTCCTCTATTTTCCGGGTCAGGTCGGCATAGGTTTCCGGATGTTCATATTTAAAACAAAGCTCTTCCAGTTCGGTTTTGATAGCAAAAAGGCCGAGGCGGTGCGCCAACGGGGCATAAATATACAATGTCTCCCCGGTGATCTTGTACTGCTTGGCAACCGTCATGGAAGAGAGGGTACGCATATTGTGCAGACGGTCGGCAATTTTAATAAGGATCACACGGATATCATCCGACATGGTCAGCAGCAATTTCCTGAAATTCTCTGCCTGCGCCGATACATTCTCTCCAAACATACCCTGCGATATCTTGGTAAGCCCGTCCACAATTTGTGCGATCTTATCACCAAAAAGTGCACGGATATCTTCCACGGTATAATCGGTATCTTCCACCACATCATGCAATAGGGCAGCTGAAATAGAAGTTGAGCCCAACCCCATCTCTCTCGACACAATACGGGCTACTGCCAACGGATGCATGATATAAGGTTCACCCGACCGCCGGCGCGCACCTTTATGTGCCTCTTTCGCCATATTATATGCACGGGTAATGATATCCACCTTCCGCCGGTGATTTGAATTCAGATAATCATTCAGGAGGGCCTGAAACTCATTTTCAATCATCTGATCTTCCGCTACCAGTTTTTCTTCGTCACTCATATACCTGTTTGACCCTGTTTATGTCCTTTCGTTTAAAATTAGTCGTTTAACCGCAATCCCTGTTATTCCCATAATCACTTAGCCGGCCTCGAAGGAAAATGCCTATAAAACGCTAAAGATTTTTGCTTGAACAAACGAAATTACAAATAAATCCAAAAATAACCTCTATCTGGCCGGTTATTTTTGTGTTGACAATGGCTTTGGATGTTAAAAACCGTAGAGAATGCTACCTTCTGAACAAAATTGCCCTATCTTTGTTATGTCATTTCACAGGGGGTGCCCAAGTAAACGGGCTGAGATCATACCCAAATCACCTGATCCGGATAATGCCGGCGTAGGGAAAATAAAAGTCCACAATTACGTGGTTTTTTCGGTATATATCTTTACAAATCCCCTTTTTTATTTCACAAAACGATGTGCAAGGCGAGTTGCTTTGCCCGTCTTAAAATTTTATGTAAATGAAAAAGGTTTTTATGGTTTTCACCGGGTTGCTTACGGCACTCGGTTTTCAATTGATGGCACAACAGCATGTGCAGACAGACAGTTTAAAACAAATCCAACTCGAAGAAGTGATTGTTTCGGCTACACGGGCAGGCAGTAACACGCCGGTGACGCATAGTAACATTTCTCAGAGCGCCATCTCCGAACGGAATTCCGGACAAGATATTCCTTATATTTTGTCACTCGAACCCTCAGTTATTGTGACATCCGATGCCGGAACGGGAATAGGATACACCGGCTTCCGTGTACGCGGGACAGATGCCAACCGTATAAACATTACTATAAACGGTATACCGTTGAATGATTCAGAATCACATGGCGCATTTTTCGTCAATATGCCGGATCTCGCATCTTCACTCTCCTCCATTCAGATACAACGAGGCGTAGGAACATCGACGAATGGAGCTGCCGCATTCGGAGCAAGTGTAAACATGCAAACCGAGAATGTGAGCCGTACCCCTTATGCTGAAATCAGCTCATCGTACGGTTCGTTCAATACCAACCGTAATACATTGAAGGCGGGAACAGGCCTCATCGGGGACCGATTCGCCATAGACGGACGGTACTCAACGATTGTTTCCGACGGATACATCGACAGGGCATCGGTTGACATGCGCTCCTATTATCTTTCCGGTGCATATATAGGGGGGAATACCGTCCTTAAAATCATCACATTCGGAGGAAAAGAAAAAACATATCAGGCATGGAACGGCGTTGATCTAGATCTGGTGAGGCTCAACCCCCTCCACTATTCACGCAGCTACAACGAGTTGGGACGGTATCTCGACGATGATGGCAATGTACAGTTCTACGATAACCAAACCGATAACTATACCCAAACGCATTACCAACTGCACGCCATGCATCAGTTCTCCCCATCCCTGTATGTCAATGCAGCTTTGCATTACACGGAGGGAAAGGGTTATTACGAAGAATACCGGACAGACAGGGATTATGCTGAATACCTGCTCACCCCTGCTGTAGAAAACGGTGTGGAGCGGGAAACAACGGATCTTATCCGCCAGAAATGGCTCGATAACGATTTTTACGGAGGCACATTTGCCCTGAACTATACACAAAATCGTTTCGGACTGATCTTCGGTGGCGGTGCAAACCGTTACGATGGTGAACACTTCGGGAATGTACTATGGGTGCGTCATCCGAACAATTTCGATCCTGATAAAGATTGGTACCGCAGTACCAGTGAAAAAACGGATGCCAATATTTATCTGAAACTGAATGTGGAGCTGGTACGCAATCTGCTTGTATATGCTGATGCGCAATACCGCCATATTAAGTACGACATGCAGGGTAGGGATGATAAATATGATGAAACGGCGAATGCCATGCGCGACATCACGCAAAAACATACCTTCTCTTTCTTCAACCCCAAAATCGGCACAACCTACCGGTTGGATAACCACAACCACCTCTATGCCTCATTCTCCGTGGCCAACCGTGAACCAAACCGGAACAACTATACCGATGCGGGACCCGACGAACAACCTACCAGCGAACGGCTGTACAATACCGAATTCGGATACCGTTATCAATCGCCCGGTGTGAGTTTCGGCGCTAATTTTTATTATATGAAATACGATAATCAACTGATTCTTACGGGAAAAATCAGTGAAATCGGGGAGATGCTCACCTCGAATATCCCTGACAGCTACCGTACGGGGATCGAACTTACCGGAGCTGTACAAATCAGCCGCTTATTACGTTGGGACGGCAATATTACCTTCAGCCAAAATAAAATAAAGAATTTTATGGAGCAGGGTATTGACGTATATGATGCCGACTGGAACTGGATTGAATCACGATCCAACGAACTGGGTACCACGAATATCGCCTACTCTCCCGACATTGTCGCCAACAGCATCCTTTCGTTTTCGTATCACGGTTTTGAAACGGCATTACATAGCAATTATGTAAGTCGACAGTATCTGGATAATACATCGAGCAAGGAGCGTAGTATCGATGCCTATTTCGTAAATAACCTGCGGGCAAGCTACTCATTTAAAGTCCCCCATGTTGAATCGGTGGAACTGGGTATCTGGGTAAACAATCTGTTTAATGTGGAATACGAAACCAATGGCTATAATTGGTACAGCTATTATCTGGACGGAAAACGGGTAAACGAAAAACGCTACTTTCCCCAGGCGGGTACCAATGCATTGGCTAGTATTACTATCAAATTCTAATATTTCATATACCTAAAAAAACGGATTTTCTCTATCAAATAAGATAATCCGTTTATCTTTATACAAAAATAAATAATGCAAACTATTGAAATAATCGGCGCCATCATCGGGCTACTCTATCTCTATCTGGAATACAAAGCCAACAAATGGTTGTGGCCGGTGGGTGTATTGATGCCTGTTGTATACGTATGGATTTTCTTCCAGAGTAAATTCTATGCCGATATGGGTATTAACGTCTACTATTTCTTTGCCAGTATTTACGGCTGGGCACGATGGACAAAGCATCAGACAGAAGGAGATGAGTTGCCGATTAGCCACACGCCGCGGCGCTATATCTTGCCGCTTTCGGTGATAGGCACTGCCCTATTCGCCATTATCGCCTTTATTCTGATTCGCTTCACAGACAGCCCTGTCCCTTATGGCGACAGTTTTACCACAGCATTAAGTATCCTGGGCATGTGGATGCTTGCCCAAAAATATGTGGAGCAATGGTGGTTTTGGTTTGTAGTGAACATTATTTCCTGCGGACTCTATGTCTGGAAAGGACTCTATCCCACTTCTATCCTTTTTGCCATCTATTCGGTGATCTCAGTATTCGGATATTTCAAATGGAAACGGATAATGAAAAGTGAAATCACGGATTTGCAATGAAACCCTACTCCACGATCGCTTCGGTAAGTTCGTCGAGGGAAAATCCGGCAAAATACTGGGAAGTATCAAATTGCGATAATGCGTTCTTTATATCTGAGGGGGTGTACCTCACCTCCTTTAGTATTTCCTGCGGCACGGTCAGGTCGCTGTTCTTCCCGAAAAAGGTACCGTAAAAACGGATTCCTTTTATCTTGCCGTTTCCGATATTCAGGAACACCTGTATCCGTCCGGCAGGAAAACGCTTTTCGCGTATTACCTCCGCCACTGGGTCATGGCCATAAGTCCAGTCCCAGTTAGCAAATTTTTCCCGGCGGGCTTTTTCAATCTCTTGTTTTTCAGCCTCACCGAAGTGATACTCCTTCATTTCAGGAAACGTCCGTATCATCTGATCGAGGATCTTATCCGCAAACTCATTGACCGTGATTTTTACAGGAAGATTAGGCAGGATATTATCTACACGGCTACGGACTGATTTCACCCCTTTGAAATCAACCGTTTCTTTGGATACTTCTAATGCTTTGGAAAGCATACTCAGATCGGTATCGAACAACAGGCATCCATGATGCATAACCCGGTTACCGGCGTATGCCTGCGCATTGCCACAGATCTTTTTACCATCGATGGTAATATCATTCCTGCCGGAAAATTCTGCCTTCGTCCCCAGTTCTGCCAGCGTCTCTATGACCGGTTGTGAGAAAGTCTTGAAATCGAAATCATTCTCACCCTCTTTTTCATTGGAGATGATGGTATAATTCAGATTGTTCAGGTCATGGTAAACCGCTCCGCCCCCGGTGATACGCCTTACCACGTGAATCCCGTTCTCCTGTACAAAACGGGTATTGATCTCTGCTTGTGTATTCTGGTGCTTACCCACAATTATTGCCGGCTCATTGATCCAAAGAATAAAGATTTTATTGAAATGTTTCAGTTCCTTGAAACAAAATTCTTCCAACGCGATATTATATGCTGGATCGGTACTTTTATTGACGATATATATCATAGGACAAAAGGAGAGCGGGCTCCAAACATTCTCAGCCGGAACCCGCCACAAACTATATGTAATAAATTTACTTCTTCTTTTTGGGAATATGGACCGCTTCACCCAATACGTCGGCAAAAGCTTCGAAGAGTGCTTCGGAATAGGTAGGGTGTCCGTAGATGGTCTTTATCACCTCATCTACCGTGATCTCCATTTCCATGATCAGTGATGCCTGGGTAATAATTTCCGCAGCAGAGGGACCGATGATATGCACACCCAACACTTCACCATAACGGTTATCAGCGATCACCTTCACGAAACCGTGTGCTTCGCTTGAAGCCAAGGCACGCCCGTTAGCGGCAAAACTGAACCGTCCGATACAGATATCGTCGTACTTCGCACGTGCTTCCTCTTCGGTCAGACCAACCATCGCCACTTCAGGAGAAGTGTACACCACTGAAGGAGCCGAAAGCAATTTGATGGAACGCTCGTTTCCTTTCACCGCATTCTCGGCAGCTACTTCACCCATCCTGAACGCTACATGGGCAAGCATTTTGATACCGTTCACATCGCCGGGAGCATAGATGCCTTTCACACTCGTTTCCATGTATTTGTCCACCTTTATCTTACCCCTTTCGGTCTCGAACTTCATCTCACCTATCCCGTCAAGGTCGGGTACGCGGCCGATGGAGATCAATGCCTTGTCGGCAATCACGGACTCTTTCCCATCGATCTTGATTTCCAGTTTATCACCTTTATCTATAATTTCGGTAATACGGGCAGAGGTAATCACCGTCATCCCTTTCTTCTTGATGATCTTGGTCAGTTCGGCAGAAACCTCATGGTCGAGAGGCGGCACGATACGGTCCATCATCTCGATGATGATCACCTTGGATCCGAGTCCGGCAAACGATTGTCCCATTTCGGTACCGATCACGCCACCACCAATAACGGCCAGCGTTTCGGGAACCTCCTTGATGGCGAGAAGATCGTCACTGGTAAGCACCTTGTCGCTTTCGATACCGGGGATATTGATTTTGGACGCCTTGGATCCACCCGCCAGAATAATCTTGTCGGCTTTGAGTATCTGTGAGTCGTTCACTACCACATCCTTATTCTTGTTGATTTTACCGACACCCTGGTAGATATCCACACCGTTGCTTTTGAGGAGCGCTACTACACCGCTGGTTAGCTTTTTCACCACGCCGTTTTTGAACTCCTGCACTTTCTCCATATCCACTTTGATCTGTGAACTGTCGATCAGGATTCCTCTTGAGGATGCTTCGCGGATATGCTCGATGATCTCGGCATTTTTGAGATAAGCCTTTGTGGGGATACATCCCACATTCAGGCAAGTACCTCCGAATTCACCTTTCTCCACGATGGCAACCCGGGCTCCTAACTGCGCCGCTTTAATCGCAGCCACATATCCGGCAGGACCTCCCCCAATCACCACTACGTTATAGTTATCTTCGAGACGGATCATCCGCTTATCTTCCTCACTCTCTTTTTCTCCGGTATCTTCGATTACCTCGGGCATCAATGTGTCCACCGATTCGTTCTCATCCCCGATATAACCGATCACTTCGGTTACCGGTACGGTATCACCATCGTTATGCACGATCTTCAGCAGGATACCCGACGCTTCCGCTTCGATCTCCATACTGGTTTTGTCAGTCATGATCTCCAGAATGATCTCCCCTTCCTTTACCGGATCACCCTCTTTCTTCAACCATTTTACGATTTGCCCTTCGGTCATATCCAGACCGGCTTTGGGCATGATTATTTCAAAAGCCATATATCTATTTTTTTCCTGAACTTATTTGTTTTCCTCTTCTTAAATAAACAAGGTGATCGGATCTTCTATCAATCTTTTCAGATCGGTCATGAACTTCGCTGCCGTCAGTCCGTCGATAATACGGTGATCGCTGGTAAGGCTCATCTTCATGATGGGCCGCACAACCGCTTCGCCGTTTACCGGCACAAGCTTTTCCCTGGTGGAGGCAACACTCAGAATAGCCGCATTAGGCTGGTTGATGATGGCAGTGAATTCATCCACGGGATACATCCCCAGGTTACTGATCGTAAAGGTACTTCCGGCCTGTTCGTCGGGCAGCAGTTTCTTCGAGAAAGTGCGTTCCGTCAGGTCTTTCAATGCGACTACAAACTCGCTGAGCGACATCTTGTCGGCGTTCTTCACGACCGGCACCAGTAATCCCTCGTCCAGACCGACCGCCATTCCCAGATTCACATAATTGTGGAAGGTCATCTCCGTTCCCTCGGGATTAAGACTGGCGTTGATATACTTATGTTTCAACAACGTCTTCACTACAGCCAATGAGATCAGGTCCGTCACCGTCAGTTTCTTTCCGGTCTTCTCCTGTATCGGTTCAATCAGCTTTTTACGCAACGTCAGCAACTCGGTCATATCCACTTCCCAGGTCTGGATAAAAGTGGGGATACTGAAATAACTCTCCGACATTCGTTTGGCGATGATCTTGCGCATCTGGGTCATCGGTACTTTTTCAGTCTCTCCCGCAACCGGAGCAGCCTGTGATACTGCTGCGGCAGGCGCTTTCTGTGGTGCTTCCGCCGCAGGTTTGGCTGCTGGTTGATCCTGTTTGGGAACAAACACTTCCCCAAAGTCATTGAGCGTAAACCTGGCTTTCAGATCGGGATCGGAGATCAATTGCAAGACATCGTCTTTCATGATCTTATTACGGTGTCCCGATCCTTTCACCCCTTTCAGGTCTATATTGTGTACTTCGGCAATATGGCGGGCAAGCGGAGAAATATGTGTCATCTCCTCATAATTGAAACTGGCTATGTCGTCCTTATGGATACGCCCCTTGTAACCGGTACCGGTCACACTGAGCAGATCCACCCCCAGGCGTCTCGCCAAAGCCCTTGCCGCCGGTGTTGCCCTGAATTTTTTATTTTCCATCCTCACCCTTTTTATCGGTTATTCACTAATTTGAGAATGTACTTCTTGATCCGGGCCACACTCGGGATCATTGCAGTCTCCAAGGTCTGGTTATAGGGAATAGGTACATCCTCACCGGCAAGGCGCAATATCCGTCCGTCGAGATAATCGAACGCATCGCTTTCGGCGATCATCGCTGCTACTTCACCGATAAAACCGCCTGTTTTATGGGCATCATTTACCAGTAGCACTTTTCCGGTCTTTTTCACTGATTCGAGTACCGCCTCTTTATCGAGCGGTGCCAGTGTACGCAGGTCTACGACCTCTACACTTACCCCTTCGGCCTCTTCTATCTCGTTGGCAGCCTGTATCACCCTTTCCAGCATACGCCCGTAGGTGATAACCGTTACATCTTTTCCTTCTTTCTTGATATCGGCTTTCCCGATCGGCAATACAAACTCCGGATCAAGGGGTACTTCACCCTTCATATTATATTGAGCCTTGTACTCGAGGAAAATCACCGGATTATTGTCGCGGACAGCCGCTTTTAATAATCCTTTCACATCGGCGGGTGTACCCGGGGCGATCACTTTAAGTCCGGGAATATGGGTAAACCATGCTTCGAGCGATTGTGAGTGTTGCGCGGCCGAGCCAACGCCACCTCCTGCGGCAGCACGGAATACCACCGGTATCTGCCCTTTTCCTCCGTACATATATCTTGTTTTGGCAGCCTGATTCACAATGTTATCCATCATATAGACAATGAAGTCCATAAAGGTGACATCCACAATGGGTCGCATTCCTGTCATGGCAGCACCTATGGCCGCCCCGGAAATAGCATTTTCGGAAATAGGGGTATCGCGCACGCGTTCTTTGCCGAACTCTTCGAGCATACCGACCGAGGTACCGAAGTCACCACCGAAAATCCCTACATCTTCTCCCATCAGGAATACGTTCTCATCACGACGCATCTCTTCCGACATAGCCATGATAATGGCATCGCGGACAGACATGAGCTTTGTATTATTTTCCATCTGTTTTTATACTGTTGTTGTTTTGTATGAGTGACGGAGACTACAAAGCCTCCGGGCTAAATCATTTTTTTTGGGGGTTAGTAAAATTAGTCTGCAAAGATATCCTCGAATGCCGATTCCAGTGTCGGTTCGGGACTGCTTAACGCGAACTTCACAGATTCTTCTACTGCATCTTCAGAGGCTTTCTCAATCGCTTCTATCTCTGATACGGTAGCTATCTTATTTTCAATGAGGTATCCTTTGAAACGTTCGATAGGATCTTTTTTCTTCCATTCATCCACCTCTTCCTTGGTACGGTATTTCCCGGGGTCAGACGTTGAATGTCCCAGCCAACGATAGGTAATCGCTTCTACCAACACCGGACCGTTACCATCACGTACATATTGCACAACCTCCTCGAATTTATTGTAAACGGCAAGCAAGTCATTGCCATCTTCAATAAAGTGTCCGGGAACACCATAAGCGGATGCACGTTGATAATTGTAATCAACATTGATTACACTCTTGATGGGCGTACTGATCCCATACATATTATTAATGGAGTAGAAAATTACGGGTAACTTCCAGATAGAAGCCATATTCAATGTTTCATGAAAGGTACCTTCGTTAACGGCACCATCTCCAAAACAGCAAAGAACAATTTTTCCTGTCTTTTTCATCTTCTGGGTGAGTGCGGCACCAATAGCCATTCCCATTCCACCGCCTACAATCCCGTTCGCACCCAGGTTTCCACCATCGAGATCGGCTATATGCATCGATCCTCCCTTGCCTTTACAGGTTCCGGTGGCTTTTCCCATGATCTCGGCCATCATCCCGTTGAGATCTATCTCCAGGGCGATACTCTGCCCATGTCCACGGTGATTGGATGTGATCATATCGAACCCTTTCCTTATCGCACCAATCGCACCCACATTGGCAGCTTCCTCCCCTACGGAGAAGTGCGTCATTCCGGGTATTTTCCCTTTTTTCACAAGCCGGTTCACTTTATTGTCGAAATTACGGATATCAAGCATCAACCGATGCATGTGCAACATTTTTTCTTTTGTTAATTCGCTTTTTTTTGATTTTGTTTTGGCCATAACAGCTATTACTTTACGATATAATATTTCTTAGTGTACCCTTAAATAGTTAGAACAATTCTACATAAGAACAGTTTTTCAATCCTATTGTTTGAAAAAGCAGTTCTTTTATGTTTTATTAAATATTTGATTGGAAGAGGGTAAAGACTTTTTTAGAACAAAGAGTAAAGAATAAGGAATAAAGACTTTTTAGAGTGAAGAGTGAAGAACCAAAAACTAAAAGTGAAAAATGGGAGTTGGGGAGTTGGGAGGTAAAAATTCAGATAAAAAATATTTACGATATTTTTATCGGGAATTAAAAATAATATATATCTTTGGAGAAAATAAGATGCGCTTCGGAAATCTTTTGAGAATAAACTCTCACGATTTCTCTCAGCTTTCA
>ERZ778021.515-NODE-515-length-69075-cov-8.698667_pt1 | contig 69075 bp, 36 predicted proteins | sample MGYA00375751_ERZ778021 | MGnify/ENA primary metagenome ERZ778021 (study PRJEB29350, sample SAMN05389814) | bioreactor metagenome | isolation source: Thiocyanate stock bioreactor | place: South Africa: University of Cape Town | collected 2013-08-29 ... | reverse complement strand
TGGAGAAGAGGATAATAGGATAAGAGTAAATCAAGAATAATATAGGCATCTTTTATTTTTTTTTATAAAAAAAAATAAAAAATAAAAAAAAGATACAATTTATATAGAATAATATGAAGTAAATTGAAAATCTAATGATAATTCTACTCCAAATATTTGTGAATTTTTTATACATTCAAAAAATAAAACTCCACATGATTTTTTTTCTATATTAAAAATAAGTATACTTTTATGATTTCTTATTTCAAATTGTTCTCTAGATTTTTTATCTATATGAGGAGATCTTATAACGGTTATTTTTTTTATTTTTTTTGGTAAATCTATTCTTTTAATAGTTTTTATTTCTAAAATACGAGCTATATCAATAATATGTTGTATAGCAATTAATAGATATTGCATATTAAAAGATTTAATAGTAATTCGAATTTGTTGCATAATTTTGTTTTTTTTTTTAATATAAAAATGTGTATTTTTTATTATTATTCTCCATTTATGCTTCTTTTTATTATTATTCTCCATTTATGCTTCTCGCTTCTCCATTTTCAATGGAGAATAGCAGTTCTTGATTTTTTACATCAAGAATAGCATTGAGGTTCTCTCCATGCTATTCTTGATGCTTTGCATTAAGAACTGCATGGAGGTTTTCTCAATGAAGTTCTTCATGTTTTACATGAAGAATAGCATTGAGGAGCGCATGTATAATAGGAGAACCATCCATCTTTTTGATAATATCAAAAAGATGGATATGAAACTACATCACCAATGAAATGGCTACTTTATGTGTTAATAAATGAAGAGGACTTGGATATGCCATTAATAATACAATTATAAATATACTAATAGCTAATGCTAATGCATTTTCTCTCGGTACTCGAGAAAAACTACACCAAGTTTTAGGTGCTTCAAAATACATTATTTTTACTAGACGTATATAATAAAAACAACTTAAAACACTAGCTAAAACACCTATTACAGCTAATACATAAAGATTTGAACTCATAGTAGCAAAAAATAAAAATGCTTTACTATAAAAACCAGCTAAAGGTGGAATACCTGCCATTGAAAACATAGTTATAGTCCCTGTAAGAGCAATTAGTGGATTAGTACGTGCTAAAAAAGCTAAATCAGTAATATATTTTATTCTAGGTACACTTTTTATACCAGAAGTATATTCTCGGCGCATTGAACATAATATAATAGCAAATATATTAATATTCATAAAAATATACACAAATAAATATATTAATAATGCTTGCACCCCTTCAATAGTACCACAAGCAAAACCAGCTAATAGATAACCTACATGTCCTATAGAACTAAAAGCTAAAAGTCTTTTAATTTTAGTTTGAGACAATGCAGATAAAGTACCTACAAGCAAAGAAATTAAACTACAAACAATAAAAATTTTTTGCCAAGGTACAATAAAATCATAAAAGCCTACAAAAAATACACGAAGAAATACAGCAAACATGGCTGCTTTCGGTGTTATCATAAAAAAAGCAGTGACTCCAGTAGGAGCTCCTTCATAAACATCAGGAGACCACATGTGAAAAGGTGCTGCAGTTATTTTAAATAAAAAGCCTACTATTAAAAAAACCATACCTAATTCACAAGCAGGTAAAGAAGATGTGCTAGTCAGTATATCTCCAGTCCCACCAGTAAAAATTTTTCCCAGTTCAGAAAAATTTGTAACACCAGTAAAACCATAAATTAAGGAGCAGCCAAATAATAATAATCCAGAAGAAAAAACTCCTAATAAAAAATATTTTAAACCAGCTTCTGTGGAAAATTCAGAGTTTCTTTTTATAGCCGCTAAAACATAAAAACATAAACTTTGTAATTCAACAGCTAAATATAAAGATATAAAATCTGCAGATGATATTAAAAATAACATACTGCATGTAGATAATAATATCAATAAGATATACTCAAACGCATTTATAGATTCTTGCTTGATATAATCAATAGATATGTATATTGAAAAAAAACTACTTACAAGTACCAGTAATTTTATAAATTTTGTAAAATCATCAATAATTAAAGTATTATATAATAAAGATGCATTTTTTATAGGATTATTAATTATTAATAATATAGTCCCTATTAAGGCAACAAGACTCAACCAGCTAATATTCTGTAAAAGTAGTGGATAATTATTTGTTTTTGATGTGCTATAAATTACACCATAAACTAATAAAAAAATACCACTCGATACCAAAAATAATTCAGGAAACAATGCCCCAAAATCATTATCAAATAAATAAGCTTGAAATTGTGTTATAGGACCCATAGCTGTGCTATGGAGAGCTAGAGACGCTTGATTAACATTTAAAATCATGTCTAGTTTTCTTTTTTTACACTATTTTATATATATTTTACATGGTTTTTCCATGTTATATTATGTCTTAAAAATAAAAGATTTTTTTTATATAGTTCTTTATTTTTAATCGATGGTTCTCCTTTTTCCATTGAAAATGGAGAATAGAAAATGGAGAATAAGCTGTTAGCTTTTTTTTTACTGTATGTAGCTTATATTTTTTTACTTTGTAAAAAATACAGCTAAAAATAAAAACAGTAGGCTTAAAAAAAAAATAGCCAGCTTTTTTTTTTAATAGCTACACTGTGTCTTGAATAGCGTAAGGAGAACAAATAACAACAAAAAAACAAACAATATATAAATATAATATAACTTTTAAATATTATTCTTAATGCAAAGCATTAAGAACTATAGTGATTCCTTGTTTTTTTACTAGATTTAGGTTACCTTGATGTAACTATGTACACTGGGCTTACATGCGGGACTATAATTTTTACATAGTATCTTTTAGCTTTTTTACAGAGTGTCTTTTTTACTCCTTTTATTTTTAGCGTAGCTATCTTTTTTTACTTTTTTTACAATGTAAAAAAAGCTGGCTTTTTTATAAAATAAAAAAGATTAATTGCTTCGCTAAAAAAGCTGGTTCTCCATTGTAAATGGAGAATAGACACTATGTAAAAAAAGCCAAGCTATAAACAGCTAGAATTAATGAATCCTCAATGCAGTTCTTGATTATTTTTGATGCTTTGAATTAAGAACTGCATCAAGAATAGCATTGAAATTTTTTTTCCGTAACGGAAAAAAATTACCTAAATCCAATAAAAAATAAGAAATTTAGTATATAAAACAGGTTAGGGGCAGATTTGAACTGCCATTTTAGGATTTGCAATCCCGCACATTACCTTTATGTTACCCAACCTGGATAAAATAAAACCATATTTGATGTGTATAATTTAATAAAAAGAGTTTTTTTATTTGACGTTAATAAAACTTGGCTTTTTTATAATATAAAAAAGATAGCTATATTTAGCTATCTTTTTTTTTTTAATGGAGAATAGGAGAATAAAGCGAATTTATCTTTTTTACTTTCTAAAAAATATTTGTAAAAAAGACAGTGAAACGAATTACGGCCCCTTACGCATTTATTTTTTACTATGTAAAAAATAACAGCTTTACAAAATAAAAAAAGATAGCATTGCTAAAAATAAAAGGAGTAAAAAAGATTACACACACTTTTTTTTCAAAAAAAGTGTGTAGAATAAAATATTAAAAAAATTAGACTACCACCAACGATATCGAATATATGCACGATTTGCTTCCGCTAAACGATGTAACTCATCTCGTTTTTGATGGGCTTGACCTTGTTTTTTATAAGCATCAAAAATTTCATCAGCTAAACATTCGGAAAAACCTCCTTTTGATTTATCTTTTTTTTTTCTAGCAGATTCTATTATCCAACGTATAGCGGTAGTTTCTTGTCTTTTTTTTGACAATATAGCAGGCACTAAATAAGTTGTACCTGAAACTCTAACTTTTCGTACTTCTAAACTAGGTGTTACATTTTCCACTGCTTTTGATAAAAAATGTAATACAGATAAATCATGCATTAAGTGTTTTACTCCATATGTTTTTTTATCGGTATCTTTTTCTAATTTTTTTTTTAAAAAAAGTAGCATATCAAAAAATAATTTTGCTGCTTTTATTTTTTTTCCATCACGCATTAACAAATTTATAAATTTATCTGTAAATAAAAAAAAATTAAATTGAGTATGGAGATTTTGGGGACTATGTCCCAAACGTTCCGAATTAACTCGAGTAGATAAAAAGGGAATTCTTGTTTTTTGATTTTTTATATTTTTATTCATATATTAATTAGTATTTTTTTAGTAGTTATATTTTTTAATCATTTAGCTTTTATGATTTTATAAAAAAGCTTGCTTTTGGCTTTTTTTTTTAGAGAGTTCTCTATTCTCCTATTCTCCATTTTCGCTTCTCCTATTCTCCATTGAAAATGGAGAACAAAAATGGAGAATAGAGTTTTTTTTATATAATAAAAAAAATAAAAATGGAGAAGCGTAAATCGAGAATAGAAACGTAACGAAAAAAAAATCTATTGATAAATGGAGGAGTAAAAAAGATGACACTTAGTAAAAATAAAAAAATATAAAAGCTTGTTGTTTTTTATTTTATGTTTTTTTTATTAATAAAAAAAAACATAAAATAAAAAAGCAAAAAAAGCCAAAATATTATTGTTTACGTTTTTTTGTACCATATTTGGATCTTGCTTGTTTACGATTAATAACTCCTTGAAGATCTAATGTGCCTCTTACAACTCGATATTTAACTCCTGGTAAATCTTTAACACGGCCACCTCGAATTAAAACAACTGAATGTTCTTGAAGATTGTGTCCTTCGCCAGGAATAGAAGCTATAACTTCTCTACTATTAGTTAAACGTATTTTAGCTACTTTACGTAATGCAGAATTAGGTTTTTTAGGTGTTCGCGTATATACACGAAAACATACACCTTTTCGTTGTGGGCATTCCATAAGTGCAGGTTTTTTTTTTCTCGATATTTTTTTTTTTCGAGCACTTTTTTTATTAAGTAATTGATTTCTAGTTGGCATAATTTTTAAATTATATTTAATTATTTATTTGTGTTGATTTACTGTAGATGGTTCTCCTATTATACATGCCCTCCTCAATGCTATTCTTCATGTAAAACATGAAGAACTGCATTGAGAAAACCTCCATGCAATTCTTGATTATTCTTAATGCTTTGCATTAAGAATAATCAAGAATTGCATTGAAATTACTTCCATTTATCAATGGAGAACCAAACAATAAATGGAGAATTTACATTATAGAATTAATGAAAACTTCTAGAAACTAAATCCAAATTGATATAAAAAGGAAAACTTAATCTTTGTGGTGAATATAATAAAATCACAGTAGACATACTATAAGAGACTTCAATATGCATAGGTTTTATTATACAAATACGTAAAGCTTTCTTTCTTTGTTTAGGATATTGTTTTTTTGTAATATGTTTTTTTAATTTTAATGTTAAAAGAGTATTAATTATTTTTTTTTTAGACATCTCTGTATTTCTAGACAGAGGATTACCTGTATCTCTTGATACAGATTTCTCTATTGTAAATGGAGAATTACTTTTATCTTTTGATACAGAGTTAACTTTATTTAGTAATAGAGTTAATTCTTTTTTATTATATAAAAAAGAAACAGGTTTATTACCTAAAATTCCCGGTTCTCCATTTTTGTTCTCCATTTTCAATGGAGAATAGGAGAATGATGCATTAGGTTCTCGATTAAAAATGGAGAAGGGAGAATATAAAAAATCAGAATGCATTTGTAAAATTGTTTTATATACTATATTTCTATAAATAGCACTATTTCTTTTTTTATTATAAATACTAGAAAAACTAGAATTAAGAAAAGAAACGTTTTTTTGTATATAAGTAGAAATATATAACTTTCTTGTAAAAGATTTAAGTGCATTTGATTGTTTAGTATTTTGGCTGATTTTTTTATCTTTTATAAAAAAACCAAAATTATTATTTTTGGGAGTATTTTCTTTATTAAAGTTTTTCGATTTATTAGATAATTTTTTTAAATTAGAACGAGTAGCAAAGCTTAAATTAAAATTTACATACTTTTCAAGTAAATTTATAAAACGTGTGTTTTTATTTTCAAAAAAAGGTTTTCTGTTCAATGATAAATAATTTTTTTGTATACACGTTAACAAAAAAAATTTAGCATGTTTAGATAATAAAGGTTTTAATTTTAAAACAGTAAAATGTTCTCCTGCGTTGGTTTTTTTTAATGGAGAAACGAAAATCGATAATGGAGTATTCTCCATTTTCAATGGAGAAGGAGATCTATTTATTTTTAAAAGTGCTCTTTTATCCACTTTTGCTAATAATAAGCGAATATAATTTTTTAATGTTTTTTTTGGTGTATAATTTTTAAAATATCTTATGTTTTGTATTTTATAAATAAAATTTTCAGGAATAGTTAAATGATAGCGACGTTTTTTAAAATTTACTTGAATTATTTCTTTTAATGGAGAAATTATTTCGTTTTTCTTATTTGATTTAATTGAAATTATATCCCCAGGATTAACTTGATAGCTAGCTATATTTATAAATTGATTATTTACCATTATTTTTTTATGTGATATTAATTGTCTAGCTGTTAATATGTTTTTGACAAGACCACTTCTATATAATAAAACATCTAATCGACGCTCTAGAATTGAAAAAAAATATAAAGAAAAATAGCCTTGAGATGATTTTGACTGAGATAATAAATTTTTTAATTGCTTTTTTGACAGATGTCCATAAAATATACTAAGTTTTTTTCTTTCTTTCAATTGTTGTTGAAATTCTGAAGATTTTCTACGTTGTGGTTGTTTTTTAGCTAATTCAAATAAAAATTGATCAGTTGAAAAAAGTAAATTAATTGGATTATTATAAAAAAAATAATTAAACCATTTACGTTGATTGGCTTTTTTTACTCCGTAAAAAAAGATACGCTGATTAAGATTTTGTCCCAATGAAAAAGTTGTGTGTTTTGTTTGTTCAGTATTTACAAATTTATTAATAAATTGAGCGTTTCTAATTATACTAACAGGTACAGGATTATCTCCATTGACAAATGGAGGTTCTCTCCATGCTTCGTATGGAGGGTTGATGTTATTATTAGTTAATAATTTACAAGTTATTGTTTTTTTAATCATCCCTTCATTCTCCATTTTTAATGGAGATGATATTTTTTGATTTTCTAAAAAAGGTTGATTAAAACCAGAAACATCTTTTTTCTTTGAATAATATATATGGTTTTCCATTTTTGCAGAACTTCCATTTTTGTTCTCCATTGAAAATGGAGAATTGGATAATTTAGATAAATTGGATAATTTTTTTAATTTATTAATAATAAATAATTCATGTTGATTTTGTTGTAAATTTTTATTTAGTAATGTTTTATTTATCATAATTTTCTTTTTTTACGTTATATATATAATATGGATTTTTTTCATTATTTGTAACTGTTTTTAGTTTTTTTAAGAAATAAAAAAAACAGCGAGACTATAATTTTTACATTGTAAAAATTATAGTAAAAAAATAAACAGTAAAAAAATGTGTGTCATCTTTTTTATAATATAAAAATTTTTTTTAAAACTATTCTTTTTTACAACGTGTCATTTTTTTTACTCTGTAAAAAAGCCAGCTTTTGGCTCTTTTTACTCCTTTTATTTTTAGCTATGCTATCTTAAAAAAAAAAAAAGCCTACAATGTAAAAAAGATTAATTGCTTCGCTAAAAAAACATACAGAGGACACTCTGTAAAAAAGCTAAAAGAAATGCTATCTTTTTTATATATTATATAAAACAGAAAGCCTATCTTAAAAAAAAAAAAAGCCTATAATATTAAAAAGATGGAGATAGCTACAGCGAGCTATTTGACCTTAAGTGATATTTTTGGCTTTTCTATGAAATAAAAAAAACAAGGTTATATTTTTTTTATATAACAAAAAATAACCTTTATTAAGATTAATTTAATTCTAATAAAAATGAAAACACATGTTTTTTATATAGATATCTTTTTGTTGTTTTTTTTTAATAATCAGTTAGCTTTTAACTTTTTTTACAAAATGTAAACTGTGTGCTGAATAACGTAAGTAAAAAAAAATAACAAAAAAAATGTCGTCACATTTTCCATTTACGCTTCTCCATTTACGCTTCTCCATTTTTGGTTCTCCATTTTCAATGGAGAACCAAAAATGGAGAATTGCTTCGCTAAAAAATATAAAAAGATATTAAGTACATTATTCTTTTTTACAATAACAGCTACTAAAAATAAATTATTATATTAAAAGCAATAAACACTGCCAAATATGCTAGTGCATATTATTCATCATAAAAAAAGCACTATTATATCAATATATTATTTCTTATTATTTGCACAAATTATATATACTCACTATCGGATTCGAACCGATATTCCTAAAAGGTACAGATTTTGAGTCTGTTGTGTTTACCAATTTCACCAAGTGAGTGATTTTTAAAAGATATATTATTATATATTATTTTACATTAAAAAACTATCAATTTTTTAATATAAAATATACAACAAGTATATTTTTTACTTTGTTTTGTAGCCTTTTTTTTTAGATAAACGAGCTAAAAAAGTTAAATATACGTATAATAAATAATTATAGATAGGTTATTCTCTATTCTCTTATTCTCCATTTTCGCTTCTCCTATTCTCCATTGAAAATGGAGTTTTTTTTTATATAATAAAAAAAATAAAAATGGAGAACAAAAATGGAGAATAGAGTTTTTTTTTATATAATAAAAAAAATAAAAATGGAGAAACGTAAATGGAGAACCACATTGTTATGTATATATTTGTTGTCTATAAGAATGACAAACTTATAACAAAAATTTATTATAATTAGAATAATATAATTATTAATATATTAAAATTTTTGTTAATTTATTCATTTTTTGATTTTTCTTTATGGCTATCTTTAAAAAAAAAAGCCTCTATTTATAGAAAAATCAAAACATAAAAAAATTATCTATATTTTTCTAAAAATAAGTATGTCTTTTTTATATTATAGGCTTTCAAAAAAAAAAGAAAAATGGAGTTTTTTCTTTTTTTTTTATTATATGGCTTTTTTTTTTTTTAAAAAAAGATAAAAAACCTATAATAAAAAAAATAAAAATGGAGAATAAGTTTTAATTTTTTTATAAAATAAAAAGATAAAAAAATCATTTCTATTATTAATTAAATTTATGTATCAATTATCTGTACATTTTTTTGAAATGCGGTCACGTGCTATTTACTGCGGATTATCTTTGGTATTAACCATTATTACAAGCTATTATTATCAGTTTGAAATTCTATATATAATAGGTCGACCTTTTTTAGATTTAAATCACAAATTTGTGTTGATCGATTTAACTGAAGCTTTTTATACTATTTTAAGAATTAGTGGAATTCTTAGTTTTTTAATAATAATACCCTTTTTTATTTACCATTTTTGGAGTTTTTTTATACCAAGTCGATATATTTTTGAAAGAAAAACTATTAATAAATTTTATATTCTATTTTTTTTTTTGTTATTTATTGAATTATTAATTCTTTATTTTATATTATTTCCTAAAATATGTGAATTTCTTTTAAGTTTTGACATAATTTCATCCAATAATCCTTTGACAAATGTTAAGCAAATGGATAATCCAACTGATAATTTACAAAATGAAAAACTATTTTATGTAAATCAAATAAGTCAAGGACTTGTTGTTGATTTACATAAAAAAAATCATGCTTTGGAACAAAGTATTTATGAAACTCTGCCGTCTATTCAAAAAAAAGCACCAGTTTTTTTAGAATTAACTGCTAGGTTAGAATCTTATGTGACTTTAAGTACTCGTTTTTATTTTATTATGCTTGCATTATTTCAAATACCATTTATTGTTATTATATTTTATTATTATAATATTATTGATTATTATATTTTATGTAGAACTAGAAAATTTTTTATATTTACTAGTATATTAATATCTGCTTTGATATCTCCACCGGATATAATTAGTCAATCTTCACTAGCTATTTTATTATTTTTTTTTTATGAATTTTTAATATTTATTGGTATTTTCTATTATAAAATTACCCTCCATGCTATTCTTGATGTAAAACATGAAGAACTGCATGGAGAAAACCTCAATGCAGTTCTTCATGTAAAAAATGAAGAATAGCATTGAGATTTTTTTTCCGTAACGGAAAAAAATTACCTCAATGATATTCTTGATGCTGTTCTTAATGCAAAGCATTAAGAATAATCAAGAACTGCATTGATTTTTTTTTTTCCGTAACAGAAAAAAAATACCTCCATTGTAAATAAAGAATCTTATGGAAAAAACCTTTAGCTTATGGTTAATACAAGGTTGATTTAGCTTTTATCTATTTTTCTATAATAAAAATACAATGTGTAAAAAAAAGCGTGTGTCATCTTTTTTATCGAAACAAATTAATCTTTTGGCTTTTTTTTTAGATGGTTCTCCATGTTTGGTTATCCTTTTTCCATTTTTGGTTCTCCATTTTTGTTCTCTATTCTCCATTAAAAATGGAGAAGTGAAAAAGGAGAATAGGAGAAACTTCTTTTTTTTTAAGCCTACTCTGTAAAAAAAAAAACACAGAGTAAAAAAGTTAAAAGATAAGATAAAAAATATAAAAAATTTTTCATTATGGATATATTATTTTATTTATTTTCTAGTCTAGCATTAATATCAGGCGTTATGGTTATACAAGCAAGAAATCCAGTACATTCAGTATTATTTCTTATTTTAGTATTTTTTAATGCTGCAGGATTACTTGTTTTATTGGGCCTAGATTTTTTTGCTATGATATTTTTAGTAGTATATGTAGGTGCTATTGCTGTATTATTTTTATTTGTAGTTATGATGTTAAATATAAAATTAGCTGAAATAAATGAAAAAAGGTTACGTTACCTGCCAATAGGAGGTGTTTTAGGTATTCTTTTTCTACTTGAGGTAATTCTTATAGTAGATAATGATTTAATACCTCTTTTGTTTTATGATAACCCACAAGCTGTTTCAGAATTTAAAAATTTACATTTTCTTGATTGGTCAAATAGTATACAAACATCTACCAATATTCAAGCAGTAGGTAATATTGTATATACTTATTATTTCTATTTTTTCCTTCTAGCTAGTATAATATTATTAGTAGCTATGATTGGAGCTATTGTTTTAACAATGCAAAAAGGTATTCGTATAAAAAGACAACAAGTTTTTTTACAAAACACAAGAGATTTTGCAAAAACTATTCGCAAAATATCCTAGTTTGCAATAATACTTTTTCTAATTTGACTTTTATATATTTGTAAGAATTTCTCCGTTAACAAATCGAGAGAACCTCCATTTTTGTTCTATATTCTCCATTTTTAATGGAGAAGCAAAAATGGAGAATAGGAGAACTTTTTTTTTACTTTGCTCTTTTAATTACAAGAGATATTTCTCATGTAATATTATAGGACACGTATAAGACCTCTTGTAACTTTGTTACAAGAGACATTTTTTTTTTGTAACACGGTTCTCCATTTTTAATGGATAATTAAAAAACTTAAAATTTTTATTCCGTCTTTTTAACTTTTTAGCGGGACACCGTGTATTATCTTTTTTATAATATGTTTTTTTATGTTTTTTTTTATAAAAAAATAAATACAGCTTTTGGCTTTTTTTATTTTTAATTTTTACTATGTAAAAAAGATACATAGTGTCTTTTAAATAAAAAAAAAAGTCTACAAATTAAAAAAGATAAACACTTGATTAAAAAAATTAAAAAATAGTATATTTATGGATTTGGTAAAATATCTTGCTGTTTCTATGATTTTATTTTTATTAGGTATTTGGGGAATTTTTTTGAATCGAAAAAATATTATAGTCATGTTAATGTCAATTGAATTGATGTTGTTAGCTGTTAATTTAAATTTTTTATTATTTTCTGTATATCTAGATGATTTAATAGGACAATTATTTGCTTTATTTATTTTAACAGTAGCAGCTGCTGAGTCAGCAATTGGTTTAGCATTACTTGTAGTTTATTATCGTATTCGTGGTACTATAGCCGTTGAATTTATAAATTTAATGAAAGGCTAAATTAATATGTTGAAATACAGCAACTTTTCCAACAAAAATTTGTAATATATATAGGTTATTTGTATTTTTGAATTTTTATAAATATATTTAATTAAAACATCTATAACAAATGGCATCTTTTTTTATCTTTTATTTGTCTTTTTTACTTGGTGTCTACATACTATATTACGTAATGTATTTTTTACTTTGTAAAAAGGGTGGTTCTCTATTTTTCATTAAAAATTGAGAATAGGGAATAGCATGGAGGATGACACAAGGTAAAAAAGCTAAAAGCTTGTTGTATAATTTATAAAAAAAATACCACAAATAAGATGTCGTACTAAATATCCATTTTGGGTTATCCTATTCTCCATTGAAAATGGAGAATAGGATAACCCAAAATGGATAAGCGTAAATAGAAAACTGCATGGAGAATAAGAGAACCTTCTTTTATTTTTTTATTATAAAAAAATTTAATATATTTTTTAATTATAGAAAACTAAGTATCTAAAAAAAAAGCCTACATTCTTTTTTACGTAGTAAAAAATATCTGTAAAAAAAATATATACTTTAAAATATAATTATACATATATTAGTTATAAGTGCTTGTAGCTTAATTGGATAGAGCATCAGACTACGGATCTGAGGGTTGAGAGTTCGAGTCTTTCCAAGCACGTGTATATTAATGATAATTAATTTAATAATAAAAAAATAAAAGTTATATGTATTTTTTATTATTAAATTAAGTTGGTTCTCCATTGCAAATGGAGAATGCCTGCTTAACTTAATTGGTAGAGTATCGGTTTTGTAAACCGAAGGTTATCGGTTCGACTCCGATAGCAGGCTATATTTTATAAAATTAGAACTGTTTATTCTATTTTCCATACGCTCCTCAAGCATTGAGAAAACCTCCATGCTATTCTCCATTTTCAATGGAGAAGCGAGAGAACCTAAATTTATTACAAATATTCTCTATTTTCCATTAAAAATAAAGAATAATTGAGAACTTATATATAGATAAATAAATAAAAAATCAAGATAAATAAATAAAACAAATAAACATAATATACAAGGAGAATAGTTTTAATGGTAGAATAGTGGTCTCCAAAACCAAAGGTTAAGGGTTCAAATCCCTTTTCTCCTGATATTAATTACTATTGCAACTTTTATGACAAAAGTTAACACTAGAGCAACTATCATTATCCTTATTATTTTTTAGTTAATTTTTTTAAATTTTTATAACTTGTATTAAAAACATTATAATAAGGAATTATATATAAATATCTTGAAATTTGTAAATAATACATTTTTTTTGGCTTTTTTTTTGTTATTTATAAATAACAAAAAAAAGATTTGTATATTTTTTGTTAAAAATATACAACAAGCTTTTAGCTTTTTTACTATGTATATTTTTTATATTATAAAAAATAAAAATATAAGAAACGTTCATTTTTACAATGTAAAAATAAATGTGTCTTTTTTTTTATATAATAAAAAAAGCTAAAAAGACGGCCGTTAAATGAATGTTTTAAAAATTCTTCAATGCATCCTCTATTATTCTCCATGCTATTCTTTATGCTTTGCATAAAGAATAGCATGGAGAACTAAAAATGGAGAATAAAGTTTTTCTCGCTTCTCCATTTTTATTTTTTTATTATATAAAATAAAAAACTCCATTAAAAATGAAGAATAGGAAAATAGCTATTCTTGATTATTCTTAATGCAAAGCATTAAGAATAATCAAGAACTGCATGGAGGTTTTCTCAATGCAGTTCTTCATGTTTTACATGAAGAATAGCATTGAGGAGCGCATGGAGAAAACTTTGCTTTTTTAGTGTACTTGGCTTTTTTTTTATTGTTTTTCTTATCTTTTTTACTTTGTAAAAAAGATAAGAAAAACAATAAAAAAATAAATAAAAAAAGAAAAAATAAGAATATCATATGGCTTTATCTTTAAGTGAAATATCAGTTTTACTAGAACAAAAAATATCAAATTCATACTCAAAAATAAATATAGACGAAATTGGGCGAGTTTTATCTGTTGGAGATGGTATTGCCCGAGTTTATGGACTGAATAAAATTCAAGCAGGTGAAATGGTTGAATTTGCAAGTGGTGTAAGAGGAATGGCTCTTAATTTAGAAAATGATAATGTAGGTATCGTGTTATTTGGTAATGACAATGCAATTAATGAAGGGGACATAGTAAAACGTACAGGTACTATTGTAGATGTTCCTGTAGGTAAAGGTACTTTAGGAAGAGTTCTAGATGCTTTAGGAAATCCTATTGATGGAAAAGGACCACTTCAAGATGTTAATCGTCAACGTTCTGAAGTAAAAGCACCAGGTATTATTGCTCGTCAATCAGTACATGAACCTATGCAAACAGGTTTAAAAGCTGTAGATAGTTTAGTACCGATTGGTCGTGGTCAACGTGAATTAATTATTGGTGATCGTCAAACTGGAAAAACAGCAATTGCTATTGATGCTATATTAAATCAAAAGTCTGTGAATGCACAAGGCGATGAATCAAAAAAATTATATTGTGTTTATGTAGCAATAGGTCAAAAAAGATCTACAGTTGCACAAATTGTGAAAATATTATCATCAGCAGGTGCTCTTGACTATTCTGTTATAGTAGCTGCTACAGCTTCTGATCCTGCTCCATTACAATTCTTGGCACCATATTCAGGATGTGCTATGGGTGAATATTTTCGTGATAATGGTATGCACGCCTTAATTATTTATGATGATTTAAGTAAACAATCAGTAGCTTATCGACAAATGTCTCTATTATTACGCCGACCTCCAGGTCGTGAAGCTTTCCCTGGAGATGTTTTTTACTTACATTCTCGTTTATTAGAAAGAGCTGCTAAAATGTCAACAGCAGTGGGTGGTGGTTCTTTAACTGCTTTACCTGTAATTGAAACACAAGCTGGAGATGTTTCTGCTTATATTCCAACAAACGTAATTTCAATTACAGATGGCCAAATATTCTTAGAAACAGAATTATTTTATAAAGGTATACGCCCAGCAATTAACGTAGGTTTATCTGTGAGTCGTGTAGGTTCAGCTGCCCAAGTAAAAGCTATGAAACAAGTAGCAGGTACTCTTAAATTAGAACTTGCACAATATCGTGAAGTAGCCGCTTTCGCTCAGTTTGGTTCGGATTTGGATGCAGCTACTCAATATTTGTTAAATCGTGGAGCTCGTTTAACAGAAGTATTAAAACAAAGTCAATTTCAACCAATGCCTATTGAAAATCAAGTTGTTGTTTTATATGCTGCAACTAAAGGGTATCTTGATAAAATGAATATTTCATCAATACCACAATTCGAGCAAGCTATACTTAAAGAAATTGATTCTACTCTTTTATCTGAAATTAGAGAAAAAAGAGTGTTATCGGATGAATTAAATCAAAAATTAAAAACTTTTTTTGATAAATTCACAGCAAATTTTCTAGCTTAAAAAAATATCTGTAAATTTTTTATCTTCATCTTTTTTTTTATTATAAAAAAGAAAAGAATAGCTAGCTTTTTTATATTATAAAAAAGACACTTGACTTTGTGTATTTTTTACTACGTAAAAAATACACAAAGTTATTATCCTATTCTCCATTTTCGCTTCTCCTATTCTCCATTGAAAATGGAGAACAAAAATGGAGAATAGAGTTTTTTTTTTATATAATAAAAAAAATAAAAATGGAGAATCATCTAAAAAAAAAGCCTACTTTGTCAAAAAGATAAGCTAAGACAGATAAAATTGTTTTCAAACAAATAGAAATAAAAATATATAAAAAATAAAAATAATATATGAATATAAAACAAATTAAATCTATTAATGTTATTGAAAAAAATAAGAAACCCTCAATGCAAAGCATTGAAAAAACCTTAATAAATCAAAAAATGCCTTTTTTATCAGGCTATGCCTTAAAAACAGGTATACATGTAGGACATAGATCTTTAAGATTATCAAAAACTAATTTTTGGCATCCACTAATGTCACAATATTTCCTAGGTATTAGACATGGAATATCTTTACTGGATCCAATACATACTCGAAAATGTCTTTTACGTGCTTTTTATGTAATAGCTCTTGTTTTAAAAACAAAAAATAATCATAATTTTCCTTTGTTAAATCAAGGTGTTTCTCCGGTTATAAATGAAGGTTTTAATCTATCGAAAGATGGAGGTAAGAAAACTCTTTTTAACAACGGAGGTTCTCTTGATGCAAAGCATCAAGGGCTTTTGAAAAATAAAAATTTTACACAACAAAAACAAATAAAATCTAAGGGTCATATATTAATAGTAAATACAAATCCTGAATTTTCTAGATTATGTAAAAATTTAAATGTGTTAACTGGACATAATATAAAGAATAATTTAGGACTAGATATAAAATCATCATGTATTTCATATGTTCATTATAAATGGGTTGGAGGTACTTTAACGAATTGGAAACAAGTATCCAAATCAATATTAACTTATGCTAAATTTGCGGAACGTTGTGAAAAATTTCTTTATCGTAATCATATAGATTTTCCACGATATAGTAAAATAAAAGAATGTTTTCATGGATTGGTAAGAAAAAAAAATAATAAAGTATTTTTAGCTTTTAATAAAAAACCGGATATAGTTTTTTTAATGAATCCTAATGAAAATCGACATATTATAGCAGAAGCGAATAAAATGCATGTACCTGTTATTGCTCTTGTAGAATCAAATACTAATTTAAACGGTATATCTTATCCTATACCAGCAAATGCATATTCTGCGTTTTTTATTTATTATTGTATAAAAAAAATTCTAAAATTATCTTGTTTATAATACATATTTTTTTCTTTTTTTTTTTTTAAGAAAAAAAAGATGTATTACAAAAAGTTGTGTTAATTTGTTAACAAATTACATTTAATTAGGACTCTAATAATGTTTTTCTGGTTCTTTATTTATTATGGAATTGCTTTTATTTTTACTGCTTTATTTTTTACTCTGTATCTTTTTTTACATAGTGTCTATTCTCCATTGTAAATGGAGAATAGACACTATGTAAAAAAAGATACAGAGTAAAAAATATCACTATCTTTTCAATAAATATATGATTAATAATTTTATATTTACTTATATTGGGGTATAGCCAAGTTGGTAAGGCATCGGAATTTGGATCCGACATTCGAAGGTTCGAGTCCTTCTACCCCAGATTAATATTTAATTTAATAATTCTATATTTTTTAATACTATTTTCTAATATTATATTGTTTTTCTTATAGTGGTATAGTTTACGCTATTTTTTTACTACATAAGTGTAGCTCTCTTTTTATTTAGCCTGGCTATCTTTTTTTTTAACCTCTAATATAAAAAAGATGAAGTGTCATCTTATTGACTTTGTAAAAAAGCAACGCTATCTTTTATTTTAAAGACGCGTCGTAAAAAAAAAGCTAATAGCATTAAAAAACTCTATAGGACAGAATGTTTAGCTACACGGAATTTATTTTTTTACAGTGTCCCGTTAAAAAGTTAAACACACTATCTTATATAATAACGGGTATTTAGCTCAGTTGGTAGAGCAACTCGCTTACAACGAGAAGGTCATTGGTTCAAGTCCATTATTACCCATTTTATAGGTATTATAAAATATATTATATAGTAATTATACATGCGCAAAATCTCCATTTAAGCTTCTCCATTTTTTATTTTTTTTATTATATAAAAAAAAACTCTATTCTCCATTTTTGTTCTCCATTTTCAATGGAGAATAGGAGAAGCGAAAATGGAGAATATGAGAATAGATAATAGGCTTTTATATTTTTTTTTATAAAAAAAGTCATTTGTATTTTTAGCGAGATTTTTAAAGTTCATTAAAAAAATACATACTAGGCTAAAAAAAAAGATAGCTAACTGAATCTTAAAAGTAGAGGTAAAATTTTTACTTTGTAAAAATGACACCACCCGATCCCTTTTTGAATTCGACTTAGTCTCTATAATTTTTAGAGACCGTGAAATCCTTTGCTGCCATATGTACTACTGTTTGTGGGAGACGTGGTAAGATTCAGTTTTATTATTAAAAACAAAAAATTTATTAAAAAAAATATTAATTTCTATATATATTTTTGTTCTCCATTTTTGTTCTCCATTGAAAATGGAGACTAAAGGAATAGGAAAAGCTTAAATGGAGATTAATTTTTAGGTAGAAAAATTTTTTATATTGCGGGGTTGAGAAATTGGTTATCTCGCCAGGCTCATAATCTGGAGATTGTAGGTTCGAATCCTATCCCCGCGCGGTCGTTTTTTTTTTTTATTTAGTTATTTTTTTTATAAAAAAATAACCATTATATAAAAACTTAAAAAATTAATTTTGCTATATCTCCATTTTTAATGGAGAACCATCTCTATTTATAGCTATTTTTATAATATTTTCACTATTATGCTATTTTAACTTAAAAAATTTAAAATATTTCTAACTAAAATAAAATCAGTGATATTATCTGGGGTTTATACAAATTATTGGTTAATAATTTGCTTTATGATATCGGGACCTTTTGATGGAAGCGCGGTGTATTTATTTGGCGGAACCTTAGTTTACCGAAATTCCGCAAAAAAAAGAAATGACGTACATATTTATTTTTTACACATAGTACGTGTGCTGCTCAATGCAAAGCATTGAGAATCTGGTTGCTAATAATAATAAAAGCACAATATCAAGTAAACCATCTCATTTCTCTTTTTTATTAAATAAAAAAGAGAATTTATAATGGAGTTATTTTCTGATATATTTTATAAGGTAAAAATTTTGAAATTTTTTTATTTCAGGGTAGCAGGATTCGAACCTGCGACCTCCGGTTCCCAAAACCGGCGCGCTACCAGACTGCGCTATACCCTGTATTTATCATTTTTTTTGAATAAATAAAAAAAAATAAAGAAAGTTTTTTTACAAAATATAATATAAATTGCAAACCGAAACATAAATAACTAAGACAAAATATTCTGGATTCATTTTTTAAATTCGTCATTAATACAACCTATGAATAAATAATTATACGTATCCTCCATTATTCTCGCTTCTCCATTTTCAATGGAGAATAGCTATTCTTGATGCTTTGCATCAAGAATAATATGGTTCTCTATTCTCTTATTCTCCATTTTCGCTTTTCCTATTCTCCATTGAAAATGGAGAACAAAAATGGAGAATAGAGTTTTTTTTTATATAATAAAAAAAATAAAAATGGAGTTTTTTTTTATATAATAAAAAAATAAAAATGGAGAACAAAAATGGAGTTTTTTTTATATAATAAAAAAAATAAAAATGGAGAAGCGTAAATGGAGAATTACATACGGCGTTTTTTTGGAGCACGACATCCGTTATGAGGTAGGGACGTTCTATCAATAATTTTTGTTATTACTAATTTAGATTTATATAAAGCACGTACTGAACTATCTTTTCCGTAACCTAAACCTTTTAATTTCACAACTACAGAAAAAAAGCCAAGATTTAATGCTTTACTAGCTAAACGTTCTGCTGCTGCTTGAGCTGCATATGTAGTAGCTTTTCGTGTATTTCGAAATCCTATACTTCCTCCAGATGTCCAACATTGAGTATTACCTTGTAAATCAGTTAAAGTTAAAATTGTATTATTTCTTGTACTTTGTATATGAATAATACCTTTTTGATATAATTTTTTTAAATATTTAGACATATGTTTTTTTATATTTTATAAACAAATAATGGCTTATTTTTTTTTATATTTCATAAAAAAAAAGCTTATTTTTTTTTATTTTTTTTTTGTCCACTAGAACGTATATTTTGGTTTGCACGTTTAACTAGAGTCATAATGTTTAATTTTAGTTTTCTTACTGTACGACTATTTCCGTGTGTTCGTTGTCCTCGAACAGGTAACCCTTCAGTATGTCGAAATCCTCTATAACTAGCTATTTTAACTAATCTTTGTATATTTTGTTGAACAGCACGTCTTAAATCTACTCCAATATTATATTCTTGTGTTATTATTTGCGTGAGTTGTTCTAATTGAAATCCGGTTAATTGTTTTATTCTTATATTTTCGCTAATGCCTAATTGCATACAGATTTGTTTAGATTGAAAATTACCTAAACCATAGATATCGCAAAGAGCTAGAGATACTTTTTTTTTATTATTTAAATTTGTGTGGAGTAAGTATACCATAAATACTATTATTTTTTTATTTTATTTCTTATTTTTTACCTATCTTTTTTTTTTTAAAGCCTACTTTGTGTCTTTTTTACTCTGTAAAAAAGTTAAAAGACACTCCATCTTTTTTATATTATAGGATTAAAAAAAAAATAGCCTTTCTTTTTTATATATAAGCGAAGCGTAAGGAGAAAAGCTATTTTAAAAAATAGCTTTTCTCCTTACGCTTCGCTTATATATTATATAAAAATGATTGCTTGTTGTTTTTTATAAAAAAACAACAAAAAAAATTATTTACGTTTACCTGCTTTTAATAATATTTTTTCATTTAATAATCGAATACCTTTTCCTTTATACACTGTTGGACGACGTAATTTACGTATTTGTGATGCTATTTGTGTTATTTGATTTTTGTCCACACCAAACAAACAAATAAGTGTGGGATCTAACAGAAAAACTCGAATAGAAGGTGGTATTTTATACACAATATCGTGACTATAACCTAATTTTAAAAATAGTGTTTGTGTACACGTAGTTGTAGAAGTTACAGATGTTTTAGAAATCAAAGACGCACGATAACCAATACCTACTATTTTTAAATATATTAAAAAACCACGACTTATACCTTGTAACTTATTTTGTATAATACTTTTTAATAAACCATAAAAAGATTTAGATATTGTTATAATTTTTAATATATTATCTTTAGGAGAAATTATAACCGCTGCTAACCCTTTAGGATCTATTTTTTTTAAATTTAGTGTGGTTCTACCTAGTGGACCTTGAAAATATAAAATATTATCTATTTTTTTTATATCCACGCTATCGGGTATATTTATAATTGAAGAATAATGTTTTTTTGTTTTCATAAAAAAGACTATATATTTTTTTTGCTTTTATCTTTTTTTTTATAAAGTAAAAAAGATACTCTGTATCTTTTTTTAGCGAAGCAATTAATTTTTTTTACATAGTAAAAAAAAATTAATTCGTATCGCTAAAAAATATATGCTAACTATTTATATATATTAATATATAACACAATAAAACTAAAAAGTATTCATAGAAAAATCTTTCTAAAAAGTGGTCGGTATTTGGAAAGCACTATATAGTAAAAATGCATCTTGAATTTTTTTACTTGATATACCAATCGTAATATTGATACCTCTGCATGTATCAAATAGTTCGAAATGATTTTCTAATTCAGGAAAAATCATTAAATTCTTAATACCTACACTATAATCTAAATTAGGCTTTTGTTTATAGAGAGATAAAGGTAATTCTCTATTTATATATGGTTCTCCATTTTGGTTCTCCATTTTTAATGGAGAATAGGAGAATGGTAATAAATTTTTTGTCATAATACCTGAAAAATCACGAATACGGGGTGCAATAATTAATAAAAATTTAGATAAAAAATTATACATATATTGATTACGTAAACTTATTTTACAACCAATTAATTGATTTTGTCTTATTTTAAAAGTAGCTATAGATTTTTTAGCTGATGTATATTTAATTTTTTGTCCTGTAATAAATTCCAGAGCAACAAGAGCAGGTAATATATATTTTTTATCTTGAACAAAAAGACTAGATGTTGTATTTAAAATTATTTTATTTATAGATGGTAATTCCATAATATTACTATAGCTTTGTTTTAATAGGAGATCTTGGCAAATTATTTGTTGATAATATTTTAACGATACAGGTTTTTTAATTAAATATACACTACTTTTTTCTATTTGTTTTTTAATGTTTGCCATAAATTGTGTGCTTTTTTTTGTTATTTATAAATTTTTATTGTTTTTTTATTGTGTTTTTATCTTTTTTAGCGAAGCAATTAATCTTTTTTATTTTATAAAAAAGCCAGCTTTTTTTACATTGTAAAAAAAGTAAAAAAAGATAGCTACGCTAAAAATAAAAGGAGTAAAAAAGACAGCGGGACTTTAATCTTTTTAGCTTTTTTTAATAAGCATATTCTCCATTTTTTGTTATCCATGCTATTCTTCAGACAGTTCTTGATGCAGTTCTTAATGCAAAGCATTAAGAACTGCATCAAGAACTGCCTGAAGAATAGGAGAACCTTCTATTTAAAAAAAACGCCTACTTAAAAAAAAAATAATCTAAAAACACAAATCCAATAAATGAAAGTAGAATATTAAATGATGTATTTTAAGAAATTATACATCAAAAACATAAAATTAAGAAAAAAATAAAATAATTAAATAAAAAACATATTACAAAAAACCAAAATTAAGTATATATAAATTATTTATTAATGATAGTATCTATTAGAAATACAAATATTTTTATTATTTTATTTTAAAGATAATGAAATAGCTTTTATTGTAATTGTATTATTCTTAGATAACAAATTGAAAATATATTGTTATTTTTTAACAAATTTATTTTTTTATGTTCATTTTTACATTTTTTTTTACATAGTAGGTTTTTTTTTTTTTTAAATATATTGTTTATAAACTTTTTAACCTTAATTTAATTTTTTATCTTTTTTTTTTAATAATATAAAATAATAGATGCTATCTTTTAAATTTAACCTTTTTTGTTATATATGAAATTACAGGAGTTAGCAATTATTTACGCTAAGCATAAAAAATAACACAAACAGAAATTTTTTTTTTATTTTTTATTTCTATAATATAGTATGCCTACCCATTATATAATATATTTTCTTTCTATGTAATATTTGTTTTTTATATAGAAGTCAACATTTCCCTTTAATAATTTTCTATTTTTTTTTCAAAAAATGTGTACAAGAAAAAAATCTATTTGTTTTTTTATTCTATAAAAAACAAATAGGTGTATCTCATGTAGTCTTACATGAGATATATAATTAATAAAATAAAGAAATAATAAATACAGTATATTTTTTATATTCTAAAATATACAATTCTTTTTTATTATATAAAAAAGAAATCAGTGTATTTTGATAATACACATGGTTCTCCATTTTTAATGGAGAATAATATGTTTTCTTTTTTTGTTTGTTATTCTCCATTAAAAATGGAGTTTTTCTCAATGCAGTTCTTCATGCAAAGCATGAAGAACTGCATTGAGAAGCACATTTTTTTTACTTTTTATTTAAAATATACAACAAAAAAAAAGGTATAAAAAATAAATAAAAAGTAAAAAAAATGTATTAAAATAAATCTTTTTTACTATGTAAAAAAGAATGTAAACATATTGAAATTATTTCTTATTATATAAATGCTATTTTTTATAACTCATATATTTTATTAATTTTTTATATTTTTTTATTTCATAAAAAAATATAAAAAATTAATAAAATATATAAAAAACAAAAAAGCTATCTTTTTTATATAATCTATAAAAAAGAAAGGCTATCTATCTTTTTTTACAATGTAAAAAAAGCCAAAAAGAAGCCTATATTATAAAAAAGATGCATAAGGAATTTTTAATTAGATATGATAACTCGTTGGTTATTTTCTACAAATCATAAAGATATTGGTACTCTTTATCTAATATTTGGTGCTTTTTCAGGTGTAATAGGTACTCTGTTTTCATTATTAATCCGTATGGAATTAGCACAACCTGGAAATCAAGTATTGGGTGGTAATCATCAATTATATAATGTAATTATTACTGCTCATGGTTTATTAATGATATTTTTTATGTTAATGCCAGCTCTATTTGGTGGTTTTGGTAATTGGTTTGTTCCTATTTTAATTGGAGCACCAGATATGGCATTCCCACGTTTAAATAATGTAAGTTTCTGGTTATTACCACCTTCTTTATTATTATTATTAAGTTCAGCATTAGTCGAAGTAGGACCAGGTACAGGTTGGACAGTATATCCTCCATTATCTAGTATTGCAAGCCATTCAGGTGCTAGTGTTGATTTAGCAATTTTCAGTCTTCATTTATCAGGTATTAGTAGTATCGTAGCTTCGATCAATATAATTACAACAGTATTAAACATGCGTGCTCCAGGAATGAGTATGCATCGCTTACCATTATTTGTTTGGGCTATGTTTATTACTAGTTTCTTGTTAATATTATCATTACCTGTATTTGCAGGTGGTATTACAATGTTACTAACAGATCGTAACTTTAATACTACTTTCTTTGATCCGGCTGGTGGTGGTGACCCTGTACTATATCAACACTTATTTTGGTTTTTTGGTCATCCCGAAGTATATATTTTAATATTACCTGCTTTTGGTATTATAAGCCATGTTATTCCAACTTTTTCAAAAAAACCTATTTTTGGTTATTTGGGAATGGTTTATGCTATGTTAAGTATTGGTGTTTTAGGTTTTATTGTATGGGCTCATCACATGTATACAGTGGGTTTAGATATTGATACTCGTGCTTATTTTACTGCTGCTACTATGATTATTGCTGTACCCACTGGTATTAAAATATTTAGTTGGATTGCTACAATGTGGGGTGGTAGTATCGAATTCCGCACTCCTATGATTTTTGCTATGGGTTTCCTATTCCTATTTACTATCGGTGGATTAACTGGTATCTGTCTTGCTAACTCTGGTTTAGATATCGCTTTCCATGATACTTATTATGTGGTTGCACATTTTCATTATGTATTATCAATGGGTGCTGTTTTTGGTCTATTTGCTGGTTTCTATTATTGGATTGGTAAAATTACTGGTCTTCAATATCCTGAAACTTTAGGTCAAATACATTTCTGGATGACTTTTACTGGTGTTAATATTACATTCTTCCCTATGCACTTTTTAGGTATTGCTGGAATGCCCAGACGTATACCTGATTATCCAGATGCTTTCGCAGGTTGGAATGCTGTAGCAAGCTACGGTAGTTACCTATCAGTATTATCAGTATTTTTCTTTTTCTATGTAGTGTACAAAACACTAACTAGTGAAGAAAAATGTAGTAGAAACCCATGGGAAACAACACCAGGTGTAGCAGCTACTCTAGAATGGATGATACCTTCACCACCAGCATATCACACATTTGAAGAAATTCCAAGTATCAAAGATACAAGACATAGTTAATATTTTACTCGTTCGATAGATAACTCTCTTATCTTCCATGCAGTTTTTTATTTATGCTTCTCCATTTTTGGTTCTCGTATTCTCGTATTCTCCATTTTCAATGGGGAACAAAAATAGAGAACTAAAAATGAAGAATAGGAGAATAAAGAATAATGGAAAACTTTAAATGTAGAAATTCTTAATGGAACAGAGTTCCATGGGACGTTCGAGTTAACATTTATAGAGTATCGACACGCTTTTTTAATCTGTAAAAAAGCGTGTAGATACTCTATAAATAATAAATAATATTTATTAGTATTGTATATCTTATAGAGTAAAAATTATGTATTAAATATGGTAATCCTATTCTCCATTGAAAATAGAGAACCAAAAAATGATAGATTTTTTACGGAGTATAGCTTCTCTTTTTTAGCGAAGCAAATTAATCTTTTGGTTTCAAAAAAAAAAGCCATAAAAGGAGTTATTTTTTTTCCGTTACGGAAAAAAAAATCCATTGATAAATTGAGGAATAAAAAAGACACCAAGTAAAAAAGCTAAAATACACAATATATATTTGTATACACCTGATAAACAAGAGAAAATACGACATATTCTTATCAATATAAAAAAAGTATCTGCTTTTATAAAAAAAAATATAATATAATATCTGTATTTAAAAATTATAATAATGTATTTTATATAGAATAGTAACAAATCTTTTAGTTCCATCTTTTTTATATAGGCTTTTTTTTTAAGATAGCCACGCATTTCTTTTTTACTCTGTAAAAAAGAACAGCTTACATTATTTTTTTTTGTAGGCTTTAAAAAAAAAATAGATGTGTCTTTTTTACTATGTAAAAAAAGGCAAAAGCTGGTTCTCTATTCTCCTATTCTCATATTCTCCATTTTCGCTTCTCCTATTCTCCATTGAAAATGGAGAACAAAAATGGAGAATAGAGTTTTTTTTTATATAATAAAAAAAATAAAAATGGAGAAGTGTAAATGGAGAATACACACATAGTAAAAAATAATATAGATTAAAAAAAATAATAAACAAAAGAAAAAGAAAAATTATGAGTTTGATCCTGGCTCAGAATGAACGCTAGCGATAGGCCTAACACATGCAAGTCGAACGTTCTTTTTTCTGTTATTTTATAATATAAAAAGAAAGTGGCGAACGGGTGAGGAACGCGTGAGAATCTACCTCATAATTCAAGCAAAGACTCTATTTTTTTATAAAATAAAAAGTCTGAATCTTGAATAAATATAATAAAGTTATAACAACGTTGTGAGATGAGCTTGCGTAGGATTAGGTAGTTGGTAGGGTAAAAGCCTACCAAGCCTAAAATCCTTAGCTGGTCTAAGAGGATGATCAGCCACACTGGGACTGAGACACGGCCCAGACGCTTTCGAGCGGCAGCAGTGAGGAATTTTGGACAATGGGCGAAAGCCTGATCCAGCCATATCGCGTGAGTGAAGAAGACTGTTTTGGTTGTAAAACTCTTTACTCGAATTCATTATTTTTAAGAATTTTCTTTTTTCTATTTATAGAAAAAAGCCATTATTAAAAATAACATTTAAAATTTTTTTTAGATGTAAGATTATGACATAGTTTGAGAAAAAAGTCCCGGCTAATCTCGTGCCAGCAGCCGCGGTAATACGAGAGGGGCAAGCGTTATTCGGAATGATTGGGCGTAAAGAGCACGTAGGCTGTTTATATAATCTATTTTTTTATTAAATAAAGAGGACTAAGTTCAGGGCTTAACCTTGAGAAGTCTAAATAAGATTAATAAACTTGAGTAAGTAAAAGGAAAGTGGAATTCCTGGAGTAGAGGTAAAATTTGTTAATTTCAGGAGGAACGCCGAAAGCGAAGGCAATTTTCTAGTACTTTACTGACGTTGAGGTGCGAAAGCGTGGGGATCAAAAGGGATTAGATACCCCTGTAGTCCACGCTGTCAACGATGACCATTCCCTATTGAGTTCCGAAAGGAAAACAGTGGGTGAGCTAACGCGTTAAATGGTCCGCCTGAGGAGTACGGTCGCAAGACTAAAACTCAAAGGAATAGACGGGGGCTCACACAAGTGGTGGAACATGTGGTTTAATTCGAAACAACGCGCAAAACCTTACCAGTTCTTGACATTATACCTTCTTACAAGTTTTTATCTACTTGTTTGTTAATTTTTTTTTATTAAAAAATTTAACCATTATTGGGTATAACAGGTGTTGCATGGCTGTCGTCAGCTCGTGTTGTGAGATGTTGGATTAATTTCCTTAACGAGCGAAACCCCTTGAATTTGTTGCTCAATATATTCTAATTCTCCATTTTTAATGGAGAAACGGTTTTTTTATTTTATTTAAATAAAAAAATTAGAATAAATAGGACTCTAATTCTACTGCCGGTGATAGACTGGAGGAAGGGAGGGATCACGTCAAGTCCTCATGACCCTTATGAACTGGGCTACACACGTGTTACAATGGTGAGCACAAAAAGTTGCAATGATGTGAATCGGAGCGAATCTATAAAACTCACCTGTGTTCAGATTGTTCTCTGCAATTCGAGAACATGAAGCCGGAATCACTAGTAATCGCGGATCAGCACGCCGCGGTGAATTTGTACCTGAGCCTTGTACTCACCGCCCGTCACGTTCCGGGAATCGAGTGTAATCAAAGTATCCACATAGGCTATTTCCTTTTATAACAATCTGGTTTTTGTTGTTTTTACACTGTAAAAATCTATAAGGAAATTGTTGAAAAGATACCAAGTTGTGTTTGGTGACTAGAACGAAGTCGTAACAAGGTAGCCGTAGGGGAACCTGCGGCTGGATTGACTCCTTTTTTTTTTCAATAAATAGATAATAAATAACTATATTTATAAATGTATAAAAAATTAATATATACCAAATAAATAAACATACCAAGTAATTATAAAAAAATAAGGTTAACCATTGTAAATATACAATATATATTTTACAATATTTTTTATATTTATATATAACCCATACTTATTATGTGTTTCTCAATTGTAACTCAAATGTAAATAGAGTTTTATCTTTGTTTTTTTTTGATTTTTTCCCTTCATTTTCAATGGAGAAAACCTGCATTTTTTATGGAAAATGGCTAATTATATATAATTAAATTATAAAAAACCCAAAAATTCACAATTTTTTCAGCAGATTATTTTATTTTTTTTTAATCGTTTTATTTTTGCATAATATCTTTTATCTCTATCTTTTTTATATTATAATATAACAAAAATAGATAGTAAAATAAAATATACAAGGTATCGTTTATTCTTCTTTTTTGCAACAAAAAAGCAACTAAACGATACCTATCCAAAATGAAATTTTGGAAGAAGTTTAGTATGAGTTAGCTATTCCAAAAATTAATTTTGGAAATATTTCTTACGAAATTTACACATCTCACCTATCACGTCGTAGTCTTCGACGATTTAAAAAACTTGTTTTGAGTACGTTTTCCTGCTTGAGATGCTTTCAGCAGTTCTACGTTCCAAACTTAGCTACCCAGCGATGCCGTTGGCACGACAACTGGTACACCAGAGGTTTGTCATTCCCGGTCCTCTCGTACAGAGGAATGCCACTCTCAGTTTTAAACACCCGAAAAAGATAGGATCCGTACTGTCTTACGACGTACTAAACCCAACTCACGTACCACTTTCATCGGCGAACAGCCGAACCCTTCGAACCTTCTTCAGCTCGAGGATGTGATGAGTCGACATCGAGGTGCCAAACGACTCCGTCGATAAGAGCTCTTGGGAGTCATCAGCCTGTTATCCCTAGCGTACCTTTGATCCGTTGATCGAGAGCCTTTCCACAAAGTACTCCCGGGTCACTATGGCCGACTTTCGTCTCTGTTTGACTTGTAAGTCTCACAGTCAGGCAAGCTTTTACCATTACGCTCTACAGCTGATTTCCGTCCAGCTTGAGCTTACCTTCGCACACTTCCGTTACTCTTTAGGAAGCGACCGCCCCAGTCAAACTACCCATCTATCACTGTCCCACACAGAAAAATTTTAATAAAAAAACAACTTTTATTAAAAGCTTTTATTAGGATATAGTCCTAATAAAAGAATACTAATAAAAGAGCTATTGATGGTTAGAAAAATGACAGAGAAAGGGTGGTATTTCAAGGATGTTTTTTGTTAGTAAAAAAGAAATTCTCCTAATTCAAATAACAACAACTCCCACCTATCCTACACATTCAATATCTTTTTTCAGTAATAAATTGCAGTAAAGGTGCATAGGGTCTTACCGTCTACTTTCGGGAACTCCGCATCTTCACGGAGAATTCAATTTCACTGAGACCATGTTGGAGACAGTGGGGAAGTCGTGACACCATTCATGCAGGTCGGAACTTACCCGACAAGGAATTTCGCTACCTTAGGACCGTCATAGTTACGGCCGCCGTTTACTGGGCCTTGCATTCAAAGCTTTCTCTTTCCTAGAAAGAAAAGAGAGCACCTCTCCTGTTAAGTTTCCAGCACCGGGCAGGTGTCAGACCCTATACATCATGTATTCACTTTGCAGAGTCCTGTGTTTTTAGTAAACAGTCGCCACCCCCTATTCTGTGCCACCTTTCTTGAATTTATTTAGAACTAATTTCTATAAATAGAAAAAAGATAATACTAAATTTAGCAAGAAAGGTCCTCCTTTTTCCAAAGTTACGGAGGCAATTTGCCGAGTTCCTTCAACATGGTTCTCTCTACGCCTAAGTTTATTTAACCAGTTCACCAGTGTCGGTTTAAGTACGGTATGTTTACCATTGGTTTTTTTATAAAAAAAAACCAATAGTAAAAAAATAAATAGAGTTATTTCCTGGAACTTGCTGAATTTTAAAAAAGAAATCCAATAACTTTTTAAAAACTATACAAATTCGTAACTCTAATTCATATCAAGAATTTTTTATCTTGTACCCATCGAATTTCAGCTATCGCTTTATTCTTAGGGGCCGATTAACTCCGCATCGATATACGGTTTGACGGAAAACCTAGAACTTTCGGCGATCATGATTTTCACATGATTAAACGTTACTCATGTCAGCATTCTCACTTCTGATATTTCCAATTAAACTTTCGTCTAATATTCTACAATTTACAGAACGTTCTGCTACCTTCATCAAATATGGCTTTTTTCTATAAATAGAAAAAAGAAAAAACAAATATTAGATGAACCGCCGCTTCGGTGAATAACTTGAGCTCCGTTACATTTTCGGTGCTAGTAAGCATAGACCAGTGAGCTATTACGCTTTCTTCAAAGGATGGCTGCTTCCAAGCCTACCTCCTGGTTGTTTTCGCCCAATAACTTCCTTTACCACTCAGTTATTGCTTTGGAACCTTAGCGTGCGATCTGGGCTGTTTCCCTCTCGACTTTGGACCTTAGCGCTCAAAGTCTGCCTGTACTTTATTTATAAAGGTATTCGGAGTTTCTTTGGGGTCAGTAAGGCTTTGGGCCACCCTCACCCAACGAGTGCTCTACCCCCTTTATAATTTTGTTGTACGCTCTACCTCAATAGATTTCGCAGAAAACCAGCTATCTCCGAGTTCGATTGGCTTTTCACCCCTAATCACAAGTCATCTCCGTCTATTGCCACAGACGTGAGTTCGGTCCTCCAAAACGTGTTATCGTTTTTTCAACCTGCTCATGACTAGATCACTCGGTTTCGGGTCAAGTAAATGGTACATTTTATTTTTTTAATAAAAAAAAATAGCTCTATTTAAACTCGTGTTTACTCCGCCTCCACTTGACAGCTTAGGCTAGCTCCATTTACTTACTCGCTGACCCATTATGCAAAAGGTACGCCGTCACTTTTTTATCTTATATATATAAAAAAGCTCCAACTGCTTGTCTACATTCGGTTTCAGGATTCTTTTTCACTCCCTATTTAGGGGTCTTTTTCACCTTTCCCTCACGGTACTTGTGCACTATCGATCAAAAGATTATACTTAGGCTTAGAGGGTGGTCCCCCTATTTTCAAACAAGTTAATTTTCTCGTTTTACTCTGTATAAAAATTCGTGAATGTTAATAATTTAACAATGATACAGATTAAAAAAATTTACAGGGCTATCACCTTCTTTGGCTAGTTATTCCAAACTTCTTTAATTTTTACTAATCTGCTTTTTTTTACTATTAGTAAAAAAACAACAACGAACTTTTTAGCCTAATCCGCATTCGCTCACCACTACTAACGGAGTCTCGGTTGATTTCTATTCCTCCAGTTACTTAGATGTTTCAGTTCACTAGGTAATTTTTTTTTCGAGTTTTCTCTTAGGAAATCCATAGATCTCAGGGGTTACGCACCTCTCTATGGCTTTTCGTTACGTTTAACGTCCTATAAATCTTTTGTCTAGGCATCCACCAAATGTAGTAAAAAATATATATTTAAAAATCAATTTTTTTTGTTTTTTATAAAATAAAAGACGTTTTTTTTTTTTACATAGTCTTGAATGTAAAACTTTTATTAGGACAGAGTACTAATAAAAACGGTATTGCTAAAAAGTTCTTTTTTTAACAATTTTACACTTTTGTTTTTTACACATAGAAAATTTATAAAAAAAACAACAGATCTTTTTTACTACGTAAAAAAGAATACATATTTTATTAGAAAAAATCAATAAAATATAGTATATTTTATTCTATTCTATATAATATACAATAGAATTTAATTATTGGTGTTTTTATATTATATTTTATTTGTGAAAATTTCTTATATTTTTATTTTTTTTTAATGATAATATATCGTATTTTTTGCTATTCTTAATGCTTTGCATTAAGAATAAGCTCTAAAATTTTTACATACAGTGTTTTTTTAACAAAAAAGATGAATACTTCATAAAAAATATATGGCGGAAGGGGGATTTGAACCCTCGACTTATGGATTATGATTCCACTGTTCTAGCCGCTGAACTATTCCGCCTATTTTGTTATAATTATTTTATTTAATATATACTATTTATAATTATTTTGGTTTTTTTAATCTTTTTTACTAAAATTTTTACTTTTTGCTTTTTTAAAAAAAAAAAGATAAGATAAAAGAATTGCTAAAAATTATAGTATCTCTTAAAGGATTCCCACTAAAGAAAAATCCCGCTAAAAAATTTTTTGTCATCTTTTTTTATAAAGAAATAGAAGAAAAAACGAAAAAGAAAGGCTTTTTTCGTTTTTTTTTTAGGCTTTTTATTTTTTTTTTTAGAAAAAAAAAACCAAAATTAAATTATAAAAATAAAGCTGATCTTTTTTACAACGTAAGAAAGATCAGCACCTAAAAAACACGAAAAAAAATATAATTCAATTCAATTAATTAAGAATGTTAAAATACGAAAAGAATTAAAAAAGCCATCATTAAAGCGAATAGGGCAATCGCTTCTGTTAAAGCGAATCCTAAAATAGCATAACCAAATAATTGTTTAGTTAAAGATGGGTTACGTGCTACAGAATTGATTAAAGAACCAAAAACAATTCCAATACCTGCACCTGCTCCAGCTAAAGCGATTGTTGCACAACCAGCTCCTATTAATTTTGCTCCGTCCATAATATAAAATTATTCAGAGTTGATTTGATTTGTTATAACAGTGACGTGTATTTTTGAGCATTTTTATAAAGTAAAAATGAAACCTAATATTTAAATTAGAGTATACACAAAATCACAAGAAATTCTGTTCTTATATTAAAATAAAAGCCAGAAAAACTAGAACTAATAAAAAATATAATTTTATGTTGATTTTTATTATAATTTTTACATTGTTTTTTTATCAATTTGTATTTTTTCGTTATTTATTTCTTTATTTATCTTTTTTTATTGTTTTTATATTTATAAAAAACAATAAAAAAAAAATAATTATATAAATGTAAAAACAACAAGAATTTAGGTTTTTTACGATGTAAAAAATCTGGTTTTCTATTTTCCATTTTTGGTTCTCCTATTCTCCATTTTTGCTTCTCCATTAAAAATGAAGAATATAGAACAAAAATGGAGAATAGCAGAATAGTAGAAGCATCGATGGATAATAGAGAGAGAACACAATTAAAAACATATATCCCTTACGGGAATCGAACCCGTGTTTCCGCCGTGAAAAGGCGATGTCCTAGACCTCTAGACGAAAGGGACTAGAGAAGTATACGGATGGCAGGGGTCGAACCCGCATAGCTAAAAGCCGTCAGATCCTAAATCTGAAGTGTCTACCAATTCCACCACATCCGCTAATTAAATTATCTGGAAATCTTGATTTTTATTCTATGTCTTATCTTTTTTATAATATTTATAATATAGGCTTTTTTTTTAGATAGACAGCTTTTTTTTAATTCTACCACTAATTATAGTCATTTTTTTTTTACTGTGTAAAAAAGATTGGTAAAAAGCTAAAAAAAAATATAAATTGTCTAGAATTGGAATCGAACCAATGACACAAGGATTTTCAGTCCTTTGCTCTAACCAACTGAGCTACCTAGACGTTAATTTTATAATTATGCATTCTTATTTTTTTTTACTATGTGTGTATTTTCCATTTACGCTTCTCCATTTTTATTTTTTTTATTATATAAAAAAAAAACTCTATTCTCCATTTTTGTTCTCCATTTTCAATGGAGAATAGGAGAAGCGAAAATGGAGAATAGAGAACCAGCTTTTGCCTTTTTTTACATAGTAAAAAAAGATACATAGTAAAAAAGAAATGCGTGATTTTTTTATATTTTATATAAAAAAGATAGAGTTAAAAAATTAGTTATCTTTTTTGTTAAAAAAATAACAAATAAAAATTATAGTAATTCTTTTTTATTTTGCAAAAAAAATTGCTAAAAAGTTCTAGTATATTTATATTTTTCATTATAAAAATAAAAGCCTAAATAAAACAAAGATATAATTAAAATATATTGCTGATATTTTTTATAATGGAAAAAGGATCTATAAGAAAAACAAATTTAACATTATAAAAAATAAATTTTTAATTATAATAAATAGCGGAAAAAGGGGTTCGAACCCTCGACCTTTGATTTGGCAAACCAATGCTCTACCACTGAGCTATTTCCGCTTGTAAAATTTTTTAAAAAGTAGGTTCTCCTTTCTCCATTTTTGGTTCTCCATTTTTATTTTTTTATTATATAAAAAAAAAACTCCATTTTTATTTTTTTTATTATAAAAAAAAAAACTCTATTCTCCATTTTTGTTCTCCATTTTCAATGGAGAATAGGAGAAGCGAAAATGGAGAATAGGAGAATAGAAAATAAAGAATAAGAAAATAAAACGAATTATGGCTCCTTACGCATTTATTTTTTACTATGTAAAAAATAACAGCTTTACAAAGTAAAAAAAGATAGCTTGTAAAAATGAAATGTGTTGTAATTTAAGTTCTAAATAAATTACATTAACTCCAGTCTAATGCACCTTTACGCCATTCATATATAAACCCTATGGTTAGTATTATTAAAAAAATCATCATAGACCAAAAACCAAAAAAACCAACTTGATTTAAAGTTAAAGCCCAAGGAAATAAAAAAGTAACTTCTAAATCAAAAATTATAAATAAAATAGCAACTAAATAAAATTGGATATCAAATCTACTTCTAGCATCATCAAATGGATCAAAACCACATTCATAGGCTGAAATTTTTTCAGGATCCGATTTTCTTGTAGCGAATACAAAAGATAAGCCAGACAATAAAGTAGCTAATGCTAGTGCTATTATAAAATAAATAAATACTCCTACAAATTCTATCATTTTTTTCTTTTTTTTTTTTTGTTATTTACTCGTTTCAATTATGAGTATATAAATAATTAATACTGTTGTTTTTTGTTTACTTTTATATTATAATATTGTAAAAATAAAACATCTATATTATTTTATTATATTTAGTATTATAGTTATTTTTCTATTTTTTTATAAATTTTTGTATACATATTTTTTAGCTTTTTTATACTTTTAGCTTTTTTATAATTAATCAAAAATATACGCTATTCTCCATGCAGTTCTCCATTATTCTTTATTATCCTATTCTCCATTTTCGCTTTTCCTATTCTCCATTGAAAATGGAGAACAAAAATGGAGTTTTTTTTTTATATAATAAAAAAAATAAAAATGGAGAAGCGTAAATGGAGGTTCTATCCATGCTATTCTTGATGCAAAGCATCAAGAACTGCATGAAGGAATGCATAGAAAATAAGAGAATCTGCTTTTTTATAAGATAAAAAAGATATATAGTAAAAAAAAATTGATATGATAAAAGATTAATAAATAAAATAAAAGCTTTCTTTTTTTATGAAATAAGCTTAAAAAAAAAACATAAGTTTTAATTTTTTATTTCATAAAAAAAGCCAAAAGATTAATATAACAAAATTAATTAAAATATTATTCTCCTATTCTCCATTTTCTATTCTCCTATTCTCCATTTTCGCTTTTCCTATTCTCCATTGAAAATGGAGAACAAAAATGGAGAATAGAGTTTTTTTTTATATAATAAAAAAAATAAAAATGGAGTTTTTTTTTATATAATAAAAAAATAAAAATGGAGAACCAAAAATGGAGAACCATATTTTATTATTATTTACATACACTATATACAGTAAGTTTTTATGAAAATTTGTATACAATATAATACTATCATTTTTACTATGTAAAAATGAACAAAATAAAAAATTTTCGAACGAGGACGACGGGACTCGAACCCGCGACCTTTGGCGTGACAGACCAATACTCTAACCAAACTAAGCTACGTCCCCTTATATTTCATTTTTATATTTTTATAATGTAAAAAAAATGAAATTCTTTTTTACATAGTGTTATCTTTTTTACTCTGTAGGCTTTTTTATAGAGTAAAAAAGACACAGAGTATGCTAAAAATATAGAATAAAAAATCTAGATCTATCGTTCTGTATTTTTTATTAAAAATTCAATAATAAAAACTTTTGCTATTTTGTTTAATGAGGATGGCAGGACTCGAACCTACGACCACCAGGTTAAAAGCCCGATGCTCTACCAACTGAGCTACACCCCCAGTATGTATCAATATATAAATATTACCAGTATTTATTTTTATTCTAAAATGAGTAAAAAAATAGATACTTGTTAGATAATAGGATGATTTATGTTTTCTTCTGAAAAATTAACTTGTTTAAAAAAAATGAGAATTTTTTACACTAAGGGGTTTACTCTATCGAAAGATAGAGGGAGTTAAAATATATCTATATAAAATATTATATTTACACGTTAAAAACCTTTTATAATTATATTAAAAGATATGTTATCTTTTTTAGTTTGTAGTCCAAAAAAAAAAAGATAGGTTTTTTTATATTAATTTTTTTTATAAAAAAAACATATTATAAAAAAGATAAAACAGATAGCTTTTTTACAATGTGTCATCTTTTTTACAAAGTAAAAAAGACACTCTGTAAAAAAAGACACATGGTAAAAAAGAACAGCTAAAAAAAAAAACCAACATTCTATTTTCCATTTACGCTTCTCCATTTTTAATGGAGAATAGAGAACCAGCTTTTTTACTTTGTAAAAAAGATTAGTAAAAAAGATTACAATGTAATTTAATGTAGATTAATGGCATCATTTAAATATATACAAGTTAAAATTGTAAACACGTATGCTTGAAGACAAGCTACACCTATTTCAAGCCCTGTTAGTGCAAAAACAATAGCAAAAGGTATTATGGAAGCAGCAGCTAAAACACCACCAACAGAAAGCATAGTCCAAGCAAATCCACTTAAAATTTTTACTAGCGTATGTCCAGCCATCATATTGGCAAAAAGTCGGACACCTAAACTAACAGCACGGAAACAATAAGATACTAGTTCTAATACAACTAACAATGGTGCTAAAACTAAAGGTGCTCCTTTTGGTAATAAAAAACTAAAAAAATGTAATCCATGAACTTGAAAACCTACAATAGTTACACCAACAAAAAGAGATAATGATAATCCAAAAGTAACTACCATATGAGATGTTGCAGTAAAACTATAAGGTATCATACCTATAAGATTTGTAAAAAGTAAAAACACAAAAGTTGTAAAAATTAATGGAAAAAATTTTCTACCTTTTATTCCTATCTGTTCATCAACTAAACTAACAACAAACTCATAAATCATTTCCACTAGAGATTGCCAACGAGAAGGTACTAAAAATCCGCCATTTTGTGTTACTAGATGAAATAATACACTAACTAATAAAATAGCTAAAAAAATATATAATGCAGAATTAGTAAAAGATAAATAAATATTACCTAAGTGCAGAGGTATTATACTAATAATTGAAAATTGTTCTAAAGGTGAAAAAATCATAATTTTTTTTATTTTTTGGTTTTTTATTAAAAAAAATAAAAGTTATTGTTTTTTTATAAAAATATAACACTAGATTTCTCTTTTTTTATACAATATAATTTATATTTTTTACTGCGTACGTTTCACTGTTTACATTCGGTAAAAAAGCTGTCTTTTTTAGCGAAGCGTACGGAGTAAAAAATATAGAATTGTTTATTTTATAAAAAGATAGTATTAGCTTTTTTTACTCTTTTTATTTTTAGCTATGCTATCTTTTTTTTTTAAGCTGTTTATTTAAAAAAAAAGCTTACTTTGTAAAAAAGATTAATGGTTCTCCTATTCTCCATTTTCAATGGAGAACTTTAAATGGAGAATTGCTTCGCTAAAAAAAGATAATTCTAGTATTAAATTTATTCTTGTATAAAAAAAGCACAATAACTCCTAATATTGATATGTTTTGGCTTTTTTTTTATAAAAAAAAAGATTGGTATAATTTTTAATAAAAAATATACCACAAAAAAACCAGATGGGCTTAGCAGGACTCGAACCTACAACTGCGTTGTTATGAGCAACGTGTTCTACCGATTGAACTATAAGCCCAATTTAATACATAATATAAAATTTTTTATTATTTAATATTTATTTTTTTTTGTTGTTTAACTCCTTACGCTTTGCTTTAAACACTGTATTTTAGCTTTTTACAATGTATCTTTTTTTTTTTATATTATAAAAAAGAAAAGATACATTGTAAAAAGCTAAAATACATATAATAAAAAAAAATACTTATGGAAATTTGTTACAACACAGACTATTTTAAACCCTTACTGTTTTTTTATATTGACACAATGCATGTTCGAATCTACCTAAAAAAGGTATTATTATTAAAAAATATATAAAAAAGAAAACTGAAGCACATTGCCCAACCAAAATATAAGGATCTTCAACAGGTTTTTGACCTATCCAACTAAGTAATAAAGCATCTGCAAAAATTAACCAAAAGAATTTTTTATGTATTGGTCGAAAATTGGAACTACGTATAGGCGATGTATTCAAAAAAGGTAAAGCTAATAATGAAATAAATACTAGAGCAATTGCTGCAACTCCAGCTAATTTATTTGGAATACTACGTAAAATAGCGTAAACCCATAAAAAATACCATTCAGGTACAATATGTGCTGGTGTTGACATTGGATTTGCAGGAATATAATTGTCAGGATGTCCTAATAAATTAGGATAAAAATATATAAAAATAGAAAAAAATAGAGCAAAAGCTACCCAAGCTACTAAATCTTTCACATAAAAGTATGGATAAAGCGCTATTTTATCTACTGTCGAGTTTGTACCTAAAGGATTATTAGAACCATATTGATGAAGTGCTGCTAAATGCACAACACTAGCTCCAGCTATGATGAAAGGTAATAGATAATGTAAACTAAAAAATCTATTTAGAGTTGCATTATCTACTGAAAAACCACCCCAAAGCCAAGTAACAATACTGTCACCTATAACAGGTATTGCACTAGCTAAACTTGTGATTACTGTTGCGCCCCAAAAAGACATTTGCTAGTTTCTCAATCACACATCTAGTTTTTTTGATTTATTCTACATTTGGTTCTCTATTTTCCATTTTTGGTTCTTCATGCTATTCTATTTTTGATTATTCTTAATGCAAAGCATTAAGAACTGCATCAAGAACTGCATGGAGATTAGGAGAACTTTAAAACAATTTTAATATAAATATAGTTGATCAAAAAAACTGTGAACAACTCGATATGTAACCTCTGTACTTTCTAACCTGTTAGGATTTACAGAAAGCCCTAGAACTTTTGAAGGTTCTCCATCTGGAGAAAAGTAAATGGAGAATTTTGAAATTCTAAAAAAATTCTAAAAAAAAATTTAGAACTTATCTTTTAGCTTTTTTATATTATAAAAAAGACTATTCTCTATTTTTGTTTTCTATTCTCCATTTTTAATGGAGTTTTTTTTTATATAATAAAAAAAATAAAAATGGAGAATAGGAGAAACATCTTTTTTTTTTTAAGCCTACAGAGTAAAAAAGAATGTAAGCTTTTTTTTTTAGATACAATCATTCTCTATTTTTTACTCTATAAAAAAGACACAAAGCATTTAGAACTTTTGACAAAAGTAGAAACTCCGACTGTACATTAAGCACCATTTCAGGCACCCACCGATGAACCAGTCTGTAGCGATCGTATACACAACCGACGGTCTTGAAACGAGTTGAGAATCGTTGACCGTTTTCATCAGTATTGCATAATAGAGATATGTTTAATTTTTCTGTATAGATTACATCAAACATTATTAACTATAGTGAATAATTCTATTATACTATAATTTACTTGATTATTCATGAATTTTATAATACATGGAAGAGATCATATATGGTTTTACCAGTTGAGAAAGCTTGGTTATTTGGTTTTTTGGAAAATAGAGCTTCCACTGATTTTTATCACGATGTAGATTAACAGTAAGGTTGAAATTTTGTTTGAGTATTCTCTGTAAGAGTTGAACGTCTTTAAGAGTAAACGAATTTGTTGATAAACCAACACCACTCCCTATTGGTCCACCAGCATCCATTAACCAAATGGCTAATGCTTGTGCATCAAGCCACTCACCTATTAGTGGAGAAACTCTCTTGACTTTATCAACATAAAAAGCATCGTAAAGCCAATTAAGACTGGAAAAAGAATAGAGACGAAATCGGATCACATAACGTAATTTATTTCCTTTTTCTATTCGAGGAGTTATTTGAGGACGTTTAGGGTTACAATAACCAGCTTGGCTGTAAATTTTATGTAACCAATATAAATATTCAATTTGTTTACTGCTTGTATATATATGAAATCTACTAGAATTATATCGTTTTTCGCCCCAACTATCACCTAATAAATTACCAACAAGAAGGGAAAGCACTTGTTTTTTGTGAGGCCCAATTCTGGAAGTTGCTCTCAATTTTCTCTCCATGCTTTGCATGGAGCTGGGAAGATGATGAAAAAAGCGAATAAAATTCATAAAATTTGCAATTAAATTATTTGGGGCCAAAGCCAACCCCATGGAAGCACATAACCGATAAATGCTGTTATAATCATTAATAATAATATAATTACACCAATAGACCATAGAAGTTCACGAGGACTTGCGTAACTACCATAATATAAACCGCGAAACATATGGATATATACTACAATAAAAAACATACTTGCACCATTAGCATGCATATATCGAAGAAACCAACCTCCTTCTACATCTCTCATAATATGTTCAACACTAAGAAAAGCTAAATCAACATGTGGTGTGTAATGCATTGCTAAAAATATACCTGTAGCTATTTGTACTACTAAACAAATTCCTGCTATACTACCAAAACTCCAAAAATAATTTATATTACTAGGAGAAGGATAATCAACTATATGTGCATTTAAAACCGAAAATACTGGTTGTTTAATAATAGATAGTCGTTTCATAATTAACTTTTATATTCATTTTTTTTATTTTTAATAAAAAAAACGTATTATCTTTTTTTTTTAAAGATAATTGTTATGTTCTTTGTTTTTAACTTTTTAGCTTTTTTTATCTTTTATAAAAAATAAAAGATAAAAAAAGCTAAAAAGTTATAGATAATTCTCCATTTAAGGTTCTCCATTATTTCCCATTATTCTCCATTGTAAATGGAGGTTCTCTCCATGCGCTCCTCAATGCTATTCTCCTATTCTCCATTTTTAATGGAGTTTTTTATTTTTTTTTTATTATATGGCTTTTTTTTTTAAAAAAAAGATAAAAAACCTATAATAAAAAAAATAAAAATGGAGAAGCGAGAATACCTCCATTTATCAATGGATTTTTTTTCCGTTACGTTTCTTTTTTACCAAGTAAAAAGATAAAAACTACCTATATTTACAATGGATAATAATGGAGGTTCTCTCCATGCTATTCTTGATGCAAAGCATCAAGAACTACATGGAGGATCACATAGATAATAAGAGAATCATCTGTTTTTTTAGTTTTTTTTTTAGAAAATAAAAAAGAAAATCTTTCACTTTTGTAAATCATTTTTTTATATCTATCTTTTATTTATATCAAAAATATTAATAAAATAAATCCTTAATTTTTTATATAATAAAAAAAGCTAAAAATAAAAAAAAATATAAAAATTTACTATAATTTTTACAATCTATAAACGGGATGTAGATTTTTACATAGTAAAAATAAAAGGAGTAAAAAAAGACACATAGTGCTTATGAAAATATTAAAAAATAATGTAAAAATTCTAGTTAACTTTTTTTACAAAGTAAAAAAAGATACTAACAATAAACCTATTAAATAATAAAATTTTTTTAAAGAAGTATATAACAAAAAAAAGCAAAAGATTTCTTTGTTTCTCTATATGATGTACATTAAGTTATTTAATAATTTTTTTTTTCAGGACATTGTAAAAAACCACACGAATTTTAGTATTTGAGTTATACTTATACTATTTTATTATACATTTACGCTTCTCCTATTCTCCATTGAAAATGGAGAACAAAAATGGAGTTTTTTTTTATATAATAAAAAAATAAAAATGGAGAACCAAAAATGGAGAATAGAGAACCTTCTAGCTTTTTATATTTTTTTTATTATATGGCTTTTTTTTATATAATAAAAAAAATATAAAAAGCTCATTATATTCATTCTTTTTTACACAGTAAAAAATAATGCTAAAAAACCATAATTTTTTTAATTTGTTTTTTTAGTACGTAAAAAAAAAACTAATTATAGTCTTGCTAAATAAGCGTGCGTTTATTTATATAACGTGAAATAAAAACAGTAAAAATTATATAAAAATTTACATATTTTTTACTATGTAAAAAATATGTAAGTTTTTATTTTTTTTATAAAATAAGCAATATACAAGAAAAAAAATAATATATTATTCCGCAATAGCTCAGAGGTAGAGCAGATGGCTGTTAACCATCGGGTCGTTGGTTCGATTCCAACTTGCGGAGATTTTTAAATTTAAATTTTAATATACTGTTAAAATAGAAAAGTATTGAGCATTAAAATTCACGTATCTTTTTTTACGGAGTAAAAAAAGCCAATCAACGTAAAAAGAAAAAAAAAATACAACAAAATTAATCACCATTTTTTATTTATGGTTTATCTTTTTTTTTAAGCCTATTTCATAAAAAATATAGGTTTTTATTTATAGAGATTTTTATATTATATCTTTAATATAAATAAAAACCATATTATAGTATTTGTTGTTCTTACGTTATTTTTTTACATTATGTAAAAAAGCATGTAGAACTGCTTATTTTATATTTTTTTTAATTTTTAATCAAAAATAACAAGCTTTTCTATAAAAAATATACCAATCTTTTTTTATAAAAAATAAAAAAAAGCGTATCATCCTATTTTCCATTTTCTATTCTCCTATTCTCCAATTTTCCATTGAAAATGGAGTTTTTTTTTTATATAATAAAAAAAATAAAAATGGAGAACAAAAATGGAGAACCTTTTTTTTTTTTTAGCCTACTCCGTAAAAAAGATAAGATAAAAAAAAAAAAAAAAAAACTAACAAATAATGAATTTTCTTGTATTTAGTCTTATTTTTAAAATTATAGTAATGACTGTACCTTTATTATTAGGTGTAGCATTCTTAGTATTAGCAGAAAGAAAAGTTTTAGCCTCAATGCAGCGTAGAAAAGGTCCAAATGTAGTAGGTATTTTTGGAATTTTTCAACCTATTGCTGATGGTTTAAAATTATTAGTTAAAGAACCAGTATTACCAAGTAGTGCAAATTTAGTTATTTTTTTATTTGCTCCTGTGTTAACATTTTTATTAAGTCAAGTAGCTTGGGCAGTTATTCCTTTTGGTGAAGGTTTAGTTTTAGCTGATTTAAATGTTGGTTTATTGTATCTATTTGCTATATCATCTTTAGGTGTTTATGGTATAATAACTGCTGGTTGGTCAAGTAATTCAAAATATGCTTTCTTAGGTAGTTTACGATCAGCTGCTCAAATGGTCTCTTATGAAGTATCTATTGGACTAATTCTTATTACTGTACTATTATGTACAGGTTCATTAAATTTATCAGAAATTGTGCTCGCACAAACAAATATTTGGTTTTGTATTCCATTATTTCCTGTTTTAATAATGTTTTTTATTTCTTGTTTAGCAGAAACTAATCGAGCACCTTTTGACTTACCGGAAGCCGAAGCTGAATTAGTAGCGGGTTATAATGTAGAATATTCATCTATGGGTTTTGCTTTATTTTTTTTAGGTGAATATGCTAATATGATAGTTATGAGTAGTCTTTGTGCTCTTTTTTTCTTTGGAGGTTGGTTACCACCATTGAATTTGTCTATTTTTTACTGGATTCCTGGTATTTTTTGGTTTGGTTTAAAAGTTACTGGATTTTTATTTACCTTTATTTGGGTTCGTGCTGCTTTTCCTAGATATCGTTATGATCAATTAATGCGTTTAGGTTGGAAAGTACTATTACCTCTTTCATTAGCTTGGGTTATTCTTTATTCTGGAATATTACTAAGTTTTGATTGGTTACCTTAAAATAAAGTTTTTTATCTTGTATATTTTATATCTTTTTTATAAAATATTTTTTAGCTTTTGACTTCTTTTATTTTTTTTTTAAGCCATAAAAGGAGTTAATTTTTATCTTTTTTACAAAGCCAGCTTTTTTTACATTGTAAAAAAAGATAGCATAGCTAAAAATAAAAGGAGTAAAAAAGACATTCTGTAAAAAAGCTGGTTCTCTATTCTCCTATTCTCCATTGAAAATGGAGAATAGGAGAATAGGAGAATAGGAGAATAGCTATTCTTGATTATTCTTAATGCTTTGCATTAAGAACTGCATCAAGAACTGCGTTGAGGTTTTCTCCATGCAAAGCATGGAGGATGACACATTGTAAAAAAGTAAAACTACTAAAATAAAAAATTTTGTCCTAGCTTTTTTATATTATAAACAAAAATGGTTCTCCATTTTTAATGGGGAATTAGTTACAAAACAAAACTTTTGTTTTGGTTTTTTTTATTAAAAAAAATAAAAATAAAAAAATTAATAATTATGGTTAATTCTATACAACGTGATCTTAAACGAAGATTTTTATTTTCAAAAAATGAATTAAAACGATTAGAATTAAAAAGTCTAATCCATGATTTAAATATTTCTAAAGATATGAGATATATCTATATAACACAATTAAATAATTTACCTAGAAATAGTAGCAAAGTCCGTATTAAAAACCGTTGTATTTTAACAGGTAGAAGTCGCTCTATTTATCGTTTTTGTGGTCTTTCTCGTATAAAATTTCGTGAGTTAGCAGCTCAAGGATTACTTATGGGTGTCACAAAATCAAGTTGGTAATTTAGCCTTATTTCTTCTTTTCAGTTTTTTTAGCTATTATTTTTTTCTGTTAAATACAGAAAAAAGCCGTTCTTTTTTATTTTATATATTAAATTTATATATTAAATTTATATTAAAAAAGAATTTCAATTGTCAATGGAATTTTTTTCCTTCCTCCATGCATTATCGATTATAAATGGAAATTTTTTCAATGCTATTCTTGATTATTCTTAATGCAAAGCATTAAGAATAATCAAAAACTGCATGGAGGTTTTCTCAATGCAGTTCTTCATGTTTTACATGAAGAATAGCATTGAGGAGCGCATGGATAAAACCTTTATTTTTTATAATATGTTTTTTTTTATTATATAAAAAAAATGAATACTACTATTCTTTTAGGTTTTTTAGCTTTTTTCTATTAATGTCTTTTTTTATTATATAAAAAAAGCTTATTCTCTATTAAAAATCGAGAACCGTCTAAAAAAAAGTATACTTTGTAAAAAAAATAAGCTAAAAACCTAAATAAAACGTAAAAAAAATAAAAAAAACTATCAAGTCATTTCAATCTTTTTTATAATATAAAAAATATAATTTTTTATATTTATTTAAATTGGCTATCTTTTTTTTAAAGCCTACTCCGTAAAAAAAAATATGCTCACTTGGTGAAATTGGTATACACGACAGACTTAAAATCTGTTCCTTTTTTTTAGGGTATCGGTTCAAGTCCGATAGTGAGCATATAATTATAAATATTTTTCGCATTCTTAGCTCAGTTGGATAGAGCAGCAACCTTCTAAGTTGACGGTCGCAGGTTCAAATCCTGCAGAGTGCGTTCAACTATTTTATTTTTTTTTGTAGATTTTCTCCATGCTATTTTTCATGTAAAACATGAAAAATAGCATGGAGGGTACAAAAATGGTGCTTAACAATAAAAAATATTCTAGCCGAGTAAAAAAAAATAATTAAAACACAAGCATTCTTTTTTACTATGTACAATATAGCTAAACGTTTTTTTACGTAGTATCTTTTTTACTTAGTAAAAAAGATGACACATAGTAAAAAAAGCTTGTTGTTTTTTAGTATTTACTTTGATAAGTACTAAAATTTTTACAAAAATTTTACAAAAATTCACGTGTCTCGCTAAAACTTAAAAACAAGGAATGTGCTTTTTTTTTTATTTTTATTTAGTGAGTTAGTTTTTTTTACGGAATGTCTTAGCTTTTTTATAAAAAAAGCTAAGACACGTTCATTTTTAAAATGTAAAAATGAATAATCTTTTTTTTTTAAAAAAAGCCAAAAGCTAAAAAGACACGTCATCTTTTTTTTTATTTTTATTCTCCATTTTTGGTTCTTTATTTAAAATTCTCTAAGCTATTCTTCATGCTGTTCTCGATTATTCTTAATGCTTTGCATTAAGAATAATCGAGAACAGCATGAAGAATAGCTTAGAGAATAGGAGAACCGTCTTTTTTATAATATAAAAAAGAGTGTAGAAAAAAGCTAAAAGATATATAGTAAAAAAGATGAAATACACAATATAAGAAAAGTTTATGTATTTACTTATTATATTTTTACCTTTTTTAGCTAGTGTGTTTGCAGGTTTACTGGGTAGATTTTTAGGGTTTCGTGGAGCGGCTTTAATAACTACAAGTAGTGTATTTTTTTCTGCAATACTTAGCATAATAGCTTTTTATGAAGTAGCTTTATCTGGAAGTCATTGTACAATTGAATTATCACCCTGGTTCTTTTCTGAAATGTTCGATGCTAGTTGGGGTTTTTATTTCGATAGTCTAACTGTAGTAATGTTAATTGTTGTAACAAGTATTAGTACTTTAGTACATTTATATTCTATATCTTACATGGGTCAAGACCCACATTTACCTCGTTTTATGAGTTATCTTTCAATATTTACTTTTTTTATGTTAATGTTAGTAACAGCTGATAACTTTCTACAAATGTTTTTTGGGTGGGAAGGTGTAGGTCTTGCCAGTTATTTACTGATAAATTTTTGGTTTACAAGATTGCAAGCATCTAAAGCATCAATTAAAGCAATGCTAGTTAATAGAGTTGGTGATTTTGGATTAGCTCTTGGAATATTAGCTTTGTATTCAGTGTTTAAAACTCTAGATTTTTCTACTGTTTTTGCATGTGCTGCTCATGTAGCAACAACAAAATTGATTTTTTGTAACCATGAATTCCACGCGTTAACTTGTATATGTATTTTACTTTTTGTTGGAGCAATTGGTAAGTCAGCTCAATTAGGATTACACACCTGGTTACCTGATGCCATGGAAGGACCAACTCCTGTTTCAGCGTTAATACATGCAGCCACTATGGTTACAGCAGGTGTTTTTATGATTGCACGTTGTTCTCCCTTATTTGAATATGCACCTAAAGCTTTATTGTGTGTTGCATTTTTAGGAGCTATGACTTGTTTTTTTGCTGCTACAACAGGTGTAGTACAAAATGATTTAAAACGTGTTATTGCTTATTCTACAGCAAGTCAATTAGGTTATATGGTTTTTGCTTGTGGTTTATCACATTATTCAGTAGGTGTATTTCATTTAATGAATCATGCTTTTTTTAAAGCTTTATTATTTTTAAGCGCTGGTTCAGTTATCCATGCATTAGCTGATGAACAAGATATGAGAAAAATGGGTGGTATTGTACAATTACTACCTTTTACTTATGCTATGATGTGTATAGGTAGTTTTTCTCTTGTAGGATTTCCTTTTCTTACTGGTTTCTATTCTAAAGATGTTATTTTGGAAGTTGCTTATGCTAAATATACTATAAGTGGAAATTTTGCATATTTTTTAGGGAGTGTGTGTGTATTTTTTACATCGTATTATTCATTTCGTTTATTATTTTTAACTTTTTTAAGCCCTTCAGCTGTATTTAAATCTGGACTACAAAATTTGCATGATGCTCCAATTATTATGGCTATTCCTTTAATAATTCTTGCAATAGGTAGTATTTTTGTAGGTTATGTAGCAAAAGATATGATGATTGGTCTAGGTACTGATTTTTGGTCCAATTCACTTTTTGTACTGCCAAAAAATAGTGTATTATTAGAATCGGAATATATTCCACAAACACAAAAATTTTTACCTTTAATCTGTACTTTTGGTGGTGCTATTCTTGCTTATATTGTAAATATTCCTGGTATGTGGCAAAGCTATTATTTAAAATGCACCAATACTGGTCGAAAACTATATACATTTTTTAATAAACGTTGGTTTTTTGATAAAGTTTATAATGATTTCATTTCAGAAAATGCTTTAAAATTTGGTTATAATATATCTTTTAAAACTTTAGATAAAGGGAGCTTTGAAATATTAGGACCTTCTGGAATATCACAAACTTTTTTAAAGCTTACTCAATATTTTAGTCAATTACAAAGTGGTCTTATTTATCATTATGCTGTAATAATGTTATTAGGTTTAACTGGTCTTATTACTATTATTAGTCTATGGGAATTTTTAGAAATTTTCTTAGATAGCAAATTTTATTTTGTATATATTATAAGTTTTTTATATTATAATTATTATACAAAATCAATGTAAGTTTTAGTTGTTAAAAAAACTATAAATACACTTCTTTTAGGGTTAAAAAAAAAAGCTGGCTATATTAAAAAAAAAGCCTACAATGTAAAAAAGATTAATTGCTTCGCTAAAAAAGATTAATGGTTCTCCTATTCTCGATTTTCTATTATCCTATTCTCCATTTTCGCTTCTCCATTAAAAATGGAGAATAGAGTTTTTTTTTTATATAATAAAAAAAATAAAAATGGAATTTTTTATTTTTTTTTTATTATATGGCTTTTTTTTTTTTAAAAAAAGATAAAAAACCTATAATAAAAAAATAAAAATGGAGAACCAAAAATAGAGAACCTTAAATGGAGAATTGCTTTGATAAAAAAGTAACTTCATGTTTTATTTTTAATCTTTTGACTTTTTTTGTTTTTTATAAAAAACAAAAAAACAAGATTGCTATCTTTTCTATAAAATAAAAAAGATAGTAGATAGGACAGAAGTAGCTTTTTTTCTATTGGCTTTTTTTTTCTTTTTTATTATATTTATTTTTTTTTATAAAAAAACCTTTATACATGCAGTTCTTGATGTAGTTCTTAATGCAAAGCATTAAGAATAATCAAGAATAGCATGGAGGTTTTCTCAATGCTTTGCATTGAGGATGACCAAGAAATAAAAAAAGTATACATTTTATGTCATTAATTACTACTGTTTTATTATTACCTTTAATAGGTATTTTCTTTTTATTATTTATTCCAAGTTGGAAGTCACAATTAATAAAAAATGTAGCACTAAATACATCTTTAATTACTTTTTTGATATCCCTCCTACTATGGATAGAATTTGATAGCTCTACGGCTAAGTTTCAATTTATTGAAAATTATACACCAGTCACTGGTGATTTATCTTTTTCTACATTAAACTTTGTATTTGGTATTGATGGTATTTCTCTATTTTTCGTGATTCTAACTACTTTTTTAATACCTATATGTATCTTAGTGAGTTGGACAAGTATTACTTTGTATGTTAAAGAATACTGTATTGCTTTTTTAGTATTAGAAAGTTTAATGATCGCCGTTTTTTCTGTATTAGATTTATTACTTTTTTATGTTTTCTTTGAAAGTGTTCTAATACCTATGTTTATTATTATAGGGGTATGGGGTTCTCGTGAAAGAAAAATACGAGCAGCTTATCAATTTTTTTTGTATACATTATTTGGTAGTGTACTTATGTTACTAGCTATATTATTAATATATTTTCAAACAGGTACAACAGATATAGAAATTCTGTATACAACTAATTGGAGTGAATCTCGACAAATAATACTTTGGCTAGCTTTTTTTGCTAGTTTTGCAGTTAAAGTTCCTATGGTTCCTGTTCATATATGGTTACCTGAAGCTCATGTAGAAGCACCTACAGCAGGTAGCGTTATATTAGCAGGTATTTTATTAAAATTAGGTACTTATGGTTTTTGTAGATTTTCTATACCTTTATTTCCTTATGCCACTTTTTATTTTACTCCACTTATATATACTATGAGTATTATTGCTATTATATACACCTCTTTGACTACGCTTCGTCAAATTGATTTAAAAAAAATAATAGCATATTCTTCTGTTGCTCATATGAATTTTGTCACTTTAGGTCTTTTTAGTCTTAATACTCAAGGTATTGAAGGCAGTATTTTACTTATGATTAGTCATGGTTTGGTATCTCCAGCTTTATTTTTATGTGTAGGTGTATTATATGATCGCCATAAAACACGCCTTCTTCGTTATTATGCTGGTTGTGCTAGAACTATGCCTGTTTTTGCTGTACTGTTTGTTTTCTTTACTATGGCTAATATAAGTTTACCTGGAACAAGCAGTTTTATTGGAGAATTTTTAGTATTTGCTGGAGCTTATCAAAATAATAGTTTTATAGCTCTTATGGCTTGTACGGGTATGATTTTAGGTGCAGCTTATGCTTTATGGTTATGTAATAGATTATTATACGGTGTAGTAAAACCACATTTTGTTACATGTTTTAGTGATATTTCAAGACGTGAATTCTGGATGTTTTTACCTTTTGTTGCCGGTATTTTATGGATAGGTGTGTATCCTGAACCTTTTTTAGATGTTTTACATTGTTCTGTAAGTAATCTAATTCTTCATGGTGCATACTAATATTATTTATCCTGATGTTATTATTTAAATATACGTTCATGTAACATGGCTTTTTTTACTCCTCCATGCTATTCTTGATGCAAAGCATCAAGAATAGCATGGAGAGAACCTCCATTTATCAATGGAGAGTAAACTTCTTTTATTTTTTACAACGTGTCATCTTTTTTACGTAGTAAAAAAGATGACACGTTGTAAAAAAACCACAATGTATCTTTTTTTAGCGAAACGAATTAATCTTTTTTACTTTGTAAGCTTTTTTTTAAAGATAGCCAGCTTTTTTTACAAAGTAAAAAAAGATAACATAGCTGGCTTTTTTACCTTGTAAAAAAGATATAAAAGGAGTTAATTTTTTTACATAACCGAAAAAAAATCCATTTATAAATGGAGGAATAAAAAAGCTATCTCCTTACGCTTCGCTTATATATAAAAAAGAAAGGCTATCTTTTTTTTAAGCCTACAAAGTAAAAAAATAGGAGATAGGAAAACTCCATAAAACTTTTTATTTTTTTTAATAAAAAAACCTAAATTATGAATTCTATATAGAAAAAATAAACTAATGCAATATTTAAAGAAATATATAACAAAAAAAAGCAAAATAATTCTTTGTTTTTCTATATGATACACATTAAATTATTTAATAATTTTTATTTTTAGCTTGTTTTTATAAATTAAACAAACACAGCTATCTTAAAAAAAAAGCCTACATTCTTTTTTACTCTGTAAAAAAGATGTAAATAATATAAGCTAAAAAAAAACAGATAACTGCATTCTCCTATTCTCCATTAAAAATGGAGAACCAAAAATGAAGAATCTCATTTATAGATCATTTATTGATATTGAATTACGTTATTAATTATTAAATACTGTCTTGATAAATGGAGGAATGGCTGAGTGGCTTAAGGCACTGGTTTGCTAAATCAGCGTACATTTTTTTTTGTATCATGGGTTCGAATCCCATTTCCTCCGAATTATAATTTATTGTGAAAAAAAAACTTGATATATAAAGACACAAAGTAAAAAAAAAGCACAGTGCACAAAGATTTTCATTTAAAAAGTTATTCTTTTTTACACTGTAAAAAAGAATATCATGCAATTCCTGTTATTAGGACTAAATTTAGCTTTTAGCTTTTTTAATACAAGTCTTTTAGCTTTTTTACTTTATATCTTTTTTTACATAGTAAAAAAAGCCACAAAGTTGGCTTTTTTACAGAGTAAAAAAGATGACACTCTATAAAAAAAGATGCTTATCTATTCTCCATTTTTAGTTATCCATGCTATTCTTCATGTAGTTCTTGATTCAAAGCATTAAATAAAATTACGAAATAAGGGGACGTAGTTCAGTTGGTAGAACGCATGCTTTGCACGCATGAAGTCATCGGTTCGACTCCGTTCGTTTCCATTTATTTTTAATTATTTTTTTGTTTTTTTTTTTTACTGCTTTCATTAGAACTCTGTGTATACACACAACACTTTAATTTAGCGGGACTCCTTTTATTAGGATTATAATTTTACAAAGTGTGTCATCTTTTTTACTTTGTAGGATTAAAAAAAAAATAGCCTTTCTTTTTTATATATAAGCGAAGCGTAAGGAGATAGCTTTTTTACGCTGTCTTTATTTTGTTATATATTTATTTTTAAACATAATATAAAATAAAGAATACACATAGCAAAAAAAGCTGTCTTTTTTACAAAGTAAAAAAGATAAGACACAAATTTTTTTTACGTAGTGTCTTTTTTACAAAGTAAAAAAGCTAAAAGAATCTAAGCCTAAAAAAAAAAGATTTTTCTCCTATTCTCCTATTCTCCATTTTCGCTTCTCCTATTCTCCATTTTCAATGGAGAACAAAAATGGAGAATAGAGTTTTTTTTTTTATAATAAAAAAAATAAAAATGGAGAATAAGCTTTTTTATATTATAAAAAAGACACTCCGTAAAAAAAGCTGTATTTTTTAGCGAAGCAATTATTTTTAGCTACGCTAAAAATAAAAGGAGTAAAAAATATAAGCTAACTGATTATTTTTTTTAATAAAAAAAACCAAAAGCCTAAAAATAACAAGGTATACATAAAAAAAGTATTGTTTCATGACTCAAAATTTTGCAAAATACATTATAAAAACGGTACCAAAATGGATTCAACATCATGTTTCTCATAAAAATGAAACAATATTATATGTGGATCCTCAATATTTAATACCTTTTTTATATTTTTTAAGAGACCATATAAATACACAATATAAAATATTAATAGATGTTACTGCTGTAGATTATCCTTCTAGAGTTCTTCGTTTTGAAGTAGTTTATAACCTTTTAAGTGTACAATATAATGCTAGAATACGTATAAAAAGTTGTGTTGATGAAATAACTCCAATATCTTCAAGTACTTGTGTATATTCATCAGCTGGTTGGTGGGAACGTGAAGTTTGGGATATGTTTGGTATATTTTTTTCAAATCATCCTGATTTACGTCGTATTTTAACAGATTACGGTTTTGAAGGACATCCTCTTCGTAAAGATTTTCCTTTAACAGGTTATGTTGAAGTACGTTATGACGATTCTGAAAAGAGAGTTATTGCAGAACCTCTTGAATTAAGTCAAGAATTTCGCTATTTTGATTTCGCTAGTCCATGGGATACTAATCGTTTACGTGAAAATGTACGATAATTTTTTTGTTTTTTATAAAATAAAAAACAATTAAACGCAATTCTATCTTTTTTACTATTCTTTTTTACTACGTGTTATTTTTTTTACAGAATAAAAAAAACACTTTGTAAAAAAGCTGGTTCTCTATTCTCCTATTCTCCATTTTCGCTTCTCCTATTCTCCATTGAAAATGGAGAACAAAAATGGAGAATAGAGTTTTTTTTTATATAATAAAAAAAATAAAAATGGAGAAGCGTAAATGGAGAATAGAATGTAGGCTTTTTTTTTACTCTTTTTATTTATAGCAATTGTTTTTTATTTATCGTTCATGTTTACTATGTAAAAATTATAGAAGCGGGTTAGCTTTTTTTATAGGTTACACTATATTTTACTTTTTTAAATACTAATATATTAAATAATTCTTAATAATAAAGATGGCTTTTTTTTATTAATGGTGAATATAACTTAGTCGGTCAAAGTGTTAGTCTGTGGAACTAAAAACACGGGTTCAAATCCCGTTATTCACCTATAAATCTAAATCTTATTTTTGGGTTAATTACTATTTATTATTATATATTTTTGTTATTTTAAATTATAAAGCCATCAATTTTTTTATATCTAAGGTGTTGAAATAATAACTCAAAGAAAATAAAAGTTACTGACGCCTAGTGCATTTAATATTTGTTTTATTTATAATGCAAGTAATTCTTTTTTACTACGTAAAAAAGATCCAATGAAAATATATATTTTGCTCTACATTGTTTTCACTTGAAACCATTATTTAGATATTAAAAAAAATTTATTATCATTAAAAAAAAACAGAAATACACATGTTTACACGCTTTTTTACGTAGTGTCTTTTTTACTTTGTAAAAAAGCTAAAAGATACTCCTTAAAAAAAGCAAAAGCTAAAAATATATTATTTTTGATGGTTTTATAAATATATTTTTTTTATAATTGTTCTTTATATAGAGAACTAGTTAATAAAATATAATATGGTTCTCCATTTTTAATGGATAATATAAAATTTTAGTTAGTTTTTAATTTTTTTAAATAGTTTAAAGATATATACGTTATTATCTTTCTTGCGGATATCGATTAATGGCAAATCATCTGCCTTCCAAGCAGTGAATGCGGGTTCGACTCCCGCTATCCGCTATTTTTTTTCAAGTACTAAAAAAAGCTGTCTTTATATTTTTTATATTTATTTTTTTATAAAAAAAAACATAAAAAAAAAAGCCATAAAACGAGTAAAAAAGCTACACTATGGATGAGTGTCTGAGTGGTTGAAAGTATCGGTCTTGAAAACCGACATACCATAAAAGGTATCAGAGGTTCGAATCCTCTCTCATCCGTATGGATTACTTTTACTTAATTATTAAATTTAATAATTGTATTTGTATTTTTTTTTTTAAGGTTTTTATTTATAACAGCTTTTATATACATCAAAGATACAAAAAAGATAGATATAAAATATTTTTTTGTAAAATACTTGTATCGTATATAGGAGTATATTGTAATTATTTATAATAAAATATAAAATGTTTACTATAATACTTAATACTTATAAAAAGCTAGCTGAATCTTAAAAGTAGAGGTAAAATTTTTACTTTGTAAAAATGACACCACCCGATCCCTTTTTGAATTCGACTTAGTCTCTATAATTTTTAGAGACCGTGAAATCCTTTGCTGCCATATGTACTACTGTTTGTGGGAGACGTGGTAAGATTCAATTTTATTATTGATTAGTTTTTTCTAGTTTTTATATCTATCTTTTTTTACTATAAAATAAGAAAAAAGATAGAGTCTTAATTATAATTACAAGCCTTAACATCATTAAGTTAAAAACCATTGTATTCTTATAAATCCATTATAAAATTAATAGGTTTTCAATTGTTCATTTTCTATTTTCCATTATTCTCCATTTTCGCTTCTCCATTTTTAATGGAGAGTAGAGAACCCAAAATGGAGAATAACAATGTATATTTATTGTATTTTGGGTTTTTTATAACAAAAATGAAAACTGTTCTTTCTCAATTATAAATGGAGAAACAGCTATCTAAAAAAAAAATTTGTTTCTTTTGATAATACAGATGGTTCTGCTATTATTTATGCGCTCCTCAATGCTATTCTTCATGTAAAACATGAAGAACTTCATTGAGGTTCTCTCCATGCAGTTCTTAATGCAAAGCATCAAGAATAGCATGGAGAGAACCTCAATGCAGTTCTTGATTATTCTTAATGCAAAGCATTAAGAATAATCAAGAATAGCTATTCTCCTATTCTCCATTTTTAATGGAGTTTTTTATTTTTTTTTATTATATGGCTTTTTTTTTTTTAAAAAAAAGATAAAAAACCTATAATAAAAAAAAATAAAAATGGAGAAGCGAGAAAACCTCCATGCAGTTTTTGATGCAAAGCATCAAGAACTGCATCAAGAAACTACATTTTTAATCGATAATAGGGCTAGTAAAAAAAGCCATTATGCGCCACCCCAATAGTAAATACAAACAAACAGAAATAGCCATACTACGTCTACCATATGCCAATACCATGCTGCTGCTTCAAAACCAAAGTGATGTTGTTTTGTAAAATGATAATTTATTAAGCGATATAAACATACTGATAAAAAAATAGTACCTATTATCACATGTAAACCATGAAAACCTGTTGACATAAAAAAAGTTGATCCGTAAATACCATCTGAAATGCTAAATGGTGCTTCATAATACTCATATGCTTGAAATCCAGTAAATATCAATGCTAAACCTACTGTTAATGCTAATCCATAGATTGCTTCTTGACGTTTACCTGCTAAAATTGCATGATGTGCCCATGTAACAGCTGCACCTGATGTTAATAAAATCACTGTATTTAAGAATGGTATTTCCCATGGATTTAATACTTGAATACCTTTTGGAGGCCATACTGCACCAATTTCTACTGTAGGTGCTAAACTTGAATGAAAGAAAGCCCAAAAGAAAGCAACAAAAAACATAACCTCTGATAAAATAAATAAAATCATACCATAACGAAGACCTAATTGTACAGGAGATGTATGATGCCCTTCAAAAGTGGCTTCTCTAATAACATCTCTCCACCAAACAAACATTGAATATAGTACCATAGTTAAACCTAATGTTAACACAAGACCTCCACCAACATATGCATGCATATACATTACACCACCTACAGTGAGTACAAAACATGCAAAAGAAGCAAATAATGGCCATGGACTTGGATCAACTAAATGAAATGGATGTTTTTTCATATATTATTACTTTTGTTTATATTATATTTATAAAATATGGTTCTCCATTTTTAATGGAGAATAGGCTTTTTTGTGGTATATTTTTTTTATAAAACTTAGATTTTTTTTATAAAATAAAAAAAATATGTCTTTTTTATTTTGTAAAAAAAAATGGAGCCAGTTTTTATTTTTTTATGTTTTTTATTTTATAAAAAGATAAAAGTATAATTTAATTATGGCTTATCTAAAAAAAAAAGCCTATTTAATAAAAAAAAGAAGGCTTTTATTTATCTTTAATTTATATTAAAGATCTAAATAAAATTTGATCAAAAATATATATAAATAAAAGATTAATATAAAATATACCACAAAAAAGAGAATATAGTCTTGTAATTAAGAAAAAAAAAGACTATATATTTTCTCTTGTTTTTTATATATTTAAATTTATAAATACAATTAGAACTTTTTTAAGTATAATTTTTCTATAATTAGCTTATTTATTGTGGCACAATTACTCTGTGTTTTAATAAAAAAAGCTACACGGTTCTCCATTTACGCTTCTCCATTATTATCTATTCTTCAGTTTTAATGGAGAATAATGGAGGTAATTTTTTTCCGTTACGGAAAAAAAATCTCAATGCAGTTCTTGATGCAGTTCTTAATGCAAAGCATCAAGAATAATCAAGAACTGCATTAAGAACTGCATTGAGGTTGTCTCGCTTCTTCATTTTTATTTTTTTTATTATAGGTTTTTTATCTTTTTTTAAAAAAAAAAAGCCATATAATAAAAAAAAATAAAAAACTCCATTAAAAATGGATAATAGGAAAATAGCTATTCTTGATTATTCTTAATGCAAAGCATTAAGAATAATCAAGAACTGCATGGAGGTTTTCTCAATGCAGTTCTTCATGTTTTACATGAAGAATAGTATGGAGGAGCTTATGGATAATAGCAGAAATAATGCATTTATAAAATTAGCTTTTTTTATCTTTTATTTTTTATAAAAAATAAAAGATAAAAAAATATATAATATTTTTTTTATATTTCTTCTAATTTATTTGATACCCAAGAAATATAGTTTTCTAATGAAACCGCTTCAACTACGATAGGCATAAATGCATGATTAGCCCCACATAATTCGCTACATTGTCCGTAAAAAACACCTTCTCTTTTGATAAACAGTGGAATTTGATTTAATCTTCCCGGTACCGAGTCACATTTTACACCCAGAGATGGCACTGCCCAACTGTGAATTACATCCGCAGCAGTTATAATAACTCTTATATGTGTATTTACAGGAACAACTACTCGATTATCTACTTCTAATAAACGTAATTGTCCTAATTCTAAATCATCATCAGGAATCATATAACTATCAAAAGCTATACTTTGATTGTCTGATTGACTATAATCACTATATTCATAAGACCAATACCATTGGTGGCCAATAGCTTTTATAGTTACTGCAGGATCTACCACTTCGTCAAGACTATATAATAGAGCGAATGTAGGTATTGCAATTAAAACAAGAATAAGGCTTGGAGTAATAGTCCAAGCAATTTCAATAGCAGTACCATGAATAATTTTTTCTGGAATTGGATTACTTTTGTAATTAAAATGATATAGTGTTCTAGTAATCATCCATATAACAAATACTAAAATTACAATTAAAAAAAATGTAATATCATGATGTAAGTCGATAAGTCCTTGCATAATAGGAGTAGCAGGGTCTTGAAAACCTATTTGCCAAGCTTCTGGAGCATCAGTTAATGCTACAAGTGGTAAACTTATTAAAACGAAAAATAATATGTTCATATATATATACTTTTTATTTTTTTTTTTTTAATAGAAATATTTAAAAATTATTGTTAATAATTTATAATATAAATCACGGTCTCTTTAGCGGGACTATAATTAGCTTTTGGTTAAAAAAAAGATACTTTCATTTAATTAATCTTTTGTCTTTTTTAAGATGGTTCTCCATTTTTGGTTCTCCATTCTCCATGGAGAATAGGAGAATAAAGCGAATTAATCTTTTTTACTTTATAGGCTTTTTTTTAAGATGGTTCTCCTATTCTCCATGGAGAATGGAGAACCAAAAATGGAGAATATGCTTAAAAAAAAACGATAGCAATGCCAAGAATAAAACGAGTAAAAAATCTAAAAGACACTGTGTAAAAAAAGATAAAAAGATAAACAGTGTGATCATAGTGAAACAGAGTGAAACAGAGCCCAGCTAGTTAGCGTCCCGCTAAATGAACGTTCCACTAAAAAAATATTGTACAAAATAATATAAATATTTTATTAATCTATTAAATTTATTAAATATTCTGTATAAATTCTAACTATCTTTTTTTTTAGCCTACATTCTTTTAACCTTTATACAAAAGTGTCTTTTTTACAGAGTAAAAAAGATGACACATTGTAAAAAAGATTTATAAAAAAGATAATATTTTTTTGTTTTTGTATTATAAAAATTCAAGCAAAATAAAAGAAAAATAAAATACTGTAAAAATAGAGTATAATATCAAAAATATTGGGCAAAAAGGGACTTGAACCCCTGACTTTACGCTTATCAAGCGTATACTCTAACCAGCTGAGTTATTTGCCCTTTTTTTAAATAAAATATTTTTCAATTTAAATTTTATTCTGTATCTTTTTTATAGAGTGTCTTTTTTACTTTGTAAAAAAGATGACACATTGTAGGCTTTTTTTTTTTAAAGATAGCTAAAAGAATTTATCTTTATTTTTTTTTTATAAAAAAAAACCAAATAAAAAATAAAAGGATGGTGCTATACAGCTAATTGTAAACAATTTTATAAAAAATAATAAAAATATGGTTCTTTATTTTTAATGAAGAATAGCATTGAGGAAAACCAAAAATCAAGAATAAACAATATATAAAAAGTATAATACAATAAAGACTTTTTCTTCTATATTATTTATTTTTTTATGTACAGCAAAAAAATAGAAAAATAAATATTATACTATTTTTTTTTCTATAAGAAAAACAATAATAATTTTATTTATTTATTGATATTCCAATCCTGTAATTCTATTAATTATATTATATACTTAAATTATTTATTAATAAATTTAATACTATATATACTACTTATCTTTTTTACTACGTAAAAAAGAATGTGTTTTTTATTTTTTGAGCAGAATTAACGCGATTTTTTACTATTGTCTTTGTTTTATTATATAAAAAAAGCTAATATTACATTATTTTTTTTTCAGCTACTTGTTATTCTCCTATTCTCCAATTCTCCATTTTCAATGGAGAACAAAAATGGAAAATAGAGTTTTTTTTTTATATAATAAAAAAAATAAAAATGGAGAACTATATTATATTGTTATCTATTAAAAACAAATTTAAATATTACGACATTTGTTTTATTTTTTAGCCTTATGGTGCAATAATAAAGTAATACTGTGTTTTTTTAATTAAAACTGTATAATTTTGTTATTTTTATTTTTTATAGAGTATACTTATTATCCATTTACAATGAATAATCTTGTATATATTTATGAAAAAAAATGGTATACTATTAAAATTGAACTTTTAATTTTGAACTTCTAGATATTTTATTCCTTTATTTTTTTTACGCAATCCCCTTACGTAGTTATTTTTTTATAAAAAAGGACTCAAAATAATGTATCAAAATAAAAGTAAAAATTCTAAATTCTAGTTGATCATTTTATTTTATTAAAATAAAAAGAATGTATAAAAAAAACTGTATAGACAAAAACGTAAGGGAAAGTGGCTGAGTGGTTAAAGGCGACAGACTGTAAATCTGTTGAATATTCTTCTACGTAGGTTCGAATCCTACCTTTCCCATTCTATTTTATTTATGTTGTTTTCTATTTGTTTTTTATTTTTTTAGGACATTTTAAACGGTAGAAAGTTTTTTTTCATTGGGAACTCTTTTGATAATCTATTTGTTTTTTTACTAAAAATTTTATTTATTTTTTTACTCCTTTTAGTATGACTATAACTTTTAGCAGTTCTACACGCTTCTCTTTTTTATAAATGTTTTTTACGTAAAAAAAATAGCGTGGTTTTTTTATTATATAAAAAAGATAGAGTATTAATAAAGGTGTGTCTTTTTAGCTTGTTTTACTAGATTTCTTACATAGTTTCTTTTTTACCAAGTAAAAAAGAAACTATGTAAGAAATCTAGTAAAACAAGCTAAACCTTCCATTTACCGATAGAGAGGGCATCCTGCTAAAAAAACCTAATAAAAAAATAAAAAACCATCAGTAATTAGAAAATACTGTCTCATCTTAAAAATAAAAAAAAATATGCCACAATTAGACAAAGTTACTTTTTTATCACAATTTTTTTGGTTATGCTTATTTTATCTTGGTTTCTACTACATAGTACTAAAATATTTTTTACCAAAAATAAGTAGAATACTAACACTTCGTAAAAGAAAAATGAATATATCTCAATATGGTTCTCTTTCTCTACAACAAGAAAACCAACAAGTGCGTGAAAATTTAGATAATATTTTATCTAGAAGTTTATCTTTATCAAGAAATGTGTTTAATGATTTTTTATCGCGTACTAATAACTGGTTAGATCACAGTATAACAATTATTAATAAAACACATTATAAAACTGTTAATCATTCATATATTGAATCTCTAGGTACAGCTTCATTATCTCAAAATATGTTAGTATATCATGCATCAAGTCAAAAACCTGAAAGTTTAAAAATAGGTGTGTTAGTAAATAAAATGAGAAATTTAAGAAAAACTCCAGCCCTTATAACTCAAGTAGTCGGAAAACAACAGAATCAAACTGTATCAACATCAACAAAAAAAACTTCAATAACTCAAGAAAATAATAAAAAATCGAAAAAAAATAAAAAGTAAAAAAAAAGAACAAAAAATATTCACGTAAATTTTTTATTGTAACTGTGTTACAATAAAAAACTTCATGAAAGTCCTTTTATTATAAATAAAATTAGCTTTTTTTGTAAACACTTGGTATATTAAAAAAAGCCAAAAGCTAAATAAACCGCTATTCTTTTTTACAGATTGTCATCTTTTTTACTTTACTTTTGTATCTTTTCTGTTTTATATTATAAAACAGAAAAGATACAAAAGTAAAGTAAAAAAACTAAAAAAATATAGTAGAAAAAAACGTTGCTATCGCTTTTTTTTTTAGCATATTCTCCATTTTTGGTTCTCCATGCAGTTCTTGATTATTCTTAATGCTTTGCATTAAGAATAATCAAGAACTGCATGGAGATTAAGAGAACCATCTAAAAAAAAAAAAAGCCAAAAGATGACGCTCTGTAAAAAAAAACTAACCCGTTTCCATCATTTTTACTATGTAAAAATAAACGAGATTAATTTTATCTCATGAAACACTATGAATAACAACTGTAAAAAAAAAATAAAAAAAAGTAAAATTTATGTATAATAATGAAAAATTAAGAATCTATATCATTTTATTTTTAAGTTTTTGTGTATTAAGTTCAAAAAACATCTTAATATATAATGAAGAAACTCTTGTGGCTTTAAGCTTCTTTTGTTTTATATTTTTTGTATACCGCTATTTTGGTAACACTTTAAGAGATTCTTTAAATGAAAGAAGTCAATATATTCAATATGAATTGCAAAATTTCTTAACGCTTAAAGAAAGTAGTTACATAGAACTATTAAAAGAACATCAAAAAGTTTCCAGTTTATTAAAAACTATGAAAAATATTGATACATTTACAAATCGTGAATGCACTCGATTAAATGTACATGGTAAAAAAGCATTAAAAAATTTATTTATATTACAATTGCAACAAAAATTAAAAAATTTAGCATTTTCAAATTCTATATTACAACAACAGTTACAACATTTACTTTCTGATCGTGTATTTTCATATGTATTATTATCTTTTCAAAAAGCAAAACAACAAAAAACTAAAACAGGTAAATTATCAACGCCATTACATAAAAAATCAATTAAAAACGCTCTAGAATTATTAGCTTTAAATGCACGTGCATAATTTCTTGATATTTTTTATCTACTCATTCTCCTATTCTCCATTTTCGCTTCTCCATTAAAAATGGAACAAAAATCGAGAACAAAACAATTGTTTAATTTTATCTTGTTTCAATTATTTGACATGCTTTTAGAACTTAAATTATCACATTATTTTTTATATTGTATCTTATCTTTTTTATATTATAAAAAAGATAAGATACAAACGAGACTAATTTCTCCGTTTAAGGTTCATCATTATTCTCTATTATCCTATTATCCAATTCTTCATTGAAAATGGAGTTTTTTTTTATATAATAAAAAAAATAAAAATGGAGAACCAACAATGGAGAAGCTTAAATAAAGGTTCTCTCGGTAACGCAGTGTGAGGTGCATAGAGGAGCGCATAGAGAATAGGAGAACCATGTGTTTTTTATAATATAAAAACGCTAAAAAAAAGTATAAATAGAAAAAATAATTCGTTATATATGAATAGGTTTTTCTTGCTTTAAAATAAAAGTCTACTATAATTAGTGTAACGTTAATTTTTAGTGTATTTTTTTTACAGAGTAGGCTTTTTTAAAAAAAAAAAAAAGATAAGCTAAATTAAAGTCCTGCTAAAAAGAAACTACGTAAAAAAAGTTCATTGTTTTTATAAATAAAAAAGTAAAAAAAAAATAAAAACTTAAAAAAAAAAAATAAAAATGGCACAAAAAGTCAATCCAATATCGTTAAGATTACAGCAAACAAATCGCGAATTTGATAATTCTTGGTATACACAATATTTCTATAGAAGATTGGTGTCTCGAGATATATATTTACAACAATATATAAATAGTTTTTTAAAACTTATAAAATATCCATCAGCACGTTTTTCTATACAATATAGTACAAAAAATATTAAAATTTCTAGTTTTATATGTTATCCAAGACAATCTCGTGAATATAGATCGAGAATGTTTGGTATTCGCTTTATAAAAAAACGAAAAAATAAATATAAAAATAAATGGAGTACATTTTTATCAAATGCTAATCAATTCTCTATTTTTAATGGAGAACCATATATTTCTAATATATCTAGTAAAAAAAATAATAATTTTGGTATCAAAAAACCAAAAATAAAACATAAAAAAAATATTAAATTTTTATTAGATAATCGTTTATGGTCTCGAATATATAATACTTTCCATTCTTTTTCACAAAATAAAAATCCATTAAGCATATTTTTACACAGTCATAATCAAAGAGCAACACAGTCAATTTTACACAGCAGCTTCTCCTATTCTCCATTTTCAATGGAGAACAAAAATGGACAATATCAACTATTATTTTTTAATAATATGTACAATACTATTCTTTTACGCACTTATACAAATAAAAATATATCTACTTTCAAAAATTCTATTAATAAACCTGGTCATTTTTTATGGCCATATTTATCTCTTGGATTTTTTACTAGTAATATAAATCCAAAAAATCCATTAGTATCTGTGTTGTCTACTTTTGAAAAAAAAATAGAACAACAAAAAAGAATAAATCATAATCAGTCTGTAAACAAAAATAAAAGTCAATTAGTAGATTTAGTTAATTATTCTATATTACAAAATAGAAAACAAATAAAACATAATAAATCAAATAGTTTGTTATATTTTGTAAAAAATTTTGTTACAACTCTTGTTTTTATCAAAAATTTGCGTTTCTCCATTAAAAATGGAGACTCTACTGGAAAAATTAATAAGCAAAATAAAAATTTTTTAAATTTCAATATAAAATATAGAAATAATTTTATTAAATTTTTTTTTATTTTTTCTCTATTATACACAGAATATAATAGAAACACTAGTTGTAAAACACGTAATTTAGGTAATTCTCCTAAAGACGTTTCTCCATTAAAAATGGAGAAATCAAAATTATTAAATTCATTATGTTTTTTTTCTAGTTTTTACCCTCTTTCTATTTTTCATACTACACTAGATTTCTTTTTTGATGACAAAAAAACCGGTTCTCCATTTACAATGGAAAAAACACCTATTAATTATTTATTACTATCTAATAAGAATATCCATTCTTTTTCTTTATTAAAAACAAATCAAAAATTATTGGCTGGTCTTTTTTACATTGTAAAAAAGAAGGAACAAAAAAAAAAACAACAACAGTACACAGCTGCTGAACCCATGCATTTACCATTACCAATAAACAAAAACCTCAATTCTGGATTTATTACAAATAATCTATCTCATATAGTAAAAAACAAGCAAATGCAACAATTAAAATATAAAAATTATATACAACGTTTCTTGGGTTCTCAATTCAATGTAAACACAGAATTTTTACCCTTTAATGTATCGCAAGATTGGCAAAGTGCTGGATTTTTGGCTGATGAAATTGTATATTTTTTAGAACGACGAGTAACTTTTCGTCGACTAAAACATAAAATTCTTAAAAAAATAACTGAAAATACCAATATTCGTGGTATACGTATTACTTGTTCTGGTCGAGTAGGTGGTAAGTCAAAAAAAGCACAACGTGCAAAAATGGAATGTGTAAAATATGGACAAACTTCTAGACATACTTTTTCTAGTCCTATTGATTTTGCTGTAAGAACAGCTCGTACAATTTTTGGTAGTGTAGGTATCAAAGTATGGATTTGTTATCATTAAACCACATATAGTATATGTATAGGTTAAAGGTTATTTTTTTGTTGGGGACAAAGTAAATAATTTAGTCTTTTTTTTACTTAGTAAAAAAGCTTATTATCCATTTTTGGTTCTCCATTTTTATTTTTTTTTTTTATTATATAAAAAAAATAAAAATGGAGAACAATAATGGAGAATAGAATGTAGGCTTTTTTTTTATAATCTGCTTATATAATAAAAAATAACAAAAAAATAAAAGATAGTAAAAAGACACTTTCGGGGCGTTTCTGAGAAAATTCCGAAAGTGTCTTTTTACCATTTAGCTAAAATATTCTCTATATAAATAATACCTATTTTTTTTACTACGTAAAAAAGAATAGATTTCTCTCTTTTATAAATAAAAACAAAACAATTTAATAAAAAAAAGGTTTTTTTTATGTTACAACCAAAACGTACAAAATTTCGTAAATACCAAAAAGGTAGAATTAGAGGTGTAAAACCCAATACTACAAAACTTAGATTTGGTCGATATGGTTTAAAAGCATTAGCAACTGGTAGAATTCCTGCCAGAACATTAGAAGCTGTTCGTCGAGTAATCACAAGAAAATTTAAACGAACAGGTCAAATTTGGATACGAATATTTCCTGACATTCCTGTTTCAGCAAAACCGGCAGAAGTCCGAATGGGAAAAGGAAAAGGTTCTCCTAGTTTTTGGGTGGCTCGCGTGCAACGTGGACAAATTTTATTTGAAATGGATGGAATCTCTCCACAATTAGCAAAACAAGCTGCTAATTTAGCATATTACAAATTACCTGTACCTACCCAATTTATAATCCGTGATTAATTATTATTTTTTTTACTCTATGTCTACACGCTTTTTCAATTCTTTTATGGCTTTTTTTACTTTGTAAAAAAAGATGTAAAAAATATTAATTCGTTTTGCTAAAAAAGACACTAGGTAAAAAAGCGTGTAGATTTGTATAATAATTATAAAAAAAAACAAAAAAAAGTATTATTTTATGACAAGATCTCTTTGGAAAGGTCCTTTTTCTGATTTATCTGGATTAGATTTTAACATAAATGCAAGTACACCACAAAAAATATGGTCTCGTCGTTCTGTAATATTACCTCAATTAGTAGGTAAACAATTTATGATACATAATGGAAAAACTTTTATACCTTTAAAGGTGACTCCAGATATGGTTGGACATAAAATGGGTGAATTTGCAACAACTAGAAAAAAACCTATTCATAAAAAAAAAAAATAAGAAATAATTTACATATAAAAAATAAAAATTCTGTATGATTAGTAAAAAAAATTTTTACAGTTTAGAAAAAACTTTATCATTTTTTCAAGAGTATCCTATAATTTTAATTTATCAACATAATAATTTAACAGTAAAGCAGCATATTGATTTAAAAATAAAATTACAACAACAGGATAACGTAAAAACACTCATAGTTAAAAATAGTATACTTGAAAAAGTATGTAGTAGTTTAGGACAAGATATAAAAAACTCTACATATCAAGACAGTCGAGACAAAGTAAAAATCGACAATAATGAAAACAAATTACAAAACTTATTACAAGGTCCTGTATTTCTTCTAGGTTTTCACAAGCTAGAAGAATTAAAAACAATATGGGATATTTTAAAAATGACACCTAATTTTGTCCTTTTGGGCGGTCAAGTATATAATCAGTTATATACTCATTTAGATATTAAATCCAGTTTAGAATTAAATAATACAATTTATCATGATTTATTGTACGTTATCAATCAACAAATCAATAATCAAAATAATATTCTATATTATAATATTTTGTCTGTTTTTAATATAGCTGCAGGTTCTTTTTTACAGAATAAAAAATAAGGATTATTTATTCTTTTAGCTTCTTTACTCCTTTTATGGCTCCTTACGCATTTATTTTTTACTATGTAAAAAATAACAGCTTTACAATGTAAAAAAAGCCATAAAAGGAGTAAAGAAGATCTGATATTTTAATTGTAATAGGTTGTTGTATCTTTTTTTTTATAAAAAAAAAGATACAACAAAAAAAAAACAAGATACATACTTATGTTGATTTGTCTAAAGTATTAACAAAAATATTTCCTGAATTTCTAACTTAATTTAGGGTTTAATTATAGTAATAGAAACTTTGTTTTATGTAAAAAAATCCCTAAATTTATCAATAGAAAAATAAAAAAAACTTAAATGCTTGTTAGATTTTATTCCTTGTAATTTTGTTACAAAAAATATTCATTATTTAACTATATTACAAAAGATGTAGACAACCTACTAAAATTTAATATTAAAAACCCAAAAAAAATTACTTTTACTTTTTATTTAGACAATTAGCTTTTTAGTTTTTTAGCGGAACATAATAAATTTGTATTTTTTTTTTACAGAGTAAAAAAAAAATACGTGTAGCTTATCTTTTTTTTTTAAGCCTACTCTGAAAAAAAAAAACGCCAATAATAAAAAAAATAAAATAGAGTCATTATAATATAGAACAACAATCTACGTTTTTATGGATATTTAACAAAAATTTTGTGTATTTAGACGAGTGAAACTCTCCATGTAAAGCATGGAGGTTATTTCCATGCAGTTCTTGATGCAATTCTTGATGCAGTTCTTGATGCTTTGCATCAAGAACTGCATAGAGGAGTGCTTATTATACTGAAAAAAAAACAAGAACACTTAGTATGTTTATCCTGTTTTTGGATAATAAACCTTTAGCGATCTACTTCGCCAAACACGATATCTTGAGTACCTATAATAGTAACTACGTCAGCTAGCATATGATTTCTAGACATAAAGTCGATACCTTGTAAATGTGCGAACCCAGGAGCTCTGATCTTACATCGGTGGGCTTTATTTGTTCCATTACTTACTAGAAATACACCAAACTCTCCTTTTGGAGCTTCTACAGCAGTATAAGTTTCTCCAGCTGGAACAGTAAATCCTTCTGTATAGTGTTTAAAATGATGAATTAATGATTCCATCGATTGTTTCATTTGACTACGAGAAGGAGGAGTAATTTTACGATCGTCTATTTTAATAAGACCCTGAGGCATTTCATTTATACATTGCATCATAATTCTTAAACTTTGACGCATTTCTTCTATACGGATTAAATAACGATCATAACAATCTCCACGTGTACCTACTGGAACATCAAAAATCATATTTCCATATACATCATAAGGTTGTGTTTTTCGTAGATCCCATGAAACACCAGAACCACGTAACATTACTCCAGAGAAACCCCAATCTAAAGCTTGATCCGCTGTAACAACACCAATATCAACTAATCTTTGTTTCCATATTCTATTATTGGTTAACATTTCTTCCATTTCATCAATACGTGAAGCATATTGTTGTGAAAATCTCCAAATATCTTCACATAATCCATGTGGTAAATCTTGAGCAACACCGCCTGGACGTACATAAGCAGCATGCATACGCGCTCCCGAAACTCTTTCATAAAATTCCATAAGTTTTTCGCGTTCTTCAAACGCCCATAAAAATGGAGTTAGAGCTCCCACATCCATAGCATGACATGTTAATGCTAATAGATGGTTCAACAGACGTGTGATTTCTGCAAATAATACGCGAATATATTGTGCACGTGGAGGTATTTCATTTTGGCAGTTTAATAATTTTTCTACAGCTAACGAATATGCGTGTTCTTGACACATCATAGAAACGTAGTCTAGGCGGTCAAAATATGGTAATGCTTGTAAATAATTTTTGTATTCAATTAATTTTTCTGTACCCCGATGTAATAAACCAATATGTGGATCTGCTCGTTGTACAACTTCTCCATTCATTTCTAGAACTAATCTTAAAACTCCATGGGCTGCCGGATGTTGAGGACCAAAATTTATTGTAAAATTTTTTAATTTTTTAGGACTTATTGCTTTTTCAATAGCCATACTATTACTTTCTTTATATATTAATCTTTTTTTAGAAAAAAAGTCTTCCATGCTATTCTTCATGCAATTATTGATTATTCTTAATGCAAAGCATTAAGAATATGCAGTTCTTAATGCAAAGCATTAAGAATA